>Ga0209090_10000003_pt1 | contig 173593 bp, 135 predicted proteins | sample ArcticOcean_MG_C_9_FD_187432 | JGI IMG/M metagenome (GOLD analysis project Ga0209090, IMG submission 187432) | Marine microbial communities from western Arctic Ocean - ArcticOcean_MG_CB2_152 (SPAdes) (version 2) | ecosystem: Environmental > Aquatic > Marine > Oceanic | place: Arctic Ocean... | reverse complement strand
TTGACCTTGACCTTGACCTTGACCTTGACCTTGACCTTGACCTTGACCTTGACCTTGACCTTGACCTTGACCTTGACCTTGACCTTGACCTTGACCTTCACCATCTTCTCCTTCGCCGCCACCTTCGGTACCGCCATTGCCATTGCCATCGCCATTTTCATAGTCTGGATCATATGCATCTGGTATACCATCGCCATCTGAATCTGTGGCAGATCCATCGTTTGGATCATTAGGGAAAGGATCATTGGCATCGGAAGTTCCGTCGCCATCAGTATCAGCAGAATTAGGATTAGTTCCAGCAGAATATTCTTCTGCATTCGTCAAACCATCCCCATCCGGGTCAGCGTTTGAGTCAGAAGCTGAATTAGGATTTAATCCGTAATTAACTTCCCAACCATCTGGCATTCCATCATTATCTGTATCTGGGTTATTCATGTCTGTTCCAGCATCTTGCTCCTCAGCATTAGTAAGTCCATCGCCATCCCAATCAGCTCCACCATCAGATGGATCCAAAGGATCTGAACCGTCGGCGCTAACACCAACTGAACCTGCCATTGTTACTAGGAGAAGTGCCATTAACACACTCGCATTCTTTGTATAATTCATTTTATTTTTCATTTTTTCACTTCCTTTTTTTAATTTTTTGAAATCCGTTTATTACTCTATATCTACCAATAGTTTATCTTTAAAAAAATTGATTTTCTAGAGAATTAGATATATTAGAGGAGAAATCATTATACTTAAATTATTATATTCATCGCTGTACTGCGTACAATATTATAAAATTAAGTTTAGTTTTAGTTTGATTAACTCCTCCTTTTTATCATTCCAATCTCACGGGCTTTCATAGGGAACCCTCCGTTCCCTCTAAACTCTGAGGGTAATGTTGAGTATATCAAAGTCCCTATTCTTAGATTATGGAGTTAATCGTAAAAGTTTTGCTTTGAATCTAGCAGTCCCGAGAAAATGTATTACAGGAGTGACGAGTGTTCCTATAATTATGGCTCCCAAGAAAATATTGGACCAAACTCCGATATTATTACCTAATGAGAAAAATAATATCCACCCCATTAAGACTAGAGCCCATGGCATATATCTACGAGAAAAAAGTGACATCCTTGCATTTACTAATTCATCAGAAAATAGTTGTGGGACTTCATCTGGACTAACCATCCCTTGTTCAACTGCACACCTAACACAAGTCAAATATCGAGGGCCGTTTCCAGATATAAATTGGCTTTGCGGGTAATTTTGCTTACAGATTCTACAAGACGGCATACTATTCTACTTCCAACCAATCGTACTTTATCCTTCAACGCTACGGTTCATTAATCTCATTTCCCGCATATATTTCTGAAATTGTAATAGGTTTTTTTGTAATAAAATTTTTTAATAAGTTTACACCAATAGGGCTACCGACTGATTCTGGGTGAAATTGAATCCCGAATATTGGCAATATAGGATGCCTTAAGCCCATGATCAGAGTGTTTGTTTCATCCCATGCTGTTGGAATAAGTGTGTCATTATTCGGAGATAGTATGAGGCTATTATATCGCATTAATACAAGAGGATTTGGTAAATTTGAATAAATACCTAAACCATCATGGTTGATTATTGAAGGTACACCATGGACTGCCCCCAAAGGAGATTTACACAAATCCCAACCTACTGCTTGACCGAGTGCTTGATGGCCCAAACATAAGCCTAGTATAGGAATACATTTATTTTTAATTTTTAAATCACCTTGTACGGCCATTTTTGCTACTTCCATAGTAATTTCTGATTTATTGGGCTCAGATGGACCTGGCCCGATTATGATATGGGACGGCTCAAATAATTCTAGCCAATGTTCAATTGTTTTACTAACATCAGAATATGGATTTTGAGGCCTTCCCTTAACTATTCTTACGTTAACTCCTAAGATAGATAATGTGCTAGCTATATTTTCGGTGAAAGAATCTAAATTATCAATAATAAGGACTTGTTCTATTTTGGAATTATCTGCATCTCTGAAAATAAGTCCATTCATATCTGAATGATTAGAATTATTTGGTTTGACTTGATTTAACAGGCCTTTTAGATCAGGAACAGGAAGCATTTCCACTGACCTCTCCGGGAGATCAATTTCTGTAAATCCAGTTTTAAATCCCCATGTTGCCTCTAAAATTGATGCTGCTTTCCAGCGTGCTTCTTCTACTTCCTCAGATGGAATGGAACCAAACACTATGCCACCTCCTGCTTGTACAGTTCCTTGCCAATTTTTAGGGCCGGAATGTGCCTCTAATGTTCTAATTAATATATTCCACTCAGAACGATTACTTTTGAAATGAATATGTCCAATTGAGCCCGTCCATGCCCCTCTAGGATGTTGTTCTAACTCATCTATTGCTGCAATCGTTACAGCTTTTGGGCAGCCGGTTATCGACCCTCCCGGAAATAAAGACATTAGGGCGTCACTGACATTTTTATCGGGAGATAAGATGCCTTCGACCCCACTTACAAGATGTTGGACAGTTGAGAGTGCTTCGATACGCCAATTTGACCAATGAACAGATCCAGGAATGCAAATCGGAGTCAAATCGTGTCTTTCTAAATCTACTAACATCAAATGTTCAGCTAATTCTTTTTGACTTGATGTTAATGATAGTCGTAATTCAGTATCTGACTGTTGATTTATTCCCCTGGATCTTGTACCTTTGATTGGGCGAGTTTTGACCTTTGTATTTTCTGTTTTTAATAATCTCTCTGGACTTGCAGATGAGACAGCCCATCCATAATCATGAACATAAAGCCATGCTGCAAATGGAGAAGGATTACTTTTTCCCATCCTAAGGAATGCATTCCAAGGATGGTCTGGCATTTTTCCTTTCCATGTTCGACCATAATTTACTTGGTAGAAATTGCCCTTTGATATTGAATCTTTTATTTTCAAAATTTTTCTTGCATGTTCGGAATCACTTTCACTATCAGGGACATGGACTTCCATTATACTTGGAAATTGTATATTTTCATAATAATTATCTGGCATTTCTATATTTTCCCAATTATGTCCTGATATTGAAATCAAATGCAGTTGATTTGTTTTTCTTTCATGTACCCACCATGCATCAGCCCTCCAAATGACGCCTAATAAAGTACCATTTTTTGGAATATAGTTAAGATTTAAAGGAATTACCCATCTATTTATATCATACCCCAACAAGCCAGCGAAACCTCCTGGAATTATTGGTAATTCTCGATCTATTTCACATTTAATTTCATATTTTTTCACTATATTCATTGCTTCTTGTAAGTTACTAGAATAATGTTCCGAAGTTGTTGACCATATATTATTTTTCATTTCTTGAACCAATACATGTAATGGATTTGGGGAATTGAATGAAATTTCTCCTTCGAGTACCGAAGTTTTAGTGGATTGAGAAATATTGGGAGGTTCAATAAAAAGAATTCTAAAACTATCAATAGACGGTAAAAAAGAATATTCAGATAGGTCGCTAACTGGACCGGCGGAATGCAACAATAATTCATCTTTTTTAGGGAGTTTTCCATTTCTTTTAGATAATAATATTGATATTAATGGATTTTTTTGATTTCCAGCATCAATAATTCGATGAAATATTTCTGACATATATTAGACCTCAATATCTTCAAAACCTAACCAACCTAATTCTAGTCTATTTAACCATATTTTTTTCGCTGCTTGGTATAACTTACCTTTTGGATTTCCAATATTTTGTCCATCTATATTACCTATAGATAAAACTCCTAAACCGCTTCCAAGTACTATCATTTCATATGAACGTAATATCATTTCAAGACTTATCTTAGCCTCTCGTATTGGTATGCCTGATACCTCTATTCCTACTTTCAATTGTTCCAAAGTTACTGAATCTAATGCACCATCACTATTCTTTGGATAGTATGCAACTCCATCGTTATCAAGTATGACTGGAGTACATCTATCTCCATCTATCAAGAAATTATTTAGGAAAAATAGAGAAATGTCTGCCCCATGCTTAGTGGCTTGTTCTCTTGCATTAATGTAATGATGCCATGCAGCATGCTTAGTACCTAGAATAGGGGTCGGGATGTCTGGTGCAGACATTGAAATGGCATTCAATGGAGAATCTTTCCATATTTTATTAGGAGTTGTAGTGACTGATACTTGGCTATCTCGATTAACAGTTACTTTCACTAAAAAGGGTTTTTTAGATTTATTATTTATTGATTCTTCAGGAGAATTGAGTAAACTAAGTTTATCAAATACTATTTTTGGTAAATTTAAAGGAAGATTTATTTCTAAAATCTTAGAATGGCGGGCTAAACGATTAAAGTGAAGATCGGCTGCTAATAACCTGTCATTCCCATCCCATGCTATTGCAGTCCACACTTCTGAAGTGGGGTTAGCATCATAGGTCATGGTTATCGGAGAGAGTTCATCCTTTCAATGCCTATTGGTCTTCCAATACGTCATCTATGAAAGATGTGTCAATATTTTCCTTAGATAATTTTTCGGCCATTTGATTCAATTCGTCATTTTCCATGCCATCAGCCATTTGATTCAATTCGTCCATAATATCAATATTTTCAACTGAGGAAAGTAATTCACTTTCCACTTCAGATGAAATATCAGCATTTAGAGGTTGAATGTTGTTTTCATCGTGACTTATTTCCGGTTTATTTGAGTCGTCAATAATTAAGTCATCGGTTGGAGTCATTATTTCTAATTCTAAATTTTCATCTTTACGGGTTAATTCGTCTTCTAATTCTACCTCAATAGTTCCCATTTCCCAAGGTTCGGGTGCTGATTTATCTTTTGGTTTAATTATTAAGACTGCTCCAATGAATATTAAAATTGATGAAATTATGGCTATTAATGAATTCATATTTCCCTCCATGAGTTGATCTAACCATGACATTTCTGCATCATTATTGATTAAGCCGCCCCCTTCTGGAGTGTAATCTATCCAAGGAGTTACTTCAGAAGGATTTATGCCTATTCTCTCAAACTCCCCATCTGAAGCTACTACTGCTACCCAATATATTGTAGATTGATCAATTACATTATTTTGGAATGTATTGAATGAAATCATTCCTTGGGTGATATTTTTCATTAATAAAGTAGCTTCTCTTGTATCGGTGAAAGGCGTTAAACTATAATACGCACTATATGAAATTACCTTTTCATCAGTAGATAAATCCCATTTGATCTCTACTTGTGTCCCTGCAAGATCCCAATACGATTGGATACCTGAAACTACGGGTAAATGAGCCCCTGGGTCCAAAATACTCTCATCAACTAGTGTGATCATTGATGTTGACAAGCCTGTAAATTGAGCATTTCCAGAAGAATCGACTGGCACTACGGCAACCCAAATTGGAAGAGAAGGACCTAATGATTGGCCATCGGAAAAAGAATCCAGTAAAATAATGGTTTGCGAATTACGATTGACAATTAATGCTGGATCGATGTTGCTTACCTGAGTAAATGGGTTTCCTGCTACGGCGTATATCCAATACTCATATACATCGGAATCTGAACTTTGTGAAAATTCTACAAACATTCCATCTCCGGAATCTGGATTACGATCCGTAAGAATTGGTGCATTTAGACGATCAGGAGGAGATACATCTCCGCGGTTATCGATTGGCGTTACTAGAGCGATATAATCATCTAAATTCGACATGTGGACATTGCCTGAAATATCATGTACGGTTACTGCAACATAAAGTGGTATTGAAGGAAGAATATTATTAGAATATAATGAATCAATATCATTCCCATATAATGCATTATCAATAGTTATTTCCAACTGTATTGAATTCTCTATTTGCCTTTGATTGATTGTTATTAAATTACATTCAATTTCCAAACAATGTTGATAAATTTCAGTTAAGTCATTCAAAGGGTATTCAGACACCCATATTGTGTAATGACTGAAGTCATTTGCTGTAGAACGATTCCATACGACATCGATTGAAGAACCGTCATCTTGAGGATGATCCCATGCCATCAATCCATTGATTTTATCTGGTGGTGAAAATGATATAGAGTCTAATTCAGAATAAGGAGTCGTAGATACAACATTTACTGGTTCAGTAGCCATGTTTCCCCAATCATCAACTGCAACAACGCCAATCCAATATACAAGTCCATTCTCTAATGTTGAATCACCTATTGAATCTATTATTATTGAATCGCTGGAGCAATCTGGAACATATGCTGCTGTTGGCCAGCCATCAACACTTTCAGGCGGTTGGAATCCAGATGCAGGTAAAATATAAATGACATAATAGGAACAATCTGCTTCCATGTTTGAAGTCCAAGTTATCTCAATTCTACCTCCCTCATCTTCCGGAACATCATATGCTGAGACTTCGGTTATTTGAGCAGGTGGAATGCCATCATTTAATCCTCCAGCAGTAACAACTGGGCCAAAAATTGTAGCATTACTTGGTTTCGATTGACCTGCCTCATCCACACAAACTATTGCAAACCAATATGGTTTATTTGCTTCTAACTCTAATACAGTAGTATTTCCACTTGCAAAAGATAAATCAGATGAATTTGTAAGAGCTATTGCCGAAGTTATCTCTTGTTGAACTGCCCATATCCTAGTCAGGTAAGTATCTAATTCTGCACATGCGGACCACTCGGCGCTCACCACACCTGGCACTCCCCCTGATAAAGGCGAAACAGAAAGCCATTCGGGTGGTTCTGGAATTTCATCTGTTGGAGTTGCATTACCCTCCCAAGTCATTGGTTGGCCGAGAGAACCATCTTGGTATTCAATTGAAATTGCAGCCCTATATTGCCTATCATCAGAAAGTGGTTTGACCATACCCTCATGATTAGCTTCCGATATTACTGTAGATGTATCAGACCAAAATATAATTCTTTCATATTTTGAGAATTCATCTAAATCTTCAGTATTCGGAGTCCACTCCGGAGAATCTGTAGAATCCCAAACATACAATCGATATGCATGCCATGCGGAATCTTGAGCAGGTAGCCATGATGCTTCTAATATCCCGCCGCCATCATTTGGCCTATCAGTTAGATTAGTAATTGTAGTTGGTGCTTCTAATCTATTCCAATCATAAGTTATTCTAACTTGTAATTTACCATCTGAAGGAGATTGTAGACGTATGTGAAGTTGAGAAGATGTAGATCCAGGCGGAGTATTGAATATAGCCGATTGAAAGGTTGTTTCTAATCCTGAGTTATATTCCGTTAAATCCCAAGATCCTGTATAATTAAGATTTTGAGATTTGGCCCATACCCATGCGCCACTTTGGGGAGCAATGAAGGTAAGTGCACTATTTGATAGAGGTAATTCACCATTTTCAACCTCGTTATTAGGATTATTAGTGATATTTATTGTATTATTAATAGTAGCCAACGTGATATCCATCCCCGGGTGTGTTGAGTCAGTTATATCCCAAGTTTTATCACCAAATACTATTTTTAATGGGCTGGCTCTTTTTTGATACTGATTGGGCATTTCTTGAAGTGTTTCTATTGGCGAGAAGAGCCGTAAACCGTTTTGAGTAATTAAAGATAGAATTCCATCATGAATATCAGCATCCACTATTCCAGGAATTATTTTGCTGTAAACGTGTTCATGATTTCCTGATGATTTAATAATATCAACTCCAACTGGAGATATGACAACTATATGAGTGCCATCTGAAATAATTTGAGATGCTGGCCATGAAAGTAATTCTTCAGCGCCCATTCCTGATTCCATCCTCATCATAGTTCCATTCCAGTGTACTATGGGTTCACTATCTGTTGCGATATGAATTCCCCATGTATCTCCTGTTACAGACCTAACATCATTACTTGGAATCATGTCAATATTGTATGTTCCATTTAACCTGTCAGTGGCTAAATCCCATGCAGCAACACCTGGTCTAGTACTTCCTTGTCCATTATGAGATATGAAAATTGCCGCATCGTGATGAATTATCTGAGTACTATTATCCAGAGGGTTCACATACTCTCTAAATGTTGCAGGAGCATATATTAATCCTGAAACAGTATCCCCTATTAATCCATTATTTGAGTCTAACATTGTAATGTATGAAAGATTTTGATCTAAAATTGAAAGGCCTATTGGTCCTCCGAGAAGTATTGCACCATTTCCTTGAATTGGACTTGGTAAAACCATTAGATGTTCGGTATGAGATGAAGGTAGGCCATCAATTGTTGTAATTGGATTATCCCACCCAGAGATTGTAGTGTTCCATAACCCTATACCTCCATTTGTTGCAACCATTATATGGTCATTGTATTCAACAAAATCATTAACAATATTATTGGGTAAACCTGCAATTAAACTACCATGAGACCACCTTTGTGCCGTTGTTTCAAATGTTTGAAAACCTGCTGAAGAGCTATCATATCCCATCAAACCAATGTAAAGCATACCATCATCCTCGAGATATAGGCCATCCATATTTCTAGTCAAAGCTGAAGATATTTGATTGAGAGTTTTGGTAGTTGTATTTAGATATAATAATCCATCACCTACCGTTGAAACCCAAATATTATCGCCATCTAATAACATTTCATTGATTATATCATCAAGTACCCTAACTCCATATTGCCAATTAACAGAGCCGTTTTCAAGTATTTCTCCTTGTAATATTGTTGAACCCCAATTAGAGTCGAAATAATCACTGTGTGTAACCCATACATGAGTTGAATTAGATATCATTTCTTGAATTGACCCCCCTGGGAGTCCAACTAATTCATCAAATCCTCCTTGGATAAGTCCTGTGTTATCCAGTCTGTCCACTCTGTTAACTCCTGATGTTTGACCGGAACGCCCTATTGCGTATACTTGAGAACCTGAAGAAGGAGATTTGACTATTGAGCAGGCATCCATTCCTTGATCAATAATTATCCCATTTCCAGCGGTATTTCCTGAAGTTATAATTCTTGAAATTCCAGATTCTGAGCCAAAATGGGCAATTAATAATAGATTATTTGAATTATCATACAACATGCCACCAGGGAAAACTGCACCTTCAGAAATTCCATTGGCCTCATTAGTTAAAGGATCTAAGAAGTTATTAGAGACATAAGAAAATCTGTCAATACCGTTACCTTCATTATCGAATCCTATATACAATATTCCATTAGAATTATCGCAAGCAAGGGCTCTTGGATCATCGTCTGAGATTTGAGAATTATCAGTTGTTAAAGGAGAAATCCATTCATTGGAAACGCCGTCACCATCATGGTCAAGAGTATCAAATCTAGCAATACCTCCTCCAGATTGCCACCATGGACCTTGAAATCCTATTGCAATATGATAAATACCATCACAATATTTGATATCGGCACCGTAGCCTCTTGGTATATCTCCTGAATTTGTATCCCATGTGGTCCAATTAGTTGAATTAGAATTCTTAGCCAAAATTTTACCATCATTATAAGATCCAGAAGATGCTATAAGATTATTACCAGAAACTGCCATTGAATAGAAATCTTCCTCAGAATCAGAAGGGAGTCCGTTCCCAGGGACCCAAGTTTCGAGCCATGTTTCATTGATTGGGGACCATCGTAATATTCCCACCTCACTAGCAAATAAATATTCATTATTGAATTCTACCATTCCGCGTATTCGCCCATTATTATTTTCCCATTGATTTAGTAATGTCATATTTCCAGCTGAAAATCGACGGATTATATTTTCTCCATATGATACCCATAATTCACAAGAATCTGTAATTGGAAAGCATTCGCCTAAATATCTAGCATTGACTCTTTCAACATCTCCCAAAGTATCCAGGCTTCCGGACCAACTGTTACTTGTTATATTCCATCTAACTACAGTTCCAGAATCTCCAGGTTGGCCCCACCAACCTGTCCCCCTTACACTAATCCAAAGTTCATTTCCTACATGATTAATTCCGTGTATTACTCCTTCTGCATTAAGACCTAATTGATCACCTGCGTCTAGTGATTCTAAACTGGAATTATTGGCTAAATTTATTCTATATACTTCATCCCTCTCAGTCCAAGATTGAGCTCTTTGTGGAGAAAAATACATTACATTATCTATAATTATCATATCAGAAGGGGCAATATTTGGAAGAGTTGGTCCATTTTCATTATCTCCTCGTTCCCAATCAATCAAAACTGAATTATTTAATGTATCAATGAGAGTTATGCCGAAATCTCCGCCGACCCACATAGTGCCATATTGAATTCCTGGTATAATTACAGTAACGTCATCATCTTCTATGAATCCTTGAGATCCGTCCCAAGGGGCCATCCAGGTAAAGCTGGACATGTTGTATCTAGCTATACCAGTATTTTCAAAACCGATATATACGACATCTGCGATCCTAAGTATTCTGGCTCTTTCAGTTTCATCCCCGGCGGTCCAAACATCCATTATAGTTCCATTGGCAGTATTGATTACCGCTGCTCCTTCAGTTGTTCCAACATATAATGTATCTACTCCTATTTTCGATACTGCTAGAACATATCTTGAAGGGACGCTTAAGTCATCATCAGTTCCTCCTTGTTCATTCCAGCACTCATTAAGAGTTATGTCTGGCTCAGAAGCAGTAGGCCAATACCACATGCAAGCCCCTCTGTTTGTACCTGCATATATTCCGTTTGCATCACTAGTAATATCATAGAAAGCATAAGGATCGTTGTTTCCTCCTGGTATTTCAGTGGGCAATAATTCCCATTGACTACCGTCCCAACGTGCCAATTCCCCACAATCTCCCCTATTCCAGCAATTATTATTTCTGTCAGTATCAGAGCCTACCAAAAGTCCACCATAAAAATCAATTGATAGAGAAATGATATCATTATCAGGGATGCTGTTAGTATCATCCTCAGTCCATAAATCAGAAATTTCTCCCGTTATCCTATCGATTAACAATAGTCCAAATCCAGGTAACCCTAGATATATTATATCGCCATCTATTGCAACTGGCGTAGAATCTAAGTTATCGGCACCCAATGATTGCCAAGATCCAAGAATCGTGGGGCCATTGAGATCTATTCGCATAACTCCTGCATCTTGAGTAGCAATATATGCAATACCAAATCTAGTTACTACTTCAACTATAAAATCAGAATCTAGGCCATCAGCAGTGGTTAATGATGCAGCGACAGTATTTGATGTTGTATTGATTAAACTAATGCCATCACCACGATGGCCCACTATCAGCATATTTGTATTAGAATCATGGGCTACGCTAGAAATATAATTTCCATTAATTACAAAATCAGATGATGAAAAAGTACTTCCAATTGCGATCAGGTTACCATCAATATCTAGTTCAAATAATCCTGAGTTAGTGCCTATCCATATTCTACCATCTGAGTCCTGTAATATTGTTGTTATTTCATTAATGTTGAATGCAGGTTCAAGTCCGCCGTTGTTATTTAATAATTCTTGGATATCAATTGCTTCCTTCCACAATTTATCTTTTTTATCAAAGCGGTCTATTATTTGAGAGCCTCCAATCCATATTTCACCTTGATTGCCGTCTTCAATAAAAGCAGTTACTTGGGCATTTTCACCAGACTCGGGGCTAGTTGCAAGAATAATTGAGTCTTCGATATCTTCGCCGACGATTGTTACTAATTTACCTGATGCGTCTCCGATAAGAACCATGTCAGAATTAGGGCTTCGAGGTAAATCGAGGCCCGGCCAAGTGTTTATTGAATGTCCAGAATCTGATAAATTCATATCTGAGATTAATAATGTACTTCGTTCAATCATTGCATCTGTATCATAAACATGAATAGAGGATCCGGCAAATATATGCAGCCATCCAGAAGATGCCGCCATACCATGAATACTATTTGACGAAAGCCAATTATTTGATGACCACGGAGGTAACCACGATTTTGAATTGACATTGAACCTATCAATTCCAGAGTTTGAAGTAGAAATGTAAAGGATATCATTTATTAATTCTAAATCTGAGACGGAGTCACTGGAAAGGAAATTTGATGAATCAAAAATAGGAAATTCAATATCAGTAAAGATTAATCCTGCACTATCAAAGGTATAATTAATTTGAAAAATACCAGTATCATCAGTAGCCAAGTAGATACTGTTATTGTGGATTATGACTTCATTGGGAGAAATTACTGTATCGTTATCCTTACATATTCCTCTAGAAATCCAAGTGACTCCTTTTCCAGGTTCGAGGTAGTTAATATTACATTCTGAAACTGCCCAAAGAATATTATAATCATCAATAAGTGTTGAGATTATTGGATCATCATTTGTGGCATTTACATCAACTGGAAAAGTAGAAATAGGTTCTGAACTAGATAAATCCATAGCAAGAGTAGAACCATCAGATGTCCCAATTATTAGGTGATTATTTTTACTATCTATGGACAAAGATCTACCCGAAATTCCAAATTCAATATCAATTATGGTTTTATGAGAATTATTATCAAGTCTGAGCATATCATCATCGACTAAAACCATTAGACTGCCGTCCATAGGATTTACAGCCACGTCATATATTTTGATATCTAATGGAGAAAAAGAGACAAGTGGGTCAACCGGCCTGAGAGCCTCAATGATCAAATCGGTTATTGTTATTCCAGCAGGTAAATTCCAATATGCATCAGTTAATGAGTTAGGGGACAATGCTGCATCGAGAATTCCTTGTTGGACGTTTGGCGGGTTGTTAACAAATACTTCTTGTCTACCTAAATCACCTAATCCGGACCAGTCAAAAATTTCTGTTTGAGTGTTAATTAATGACAACTGTGGCTGATTTATCCAATAACCGTCACTACCATTTACAGAAACTTCAAATGTTAAATTATCAATTATAGCTCCTGGTGCAAAATCTAAGAATAAATCGCCATAGGCCAATGTACCATTAGTTTGGTCTGCACCTTCTGCTGCAAAGTCAATCCAACCTGTATCATTACTTCCTCCAACTCCCCAATTCCTTGTAGTGGGTGATTTATTTTTTTTAGACATCTCATCTAATTGCCCTGATATTAAAGGGGCCCAAGGTAGAGAAACCATCAAACAAGAAATGATAATTGTTGTAATTTTAACGTTCATATTGATTATCTCCATTTATCTAATTAATTGCAAAAGCATATCAAACTACTTGATAATCGATTTAAATATGTGCAAAAACTTGCAAAGCCAACAATTTCAAAACCCCAAAAAACATAATTCAAATTATCAAAATATTGAACCTTGCTTACTAAGAACATTAACAACTCCCCTCGATGTGCAATTTATGAAGGGTTTGGCAGTAAGTTTTGTATTTGCTCATGTTTTAAATTTGCCTTTAACATATTAAAAATATGATGCTAAGATAGTATGTAACTAAGTTGAAGGCTTAATTTTACAGGATAGCATGATATCAGAAGGTTTCTCCGATACTCTCTGAGGGGTTCTTGTTGGACGATAATAAACTCGAAGAAGAAGCTTTAGAATATCATGCTTCCAAGCCAGCAGGGAAAATAACTGTAATGCCAACTAAACCCCATGGCACTCAAAGAGAATTGTCATTAGCATATTCACCAGGGGTTGCATATCCTTGTAAGAAAATTGAAGAAGATCCAGATAATGTATACAAATACACAGCAAAGGGTAATTTAGTTGCTGTTATAACCAATGGGACAGCAGTTTTAGGATTGGGAGATATTGGCAGCCTGGCTAGTAAGCCAGTTATGGAAGGGAAAGGACTACTTTTCAAAGCGTTTGCAGATATTGATGTTTTTGATATTGAAGTAGATAAAACTGATGTCGATGGTTTTGTTGAGACTGTTAAAGCCATAGCACCTACCTTTGGAGGAATAAATCTTGAAGATATTAAGGCTCCAGAATGTTTTGAAATAGAAAAAAGGCTCAAACAGGAATTGGATATTCCAGTTATGCATGATGATCAACATGGTACGGCTATAATTTCAGGGGCTGCGCTAATAAATGGCCTTGAAATAGTTGAAAAAGATATTACTAAAGTAAAGGTTGTAGTTTCCGGTGCAGGTGCTTCAGCAATATCGTGTGCTAAGCATTATGTGAAACTAGGTGTTTCAAAAGAAAATATTTTACTTATTGATTCAAAAGGAATATTAACAAAAAATAGAATGAATAAAAATGAGTTAAATGAATATAAAGAAGAGTTTGCCAGAGATATTGCAGATGGAGGCTTGTCACCCGCTTTGAAAGATGCGGATGTATTTCTTGGTTTATCAAAAGGTGGTATAGTTAGTGGTGAGATGGTTGCTAAAATGGCAAAAAAGCCATTAATCTTTGCTCTTGCAAATCCAGACCCTGAAATTCTACCAGAGGAGGTGTGTAAAGTTCGAAATGATGCCATAATAGCTACTGGAAGGTCTGATTACCCTAATCAAATCAACAATGTATTGGGATTTCCTTATATTTTTAGAGGTGCCCTAGATGTAAGATCAAAGGAAATTACTGAAGGAATGAAAATGGCTGCTACAAAAGCATTAGCAAGACTTGCAAAAGAACCAGTTCCAGATGATGTATTATCTGCTTATAGCGGTGAATCTATACAGTTTGGGCCAGACTATATTATTCCAAAGCCTTTTGATGCCCGTGTTTTAATTTGGGAAGCTAGTGCTGTAGCTCAAGCTGCAGTTGATGAAGGAGTAGCAAGAGTTAGTAAAGAGGAGTTTGATATTGATACTTATAGAGAACAACTAGAGGCTAGATTAGGATTGACTCGCTCAATTATGCGTAGAGTGATTAATAGAGCTAAAAATACAAATAAAAAAATTGTATTTTCAGAAGGTGAAAATCCAACTATAATCAAAGCAGCATCTCAATGCATTAATGAAAAAATTTGTCAGCCCATACTTTTAGGTGATGTAAAAAGAATAGAGGCCGTTAAAGCAGATTTGGGACTTAAATTTGAATGCGAATGTATTGATGTTCGATATGATAAAAGAAGAAGAGGGGCATATGCTGATGAATATCACAAATTAAGGGGCCGTAAAGGACTAACAAAGGAAGATGCTGTTAGACTCTTAAAAATGCCAACTCATTTTGCCCCAATGATGGTTCACCTAGGAGATGCAGATGGATATTTAGGAGGGGTTTCACACGATTATCCAGATATTGTCAAACCATGTTTACATATTATTGGCCCGGATCCTAATTCTCACAGGATTGTAGGGATGTACATGATGACCGTTAATGGAGAATTGTTGTTCATAGGAGATGCAACAATAAATATCTATCCAGATCCACGAACCTTAGCAGAAATTGCTATTCAAACCGCCAAGGTAGCAAGAAGGTTTGGAGTTAAGCCGAAAGTAGCCATGTTATCTTTTTCTAATTTTGGAACCTCTGGAGAATTAAGAACAGATAGAATTGAAGAAGCAATACAGATCGTTAGAGAATTAGATCCGGATTTAATAATTGACGGGCCTATGCAAGCAGACACGGCATTAGTTCCTTCGATACAACAAGAATATCCATTTATGACATTTAAGGGTCCAGCAAATGTATTAATTTGCCCTAATCTTACCTCTGCAAATATAGCATATAAATTACTTCAAAGAATTGCTGGTGCGGAAATGACTGGTCCAATTTTGGAAGGTTTAGCAAAACCAACCCATGTCCTACAAAGAGGCGATAGTGTACGTGATGTGGTGCACATGGTTGCAATATGTGCTGTAGATGCTGTTAGACATGAACAAGAGAAGATCTGAGAAGAATTATATTTGAGAGTAATAATCTAGTGTAGCTAATTCTAATTCTAAAGCCGCTTGTTCTTCATCAATACTTAACGTTATTCCATCACGACGCAATGCATTTCCGTCTACAAATACATCGAGGCAGTTAGTACCCGAATAAATTAAATTTGAAAGTAATCTCTCTCCATTTTTTCCGTATGGCCTCATTCTTATATTGTTAATATCCCAAGTAATCCAATCTAGTGAATCTTTTGTAGCAATTTTCCATGTTTCGAGAGGATTTAACACCCTGGCATCCCAATGATCGTGTTTTTGTATAATGCTAGCTGCTTTGGCCTCTGCACGCAAATCTAGACTATTGTTACTAGCCGCACCATCTGTTCCCAATCTAATGTCAACACCTGCTTCCTTCATTGCAGGATATGACATTGTGCCACCGCATGCTAGTTTCTGATTGCTAATTGGGCAGTGAACAGCATGGGCTTCGTGAGTAGCCAGTATTCTCATTTCTTTCTTTGTTACCCATCCACAATGAGCACACACTGTTCCTTCTGTAAAATAATCTATAGAGTCTAGATACTCGATCGGATACATGCCAGTTTCTGCATGACAATCTGCTACTTCTTTACGTGTCTCTGAAGTATGAATACTTAGTGTACAACCAGTTCGTCTCGAAATTTCAGATGCTTTACAAAGAGTTTCTTCTGAACATGCATAAACAGAATGTGTACCTATTCCATATTCAACTTTATTTTTACTACCTTTATTTTCTGAAATAAGATTTTGTACTTTTTTGAGAGTGTCTCCTTCAGTATGATTTGACGCATCAGGAAAGTCTGTAATTGGCCCACATACAATGGCACGAAGTCCACTATCTGAAAGAACTTTACCGATTATATCTGGGTGAAAATACATATCACAAGCAAATGTTGTTCCAGTACTGATTAATTCTGCTGCTGCTGCTCTAGTTCCAATTTCTATTAGTTCTGGGGTGATATTCTTTTCAAGCGGGAATATTGATTTTTCTAACCATTCCATAAGTGGCAATCCCTCCCCCATTGATCTGTTTAGTATCATAGCCAAATGCGTATGCCAATTCTGTAGACTCCGAGTGATTAAACGATTGGAGCCATCGATAGTTTCTATTACGTCTTCATGACCTTTGCTTACACTATATGTACCCTCATTATTTATTAAAAAATCACCTTTTTTAACTATTCCATCATGATCAATTAGATGAGTGTCGGTAATTCTTCTTGGTTCTTTTTCCATAAAATCACAACTTACAGGTTTTTTAGTCATTGATTCAAAATACAGAACAACCTACGCTCATGGCTTAGCGAGTAATCACTGCATCATTAGTCCATCGATGAATAGATATTCCGAGGGTTGAATAATGTTGTATGACCTAAGAGATGTGTGGATGTAGGGCCGTATGAGGTTTTGGGAGTCTCTAAAGATGCTACGGATGCAGAAATAAAGAGGAATTATCGTCGTTTGGCACGTCAATATCACCCCGATAGGAATCCAAATGATGTTGCCGCCGAAGATAGATTTAAATCGATTCAGACAGCATATGAGAAAATTGGTGATTCTAGTGCACGTCAAGAATTTGATCAGAAAAAACGTATGGAGGACATGTTTCAGAGGAATAGAGGTAATTCATTTGGAGGAGGTTTTGGCGGATTTGACATAGGTGATATGTTCTCTCAATTTAGAGGACGGGGCCAAGAAAATGTGCAAAATAAATCCAATAATATGAATAATCTAAGTCAGGAAGTAAAAGGCTCAGATATAGAATCAGGCTTGGACATTTCTTTGGAACAATCCATCAATGGTGCAAATATTAGATTTAGCCATAGAAGGTTTAAAGTTTGTGAAAATTGTAAAGGATCTAGTTTTGGTACTTCAAAAGGTTGTTCTAATTGCGGAGGTAAGGGAGTAAAAACAAAAAGTAGTACCATTACAATTAAAGTTCCTGCAAACGCAAAACATGGACAATTATTAAGACTAAAAAAAATGGGACATGAGCATCCTCAAGGAGAGCCAGGGGATTTGATAATTTCTTTACGACTTGATGCTGAAGAAGGAAGAAGATGGGAAAATGGAAGACTTGTACAAGAAGCCCCCGTCCCAATTACAACTTTGTTGTTAGGAGGTAAGGTGAAGATACTGACTCCGCTTGGTAAAAGAGTGCAAATTGATGTTCCTGCTGGAACAAGGGTGGGCGATAGAAGAAGATTGCAAGGTCATGGCCATGACGGAGGGCAATTAGACATAGAATTTGTTCTTTCAGAAATTATTGAAATAAATGATAATCAAAGGAAAATTTTAGAACAATTACGGAAGGTTGGACTTTAAAAAAACAACTACTCAAATACATGAAATCTGTGGATTTACTATGAGAGACTTAAGCAATCTAGTAGGCTTTATTTTTCCAAAAAAGAAGGAAGTTCACATTAGTGTGTTATTAATTTCATGTTTGATGGTTCCAGGCTTTATATCTACTTTAACTCCAATTGATATTGAATCCTATAGTTTAGATTCACCAGAATTAGAGGCATCGGAAGTAATGCGTGAAGAATTTGCAGGTGCTGGAAATATCTGGGGCTTTGGGATATTTGTAAAAGAAGGAGAATATTGGGGAAAGAACCCTAGTGAGGTATCTCAAATTAAAGATTTCAATGGAGAAGGAGAAGGGCTCGAATTTCCGACTGGTGGCATTTTGAACCTTACAATTCTAAAAGAAATAGATGATAAAAAAAATTTATTGATGGATCATGAAATATCAAAATTCTATCTTCCCCTTGCTTCAGATATTTCTGGGCAACCTATTGAAGGAGTTTTTGATTTAGCTAGTGAATTTAGATTTTTCATGAATGGGGACTCCTTGCTTACAAAACCAAAATTTGATCCTGATGAATTTGTAATAAAGCCGGCATCGACTAATTGGAATGATTGTGGAGAATTGGAATGCCTATCATTTGATGATGAGAATACTACGCAGGCACATATTGATTTAGCAGCACATAGAATGGCAAATAATAGCAATGGCGCATTTCTTAGATTTTTATCTATTGATAGGGCATTTTTACCAGATCTAAATAGTAAAGTAATTGGCCCCATTAATGGTGAACTGCAAGCAAATGGAACAATAATTGCTGCCGAATGGAGCGCAGGAAGATGGAGCGCATCTTCGGCGTGGTTAATTTTGAATATGAATAGGGAGTTAATGCAAAAAGAAGGGTGGACCTTTTCATGGATGGATGCAAGTTATGAATTTGGATATACATTAGAGGGCGTCTCTCTTAAAACACAACCGATAAAATATACAAATTCTGAATGTAAAAGTCGTGCAGAAAATGGTTCTGACTTATGTTCTGTAGAATGGCTATATCTATCTTTAGAAGAGGGATTACGTGAAACAGATGATATGGTTGTCTCTGTTTTATTAGGAGAAGGCCCAAATGTAGAAGTAAATAGAGAGTTATTATCCAGTGCTTATCTAATTATAATGATGGTTTTTGCGGTAATAGTTTTACTTTGGTTTAATCTAAGAAGATTATCTGATGTTGTGATAGTAGGCATGGGATTAATTCTTGCTCTATTGTGGATGCAGGGTTTGATAGGTTGGTGCATGGTATTTGGACAGAAAACAGGACTAGAAATAATATTCAGATCTCAATTTTCAAACCTTCTGCCGATACTAATACTAGCTCTAGGAATTGACGATAGTTTACACGCCCTACATAGATATAAAGAAGAAAGAAGAACTGGAAAAAGTCCAGTTGAATCGGCTGAAATATCAATATCTAAAGTAGGTAGGGCGGTGTTATTAACATCTTTAACAACAATTATGGCTTTTATGGCAAATCTGACCTCAGATATTGCTGCACTAAGATCATTTGGGATTGAGGCTGGATTTGGAGTTGCTGCAGCATTTATTTTGACTGGCCTATGGGTGCCCATTGTTAGAATGGATGTTGATTTATGGCTTCAAAAAAGAAATAAATTAGATGAAGAAGATGAAGATGTCTTGCACATGATTCCTAAGGAATGGTTAGGCAATACAGCATCACAGTCCGCAAAGTATGCAACTTTAATAGCATGTTTTTCATTAATAATTACTATAATTGCTGCTCCTATGGCTCTTTCTCTAGAAGGAGATTTTGAAATTGATGACTTTCTAGATGACGAATCTGATTTTGTTATTGGGGTAAATCTTGTAAATGAAAGATTTAGAGATGGTGAGCCAGGGTACGTACTTATTGAGGGAGATATCGCCAATCCTGCAATAATTTCCGCAATAAGTGAAATGAGAGATAATATGAATTCCCACGATACAGATGACCCAAATCAAATTTCAAGAACACCCACAGGAGAAGTTGAATTGATAGCTTTAGATCAAATCTTGATGTTTACACAGGCAGCATTTTATGTAAATTCCATACCTTTTGAAGACTCAGGATGGGACAGGAATTTGGAAGATGGCGGAATTGAATGTGAAACAATGGAAGTTTCGCATCTGATTAAAGGAATAGTTAAGATCCCGATATTGGAAGACAGGGAATGTTTGAATTTTCTTTACGGCTTTATATTGACCAAGGGGGTCCCTGCTACTGCTGGTTATCCGGCATTACCTACAACAATAGTTTCAGAATATATCCATACTGAAAACGAACTGAATATTTCTAATCCCTGGCTCACAACTTCTGGAGAAACTCCAAGATATTCTAAAATGAGTATGAGATTTGGACTATCAAATCCGGAACAATTTGCACTAATTGAGCCTGCCCTTGCTCAATTACAAAGAGATATGGTACCATTTCAAAATTTATCTGAATCTAGAATAAATATACGTGGAGATGTTGAAAGGGCGTTTGAAAGTGAAGATTATCCAATTACTTGGGCCATACAAACAGGTGATCCTGTTATTCGATTTGTAGCGGCTGATTCTATGCAAGATGAAATGCAAGAAACGTTATTACTAGGCCTTGTATTTTGTATGATGACTTTGTGGTGGGGATTTAGGAGTGAGAATTCTTTACAGGAAAATATCAAATTAATTAAAGAAGATTTGTTTAATTTTTCAATTAAATCTATACTAGTATCAGCATTCATGGGATTAATAATTTATATTTTAGTCGGCCTAGATTGGGCAATAATAACCTCAATTGTAACAATATTACTTCTTATTATTTGGGGCACTGAAGCATTTGGAATTGCCATGATAACAACAGCACCAATATTCCTAGTTATTATTTGGCTTTATGGGATGATTGAAATGGCGGGATATGGCCTAAATATGGTTACAGTTTCTATTGCGGCCATATCACTTGGAGTCGGAATTGATTATGTAATTCATATAATTGAGCGATTTAGAGAAGAGCGAGAAAATGGTAGAGAGGTGGAGCATGCGCTACGAATTGTAGGTGCCTCATCTGGGTTAGCATTATTTGGATCTGCAATATCTGACATCGCGGGCTTTGCTGTGATAAATCAATCTGATATGGGTTTCTTCTCTACATTTGGGTTATTTTGCGCAATAATGATTGGCCTGTCATTAATTGCAAGCATTATTTTAACGCCAGCTGCATTGAGTTTGTCAAACAGGATAAGGTCTAAATTTAAATCTAATACAGAACTACTGGTGCCGCAGCAATAACTTCTTCAGTACATTCATCGGTATATTGGTTAAAATTATCAATAAACATTTTAGATAGTAAATTTGCTACATTGTCAAATTTTTTCTTATCGTTCCATGTATCTCTTGGTTGTAGTATAGATTCAGGCACTCCAACGCACTTTGTAGGAACAGAGAAGCCAAATCGTTCATCTATAATAAAATCTGATTCAGCGATTTCGTTATTTAATGCCGCATTTAATAATGCCCTTGTCCATTTAATCTTTATACGGCTACTTTCGCCATATCCACCTGCGACCCATCCGGTATTAATTAGCCAACATTTTGCATCATGTTTCTTGATTTTCTTAGAAAGTAAATTTGCGTAGACGCTTGGGTGTCGGGGCATGAAGGGGGCACCAAAGCAAGTTGAAAAAGTGGCTTGAGGTTCTTTGATACCCATTTCAGTTCCAGCTACTTTCGCAGTATAACCTGATATGAAATGATAAGCAGCTTGTGCAGGAGTTAAGCGTGAAAGAGGAGGTAGCACACCAAAGGCATCGCAAGTTAAGAAAACTACATTCGTTGGGTGTTCAGCCATTGAATCAAGAGTTCGATTTGAAATAGATTCTAGGGGATATGACCCTCGGGTATTTTGAGTAAGTGTTTTATTCTTAAAATCCGGAGTTCGGTCAGCATTCAATACGACGTTTTCTAAAATAGATCCAGGCATTTTAGTAGTTGCAAAAATTGCTGGTTCATCTTCTTCTTTCAAGTCTATTAATTTTGCATAACAACCTCCTTCAAAATTAAAAATTCCATCTTCGGACCATCCATGTTCATCATCTCCGACTAAAGCTCTGTTAGGATCAGCAGAAAGAGTGGTTTTACCTGTTCCAGATAAACCAAAAAATAGAGCAGATTCGGCCCCTGTATTTGCAGAGCAATGCATTGGCAGTAAACCATTTATTGGAAGAATATGGTTCATAATTGTAAAAATAGCCTTCTTTATTTCACCTGCGTAATGAGTTCCTCCAATAATAACTAAACCTCTATCTAAAGCTAATATTACAAAAACTTCTGAGTTGATACCATCTTCCTTCGGGATTGCTTTTAATTCAGGTGCGTGGAGAATGGTATATTGAGGCACGTGTTGAGAAATTTCTTCCGGGGTTCCTCGGATAAACATATTATGCATAAAAGCTGCATGCCATGCCTTTTCGGTAACTAGTCTAACGGGCATTCTGTAATTACTATCAGCGCCACAGAATGCATCTTTGACAAAAATATTATTAGCTTTATTTAGATGAGTTTGAATTTTTTCTAATAATTTATCAAAGGTATTTATTGTAGTTGAACGATTAACTTCGCCCCACCATACTGAATCGGCTAAACCTGATTCCTTGACTATAAAACGGTCATTTGGTGATCTTCCGGTACGTTCTCCAGTTGTAGCCAGTAAAACTCCATCGGCAGTTAAAGTGGCCTCATTTAATTCAATTGCCTTTGAATGTAATTCTTTCCAACCATCATTAATATGGATTTGACCTTGTGGCTCTAGACCTAGAGAACCCAAAGAAGTGAATAATTCATCAGAGGCCCCTGACATTTCTAATCCTCTACAGCCCTTAGGGCGGGCTCATTGGTTTCAAGTGTTACGGGCGAAAACTGGAATTTATGAACAAATAGACGTTACTAAGGGCTCCTTAAAGGATGTAATTTATGCCACATGTACTTGTCTCATTAACTGATGGATGAGGAGGACCAAGAGGATCGAATTATCCGAGAACGAAAATTTAAAATTGGTTTTAATATAGATATTGATGAATTAAAAGATCGGAAACCTAGAGTTAAGAAAATATCCAAAGGCAGAAAAAAAGACGGAGATCCAGCCTTAGGAAGCTTTTTTGATCCCTTTGAGTATACTGATGAAAACTCACCAGGAATTATGCATCAAGACGGTAGCATCAGTTCACCTCCTGAGCGAGATGTTATTACTGAAATATCTATTGAAGGTGAGAGAAAAATCAATTGGATAATTATGGTTTCAATGATTGTTATCTACAGTATAATTAGCATACTAGTAGGACTTACATTTGATACAAATATTGCAATAATAATCCTATTATTACTAGCTGGATTTGGCTTTACACTTGGTGAAATTTGGATTCCAGATGAAAAAATGAATTTACTTGGAGTTACTTGGGTCATTATTTCTATGAAGGTATTGTATGGTTTGTCAATAGAGTTACGCAATTGGGACGTTATTGGAGTGGAAACTTTAGTTTTAATACTTATTAGTTTGGTATCTGTTAATATATATGTTGCATATCGACATAATCACGATGCTATTGCCGCACAATCAACCCTAGTACTTCTGGCAATTGGATCCAGTACCGGTTCGATATTGGGGGAAGAGGGCGTTGCAGGCATGATTTTAATTTCAACGGTCTTGCTACATGGGCTTGCAATCCATAGAAAATCAGGTAATTTGGCTGCTTTGGGTATCGCTTCATCGAATCTATGGATAGGAATGCATGCAATCACAGATGGCTTTGTAATTGGTGAGTTAGTGATTATAAAATTAGACTCCTCGTTATTGCTATTCTTACTTTTGATGGTAATTACTGGCCTTAATGCTGCAATGGCAGCTAAATTTTCAAAAGAACCTAATTGGTTTTCAAGCGCTTTCAAAGTTAGTGGTTTAGGGGAGCCCGGACTTTGGGGCGTTTCAGTATCTCTTGGAATGGTTGGTGCACTTCTATCAGTAGCGGCTAATCGTGAAGATTTGGGGTATGCTCTTGGAATGGTAACATTCCTTAGTACGGCATTTGGAGGTTCTTATCTTAGTGTAAGGGGGGTTCAAAATATAAGGATTATAAAGCCAATAATATTTTCACTACCATTTTTAGTAACTATATTATTATTTAGTAATCAAATTGGCGATAATTTTAGAATTGATGGTTATGATTTATTTACAATATTAGGAACTATTTTGACCGGATATATTATTCTCAAAGATCAAAATAATGTTAGCGACAGAGTACTCTGGCTTGGATCAGTAGTTCTCTTGATTTTGTTAGTCTTACTTGTTCCATCTAGCGATACATATTCAGAAGAGGAGAAGGGATTATTTTTACTTGGATCTTTATCAATATTACACATTAGTACTGCAATCCTGTCAATAAAAAGGGATTCGCCATCATTAGGAGGAGTGACGGTTATATTACCCTGGGCTTGGATTTTAGTGCATGAAATTACTAGAGAATCAATTAGTACGTTTATGATAGTTAATGATAAATCTGAAATTGGTAGTGCAATCCAACTTGGGATTTTACCGTTAGTATCATATCTTACATTATGCCTATTATTGATGGTTATTGTGAATCTTAAATTGGGTGCCACCAATATTAACCTGGCGTCTAAATTCTTAGGGATTACAGAAATATCTGCATTGATTAAAAACTCAGAAATATTACAGTTGTGGAATATTGGCATATGGTTACCTCTTATCTCAATTATCACACTGGCACAACTTGGAGGTTTTAACGCCATTACTCTTTTATTCATCCTTACACTTTTAATAATAATTCATACCATTACTCAGAGACTGGAGAAGAGGGTTGGAAGTGATTCTAACCTATTATTAATAATTATAACATCTATAATTATAATACAATGGCTACATGGATTAAATTCGTTTATAGTTATATTATCATGTCTTTCAATTGTTATTATAATATCCAAAAATGATATAGGAGATAAAATTGGCACTGGAATGATACTTGTGAGTATGCCAATTCTAATCTCAATAAGCAGGAGAGGTGGGCATACTGCTTTGAAAGAAGCAGATAAATTACCAAATTTAGAAATAGAATGGGTCGCGCTAATATGTACAACGATAATAATTGGAATTTATTTATGCAAAGCAGATAAACTTGAGAGGATTTTAAAACCAACTTTAGCATCATTGTTTTTAATAATTACAACCATATCTCTTTCTTGGCAATCAGACATTATTATAACGAAATATATGTCATTAGGACTATTTGTTTTTACTTCTATATGGTTAGTGAGTCGTGGAGAATTAAGATCTGAATTGAAAACAATGGCTTTAAAGGATTCTCGAATTGAAATTGCAAAAAAAAGAAAGGACTACTCAGAATACCTACCTAACTTAGTTAGCAATAATGGAATTGGTAATTATGATCCCCTGGTTGCATTTTTAAATGAAAGACAAAATAAAAGCAGAGAGCAAAAAAAAGCAGATAATTTAGAAGATTTTTATGTTTCTGACCTCAGTCATCGTCCAATCATTCTTTTAGCAATGTTAAGTATCATATTTATTGCTTCAATTGGAAGAGGTTTAATTTCTGGTCCAGAACCAATTGTTCTCCTATGTGTAGGATTATTTGCTACTTTACTAGTGGGAATTGCTAGATATAGGACTAAATCATTAGATCTCAGCCTACCTCATATCCTAGGAATAGAGATTCCCATTGCTATGGCTATTACCGGCCTTGTAATAATCCACAATATTTCACATATCGCTCCATTTAGTAGTAACATAGACCTATTAGACTTAGCAATTTTGAGTATTTTCATAATGGGATTAACAATCATATCGATACTAAATCAAAATAATTTAATTGATAGAATTCCAGTTGCGATTGATTGGTTTATTATTCCACTTTTCATTAGCAGAATTGTCGGAGCATTAATGAATGAGTCTTTACCATTTCCTCTTACTGTAGATCCATTTCTTGATACTAATTCCTTAGAAGAATTTTTAGAATGGAATTTGCCTTGGTTATTGTTAGAATTCTTGTTAATATTAACTTTAATATGTGACTTTTGGATAGTTAACAAAAGAGAGAAAATATCCTCATCAAATAACAAACCAAACAGAGGAATTAGAAATTTGGCCATTGTAATGATATCATTTGGCCCAGCTGGCACGTTAGCAGTCATTAGTACGATTCGACAGGGTTATCGCACAAATCAACCAAATACCGTTGGCATGGGAATATTTAGTATAGGGTTGGTTATGTTTTCGTTCGGCTCATGGGTTTCTGAATTAATGGATTTAGTCCCCATGCTAGTCCTATTTTTAGGTATCTTAATGTTATTATTATGTGCGACAACAATTAAATCAGGGAGAGAGAAATGGACCATCATGGCAACAATAAATTCCCACTTATTGATAATAACTGGACTATTATGGACAGGATATTTTGATGAATTATATTTTTCAATGCTAATGATATTAATGTCATCAATAATTTGGATAGTAGGTATACTTCAATTACGAAGAATATTAAGAATATTAGGGTTGTTAGATTTGATAATGGCGATATTATTAAGTTTGATATTCGTACCTGAAATATTAGATACAGTGAACCTACTTATTTGTTTAACAATGATTGCAATAGAATTAGGAATCATTGGATGGTTAGGAATCTATAATGAAAAAGAATTAATAAAAGATTGATATGTAAGTAATTTTATCTTTTAAGGGCTAAACTTGATGTGAGGGAGCCTTTACACCGCATTGTGACTAGGTCGTGGATATCGGACACTGCGGATGAAATAGAGCATCCACCTGTCCCTCTTGGGCTAAATGAAATGGCAGTACCAAGGGTTACATTAATATTATCCATAATTACATTATTGATGATTATTGTATCATCTACTTGGGTAGGTATTTCTGCGAAATATTTCATAGAAGATTTGGATCCATTTCAATCGAATAATTCCCAGGTTCTTGAGTCTGATGGACGCTGGTTGTGGGAAGTGGATTTGTTATTTGATACTTGTACATCCCGAGAGGACAATTGGGAATGGCCAAATAAATTAGCTGATCAGGATGATTTGTTCCTTTATCCTGGAGAATTAAGGTGCGATTGGGAACATCAAGGAGAAAATGATAGAGCAAGTGTTGTTATTTATAATAGAGGAGATGTGACAATAGATTTAGTTATCACAATTGATGTTGAAAATATTATATTTGCTTCTAATTCAGAATCTAGTATAATAGCGAGTGAAATTGAAAGTGATAATCCTAGGATTTTAGAAATTGTATTATCGGAAGGAATTACAGAAGAAGATTTTAGCATAACTGCTAAACATATTAGTGCCCTTAATTCCGAAGTGAGATTGGATGTACATGCCTTTGCGGGAACTGAACAAAGGGATATTCATATTAATGATAATGATGCTATTGAGGTTCACTATACTGTCTGGGATGCAGATAGTGGTGAAGAATTGGATAGTGGAGATTTGCCGGTGACGGCTGGAGATGATCCAAATTATATCAAAGGCTTTGGATGGTCTGCAATTGGCTTAGATATTGATAATGATAGAGGATTAATTCCTAACCTAGATACAGGAACATCTCATATTACACTCTTGCCCCCTTGTATAGCATACGGAAATAGTGAGGGACATGAATTACAAAACTCATGGCTTCGATTTGAAATTAAGGTAGATAGGGCCCCAATTTCTTAATGGTATTCACGAAAGTGACTTGACTGAAGCCTTTCACGGAGGGCTGTGTCTGGAGAAACACATACCGGCCTAATGCCTTCAGAGAATGCTGTAAAAGCCGCTGAGGAAATTATCAAATCTAAATCAAATAGGAAAGGTGAGCCTGAGTTTTTTATGACTAAAGAAATGCGAAAATTATCCACTCCATGGCCAATTGCAATGATGAGATCTGAACAAATTAATCCCAGTGAACTACCTGCAGGTGTTATATTAGACGCTGCTTCTGGATCAGGAGTACAATTGATAGCTTTTTCAAAGGGATTGAAACGTCCTGCCCTAGGTATTGAGCTTGATGAACAAGTGGCGAATTTATGTGCCGCTAATATGTATTTAAATGCAAATAAAGACGACTTACAAAGAACTATGGACAGAGTACTTATTGGAGATGGAACAAAGGCTGAAGAGGCGATGGATGCATTTTGGAAAAGTCTACGAGACGCTGGAACAAGAGCACATCCTCCAATAGCAATGTTGCATTTGGATCCTGCTAGGCCGAAAGATGCACAGAATCACAATATAGATGAAATGCAACCTCCTCTAAAGAATCTTCTAGCCTCTTGGAGTAAATTTTTACAAATTGGCCCAAGAGGGCCGGCTGTTTTATTGGATCTTTCACCTAGATTAAATAGTCAACAGAGGAATATGGTTGATGCAATACTGGAAACTGTATTTCCAGGAGTTCCGATAACTTGGGAATGGTTAAGTCAAGGAGGAGGGAGAGTTGACAGGTTGTCAGTATGGGTTGGCTCTATATCTTCGAAGAAAAGTCATAGATGCATTAGAGTTGGTAGAAAAAATATAATGGCGAAAATTGAAGGACTGCCGCAATCATCAAAACTTGTAAAGTTGACAAGTCCCCCTCCATTTGGATCTTGGATATCAGTAATTGATGCTTCTTTAGTTCAAAGTGGATTGCAAGAATCTTGGCTAGCGAAAGTCATTCCAGCAGGATGCGGCCATTCATGGTTGAGACTGGAAGGTAGAAGGCCGTTGTTGATACATACTGAACCACTAATAGATGATGAGTCTTTATCTGGGTTTGTTGTTTGTAGTGGAAAAGTAGTGCAACATAGATTGACTGCCCCTGAACTAAGAACGATTGGACAAGTGTCATCTGCGGCTTTACGGCATGGCATAAACAAAGTTACACTACGGTGTAATATTGATCCTGATATTCACCCAACAGTTCAGCGTAAATTAGATTCATCGCTTAAAGGAAATGAGGGCTCTAGCGCCTTCATGGTAGACATAAATCTTGAAAGGGGAAAGTCAAGTCATTCACTTTTTATAGTTTGTAAACAGGATAATTAAGTAATTTCTATCCATAGATTATATTCCGTATATTTGAAATAGGGACGGTAAGTCGCGAGGACGCCCATTGGGCCACTGGAAACAGTGAACACGGGGGAACCGACATGGCGAAAGTAAACGAAGCAGAATTAGGAGATGATTTCTCCTACATATTTAGAATAGCAGAAAGTGACATTGACGGATTGAGTCCAATATCAATAGGATTAACCTCAATAAAAGGAATTGGAGTTAGAACATCTCAGCAAATTTGTAGACTATCAGATATAGATGGGAAGAAATTAGGTGGTTTACTAACTGCTGAAGAAAAAGATTCTCTACGGTCTACAATAGATGACTACGCCACTGTTGCACCTTGGTGGTTGATGAATAGACAGCGTGATTTAGAAAGTAATGAGGATGCACATCTAGTTTCTCTTGAAGTTAAATTAACTCGTGATGACGATATATCAAGATTAGCAGGTATGAAAACTTACAGAGGAATGCGCCACAGAAGTGGACACAAAGTTCGAGGACAGCGTCTTAGAGCCAATGGCCGCTCAGGTACAACGCTCGGCGTGGTAAAGAAATAATGGAGAGGTGATGAAAAATGGGTGATCCAAAATTTGCAAGGTCTAAGACACAAACGCCAACACATCCTTGGAAACAAGCAAGGATTGATGAAGAACATGCTCTTAAGGAGAAATACGGCCTTAAGAAAACAGGCGGTATGAAAGAGATCTGGAGAGAAAAGACAGCACTTAGAAGATATCGAAATCAAGCCATGAAGTTAATAGGAAGAGTAGATACTTCTGAAGGACATTTTGCTAGAGAAAAGGATCAGTTATTGGACTCATTGACGAGAAGAGGATTATTGCCTGAGGGGGCAAATGTTGGAGATGTACTTCAAATTGATGTTGATCAGATGCTTTCTAGAAGGTTGCAATCTGTAGTATATAGACGTGGTTTAGCACCTACAATGAGGTCGGCAAGACAATTAATAATGCATGGCCATATATCAGTAGGTCAACAAAAGATGACAGTTCCTGGATATCACATATTAAAGGATGAAGAAGAAGGATTGCAATATAATTCCAATTCCCCATTTATGATTGAAAATTCTACATTCCGTCAAGAATTAGAAAAATTGCGAGTTGTTGATTCAGATGAAGCGGATCAAGAAGAGGTTTCAGAAGTAAGGCAGGCTACAGAAGAATTTGTGGATAAAATTAAATCTGATGCCGGAGATGCCCCAACAGTTGCAGATACCATACCAAAGGAGGCGAAATAATGGGACATAAGGCAATTTTACATATTCACAGTACTTTCAATAACGTATTAATAACTGCAACTGACCTTACTGGCTGTGAGACAATCTGTAAAGTATCTGGTGGAATGGTAACAAAAGGAGGTAGTGATTCTGGTGGGCAATTTGCTGCCACAAGAGCTGCTGAAAGAATAGCTGAGATGCTAGCTGAAAAGGAATTCAATCAAGTAATCGTCAAATATAGAGGTGCTGGCGGTAATAGATCAACTAATGCACCGGGTGCTACAGCGGCAATTAGGGCACTTACCAGAGCAGGAGTTCAGATAACACGCATTGAAGACGTCACTCCAATACCTACAGATGGTACAAAAAGTAAAGGCGGAAGACGCGGTAGGAGAGTATGAGGTGATTATATGGTTAAAGTAAAAGTTATTAATGAAAAATCAAACAGTATCCAAATTTTATTTGTAGATGCGGATAGGTCATTACTAAGTGGAATTAGGCGTTCGTTGATGTCCGATACACCTAAAATGGCCATTGATACAGTAAGATTTGAATTAGGATTAGTTGAAGAAGATGGAGAAATATGGGAAAGTAATGGACCGTTACCTGATGAAACCATTGCTCAAAGGCTTGCAATGATACCAATTGTAACAAGGCATGATGATTTTTACTTCCAAAATGAATGTCCTTCTTGTAAGGATTTAGTAGATGATCAAAGAGGGTGCCCTCAATGCTCTGTAATCTATGCTTGTAAAGTATTTGGAACTGAAGAAGGAAAAATAATTACTGCGGGAGATATGAAGCCAATGGGTGATGATTCGCTAAGTATTATAGATGAATTCAAAGATATTCCTCTTACTAAATTATTCAAAGGTCAAATGTTGGAATTTTTTGCAACTGCCATAATGGGCCGTGGAAGAGAACATGCAAAGTGGTCTCCAGTTTGTGGAGTTTCATTTACATCTAGGAAAATTGGAGTAATAAACAACAAAACAAAAGCAAAAATTCTTTGGGATTTAAATTTAAAAATAACATCTAAGGACTTTAAAGCTGGTAAATTAGAAGATTTTGAGAAAGTATACCAACTTGAAAGAGAGTTAAATCATGTCGGAGAGGGAACTGAAGAGATGAAAGAATTTAAAGATGCAATCACAATTGAAGACGTCCCTGGGGAATATATTTTAAGTTTTGAAACAGATGGCTCTATGCCTCCTCAGGTTGCTTTTGAAAAGGCTACACAGGAACTTGCTGGCCGATTTAAATTAATGTCAGAAGATTTCGCAACATCCTTAATTATCTGATTAGTCAAAGGCTTCTTGTCTAAAAGGTTGTAGCAAAGTCATGGTTGTGAAACTTGGCAAAGGGCAATGCGGTGGCCACGTTACCTTATTATTTGCTATAGCAGATAATGTTGAAGCGCTGGAGAAGCAGGGAAGTTTAGGGGCAGGTTTATGCTTAAAAGATGGAATTGAAGCAATATCTAGAGGTGAACCAGGTTCCTTTAAATTGGATATAAATTTTATAAATGGAAATGGAGATGTTGGCCTTTATCAAGATGTTGTAAAAGTTTTATCATTAGAAATACCAGAAATTAAAAATTATTCTTGGGAATTAAATATTCGTTTTTCATTGCCAGTTTCACAAGGTTTTGGCATGTCTGCATCAGGAGCAATAGCCGCTGCTAGTTCCTTTCAAAGAGCACTTGGAATTTCACATGAAGAAAGTAGAAGAAGATCATATTTGATAGCCCATATTGTAGAACGTATGAGATCTACGGGGTTGGGGGATACTACTGCATTGGCGTCGGGAGGAGTAGAGAGAAGAATTGTTGAAGGTTCACCTTATAGTAGTAATTTACTGATTAAAGGGCCCGGAATATCAGAAGGTTGGACAAAAGATATCCCCTTAATATTAGCTTGGAAGTCAAAGAGTGGCAGCCATACTTCAGATTATATTGATCATGTAGAATGGAAAAAGAAAATTACAAATGCTGGATTGAAAAAAATGAAGACCATTGGAGAAGGAAAATGGGATTCTTCTAGATGGAGGGAATTATTGGATGCTTCAAAAGATTTTGCTTCTGAAAGTGGATTACTACTCGATTCTAAAAGATCAATAATTTTGGAAGATGCGAATAGGGTAATAGAGGCAAATAATTTGGAAGATGAATGTATGGCTTTATTATGTATGCTTGGAGAAAGTATCGTAATAGTTCCAAAGAACCTTAGTTCTCTTGACTTTAAAATTGACACAGTTTGTAATGATTTAAGGAAAATAGGATATCAGACCATCATTACTGAAGTTTCTAAGTTATCATAAAATATTTTTTTCCCTACTTTTTTCATGAAAATCAGATAATAATGTAAGATCTAGTGGGCTTGCATCTAATTGAATCGCTCCCTTTAGCCTCAAAGAATCGCAAAATCCATGGCGATAGACAATTCCTCCATGCCCATATTCATTTACATACCTGTCCACTTGTTTTTGTGTTTTCTTTTTTGGAAATTTTAAATCGGCACCAAAAAAATGTTTTGCGTCAATCCATGCGCATGGGATTCCATTTATTCTTACATCATCTAGAAACAATAAATCGGGAGTTATAATTGCTCTTCCTTCTAACTCTTTTTGTTCTTTAAGTAGATCCTCCTGGCGTCTAAATCTAACGCCTAATGAAGAGAAATAATTACACAATATATCTTCAAATATTTCCGCTGCAGATTGTGTTTCTGATTGATTTACAGAGCTTACTTTATCATGTTGTTCGGCTAATTGGAATTCTTTTTTATCCCTATCATTAAGTTTAGAAGGGTTTTTTAGAGTTTCCTTTATTCTTGTTTTAGTCCATCCTCTGCCAGTCAGAATAGCCCGAAAGGTATTAACTGGGGGTGCATCGAATTTTGTGGAGAGAGATATAATGCCTTGTCCTGCATCATAACGTCTTTTTAGTTCATTGGAGCGACTCATGATTCGACCATGAGAATATACACTTTTTTCTTGGTTCAATGCTGAACGGAGGGATAATGCTTGCTCAAGGGAAATGGGATATTTATCAATTTTTTTAGCTATTTCTGTGACTCTGTCTTCTTCTAACCATCCAAATTCTCCGGGTCTGCATATAAATTCTCCTACCTTCTTTTGAGTTTCTTTCGGAACGCCATTGGTGATCCATTCGAGTTCTATTAGAGCAGGTGGAGGTTCAATTATACTAGGTATACCTTGAGGAGGAGGGGATATTTGGAATCTAGATATTGCTTTATCTATTGCTTCAGAATTTTGAACATTTGCTTCTTCATTAGATTTATGGTTATTATCATCGCGTCGGGTACGTTTTTGACGACGGTTGCGACTTATTTTTCCATCGGAAGGTTCGCTCAACATTTAATCGACTGAGAGGTACTCCATGAACCCACCGAGTGAATATATATCTAATGGCCAACTTTGTCAAGTAAAAGCTATTCCTGGCTCTAGAGGGAAAGCCAATCTGGCTTTCCCTGCGACGTCTTCGCCCTCTCCTACAGAGTATATTGTAACAAAATCTAATCCTAATTCCTTTGAAATAAAATTTATATTTGATGATAAAAATTCAGATTCGTTGTTCATGTTAGTGATTAAATTTTTATCATCTTCTGCCCAAGTGAAAATCTTACCTCTTTTCTTCTTAGTGCCAATAGTTAAAATGGTCCATGTTTGGAATATTTCTCCTCTAATTTGTTCGTTTTTAAAGATAGGCAAGGATTTCAGATACTCTGTACCTTTGGATCTAAAATCAAATCCTTTTGATTGTAATGTTATTGCTTCTCTTGCTAAATCGTACTTCCATTTAGGCGATGTTTGAATGGTAAGGGTTGTTATTTCCGAGTCAACATGGCGTTCAGCAAGGCCTTTGACGTTTCTAGAAGAATCGATAACATTGCGTAATAGGGTTTCATAAGATAATATAATATTATCATTATTTGGAATCACATTCTCAGGTAGTTCAAATTTTGCTAGGTACCCTTCTTGACCCATGCGATACCAAAATTCCTCAGCCAGATGAGGAGTTATTGGAGATAGCATAGGCAACCAAGTTTTTAGGAATTCAATAGCGATTTCGTAGTTATTGCCCCCTCTTCTACGGTACCAGTTCCAATCTGAAAGCATAGTGAAATGGCTCAACATTACCCCTTCACGTAAGCTTACGTCGGACATTACTTTTTTCCATTTTTCTTGATTTTTTCTTAATTTAGCAATAATCCAATTATCCATTTTACTAGAAGATTTGGGCATTAACAATGCTGAACTTAGTGCTTCAATTATTGATTTCAGTTGCCTATGGTTCGCCTCTAAGACACTGTCTGACCAGTCCATTCCTGCTTCAGGGTTAGCACCAAATAAAATGAATAACCTAACTGTATCGGCACCATAAATATCAACCATTTGACCAGGACTGATGGTATTTCCTAATGATTTACTCATTTTTGCTGAGCGTTGCCCTAATAATTCACCACAAGTAGGGCAGTTGCAATCAAAAAAATCTATATGATAATCTACATTGCATTTTGAGCAAAATGGCGTAGGAGAATTTAACATTCCCTGACAAACTAATCGCCCAAATGGTTCCCCTACTGAAATCATATCAGCATCACGTATAATTTTTGTAAAAAATCTAGCATAAAGTAAATGCATTACTGCATGTTCTATTCCCCCTATGTACAAATCAATTCCTCCTTTCATCCAATAATCTACAGTTTCTTTATCGAAAGGAGAATTTGCATTATTAGAATCACAATACCTCATAAAATACCAAGAAGAATCATAAAATGTATCCATAGTATCAGTTTCTCTTTTGGCTTTATTTCCACATATGGGGCAATTTACATTGATAAAGTCTTTGTGATTATCCAAGGGATTGCCACTTTGATCTTCCCTAAATATGACATCTAAAGGGAGCATAACAGGTAAAGATGATTTTGGAACCGGAACTACGCCACATGATTTACAATGAATCATTGGTATTGGGGTGCCCCAGAATCGTTGTCTTGACAGTAACCAATCTTTCAATCTATACTGTACTGCACCCTCACCGGATTGTATATTCTCTAATTCTGAAATTATTGCATTTTTTGCATCTTCACCATACAATCCATCAAATTTATCAGTATAAGAATTAATCATGGCACCATATCCTTCGAACGCCGATTTTATGTCTCCATCATTATCATCATTAAGCTCATTTGATAAAACTTGCTTAATCGGTAAATCATATTTCTTAGCAAAATCAAAATCTCTTTGATCGTGACCCGGTACTGCCATAACAGCTCCAGTACCATATGAAGCGACAACAAAATTACCTGCATATATTGGGATTTTTTCTTTACTCAGTGGATTTACAGCATATTTTCCTAAAAAAACTCCTTTCTTATCTTTTAACATATTTATACGTTCGAATTCTGATAATTTAGAACATTCATCATGTAATTTTCTCCATCCTTTTTCCCATTCAGTATTTTTACAAAGTTCTTCACATAAGTGGTGCTCAGGTGAAAGGGTAACAAAGGTTGTACCAAATATTGTATCCGGCCTTGTAGTAAAAACACTAATTTTAGAATCTGAATTGAAGACAGTAAAATCTATATTAGCTCCTTGGGACCTGCCAATCCAGTTTCTTTGCATTGATTTAACATTTTCGGGGAAAGAAATATTATCAAGTTCATCGAGTAATTCATCAGAATAATCTGTCATCCTCAAAAACCATTGAGCCATATCTTTCTGTATAACTTCTAATCCACATCTCCAGCAACGATTATTTTTTACTTGTTCATTTGCTAAGACTGTGTCGCAGTCATTACACCAATTAACTGGTGCATATCTTCTTTCAACAAGTCCTTTTTCATTTAACATTAAGAATATTTCTTGATTCCAACGATAATATTCTACGTCTGAAGTTGTTAAAGATCTGCGCCAATCATATGAATACCCCATTCTTTCTTGGTCTGCCCTAATACTTGCGATATTTCTATGAGTAACGTAATGCGGATGGCCTTGTTCTTTTTTTGCAGCATTTTCTGCAGGCATTCCAAAGGAATCATATCCCATTGGATATAGCACATTTTTCCCCATCAAGCGTTGAAATCTGGCCATAGAATCACCGATTGAATAATTCCGGACATGCCCCATGTGCATATTTCCAGACGGATAAGGGAACATTTCAAGGCAGTAGAATTTTGGTTTATTTGAGTTTGCTTCGGTTTCAAAAACTTTGGCTTTTGCCCACTCTTTTTGCCATCGGATTTCAGTTTCTTGGACATCATATTTCATCTAATCACTCTCATTAAATGTCTAATAGATAGGTTAAAATCCCCTTAGAATTAGCATAGTTGACAAAATGTCATTAGGTACGATATATGATGGATGTATTCGTGCCATATTGTTCGACTTGTAATATCTGATTTGAAGTATACCCTTTTAGCATCCACCGTTAGGCCTATGCATGATGTTCTATTCGGACTAAATATGCTTAGCAAGGGAGAGTTTGATATTGATATCAGAGACGATGGAGTTGAAGTTTGGGTCACTCAGATGGGAGATTTTATGAATATGAATACGGCATTTATAGATCGACAATCCAAAATTGTGGCAATAATAGATCCATTTAATACAGAACTTTGGATTACAGAGCTTAAAAAGGAGGGTTTAGAGCCTACACATTTACTCTATACACATACTCATCGTGATCATACATATGGATATTCTGAAATGATTAATAATTTTCCTGGAATTGAAGTTTTAGGACATGAGGAAGCAAAAGTACCATACTTATTAGGAGATGGTTTATTTAATAAGGTAGATTTTACTACTACATGGAATAATCCACCAAACAGTACATTAGAGTGGAATATGGGAAAAATACACTTACACATTACTCATTCCCCTGGGCATGCTCCTGGTCACATAACTTTCCATGGACATGGAGTCTATCATGCTGGAGATTTACTATTTACAGCACATTCAGGAAGGGTAGATCTACCCGGATCTGATCCTGTTGCTCAAATGAATAGTCTCTCTTTTGCTGATAAATTACTAAATGAGTTACCACCAGAGTGGAGATTGATTCCCGGACATCGTTATGACTGGATAGATGGGACTACCCCCGACTGGGTATCTATAGAAGAAATTTTAAAATATAATTTTTCATTAAATGATGTTCGTAGCAAAAATTAGTTTTTATTTCGCCTTAATAGTTTTGTCATTATTCTACTCTCTTTTTCTAGTTCTTTTTTTGGTTTCCCTTCGCGTATCTTTTTTAGGGCATTGATCGGAATCCATTCATCAGGAATGAGCCTCCAGGGTGTTACATTAGCAAGAATTCCTAAAAGAATATGGCTACCAGGGATCATAAATACTCGTAATGGTGGTACTATGATACTTAGAGTAGCAAGATCTTCGCGCGCTTTTAATTTATCACTTTTTGAGATTTTGCGCCCTATTAACAAATTCGCTAATGTTGAAGAAGTTTCTTTGAAATGTTCAGCTGATATTTTGGAAATATCCCATGCTATTTCTATTGATTTACCCCAACCATCCGGATTATTAGCAACTTCTAATAATTCATTTTTTGATTGTTCAGGCAATGATCTGTATGTAAAATAAGTTCCTGAGATTACCATAGATATTAATCTTAAAGAATACTTCATATTATTGAAAAATCTTCCCAAAAAAATCACTCAGTTTTATCTTTTTTATCAGTATTTATTTTTAATTTTTTAATCGCAATAGCTACACTTCCCACCGGTAAATTTCCTTCATTCTCTAATGCTGAAATCGCTCCTAGAATAATATTTTTAGTATCTATCTCAAAAAACTCTCTAAGAGAATCTCGCGTATCGGAACGTCCGTAGCCATCTGTTCCTAAAACAATAAACTGCCCCCCTATCCATCTATGAATCATCTCTGGTATTGCACATATATGGTCTGAAACGGCTATTGTTGGTAGTTCATCTCCGAAACAATCTTCTACATACGCAGACATTTTATCTTGAGGATTTAATCTATTGTAACGAGTTGTGGATAATCCTTCTCTACGTAATTCCCCATAAGAGGTTACTGACCATAATTCTGAATCTATACCAAAGTCAGTATACAAAATTTCATGTGCTTCTTTAGCGTATTTTAATATGGGCCCTGAACCAAGTAATCTAACTTTCGGCATTTTATTATTTTTTCCTTCAACTAACTTATATGCCCCTCTAATTATACCTTTATCCACTCCATCGGGCTTGGGGGGCTGTTGTTGATTCTCATTGTATATCATTATATAATGGAAAACATCTAATTCTTGGCCCCACATTTCCTTTATACCGTGATTTATTATTGTTGATAATTCATAGGCATAAGCTGGGTCCCATGCCCTGCATGATGGAACCGTAGATGCAATAAGTAGGCTATGCCCATCTTGGTGTTGTAACCCTTCACCGTTTAGAGTTGTGCGGCCCGCAGTAGCCCCCATCAGAAATCCGCGTGCCCTTGCATCGGCTGCACTCCAAATTTGATCTGCTACTCTTTGAAAGCCGAACATTGAGTAAAATGTATAAAAAGGTAAAGTTGGTGAATTAGAATGAGAATAGGAAGTTGCACTTGCTATCCATGATGCAATAGCATTTGCTTCGGAAATTCCCTCTTCTAATATCTGACCTCCTTGTGATTCTTTATAATTTAATAGCATTTTGTGATCTACAGGAGTATATTTTTGACCTTGGCTGGAAAATATTCCAAATTCACTAAAAAGAGGATCCATGCCAAAGGTCCTTCCTTCATCTGGAATTATAGGAACTACTCTGTCACCAATATCCGATTTCATTATTTTCCTAAGTAATCTAACAAAAGCCATAGTTGTAGAAACTTGCTGGCCTTCTGGCGTCCCTTTGTCGAAATCTGAATATACGTCATAGCCTGGAAGGTTTATATTTATTTTTGGAGATTTTCTAGATGGAAGAAATCCTCCTAATTTATTTCTTTGTGATATCAAATATTGAAATTCTTCTGAATCTGAATCCAACGCATAAAATGGACTCTTTTCTAGATCAGAATCTGGAATTGGGATTTGTAGTCTATCCTTGTATGCCTTTAGATCATCAAAATTCATCTTTTTCTTTTGATGAGTAGAGTTTCTTCCCTCAAAAGAATCTATTCCCCATCCCTTTACAGTATGTCCCAATATTACTGCAGGTCCATTTGCTGCTTCTGCGGCCTTAAATGCTGAATATACTTTTATTGGATCATGTCCTCCTCTTGCTAAATTAGATATTTCTGTATCTGATATTGTGTTTCCTAAACTTATTAATGCTTCATTACCTGAAAAAAATTCTGATCTGAATAGTGATGGCTTTAAGGTACTCATTCGTTGCCAATCGCCATCATTTATCTCTTCCATTCTCTTTAATACAATTCCTTTAATATTGGGTTTCATTATTTTATCCCAACCAGAATTCCAAAGTACTTTGATTACCGTCCATCCAGCACCTCTGTAAAGCCCTTCCAATTCCTGAATAATTTTAGAATTACCTCGAACAGGGCCATCTAATCTTTGGAGGTTACAATTTATTACTACAATTAAATTATCTAAATTCTCTCTTCCGGCAACCGCTATTGACGCTATTGATTCTGGTTCATCCATTTCTCCATCTCCCAAAAATGCAAAAACACGACTATCGGAAGTATCTGCCAAACCCCTCATGTGAAGGTATTTCCAAAATCTGGCTTGCATTACAGCTGCTAATGGGCCGAGTCCCATTGAAACAGTTGGATATTCCCAAAAATCTTTCATTAATCTAGGATGAGGGTATGATGACAATCCATCCTCAAATGCTTCTTGACGGAAATTAATTAATTGGTTGTGCGTTATTCGTCCTTCAAGATATGCTCTAGCATAAATTCCAGGACTGCAATGACCTTGAACATACAATGCGTCACCGATACCATTCATTTCTTTACCTCTAAAGATATGATTGAATCCTACTTCATAAAGTGTAGAGCTGGATGCATATGACGAAATATGACCGCCTATGCCATCTATTCTTCTATTTGCATCTGAAACTATTAAAGCTGCATTCCACAATATTAAGTTTTGAATTCTTCTTTCTAATTCTAAATCCCCAGGGTACGCCAGTTGTTGGTTTAATGGAATTGTGTTTAAATATGGTGTTTTAGATATCTGATTAATTGGGATAGATAGGTATTCCGCCTCTATCATTAATTCATGTAAAAGCATTCTTGCCCGTTCTGAGCCATGTTTTTGTACAACTGAACGAAGTGACTCCAACCATTCATCAGTTTCTTCAACATCATCATCTGGTAGATTTTGATGTGGTTTTAGACCTGACAATATATCACCTTCGGGACCTTATTATTACTCGGGGGTGGAATCATAGATTTCAAGTGTTAGATTAATTGTCAGTAGAAATAGACATTATATCTCAACTAAATAACATTCATGAACAGTCCTTATTCCTGAAATAGTTATTGCGGTGTCCCCTTCAATACAACGTTCACCATTCCATTCTTTCACTATTCTAAGAACGGTGCTCCGGCCTGGAACATTTTGAGGGTCGACTTTTAATTCTATACATATGGGTTTTCTTTCTCTAATCCAACCCAATGCTGCATCGGCAGACATACGGGCTATTCCATGTTGTTGCTCAGAACTTCTTACCCAGTAACCAAGATTCCAAACGGCTTTACCTGATCGAGTAATACGATCAAACCCTATCAATCCAAGGGCAAAATTATCCCATGACCTCATCATGACCCAATGATGTAATATTCCTTTCCTTCCTTTCTCTTCTGTTTCAGTTATGAAATCAGCAATTTGTTGACGTAATGGTTTTTCAGGTACTATCCATGGCATTGCCCAACTAACTTCAGGCCATGTCTCTTCAAAGGCTTCAATTAAATCAGAAAGATATTCAAGCGTTACTGGCCTTAAAATTAAATTATCATTGACCCTTATGGATGAAGTGGCTCTGGGCATTCAAATAGGACGCAAGAGTTAATGTAAATGATACCTATGCAAAAATAGATGTCATTTATGGCCTTAATTTTTGTTTTGCTTGTATAACATTTGGATCATTAGGAGCATATTTGAAAGCAGAAACTATCATTTTATCAACGGTATTCTTTCTACCTATTGTATCTAAAAGCTTGCCAATTGGGTACATTAAATTAGTTTGGCCACCTAAATGAGGTCCGACCTCATCAATTATTACCGTAGCCTGTGCTATATTTTTCTCGATAGCAGCCCTCATTGCTGTGAGGACTTGTTCTTTAAGTTCAGAAAACGGCCACTCATCTTGTTGGTCCCATGGCCAATATGTTGTTTTATGTTCAATTTCAATAAATAAGGGTTCTTGTGCTTCCAATACTGGTATTATTGGCGCTGATGGTAAAAATGGGAGGTTATCTTTGACTGCTGGTATTTCTTCTTTCATTTCATCAAATATTTCTTCTGAATGTTCAAAGCGGGGCAGGTTTAATGGAGCAGGGGGGATAATTGAGGTACTAATGTCTGATTCTAATGTGTTTTCTTCACTAAAGAATGCTTGCTCATAAACATCTACATCGCCATCTCCATCAAAATCTGCAGCATCGAAAATTTTAATTTCGCTAATTTCTTCCGTTATTTGTTCAGCAGAAGTTATTTGAACATTGTCCGGGGTTCCTGCGGTTGGCTGAATCAATCCTACAGGTTTGTATTCTATTTCTTCGACCTCCGTAGTATCTTCTTCAGGGATTTCAAACTTAACAGGTATTGAGGGTGCATCTTCAGGACTAAGTTGATAATCTTCTTGTTGGATATTTTTATCTTTAGGGATTTCGATAGCCCCAGAAGTCATGCTTAAGTTTGGTTTACTACTCAAAAATACTTCGTCTTCTTCTGTGTATTGATTCACATCAACAGTAACATCATCCATTTTGAATGTGGCTTTTGACCAATCGATTATTTCTTCTTCTTTTTCGACATCGGATTCGTTCATTAATTCATCAAATAAATCATTTGTTTCAGATTCTTCAATACTAGAAATTTGTAGATGGTTTGGCTTATTTAATTGGTATGAACAAGATTTACATATTTCTGCTTTAGCAGAATTTTTGTGTTGACATAAAGGGCATACTAAACCATCTGAAGTGTTGTTTTTCCAATTTTTAAACCGTTCCCACATGATAGCCTCCCCTCCTAATACATAGAGTCGTGGAAACATTGCGTATAATTATCACTGGATTATGATATATGGGCTGTCACAATTTTTTAGATACGAATAAGCACAACATTGAGAGTGAGGAGGCCGTGGGAACAATAGGGAATATGATATGAGTAATCACGAATCGCCAATATCAATCAATAAAGGAAAGGATACTCTTGCAAAAGTAATTGTTTCCCAGAAACATGATCTTTTAGCTGTCCCAGAAGGGACGATATTGGCTTCAAGAGTAGACAGGCTTGCTTCATTTGTTTTGGATGTAATAGTCATAACTACAGTACTTGTAATAATTACAAATGGTAAAATATTCTATGCATGGAATATGAGTATGTGGATATCATATGATTTTCACTATTCACTTATGATGACGTTTGTTATTTTTACTGCACATTGGCTCTATTGGAGGTTGTCTGGAGTGTATTTATCTAGATCGATTGGACAAAAATTATTCGGTTTGGCTATAGTAGCGGACGATGGTTCAGAAATGACTAGTGAGATGTGGGATAAACGTGTTTTGAATAAATTGCTATATTTAATACCATTAATTGGATGGTATAAAGGCATATATGATTTAGCAAGAATATCACAACGGCATACGCATCAATCAAATATTGATTTAAAAGTTAATTCTATTGTTGTGAAGGCTTTTTCATTACCTCCATTTAACCGTAAACATATCAAATAGGTGAATGCATGGATAAAGTGATAAAACATGTTTTATCGGGTAATTGCATAGTTTATCCAACGACAACCCAACCTGCACTAGGATGTATGCTTAATTCTGAAGGATTAGATAAACTGTATAAAATTAAACAACGTGATAGTTCTTTTCCTCTCAGTATCGGTGTTGCAAATATTGAACAAGCAAAGACAATAGTTGAAGTTCCTGATGATGTTTTAGATATCTTAAGTTATTTCCCAGATGGTTCTTTAACAATAATATTAAAAAGTCATAAAAAGCTTGACTCCCGTTTAGGAGGGAATAAAATAGCCATTAGAATTATGGCTCATAAAAAAGCAAAGGAGTTGTTATTAAAAACCGGACCTTTGACTGCCACCAGTGCTAATAAAAGTGGTGTGGCGCCAGTATTAAATTGTAAAGCAGCAGCAAGTATATTATCATCTTCAGAAAACAAAGTTGTCAGTTATATGGGTGAATGTTCAGATGGAATACCCAGTACTTTGATATCATGGCACACTGTCTGTGAATCACTCGAGTTGTCGGACATAGTGATACTGAGAGAGGGAATAGTAAAATCGAAGGATGTTCTAAGATGGTGGAAGAATCAGATCTCAAACAGTGGAGAGACGCTGGTCACGTAGCTCGTAGAACCTTAGAAGGCATTAAAGGGGAAATTGTAGAAGGTAAAACCTGGTCTGAAGTTATTGACTCTGCAGAGCGCTTTATTCGACGTCATGGAGGGCAGGCTGCATTTCCAGTGACTATTTCCGTAAACAATATTGCAGCGCACTATACAACGAGTCATGCTGATAAACCCATGGAAGATTGGGAAAGTGAAATGACGTTTAGAAATGGAGATTTAGTCAAATTAGATGTTGGCGCACATATTAAAGGAGCAATAGCAGATAATGCTATGACAATTGAAGTTGGTTCAAAAGGAAAACACACTGATCAAATAAAAGCTGCTAAAGAAGCTCGAGATGCTGCCATAGAAAAAATGCATCCAGGTACACCCTGGTACGAAATAGGTGCCGCTGCTGAACAAGTAACAAAGGATGCTGGATTTGAACCCATTAGAAATCTTTGTGGGCATGAAATGGAGAGATGGAATTTACATGCGGGATTATCAATACCAATGTATGCCTGTGGTAAAAATAATCCTGGTTTTAAAGGAGTAGTAGAAAAGGGAGGAATATATGCCATTGAACCATTTAATACAACAGGTTCCTCTGGAATGATAGAAAATGTTCCTCCAACTGGATCTTCAAATATTCTAAGAGTTACAGGTGATGTGAAAATTCGTAAAGCATTAAGTAAAGGTAAATTAAAGCCATTAGGAGCAACAATGGCTAGATATATTGAAGAAAGGTATCAAACTCTTCCATTCGCCGAAAGATGGGCATATCCATTATTGGAAAAGCCATTTCCCGAACAAGATGAGGAGGCTTTGACCAAAAAATGGAACGCTCTAGTTAAAAAATTAACATCAATTAGGTTTTTAGAAGTATATCCTGCATTAAGAGATGTTGATGGAGGATTCGTGGGGCAATATGAACACACCGTTATAGTAACCGATGGTGGCCCTGAAATATTAACAATAGCATAAATTATTTTAATATAAACAAAAAATATAGTTAAAATTAAACTATTATCACAAAATGATTATTTATGGTCCTCTAGTATCGAAAGCCGTACGGGGCCGTAAGGTTCTCGCTGAGTGCATCCCATCCCCTCGCTTTTATCTCTCGCCCTGTACATCAAAACAACAATTAGTCGTTAGGTACTTTTATTGGGTTTCTCTTCTATCGCTCCAAAGATTGTTACTGCTATAATAGAAATTAGAACTAATATTATTCCTATTGTTTGCTTAAAGGATGGTTGTTCAGATAATAATACTATGCCCCATATTAATGTCAATATTGGTTGTAATAAAATTGCAAATGAAGTATGTGCACCAGGAAGACGAGGTAGCGCAAAGGCAATTGCCAGCCAACCTCCTGTTTGGCAAATGATTGCCAATATTATTATCCAACCATGACCTGGCCACGTAAATGAAAAATTAATACTTTCAATTGAAATTGAAGATAAAGGCAACAATCCCAATATGAATAATCCTGTTGCAGCCCCCAAAGTTGCATCTAACTGTACAGAGGCTGCTGGAGCTAATTCTTTATTTGAAAATCTAAAAATTATTAAAAATGAAGAATAAAAAAATGCAGCTATAATTCCAAATATAACTCCTTTAATTGGATCGTCCCCAAAGGCTTCAGAATCAGAAAATCCTGAAATTAGAAATAGGCCTAAGATCACTACAGGGAGTGCTAATAAAATTGTATAATTTGGTTTTTCTCCAAATATCTTCCACGAAATTAATGTTACAATAATAACTTGTGAATTTCCTATTAATGTTGCTATACCTATGCCTATGAATTTTAATGAACTAAAATATGCTACCATGTCGGGGGCTAATAAAAGTCCAGCAGAGAATGCTAGTAATCTAGTTTTTCTTAATCTTTTATCATTTTTACTTACAAACATTGCAATAATAACAAGTAATGGGATTGCATAGATCATACGAAAAAAGGCTCCTGTGACTGGATTAAGTTCTGAATAAACAAAAAATATTGGAGCAAAGGAGATTGCTGTAGCTCCACCTAAGGCCATCAACATGACTTTGTTATCGGAAGATTCCGACATTATGGTTCACCTTATTTAGATTCGTTAGCAGAAATCATTTGTTGTAATTCCCCACTTTCATACATCTCTAAAGCAATGTCTGAACCACCAATTAATTCACCATTAATATAAATCTGAGGCATGGTAGGAAAATCGGCCCACGCACAGACAGAGGGTATTGCACGAGGATCAGTAAGAATATTGACACTTACAAAGGGTTGCCCGAGTTCATTTAATACGGATGCTGCGCGGTTACTAAAGCCACATCTTGGTTCTTCTGGCGTTCCTTTCATAAACAAAACAATGTTATTATTATCAACTATTTCTTGTAATTCTTCTGGTGTCCAATTAAAACTCATTTTATTCACTCCTTTTTTCTCTTCTGATATGAACGCCGAAGAATTCTACGTCTCCTCCATGCGGATCAAAAGCGGTTTCACCACTTTTAGACGCTTGTTCGGGAGTCATGCATTTTAAATCCAAAGCATGCACAATGTTTTGTGCAATAAATTTTTTAAAATGGTTCAAAATAGGTCTTTGACGTTGTAATGGCCTAATTCCTTCATATTCAGGAGAAACGACTCGCACATGAAAATGATCTCCACTTTTATGTAAGTCGGTCACAGAAATATCAGCGTTAGGTATGACTTTCAAAACCTCTTCCACCACCCACTGTTCTGCTACCATAATGATGATAGCATAAGAGGTCACTATTGAATTCTTGGTGCAGAGTTTTACTTGTGTACCGCTGAAAGTATAGAATCTAAATTGGATTTAATGGATCCTTGGTCGTTTATCAAACCTGAACCGACAACGGCAACATCTACTCCCCAATTTGCAACCATAGGGGCATTATGGCTTTTTATTCCGCCGTCTATCATCAATTTGGTTTCACGCCCTCCGGCTGCTATTTGGATGTCTATAGAGTTTCTAAAATAGCGTACTTTATCTTCAATTTCCGGCATAAAGGATTGGCCTCCTTTGCCAGGGACTACTGACATAACAAGAACTAAATCTAGATTAGGAAGTAAGTGCATTACTTTCGAAGCATCGGTATTTGGATTGAGTACGCATCCCACTTGTATCCCAAAATCATGTATATCTTCTATTAATTTCTCAAAATTATCAACAGCCTCAAAATGGGCTATAATCAAATTAACGCCTGCTTTAGCATATTGTTCCCATGTTTCTTCCGCATTATTTATCATCAAATGGCAATCAATGAAAATATCTGGACCTAGTCTATTTCTTGTTGATTGAATTAATGCTGGCCCAAAAGTTATGGTTTTGTTTGTTACCCAATTACCATCCATTACATCCATATGAATCCATTTTATCCCTGCTTGTATTGCCGAATCTAAAGTTTTTCCAATTTCACAAAAATCTGCAGTCAAAATACTGGGTGTAATTTCCAAAGCAACATCTCCTTTTTTATTTCTAGGGAATGAAGTGTAGTAAATGAATTTACCTAAATATGGTAGTTTTAAAGACACATGTTGATAGGTCGTCAATGCTCCGTAGCGTATGTAGGTGTAATAATGGGCCAAGTTGTTGAAGTAAATGATGCTGATTTTGATATGATTACAAGCGGTAATGAATGGGTATTGGTGGACTTTTGGGCCCCTTGGTGCGGACCATGTAAAATGATTGCTCCGGTATTGTCTGAAATTGCCACAGAACGAGATATAACTATTGCTAAAGTAAATACTGACATCAATACACTGACACCCGGAAAATATGGAGTTAGGGGGATTCCCAATCTATTGTTATTTCATAATGGTAAAGTGGTTGAACAAATGACAGGTGCAATGCCTAAACCGGCTATGGATGATTGGCTAAATCGTCACATGTCTTGATTTCTAGCATCATATAATTTCTTTACTCTCAACTCATTTGGAGTACCTGTTTCCCTAAGTAAACGTGCCCTTAATGCTTCATGTATCCACATTCCCTCACTAAGTTCAAACATAAGTCCTCTTTCGATAATTTCGCTAGGTGGCTTACCACTAAATCCTGCAGCATGTGCAAGAATTTTCCAAGGAACCGGCCTATCAGACACAGCAAGAAGTGCCAAGATTTCTCTCTGATCGCTAGGCATAACATCTAGAATTTCTTCATCTAAAAATCGTAACCAATCTTCGTGTAGAGTTTTACCATAAAGCTCTAGAAGTTCTAAGGCCAAAGGATGTCCGCCTGTTGCCTGATGAATTTCTTCTACCGGAGCATTGGCAGATAAATTCAATGTATTCAGCCAATCAGATATCTCTTCAAGTGTAAGTCCAGAAAGTGTAAGTTCCTTTACTCGATTGCGAGTATGCACATCTCTTCGATCATAAAATGTTAAATTTTTCCTTGATATCATTAGTAATCTAATTTTAGTATCCTCTGCAACTTGCAATAACATCCCAAAAAAATTTTCCCCTGATGAATTAAGGTTATGTACATCATCTAATATTATAAGAATTTCATCATTTTCATCATTCCTCAAACCTTTTTTATCAAGTAAATGAGCAGTGATCCTCCGTCTATAGAGATCTAAATTCAAATCTGCCCCCGGGTTGAAGGGTATTGCCTCTAAAGTACCATAAGGGTCTTGTGATTTTCCTGATGAACGAATTCCAAAGCGGTGTAATATACTTGTAGCTATACCAAAAGTCGTATCCCATGGTTGGCAGGGATAATACATTATTTCGGTTTTAGGGTTGTCATTTAACACATCATCAATCCAAAATGATACTAAAGTAGTTTTACCGCATCCTGCAATTCCTGAAAGAACAAATAAAGGAGTTGTAGATTTATACCATGTGATTATTTTATTTTTCTCTAGTTTTCTTCCATGGACAGTTCGGGTATCTGGAGGGCGTGTATGATAAGTGGAATGAGCGCCAGAAAGCATACTAATTGAACCTGGTTTTTTACTGTTTTCTGATTTTGTTATTGTACCAAATCTAATATCTCCAAAATTCAATACTCCTTCATGTTGGGCATGCATTAAAATTTGTAATAATGTGAGATTTGCTCGAAGGTGACTGGCTGCTTCATCGGCTCTAATTTCTAATAGATTGTTGTCTCGGCCTCTAAGCAATACTTTGATGCACCGGAATGTGGCTATTCGTTCACTTACTTCATGCCGACCATCTTCAGTTAGTTGCCATGTTTTTTGTCTCCTATCATCACCCCTAATTGACCTAGTATGTTCAGTTGCCCAATCTTGCGCCATAATTTCTCTCATTGCCCTCGATACATTCGGAGGATGTAATGCACAAATCTCAGCTATTCCTGGCCTAGTCATTTCATATGTCACTAAATAGTGGTCAGCTTGGTGATCTTGTTCCCATAAATGTAAGAGAATCCTGTCTGTGACAGAGATACTAACACGGGCGTCAGTGCTAACCATGAATTTATGCGGGTGATAATCTATCATCAATAGTTCGGAAATTTGATTGGTTTTTGGATATACTTGTAAATTTTAGTCAATAAATACAGAGTAATGCCGTAACCTATGTGTCTAAGAACAACCTCGGAGGTTCGTGACGGCTTACTCAGAATTGATGGATAAGATTAAAGAGATTGATTTAATTGAACAAATTAATGGATTATTAGGATGGGACCAGGAAGTTATGATGCCTCCGAAGGCTGCTTCATTGAGGGCGGAGCAAATGGCTTGGTTATCCTCTAGCGGTCATAGTAAAATGACAGATTCAAGAATTGGTGATCTTTTAATTACATTAGAAAATGATCAAAAATTAAATGAAATTGAACGTGGAAATGTAAGGCTAATAAGAAATTCCTATGATAAAGCAATAAAATTACCAACTGATTTTATTATCGAGATTTCGAAACATAGATCAAAGGCAATGGTTACATGGACGGAAGCACGTTCTAAAGATGATTTTTCGATATTTAGAGATGATTTGAAAAAAATGATTGATTTGGTAAGGCTAGAGGCTGATTATTTAGGCTATGAAGAATTGCGTTACGATGCTTTACTTGATAATTATGAATCTGGGCTGACTGTATCTAGGCTAGACCCTCTATTCAAAAATTTAAGAGAGAATGTTGCCCCGTTGATTAAAATGGTAATAAAAAATGGAATAAGACCGAATATGGACTGGGTAGACAAGAATAATTGGAAAATTCCTGGTCAAGAATCGTTAAGCCAAAAGGTATCAGAATCAATCGGTTTTGATTTTGCTGCTGGACGAAGAGATGCTTCAACTCATCCATTTTGTGGAGGGCCAAATCCTGATGATGTCAGATGGACAACCAGATATTCTGATACAGATCCGTTTGGATCTTTATATGGCTCCATGCATGAAACTGGGCATGGCCTATACGAACAAGGAAGGCCACGGGAATTGGATTTTCAACCTGCTGGAAAAGCGAATGGCCTAGGAATACATGAAAGTCAAAGTAGACTATGGGAGAACCAGGTTGGTAGATCTGAAGCCTTTTGCGAATGGTCTTTACCCCTCTGGAAAAAATATTTTCCAGATAATATGAAAGGAGTTAGTGCTAAAGATTTATGGCGTTCTGTAAATTTAATAGAGCCTAGTTTAATCAGAGTAGAGGCTGATGAAGCAACATATAATCTACATATTATGATAAGATATGAAATTGAAAAGATGTTAATTAGTGGTGACATAGAAGTAGATGATTTGCCAAAAGTTTGGAATGAGATGTATGATGAATTTTTAGGAATTAGTGCACCTAATAATGCATTAGGAGTTTTACAGGATGTTCATTGGTCTATGGGTGCATTTGGATATTTTCCAACATATACTCTTGGTAATCTATATTCTGCTCAACTTTTAAATGCGGCTAGGAAAGAATTAGGAGATATTGAGGCACAAATTAGGAATGGAAATTTTTCCCCCCTATTGAATTGGATGAGAGATAAAGTACATTCTCGAGGTAGTATTTTAGAACCTGCACTACTAATAGAAGAAGCAACAGGATCTTTGCCATCATCTGACGAATTTGTGGATTATTTACGGGAAAAAATTAATGATTTATATGACTTATAAATGAGTGTGTTGTATGATAAATATTAGATTAGAAGATGTTGCTTCATTTGTAAGGAATATAGGTAGTGAATGTACATTAATAATTAACCATAATGATAATTTAATAATCGGTTCCAATAAAGGATTATTGATTTGTTGGTCTGTCTCTTCTGGAATTGAAAAATGGAGGAATAGTTTTGAAGGTCCATGCTCAGAATTAGTTACAGATGAAGAAATATGTTATCTTACAGAAAATGGCAATGTTCATTCGATAAATTTGAAGAGTGGTGAAATAGTATGGAGTTTAGAACTAGAAGGATTAAGTGATTTTATTCAAGTTAATGGTGAAAATGTTTGGGTTACCTCTTCGACATATGACTTACATATTTCAAATTACTCAGAATCAATAGTTTGGCTTATAAATAAAAATGGAGATATAATGGAAAAATGGGCTGTGGAAGGTAAACCTTGGTCCCTTGCAATCACTGACCATGGGGTATTTATTGGGCTCAGTAGACCCAAATGTGGTTATGCTAAAATCTCTAAAAATAACAATATTGAATATGTATCTCTCAAAAATGAAAATCCAGTTACAATAGGGTTGGAAAAAGATAAAATGATATTTCTTGGGCATAGCAATGGAAAAGTTACTGTAATAGATCAAGAGGTAACTAGAGAAATAGACATAGGAAAATCCGCAGTAAGTTCATTAGAAAAGAAAGATGATTTGATCATTGGCTTGGAATCAGGAGAAATATATTCTGAATTAAATGAATGGAATATTAAACTAGATGGGATAATAGATAGAATAGTCCAGGGGCCATCAATTGAAGGTGTGAGATTTTTATGGTCGTCATCTTGGTCCAATAATTCTACTATATGTGCCATTGATATTAATACAGGATTGATAAATTATAAGTTACAACATAATTTCAGAATAAGGCAAATGAAAAGTAATGGGAAAATTTTAGTTCTTGGCGATTCAGATGGAAAAATTTTCTTAATTGAAGATTTGGTTTTAAATCGGCGAATAAAAGCCCCTATTGAACTAATAGAAAATGATGAAAAAAGAGCACTGCTCAAAGACAAGTTACGAAGCTTACGCATGTAATATTTTTCAGTGGAAATTTACCTAAAGGTAGGGGCATTTCCGGTGTACTGCGAGATTGTTACCGAAAGATTTAAGAGTCATGCATCTCCCTGTTTGCTTTGCTGCTCCAAGGGAGTGGTGTGGGGACGCTTAGGCTGAACCGCGGGCCACAAAAACTGAGCCTCAAAATTGGGGCAGTAAAATCAATTTCTGAGAAGAGGTTGAGGAAAGAGTCAAAATTGCCTGTGGGCAATTAAGACGCCGGTAGAACTGGTGTGGAAATAACCAAACGAAAGAATGGTAAAATAGACAACAGAGGCTGAGGAAAACAAAACCGAACGTTTAGGCGGGGAAAACAAAACCGAATCAGAAACTATACCGCAGAAGTGCACACAAGAAGGGGGAGGAGACAATCCTGAGTTGTGTCGTGGGGAACAACCAAGTAAAAATGGAAGGGAAACACGCAAAAACGAGCGCGAATAAAATCGTGGAGTGTAATGGTACTGATTTCGTGAAAAAAAACAGAGAGATCTGACTATGGAAACGAAAACGGCAAATGAGAAAGTAATTAATCAAATGTCGGAAAAGATGGAAACATCAGGCAAAATGAACCTTAATGGTTTATGAGTCGCTACCCGGGAAAATGGAAGTCTTAGGACTAAAGTAGAACCGGACCCTGCGGAGTAAACAGAGAACAATGCCCCCCCATAGGTATTGTTCTCTGTTGCTCCCACCTTTATTCATATTAGGCTCACATTATCTATAATTTCATAGTTACGAGAGTTTATATCATAAAAGTTATTTCTTGGGCCCAGTCATTTCTTTAGCAATCACCCATTGATTAAATTGTTCATTGGTTAGCAACCCTAATTCAATTGCACTTTGCCTCAATGTTAAATTATTTTCATGTGCATTCTTGGCAATTTTTGCCGAGTTATCATATCCGATATGCGAATTTAATGCTGTAACCAACATTAATGAATTTTCTAAATGTTCAGATATTTTTTCTTCATTGGCAGTAATTCCAATTATACAGTTTTTTGTAAACGACTTACAACAATCAGATAATAGTTCAATGCTATGAAGAAGATTGTATATAATCATAGGTTTAAACACATTTAACTCAAAATTACCTTGACTTCCCCCTATTGATATGGCTGTATTATTCCCCATCACTTGGCAGCATACCATAGTCATAGCTTCGGCTTGAGTTGGATTTACCTTTCCTGGCATTATACTTGATCCTGGCTCATTTGCTGGAAGAGATAATTCGCCAAATCCACATCTTGGTCCTGACCCTAGCCATCGGATATCATTTGCTAACTTCATTAGTGACACTGATAATGTATTTAGTGCGCCCGATGACGATACTATGGCATCATGTGCTGCAAGTTGAGAAAATTTATTATTTGCAGATTCAAAAGGTAAACCAGTTTTTTTTGCCATTTTTAAAGCCACTAACTCAGAAAAATCAGGATGTGTATTCAGCCCAGTACCTACTGCTGTACCTCCAAGAGCAAGCTCAAAGAGATCTATGAGTGTAAATTCAATTCTCTTGATATCTGCATCTAGCATTGCAACATATCCTCCAAATTCTTGGCTAAGCGTTAATGGGACTGCATCCATAAGGTGTGTCCTACCAATTTTTACAATACCTTCGAACTCTTTTACTTTATTTGAAAGTTCAGACCTGAGATATCTTACAGATGGTAGTAAATCATGATAAATTTCTTCTGCTGCGGCTAAATGCATAGCTGTTGGGAATGTATCATTGCTCGATTGTGCCATATTTACATGGTCGTTTGGATGAACTGGTTTTTTACTTCCGAGTACTCCATTGACAATTTCTATAGCCCTATTCGCTATTACCTCGTTGGCATTCATATTAGTTTGTGTTCCGGAACCAGTTTGCCAAATTCGAAGTGGAAAATGCTCATCCAAACTACCAGATATAACTTCTTCACATACATTGATTATTAATTTACCAATTTCAGAATCTAATTCCCCTAACTCAACGTTTACTTCTGCTGCTGACTGTTTCAAAATACCAAATGCCCTAATTATTGACCTAGGCATTAAGTCATTTCCTATATTGAAATTTACCAATGACCTAGCAGTTTGAGCACCATAATATCTATCAGCAGGAACTTCAATTACGCCCATTGTATCTTCTTCTTTTCTTATCTCCCCCTTGGGTAAACTAGGATTTATTTCTATAACAATATCAGAATTTTTAATTTTTGAGATTTTTGAGTTTAACGATTCTAAAATCATCTGGGAAATTGTTGCTGATCTACCAGAATTTTTACCTTTACCAACGTTTAAGTCTAGTTTTAGCGCTATTTCTTCTGGTACACTAATTGTCATTATTCTACGGTCGCCTGCGCGATGTTTTCCCATATTCTAATTTAATTAATAATTATTAATAAAGTATTTCATATTCTGATTTGCAAAATTATTGTATTCTTCTTACTGATATTATTTGTTGAGCAACCTCTGGCTTATCTCTAAAATTTGTAGGTTGACTTTCTATTACTTTTACTATGTCCATTCCCTTTACTACTTCACCAAATACAGCATGGTTCCCATTTAACCACGGAGTGGCGACTGTTGTTAAGAAAAATTGTGATCCCCCCGTATTCTTACCTGCATTCGCCATTGAAAAAAGACCTGGTTTATCATGTAATTTTGCAAGTGCAGATTCTTCACAAGGTATTTGCCAACCCGGGCCTCCTGTTCCTGCAGCCCTACTTTCTGGATCTGAAGATTTGGGGCAACCGCCCTGTATCATAAAATCTTTAATTATACGATGAAAATGTAACCCATCATAGAACCCATCATCAACTAACTTAAGGAAATTTGAAGTTGTTTCTGGGCAATCTTTGGTATAGAGCTCAATTTGAATTTCTCCCTGTGTTGTCAGCATGGTAACATATGTCATATCTCAAAGGGGAGCAATGAGGCTCATGAGTCTAACGGTCACTCATTAAGAAAATATATCAAGAAATTACGGATCCAATTAAAGTAGTTCGAGGTACTTCCAAGAGTTTGACTGTTCCATCTGGATCTAAAGCCCCCAGGATTAAAAATTGTGAAACAAATCCTTTCGGTAACGTCTTATCTCCTAGATTTACTGCACCTACCACTTTACGGCCAATTAATTGGCCCCTGGAGTAATTAGTTACTTGTGCTGAAGTCCAAAGCTTTCCTAAAACTGGACCAAAATTTGCTTTAATTTTATATGATGGTTTTCTCATTTCAGGAAATTCTTCTACTTCTAATATCTCGCCAACTCTCATATCGAGAGAGAAAAACCCTTGTACACCCAAATATTCTTTTTTACTAATTTTTTCAGGATGATATGGATTTTGATTTGAATCTATACGATGTTGGGCCATTCACTCTTCTCCTGTGATATCTGACCTAACGACCAAGGGTATTAATGGTATTTGAGCATCTTTGAATGCCTTAATGCCTCCCTCTTGCCTATCTAGTATGGTTATACAACCGACGACGATACAACCAACTTCTTGGAGTCTTTTTGCAGCCTTTAATGCAGAACCACCAGTAGTAGTAACATCTTCTAAAAGAATAATATGATCGTTTTTGTTTAGACTTGCCCCCTCGATCCCTGGAGGATTGCCGGTCTTTCTCCCGCCTCTACCTTTAGGTTCCTTACGAATTATAAATCCTTTTAATTTGGAGTCTTTTTCTGCTTTAGCAATTGCTATTCCTGTCAAGGGTACTGCGCCGAGTTCCAATCCTCCAATAGCATCTACCTTAGTAAAATTTCTAATTGTGTCATGTATCATAATACCCAGTAAATGAGCGCATTCTGGGTTCATCATAACTGGTTTCATATCGAAAAAGTGTGGACTAGTTCGACCGCTTGCCAAGGTGAAGAGATCATCAGGAGAATGAAGGTAAGATAGTTCTTTTATATTGCTAATAAGTTTTAATTTTGCTTCTTGGATAGGAGTCATCTGTGTATTCTCTTAACTATGGAAATACTAGGACCGAATGAACGTTATCCTAAATATGTCCTAAAAAAGTTGATATCGCAGTCAATGTTCTTGTGCGACCTATCGCAGTCAAGTATTATCGGTGACCGAGGGGTGTGTATGAAATGTTAGAAAAAAATATTCGTACAATAACATATAATTCCGAAGTTTTGGAACAAGAGTCTAAAAAATATCAAGAATGGTTAGATGAAAAAACTGAAGAAGTTTATAATTTAGCTTCAAAAGCGAAATTAAAAAATTTAGATTTTGAAAATTACATAGAAATTCCTAGAGCTTCTGACCTTGCAAGTAGAACTGAAAAACTTCTCCAGAAAGACTATTTGAAGGACTTATCAATAGAAGATGATTTACGTAAATTGCTAAAAGAGTATGATAGAGAAACTACATCAATAAAAATAGGCGTGGATGTAGCCAAGCGTAAATTTGAAGAAACAAAGGACTTGCAAATATCAATAGATTGTGGATTAAGAGTCGGATTGGCTGTCCTTACAGAAGCAGTTTTAGTAGCGCCATTAGAAGGAATTGGTGATGTTAGAATATTAAATAACGTAGACGGTTCAGAATTTTTATCAATAGATTTCTGTGGGCCGATTCGTGCTGCAGGAGGGACTGCACAGGCACTCGGCGTACTTATTGGAGATATGATTAGGAGAGAATTAGGAGTAAGCAGATACATACCAACTACAGATGAAGTTGAAAGAGTAAAAGAAGAATTTGGCCTATATAGAGTTGGGTTACAATACAAACCTCCTCCTGAAGAGATAGAAACAATAGTTAGAGCGTGCCCAGTGATGATTAATGGAGAAGAAACCGAAAAAAATGAATGTGCTGGATTCAAAGAAGTTCGGAATGTAATAAATTCTAATGGTACCCCTAGAACAAGAATAAGGGGTGGTGTAATGCTAGTTATCGGGGAAGGTTTATGCCTCAAAGCGCCAAAAATTAAAAAACATGTAGAGCGCTTAAAAATAGCCGGTTGGGAATTTATTTCTGACTTTGCAGATAAAGGGAAAAAAAAGGAAGAGGGCGTGGTTTTCAAGTCAAGAACTATTCCAAAAATTACAAGATTTATGGATGATGTTATTGCTGGAAGGCCAATTTTTGGAGAACCAGGAGAACCAGGAGGTTTTAGACTCAGATATGGAAGAAGCAGAGTTACCGGATTGGCCGCTGCAGGAATTAATCCAATTACTATGGAAGCGATGGGGGGATTTTTATCAGTTGGAACTCAAATGAAAACAGAAAGGCCGGGTAAGGCGTGTGCGGTAACTCCTTGTATCGATATTGATGGCCCTCTAATACTAGATATTGAAGGTAATTATAAGCTTATCAAAAGCATAGAAGAATGGCACAAGATTGAAAATAAAATACATTCTATTTGGGATTCTGGAGAAATATTAATAGGATTTGGAGAGTTTTTGGAAAATAATAAAAATTTAGTTCCTTCATCTTATTCTAAAGATTGGTGGGCTGCTGATCTTGCAGAAGCTTTGGATCATCCAGATAAAGTAGATAAATTCGCTAAAATAATAAATATTAAAAAATCAAAATTACCGTTAGGTGTACCATTCACGGGTGCAATTAATCGAGGAGGGGAGAATCCGATAGATAGGAATTGGAGAAAACGGGATTGGATATCTTTCTTAAAAAATTGTAAATTAAATTGGGACCAAGTCTATGAAATATCACAAAACTTTGCTACTGCAGTGCCCCCTCCATGGAACATTTGGTGGTCGGATTTACCAATTGTTGCAGTTCCATTGTTGGTGGATGCATTAGTAACTTCTGGAATAGAGTATGGTAATTTAAGATTAAAGGAGGTAGTCAAAAATTGGAACATTAATAATGAATTACCGGGGTCAATATCAGAAGAAATATTAGAGGAATTTCCAAAAACATCCGAAATAAAAATACATGGCGTTATAAAATGTGCGTTGATGACTCTTGGATTAGAACATCATCATGAAGGTCAGGATATAATTATACCCAGAAATTGGGAAGGGTTATTGGATGGTTTGGGTTTAAAAATTAAATCTAAATCGATAATAAAAAATTTAAATTATACACCTTATGTAATCGATAGGATATCAAAATTAAAAGCTGCAAATATAGTAATTAATGAAGAAAGGGAAAGGTCGAAGATTCTAAAGAAAAAGAGGGAGAATTCGAGAAGGGAGGCAACCACGGGAGCAATGCAATCAGGGCTAGACTCTTCCGAAACTGAAAGAGTTGGGGAGACTGCAGCAAATAAAATAATTGATAAAGGACCACGGGATTTAAAGTTGTATCAAAATGCTATGAAATTGGTTGATGATAATAAAGTGGAAAAGACATTGTGGCTAGTGAGGAATTTGTCTTCAATTAGATGGGAGGATGCAGTGCCCTGCAGGATTGGAGCAAGAATGGGGCGACCTGAGAAATCTGGAATTAGGGAGATGAAACCCATGGTGCATGCTTTGTATCCAATTGGAGGAGCAGGGGGGCCTCAAAGACTAATGCAACAAGCATCAAAGAAGGTTAAAATCACGGTAGAGATGTCTCCAAGAATTTGTGGAAAATGTGGAAAGAATTCGGGTCATATTATTTGTCATAATAGAGTTGATCAAAGCAATCCGATTGAATGTGGAGGAAGGACTTCTTTAAGAACGCAAAAAAAACAACAAAGGAGAAGAATTGGAGAAAGAACACATGTCCCTATTGAATCGATATTAGAGGTGAAAAGGAGATCTTTAGGATTAGAACGTTTGCCTGAAAGAATAAAAGCGATGAAAGAATTGATTTCAAGATTACAAACACCCGAACCAATTGAAAAGGGCATATTGAGGGCAAAGCACAATTTATCTGTATTTAGAGATGGGACAGCCAGATATGATATGATAGATGTTCCAATAACCCATTTCCGTCCATCGGAAATTGGCACCCCCTGGAAAAGTCTGTATAATTTAGGATATAATTATGACATGTATGGCAAAGAATTAAAATCAAATGAACAAATATTAGAATTATTTCCTCAAGATTTTATTCCATCAATAAATGGTAAAGACCATCTAATTTCAACCTGTAAATTTATAGATGAATTATTAATTAGGTTTTATAAAATGGAGCCTTTTTACAATGTTAAAAGTGAATTAGATTTAGTTGGCCAATTGGGTATCGGACTTGCTCCGCACACATCTGGAGGGGTTTTGTGTAGAATAATTGGATGGACATCTGCATCTGCAGGTTATGCTCATCCGTTATTTCATGCTGCAAAAAGAAGGAATTGTGATGGCGATGAAGATAGTATTATGCTTCTTCTTGACGGATTATTAAATTTTTCTAGATCTATTTTACCATCAGGTAGGGGCGGTAAGATGGATGCCCCATTAGTGCTTTCTACTAGAATCAACCCAAGTGAAATAGATAAAGAAGCACTTAATGTAGATTGTTCATGGAACTACTCTAGTTCTTTTTATGAATCTACGCTTACTCAACCGCATCCTAACGGTATAATCAATTTAGTTGACTTAGTGTCACATAGAGAAGGTACTATTGGAGATAAAAGAGGGTATGGTTGGACGCATGATTCTGGGCCATTAGATGCTGGCCCAAAAAATTCATCTTATAAGACATTAAAAAGTATGAAAGATAAAATGGATGGTCAATTAAATCTTGGAAAACGACTAAGGGCTGTTGATGCAACAAAAGTAGCATCTAAGGTTATTCAATCTCATTTCTTGCCGGATATGAGAGGCAATATGATGGCATTCACTAGGCAATCGGTCAGATGTGTTAAATGTGGAGAAAAATATAGAAGAATGCCTTTAGCTGGTAAATGCATCAAAAGAAAAACTATCAGTACTGGATTTGATACCATTTCAAGAGATGATGATGGATCATTATGTAATGGCAATGTAATATTAACAGTTTCAAAAGGTAATGTTAAAAAGTATATTCAAATTACTAAAGACGTAATTGAAGAATTCGGGGTAGACATGTATACCAAACAGAGAGTAGAATGGACATCAGACAGTGTTGATTCTTTATTTAATAATGATTCAGTTACTGTTATGACTTTGGAAGATTTCTTTTAATTCATATAAAACTTAGAATTATTGCAATAGGGTCTCCAATAACAATCAAAGGAAATATCGCAATAAAAAGATACGTCACAAATGGATGTTTGGTAGTGACCCAAATTTTCTCTATATTATGTTCTTTAAAAATATCAATTTTTTCTTCTATAGTCTTATTTTCACTCTCATTACTAGGCAAAAAACGATTATATGTAGTAATATATTCTCCTTCATCATCAGTTAAAACTTCAGATAAAATCCAGATATTCTTGCCTAAAGCTTCTGATAATATAACTTTTTTTGCGTGCCATGCAATTTTTAAATCAGATAATGATATAATATTTTTTTGCATGATATTTCTAACTAAGTAAATAGGGGGCATAATAATAAAAACACTGCTTCCCCATAAAAATAATATAAATGATGGCGGCAATTGCATTATAATATCTTCTTTATCTACAAATGAAGTTTGATAAATATATGGTTGCGGAATAAAGGCCCAGCTGGGAATTAAAAGAGTAGTCCAAATTAATGCCTTAATATCAGCACCACCTTGGATCAAACCTAATTTCCATACAAGTATGTAAAAAATCATTGATAATGAGGCGCTTAGTAATGTCCACCACAACATTACATCATGGTTTTCAGTTCCAAGAACTAAAGAATAGTAGTCTATTCGAGTGTAATTTAATATTCCTCCACATAAACCTATTATCCCGATTATATAGCATGATATTATAAGATAATTAGTTAAATTAATTTTTTTTACTTCTCTTAGATTGGGAAGAATATTAACTGTGGAAGCCGCAATAGAAATTAAAATAAAAACCATAAATAAATTCCAAACAGAATATTTGGATATGATGACATCTAAAATAAGTAGTAAAATTGCGAAGGGTGAAAAATATATCCAATGTTTATTTTTTACAAGAAAATTAGAAAAGTCTGATTTACCAGCAATTAATAAACATGAAATTAGTAAAAACACTCTAGCATAATCAAGTGCGAAGGTACTATTCACAAGACGAAGGGGTTATTCATCAATCATCAAGACTTCCGTGTTTTATGTCAATAAACACATTAACCAGTGAATATTCCAACTGTGTTAGTAAGAACGAACGCACTTAGGCCACTGGCAATTGCAGCAACCCACATCATTTGGATCATTTGACCCAAAGATAGTGTGAAACCGCCACCTTTTATTCTTGCAGTAATAAAACCTAAAACAACTATTACAACAATAATTAAGAAAGAGCTTGTAATGTTGAATACCAGAATATTTTGCTGTACGCCTGCCGTGTCGGTTAGTACAGGAAGACCTACTGCTAAGTCCCCTGCAGCACCGTCGGTACCTGCTTGGACTAAACCGGCGGCTACCTCTGCTATTTGCTCTCCAAGTCCTGCTACGATTTCAATTGTTATATTTAGAGCAATGATCATTGCTATTAAAATACCATATGATACACTTTTCATGGTACCCGCAGAAATTTCTCGTCTATGTCTTAATGCTAGTAAAGTTGCTGTGCTTTGAGATACCAGATCGCCAACAGTTCCGGCTTCACCGCTTGATTGAGAGCCCTCAAGGAACACTCTAGTAAATCTAGAAACCATCATAGAATTATTATCAGCAGCAAACCAATCCCAAGAATAGTCACTATCGATCCTCATAGCCAATCTTTTTTCTAATTGTTCAATTGAGGAGCTTAAAGCACCGAAATCAATACTACTGAGGGCTTTTATCATTGCACTTGGTTCTGCTGAACGAGCTTGCGCAGTACCTCCGAAGGCTCGAATAAATTCTGGAAAGGCTTCGTCTCTTCTTCTAACTTTAATTTCTTCTCGTGATACAAGAAATGAGGGGAGCATCAGAGGAGTCATAGTAAGAGCTATCATGAACAGCCCAATAAATTTCCAATTTTCCAGTAAAAGAGAGCCAAAATTGGAGGTTGTTAAGACATATATGAACCCTATACTTTCAAAAAATACCAAAAATGAAGCAATAATCCAAGCCCTTCGTAGGTTTATTTTCTGTTTAGTGTTAAATGAATGACGTGCAAATAATGGTTCATCAGGTATAACTAATGTAAATAAGAACCATGCGCCAAATTGTAAGAAAGCGAATAGTGCAGAAGCACCGAGTACATATTTAGATCTTATAACTATAGCAATTAAATCATTAGTTCCATCTCCAACTTGGAATAGAACTAAATGAAGGCCTGATACAACTAAAAGTAACATTCCGGTTGTTGTAAGAGAGACAAAAGTTTCGCGTAATGTATCTAATTGTTCTAATCTAGCATCATATAATGTCTTATATTGAGATTCGAATGTTTCCTGTTCACTTTTCATAAAATCCCCTATAGGTTGTCCAACCTCGACAGAGAAGGACATGCGGTCAAGAAAGTCACTCCATATTGGCGATGGGCTTTGTCTTCCTACAATTCTTGCTGCTTCGGGAAGGTTGGTGTGCCATTTTGAAACAAGGGTTTCTATTGATTGAACTTCTTCCGCTAAAGCCCCATAATCTCCCATATCCTTTAGGATATCAAACATACCTCTTTCTGCTTGTTCACCTAATGACAAAATTCCCATACGAGTAATGAACATGTGCATATCTTGCTCTATTGAAGTAGCTAATTTAGAAGTATTTGATAGAGGATAAAGTAAAACACCTAATAGTGTTATTAATGGAAATAGTAACGTGATAATTAGTTTTGGAAATAATGCTAGACTTGTCCCTGCAGAATATGAAACGTATCCCCCTACAATAATTGCCAATAATGTTGCAGGTAATGCAAATATTAGTAAATATTGTGAAAATGGCATTCCCAAACGTAGGAGTGTTATTTGCCATGTTGTTAGTTTAGATTCCATGTAAAAGCCTCACTGATCGTGATTCTTACCCACCCAAGTTTCAACATTTTCTACAAATGGTTCCCATCCCTGAATATAAAATATATCTAGGAGATCAAAGACATCATCAAAGTGAGTTAAGTCACGTTCAACCATTCTTTCAATTACTTCCGTTCTCCTTTGTAATTCGTCATATATATGTCTCTTATTTTGGAAACCCATGAAAGGTGCTATTCTATTCTCTAAAATATATGATTGAAACATTCCTCTAAAATAATGAACATCTTGCACTGGATCCCATTCGAACATGCCCCTAGTTAACACACCATCTGCGAGTTTATTATACCCAATAATCTCATCTACCCCGGTTACTCGTCTAACTATTCCTTTTCCTTCAGACTCTACCACTTCCTGAAATATAGCAAAATTTAGGTTATCAAAAAATCGTGTTGGAACGTTGATTGGATCTCCAGTGAATCTCTGAATCATTTTAACAATTGATGATGCGTGGAAAGTTCCAATCACAGGGTGGCCAGTTTGCATGGCCTGGAATGCAGTTGCACCCTCTACGCCCCTTATTTCCCCAATTATTATATATCTAGGTCTTGATCGTAAAGCTGCTTTCAGCAAATCGAACATCTCGACTCTAGAATCTTCATTTTTGGAATCTCGAGTTACTAATCGTTGCCACAATTTATGTGAAACCTTTACTTCAGGAGTATCTTCTGCAGAATATATCTTAACTTGATGGTCAACAAATGGAAGTATGGCATTTAATGTAGTTGTTTTTCCTGATGCAGTTTCTCCTGAAACCAACATTGATTGTCCAAACTGTAAACCAAGCCAAATATATGCTGCCTGTTGGGCAGATAATGTCCCCCATTTAATTAACTGGATTATAGAGATTGTTTCTTCTGCGAATTTTCTAATTGTAAATGATGGCCCAGAAATTGATACGTCATCACTGTAAATTATATTTATTCTTGACCCATCCAATAGTGACCCATCTATGATGGGTTTTGAATCTGAAACTGGCCTTCCTATTCTCTCAGACATTGATCTAAGATATTGGTTCAAGACCGTGGAGTCCTTAAATCGTATATTTGAAATAACGGATTTAAAAACTTTATGATCCATTATTATTCTCGATAATCCTACAGAATGAATATCTTCTAATTGTTCATCGGAAAGTAGAGTTTCAAGAGGTCCATTTTTTACTAAATCTCTGGCAATAACATATTTCAATCGTTCTAATTGATCTTCGTTGACATATATTGGTGCTTCGCCCATACCTATTAATTCTCTAGCTTGAGAAATAAATGGATTATTTAAAAGTGGATTAGTACCTACCTTGCAAGTTTTATCTATCATTGTTTCCAACATATCAATGAATTCATTATCATCATCAAATCTCTCGGCTTGTGGAGCATCCCTAAGCAATCTTTCAACAATTTGGTCTTTTAAATTTTCTTCCTCTTCGCCGTTTAAAGTGGGCTCTAGGCCAAACCATAGTGTTTGACCTGCTTCGTCTTCGCCTACAAGAGGTTTGTATACATGCGCAAAACAAGGAGGCCTTGTTGCATAAATTAGATTGCACGGTTCTACTTTCCTTGCTCCACTATCCAACCAACCATAATAAATTGGTCTTGAGCCATGTTTCTTTTCGAAGGCTTCCACCCACACTCTTACGTGAGGGTATCGTGCCATTAGTCCTCCTAAATCTCCAGGCTGAATATCAAATACATCTTCTTTATCTTCAAGATTATTTTCACTGACCAAAATAACTCACCCCCCTTAACTGACTGCAGTGATATCCACTATGAAACCCATTTGAGGCATAACTTTCCAACCTATTCTACCTTGTGTTGGGCCGGCTGCACGCAGAAAACGGGTTACTGCGATGGTCCTGACTGTGTCCCCGCCAACGGTAGCGGTTTCCAAATCTAAAACAACTTCCGCTGAGTTTTTTATTTCCCTCAAAAGTTTCAAATCTATTTCTTCTTGATCTACAGTGAGTAAAACAGTTCTGCCCAAAGAATTAAATTTCCTTAATTGCGATAACAATAATTGAGCATTTGTTCCTGAATTTATTAATTGAGAGGCACGGTCGATTATTATTACCTCTGCATCTTGTAACCCAGATGAATTTAATAGTACAGACAAATCTACATTTTCTTCTGTTTCTTCTGCAATAACTCCAAAACTTGAGATTAGTAAAAAATTACCATCATCTATTTGTTTATCCATATCATAACCAATACTAGCGACTTGTTCGAGCCATCCCCTTGTTGTTAATTCAGTAGTCACATATGCTACCTTAACTCCATTTTGGACGAAACCAAACGCTAATCTCTGTGTTATTAGACTCTTGCCGGAACCAATTTCTCCACTGATAATACCTATTGAACGGTTTGGTATTGCAGCACCCATGCTATTGGCAAGGCTATCTTGAATTATACCAAATTGGAAACCATCTTCAGCTGACGTCAAGTCTAATGACCTCCGTGAAACTATATGTGCCAATTGGAGAATAAGATAAAGATGAAACACCGACACTTAGAAAATAAGGTGTATCGGATGTAAAGGTTAAGTCTGTAATTGATTCTATTTTGAATTGTATTACTACCCCGGTTGACCATGTTATTCCTGTTGAGTCGACTGGAGTAACAGTCATGCCATTCCCATCAAGAAAAATATATGTACTTTCTATATTTAATGAAATTTCCCCAGAATTCTGAACAAAAATAAAAGCCTCGTCCCCAGTATTATCCCATGAAATTGCAGAAGGATCATTAACAAGTGAAGCTCTAGTTTTTGCATCTTTAATTTCTTGTTCTCCTTGTTTTTCTAACCCTTGCGACATTGTGTCCCAAGTTGAGATTAATACACTGGAAACAAGAGTTGCAACGATAAGTCCCGTAGTTAACATAATCAATTCGGACGGCCCATCTCCCATGCTTGCACCTCACGCAGTCACTGCAACACTGGACGAGTATTCAAACACTACCAAAAATACTCTAGCAGGTGATGACCCAAAAGATGCAGAAGCAGTAATTGTTTCACCGGGAAAAATATAATCTAAGTTAGGATTCGGACTTAACCCAGAACATGATATTGGAGTATCATTATCTACTGTTATGAAAATATGCGCTATTTGAACTTCTTCGGGACCAGTGTTTGTAATCGTATATGTTAAAGTATCTGCTCCGTTCCAAACGGCAGAAACTAAAGTTATTTCTGGATCCGGTAATTCTACTTGAGATGCTATTGTAGCATCGTTTATACTATCAACCATTAAAACCGTTGCAGAAGCAAAAATAACAATAAAAACAGTACCTACAATCATCGCAGCAACACTAGAACCGGACAATATTTATCCCTCCTTTTGAGATAATTGAGACCTCCAAGCATCGACCATGGCCGCAAAAGTAAGTAAGTTTCTATTTGATAGAGTAGGTTGACCTTCTGACTGCACGCCTGGTTCTGCTAGGGCAATTATTGCGGATAAAGAATCTCTTTCATTACTAGAGAGAATTCCGGATTCGCTAGCACTTTTAATAAATGTTAGAGCGTCTGATCCAGTCATATTATCAAGAAGAAGGGCGGCTAGTTTTGCTGCATCAATGTGAGGAGTTGACAATAACTCACCTGCATCTGATGACTTTAAAAATGGATTTACGGCAAGTGATTGGGCTTCATACAAATCCAATAAACTCGGTCCGCCTTTCTTTCCGTGATCAACGTAAGTGAGGCTGTCTGGCAATATATCAATTGCAGGTTTGCTTACCACCTCGCCGTCTTGACCAACACTGTGTATCATATCTTGGCTTGTAGATTCCGGCATTGGATTGCTTACTGTAGGAGATACTGCGAAGTTAGCTGTTTGTTGCTGAGTTATTTTTATGTTAGTTTCCATTAAGTCTAAGGCTGTTTCTAATCTTTCGAATCTATCTTTGATTAATTCTACTAATTCTGGAGTTAGTTCTGATTGATTATCACCTTGTGGTTCACCAAGAACTCCAACCCGTGTGCCCGCGGGGGCAAACAGCCATGCTTCTAGATCAGTTGGACGGAATTCAGATGGGATGTCTACTTGTTCAACTGAAAGTTTTGCGGCTCGTTCCAGTCTTTTGGTAATATCTGAATCTGAACCTAAGCCCCCAAACGGTAAATTATCAAACAATCCCATCTTAAATCCTCCATTTTGTCATCCTCCATATAGTTAAAAGATGACTCTGGCATGATGATCAGATTAATTTGTCGCCAATTCCTACAGTTTCGATCTCTAAGGATGCCCTAGTATCTCCGCCACCTGCAACATTCAATGTCAAGGGGATAGCGTTTCCAACAATAGCATTGTCACAAACTGCCAATGTTATAGTGAAGATGAACTGCTCACCAGCATTAGGAGTTGCGCTGGGATTTGTAGTTCCATCATCCAATAATCCGGTTACTGCATCCATTTCAACATCTGTTGCAGAAATTAATCCTGTGTCTGTACAGATTGCACCTGCTTCTGTAGCTCCAACAGTAGTCCAAGACATTGCAGATGTTGCAGTTGCATCAGATCCTGAGGATAGTTTAACTGTCACTTGAACAGTGGTTACAGCACCAGTAGTAACAGTTGCAACGTATGCATCTGTAATAATTAACTTACCAGAGATTTGATCTCTCGTATCATCACCAGTTTTTTCTGCTCTGTCTTGCAATTCTTCAGCTGTTTTGATAATAACAGTTGAAGCTACGGCTGCAACAAGAATCAAAGCAATGAAAACAATCATCGCTCCAATACCGATGGAACCGCTCTCATCGTTGGTTTTTGTTGTAATAATTTCGTGTTGGCTCATAGTGTTACCGTGTCTATCTGAGATGTTATCATTTATGAAGTTCATGCACATATTTAGTATAAAGGACGTTTGGAATCATATAATACATCCAAGTTTGGTTATATTTTAATTTTGATTTAATTATATGCTTCCTACATTTAAAACGTCGACATCAGTAAATACTGTTTGCCCGGCTCCTAAGTTCTGAATAAATGGTAATCTAATAGCCTCAAAGCCATCAGGTAGCCATGGCTCTAATATTATTCCCTCTAACGTCTTAAGTGTTCTATTTTCGACTCTAATTTGTACCTTTAAATCTCCATAATTAGACAAATATCCAGTAGTTAAACACAAATTTTTCCCAAGCATTTTTTCAGAATTAAAAGACCCGCTTGGCCTTATATTCACCCCTATTTCTATGAATCCCTCGGAAGGTATTTCAGGTATTTCTGTCATTTTTGGATTTGCTACCCAGCCCAACGGAGTAGGTAAAGACATGCGCATTGGAGAGATATTATTTTCGCCTAAATTTTCAATACTAATTACCATTAATCCATTGTTGGTTTTTTCAGGCCATTTAGCATCTATGGTAAGGAAGAAATGATTGACTAAAAATGGGCTTAATGCCTCTCCAGTTGGAACTGAGCCTAAAACACTAATCGCTCTTTCAAAAGCATCGGTTGCAGCAGAAAAATCATCATTTGCTAATTTTTTCCTAGCTTCTCTTATTAAATTTAGAGTTACCTCTTCAGAATCACTTAAATCACCCAATTCATTTAGATGCCTATTTATTATAGATAGTGATCTTTCTAATCCTTTTGGCCCAAGTGCGGCAATTGCCTTTTCAACAGAGTCGGCTGCTGCGCCCCAGTTTCCTTCACGCAGAAATTGTAATCCTAATGCAACATGTTCCGATGAATTGATGTCATCTTGATTCATTTCTTCTAATTCATCAAGTTGCTTTGCTAGTGATGTTAGCGACCTTGATAATCCCAATACCTGTTCTTCTAAGAAATCAGCTTCTCTATTTAACTTCTTTAGCATTCTGTTAGCCTTAATTGGCTTATTTTTCCAGATGGCATGTTGAATTTTTTTAGATTCCTCATCTATAAAACTTAACATTTTTAGAGTGGCTTCCGCGCCTCCAATGTTGCCCATTTTTTTATCTTTTTTAGCCATCTATTCTCGGCCTCCTAGACGGTTTTTTGGTTGAAATCTTTTTGAAACTTGTTGGTTTGCTAGAATCTTCTTTATTTTTATTGCTCTTAGCTCAATCATGCCTAATTGTCCATATATCTTACCATATGATCTATCAAGATATCGTAGTACCAAATGTATAAATATAGGAGTGATTAAGATATACAAAAACAAACCTAATATCCCCTTAGTGCTCATATCTATAGATAAATTAGGATTTATCAGCATGACTAATAATAGAGTTAGTGGAGCACATGATATTATTGCCCTTAGTTCCTTTAAGGTCTTTTTTGCCTCGATGTCGTGGTTTGACATAGTTGCTCGAGCGCCGGTTAGAGATTTCTTCTTATCATTGTGTATTGCCTGTAATTCAGAAGAACTAGCCCACGCAATCGTTATAGACCCTAATACAGTCAAAATAGCACAAATTAGAGGCAGCATTGAGAACCAGTTTGTTAATGCGAGTGCAGCCATACTGGCAGCAAAGGAATATGCTGATAAGTGAATATAAGAAGGTGTAAAGTCTAATTTTCCATTTCTATACAGATATAATGCTACAAGTAAAAATATCACAGAAATTAAGGCTGAAATAGGTATTTCAATATTATTTGAACCAACTTTAAGTATATATTTTGGAGGCGTCCAAGAATCTATGCTTAATTCTAATGTCAATATGTCGTTATCAATATGATTTCCTTTTACGCCAATGGCTGTTCCTGTTAGTTGTGCAATACATTCCAATGGTTCTGAAGCTGACCACCAGGGTATAGATTTAGCACTTATTTCCCAAGAAGAATTAAATGATTGTTGAGAAGCAAGGACTGGTACTATCTGGTTTCCAGATTTAAACGAATCGATATATTTTCCATTGCATGAAACTTGTACTTCTGCACCTAAAGGCATGACTGCATCGCCAGCATTCTTTATTTCGACTATTAGCGTGGAACTGCTACTTTCTAATAAGCTTCCAGTACTAAAATACATACTTTTAATCATCGGATCTGATGTTGTAGTTGTTACTATATCTACTGTAAAATCTGTCCAATACGCAGCAGTATTGGGCTCATTAGGATTTTTTAACCTAAATGTTATTGACCATCCATCTCCAGGGGCTAGATTTTCAGTTTCTGGAATAATAAATGTTAGGTCAAATTTTGACCCTGTGTCATAAGGTTGGACTGCTTCAGAAGTTACACCGAAGCCTAATGTAGACATAAGAAGGCTATCTTCTACATAAAATGTCCATAATGAATTGGGATAAGCATTTTCATCTATATGTCTCTCAAGTTTTAAAACTGTGAGATTATAGTTTACTGGAGTAGCATCTGTTGAACCCAAAGAAGGCACGTGCATCCAAGGTATCCTAAATATACTACATCTTTGCTCTATATTAGGATCGGTAAAAGATGCACAAGGTAGGAGTCCATCTCCTTGGCCCAATGAACCTGGATCAACTATGACTTCATCATCAGTCTGTACTCTGATTACTTGTACTATTGTACTAAATGACATTGTTTCTTCAGCATCATCAGATGAAGTGAATATAATATCAAAAGTACCTGATTCACCAACATAATGATCTGATGCTATAGGAGTTATCTCCAATTCTATTTCATATGTTTCTCCAATTGGAATAGTAAATGAGGTAGAGGGTAAATTTGGAAATGTTACTTGCCATCGTGAATTATCTGATACCGCTAAATTATAGTTCATATTCACTAATGCAGGAGCGTTGCCAGCATTTAAAACACTATAACTGAATGTCCTAGTTTGATGTGGAACGAGATTCATGCTATCAGAAGAGGCTTCGACATGTAATTCAAAGTACGGTTCAATATTGACTACAATGTTATTTGTTCCTAAAACTATGTAATTACCATCAAATCCGGTAAAGTCATATGAAAATATTTGAATTGGAATATTATAGACCCCTCCTGCTTCAAGCATAACATTTGGGCCAATGTCTGGTATTGTGATATTCATAATTATATCAAGGCTATTTTCAACACCGGGTGAAATAGAAAGGTTGTTTATTGTATCGAAAATCCAAACACCCGTCTGAGGGCCATCTGGTAAATTTGCATTAAAAGATATATTTTTTTCCAATAAATTACCCAAATTTTGTAAATTAAAAGATGCTTGAATAGTTGTACCGGGTTGAGCATAATAAACAGTATTACCCTGCAGATTTAATGCATGATCGGGGTTAACAGTTACAGTCATTGTTTTCCTAGATAGTTCATTAAGATTATTGCTTAATATTAAATCAAATGTTGTTGATTGATCCGCCCTTGCATCTTTAGATGCTTTAGAATAAACCCTTATTATAGCGGTTGAACCAGAGTTTACTAACATAGTTTTTTCAGTTTGGATAACAGTATCATCTTCTGAAAAAGAAACTTGAAGATAATTATTGTCTGAATTCTCAAGTTTTAAATCGAATGTTTGATTTGAATTACCGGTATTATTTAATTCGAACATTATAGTAGAAGTACCCAATCTATCTAAAATTGATGTTGAGGCCCCTGTGTTTAGGTTTGCCGAAATTAGTTCATCTAATTTGAAATCTGCACTGGCATATGCTAAAATTTCTCCAGTATCTAATGATGAAGCGTATATCCAAATATTGTGTATTTTATCTGCACTGGCTGTTTCTGGAGGGGTTGCGGTGACTGTAAAAGATTTTTCGATAGGTATAGTGCCGACATCATATCCCCATGAATCTGACCAAGATTTAATTGTTCCAGGATTAGTTACTGAAATGGTCCACCCTGGTTCAGCGATGTAACTCACATTAAAATTATTTGGAGAATTACCATAATTGATTAATATCATTTCTGCAGTTATAGCAGTTCCTGGTGTACCTTCTCCCCTAGATTTTAGTGTCATTTCTGCTTGTTCTAATTCTGGTATGTCAAATTTTATTGAAGAGTTATTGACACCTGTAATTGGCGCATTACCATTAAAATCTGATATATCAAAAACTGTATTTGCTGTGACGTCTACCTTGAATTGGCCTGCTCCAACATAGGGAGATGATGGAGGATCCAGAGAATCAATAGTTAATACTCCGTAGCCAATTTCTCCAATTTCTAAGTCAAAATTTCCATTAGTTCCCCCAGCTATTGTTACTGGCCATTTGTTTTCCTCATTTGGTGCAGCGCCAACAACCAGTGGAGTGTGTGAATGGGTTTGAGATACAGATACTATCGCACTGCCTTCGCCTGTAGCGTCAAGATTGTGTTTTGCTTGCACTTCAAAATTTATAAATCTTTGAGCTTGTCCTGAATAAATTTCTTCCTCGGTAATATCACCAGGACAGAAGGAAAAGGTGCCATCGGAGTTTGATTCCGGGCATAAATCCAAATCAATATAATCAATATCAATCATTACTGCAGGTAAGACGGTGATGTATGTTGAGGCAACAACGTCTATTCCTCCCGCGGTGGGTATTGCTTGAATCCTGAGTTGTAACTGGAGTCCTGCATCTATTTTCCAAGATGATTGGAGAGGCATTTCCAATTCAGGAAGAGTTATTGTTACAGGAATAGTTATATTTTCACCTGGAAGTATTAAATTGGTTAATTCAACAGGTGAGTAGATTTGCCAATATGGTGCTGCTTGTAACATTCCAACATTTATTTCATATTGTGCTGGTGCTGTTCCAGTATTGTTCAATTCATAATCAATAGTAACTTTGTTTTCCATACCTGGACCTATGTCAACATAATTCACTCCTAATGGGTTGGTACTGGATTGTATTATTGTGCCTTCATAAGTTTCACCTGCACTCACGATAGCACTGCTTGTCAAGTCATATTGATTTGAAATACTATGAACATCTATTGTTATTCGATCTGTGGCTGCTACTGCTGCATCTAAAGGGACTTCCACTTCAATCTGAATAATTGAAGATTCACCACTACCCAGTGATAATGGACTGGATATAGTAAATATTTCTGCTACGCTTTTTGCCCATCCTGTTAAATTAGATTGAGTCACAGTAAAAGTATCAGCACCTTGGCCACTGTTAATTAATAAAAATGAAAGAATTGTGCTCTGCCCTGGATCTATATTTCTATTTACTGGTGATGACAATGTGGCTGTTAATCCTTCAAACTCAACTGTAACAGTAGGTAAGCTATCAGTCGTTACACTTCCGTCCGCGCCTGATGTTTGAACAAAGCCTGAAATTATATAGAGTCCTTCTAGTGAGGTTGCATCAAAAGAAATATCCACATTAGTCACAGCAGCTGGGTTAGATAGACTGCCGACAGGTGGTTGAACTATTGTTGAATAAATTGAGATAGGATTCGCCCCTTGTGCTGTAGAAACTAGAGACATTTGTGCAGTGACGTCTACAGGTAAAGTACCTGAGTTTTGTACAGCAATAATACCCGACCATGGTGCTCTAGCCAATGTAGTTCCTTCGTTTGGAAGAGTTGTTGCTAAAATTTCTGCATCTTCGATATCATATACATCCACAAGAAGGGATAAATAATCATTTGAAGAATCAGAATCAACTTCGGATGGATCAATTGTAAAAATGGCGTTTAGAGAAATATCTGTTGCAGAATATGCGTCCCAATATAGTAAATGGTTTTCCTGTTGTCCTGCTAATATGTATATATCACGAGTATCTACTTCGGTTGAACTGGAACCATCATCAATGGACAACGTCAATGTGCCATTTGCGTCTGAACCGCCATAATTAACTAATGAAATCCTAATTATATGTTCCATAGGTGAGAGTACATTTATCCCTAATAGAGAGACTGAGGGGGTTGTGATAGTTAGTTCTGAAACCGAGACATCCGCATTTGATGCCCCTGAAGATAATTTGTTATCTGGATTTAAGAGCATGTCGGGAGAATAAGGCATAGTTGAAATGAGTATTAATGCAATTAGTAAAATTGCTTTTCTTTTCATTATCTATTCACAACCAAATTGCCTGATGTACTAAAATCGTACGGGCTAAACTGAATCCGCCCGTATACAGAGGGGCGTTGACTGGGATATGAAACACACGGTGATAAAATCTATTTGACACCTCTAATGCAGTTAATTTGACCGATGTTATGAAAAGATGTTGCACAAGTTCAGAACTGTGGACCTCGCATCGCTTGTCATTGTTGTAGTGGTTGCGGGACTATTTTTTCAAGGAATTTATAGATTAATTTTTAGTTCATCAAGGAGAACCATTTTACCCCCTACAGAGATTAATTTGGATGAGTTTGAATCAGAAGCAGTTAAGATTCGAAGGGAAAGACGGTCAGGTCGTAGAGCAGATAGGTCAAACGTTTCGATCCCTTCAGAAGGCTTAGGCAAAGGAAGTGGAATATTAGGCAAAGGAATACATGAAGCTTTAGTCAATGACGCAGGTGCATCTGCGTTTAGTGAGAGATTAAAAAGAGAAGGTGCGAAAAAAGGTGCTGTTCAGGTTAGTTTATTGTGGAATAATTGGAATGATTTGGATTTGCACCTTATAACGCCATCTGGTGAACATATTTTCCATGATAACAGAATATCAGCATGTGGCGGTGAATTAGATTTAGACATGAACTTTAAACCAACATCTAAAACTCCTATTGAAAACATAGTTTGGACAAAAACCCCTCCTCCTGGGACTTACAGAGTTGGAGTAAGGCATTATAAAGTTCAACACAAAAATGCCATATTGTCTAAAATGCCCCTCATATCTCGGCTTTTCCTAAAGAATGAGACCGATTTCAAAGTTAGTGTAACTGTTGGAGATAATCAAAGAGTGTATGAAGGTGTAATTGAGCATCATAAAGTAACTAGTGAATTGTTATTTGTTGCTAAATTTGCAATAGCGGAATCAAAAGTTGGTGACTTAAAGCCAAAAGAAATTATCCTAACAGATAGTAAAATTGAAGACAAGGAGGATTTGGAACAAGAATCAGAATTAGGTACCGGGCTGTCTGTTTCATTATCATGGGACACGCCAAATGATTTGGGACTATCTCTACTTTCCCCAAGTGGGGAAAAGATATCTTTCTTAGATATGGGAAATAATGATGGTTTCTTATTTAATTTGAATAAAGAAGAAAATAAACAATCAATTTCATGGGACAAAACCCCAAGGGACGGTAAATACGCTATTTTGATAAATCAATATGAAATATCAGCACAAAGTGAAAAAACAATTTTCAAAGTAGTCGTCAATAATGAAGGAGATGTTGAAGAATTTGTGGGAACTATCAATGATGATGGCGAAGTTATGGAAGTTGGTAGTTTTAATGTTTAATAATATAACGATTAAATTACTTTGAATATTTCATATTCAATAATTTAAATATTTTTGACATCCATTGTAATTTTAATAATTTTAATTCTTTATTTGTTTTTCCTGACCATTTGCCAACTATGTCAGTCCTGGAGCCGGTCATGATAATTTTTTCATTAGAAATTCCTGTTGATCGTACAAAACAGGCTGCTCTATCTCCATCTGTAAAACCCCCTATATTGTACATTCCTTCTATTTTTTGGGGAATTTGATGAGTTAGAACTATTTTGGTATTTTGAATATTATTAATATCTAAAGTTAAGAAATTGCGCCACGAATGTTGGTTATCTCCATGGGCGTGAAGAATGATAGGAATTCCTTTTTTAAATGCATTTTCGGTACCAATTCCTCCATCTGCATCACTCACAACACATACCAACCTGGACCACGCCATATCTATCAATTCATCGGGTAAGGCAGAAAAGACTCCGGCAGCCCCATCCGCGGCCACAAATAAATTGTCAGATTTTAGCATTTGTATGATATTGTCAGTAGTTATTGCGGCTCCTACTATTACAATTTTATTTTTATTGTTATTTAATTTCTTAATTATATCTAATAATGTCCTATTACGATTAATCCTAGTCCAATTTTCAGGGGGTAAATTTTCAACTAAGTGCAATAAATTTACGGCACTATCGATATCTTCTTGTAAGTCCCAATTGAAGAATTTCCTTATTTCAGATTGAATTGATATTAAGTCACAATTTATTGCATTAAATTCAATATTTCGACTTGACATAGTAAACTATCACACAGGAGCACTTGGTGAGCATTCAAGAACCTAAGGTTGTATTGGCGGTTAATGCCAATGCCGCTTGAGCCGCCAGAGATTGGTGACGAGATGTTATTGTCTCGTTATGCATTTTTACCTCAAAGTACAAAATATGTAAGAGAATTATTAATCAAGAATGGGATAACCATTGAGCAGTTAATAGAAGCCACTTGGTTAGAAGACATTAGGGCACGCGGTAGAGTAAGACTTGTAGAGTGTATAATGCATAAAGATGGGATAGATGCTGCAACAACCGTAGACTTGTCAACTGATATTGGTAAAATGACTGAGTCATTATCTTTTCTTCATGCAATGTTAGTAGTTTGTGCCTCTTTTGATGAAAGATTACTTGCCCGATGGATAGAGGGAGAGGCTAGTAGAGCAGATCAATTATTGGGAATGGATAAAGAAAACTTCATGCAAGTTGCAAGGTCCTATTTCTCTGGCATCAGAGAAGAAATAAATGTCGGCTTAGAAAGTACGTTTTGGATTTCGATAAGTGATTTTATTGAATTGTGCCCAAGAATATCTGGAGATTATTGGAGATTAATTAACCGTCCAGTCAAAGATGGTTGGGTGTGCATGAATGCAGCAGTAGGTGAAAATAGTAGACAGCGTACTGCTAGATTGATGAAAGAAAGGATAAGAGAGAACTTGACTGAAATATGTAACCAGAGGATAGAGAAAATGGATGATGAGTTTGCTGCTCAATTTTCTGACTCAATTGAAAGAATAATCGGTTTATTTTCAGAAAGAGTGCATGCGGAAATGCCAATTAGTGCTGCGAAAAGAACAGAATGGCCTCCTTGTTTTGAGATGGCGGTCTCAGAATTAAACCAGGGAATAAACGTAAATCATACTGGTCGTGTTTTCCTAGCAGCAATGTCTAGATCTATGGGTCATTCTCAAGATGAAACTTTATCATTTTTTTCGAATGCTCCGGATTTTAATGCAGATACTAGTGCGTATCAGATAAATCAAATATATGAAAGAGAATATACTCCCCATGGCTGTTCGGCTTTGAAGACTGGGGCTAGATGCCCAGTTCAAAGAGGTGATAATTCACTATGTGATCAAGAGTGGATGTCGCATCCACTAAAATATTTACGTGCAAAGCAACGACAAAGATATAATGAAGTAGATGTGGTAAAAAATAGAGTTGAGGATAAAGAATTGAACGAAACGTCAAATTCTTCATAGGTAACCTCTTGCTAAGAGGTTCGAAAGGGCTGGGAGACTATATGGTTCGAACTTTAGTAATGACTGTAGATAGAGATAATGATCTTGGAGTCAAGGCTGGAATCAGAGGCCCGGTTATTGGCAGGAAAAATGCACTTAATGCTGTCTTAAGGTTAGGGATAGCGGATCCAGAAGAATCTGACTCAAATGCTATCTTTGGCGCTTTGCATCATCATGATAAAATGATAGAAAACGCAAAAGGGAATGATGAAGTAGAAATTGCAATATTAACAGGAGATGTGAGAGTTGGCCCTCGTAGCGATAGAGCAATTGCTAGCCAATTAGAAGAGGTTATTCAAGAATTTCAACCTGATTCTGCTGTTTTAGTTATAGATGGTGCAGATGACGAAGCATCATTACCAATAATAACCTCAAGAGTTAGAGTAGATCATATTGAAAAAATAATAGTTAGGCAAAATAGAGGCATAGAAAGTACATATTATTACATTATAAAAGCTGTAGAAGATCCAAGATGGCGTGCTAGATTACTAGTCCCAGTTGCTTTATTTTTAATGATTTTTGGACTTGGTATAATTTTACCAAATGGCGGAATATTAATTGGTGCAATGCCATTAATAATGGGAATTTGGGTATTAGCCAAAGGCCTAGGTTGGGAACAGCAATTAGACCGACTGTTAAATGATATGAGGGAAAGTGCCACTGGAGGTATTTGGTCTTCATTGTTATGGGGTCTGGCGATTGTTTCAATACTTTTCTCAATCTTAACTGTTTGGCAAGTATTAACGGGCACTACAATAGAGCTCAATAATTATGTTGCTGAAAGTTATAGCAGTATCACAGTGTTTGACTTAGATGCTGTAAATAGAGATATTGCCGTATGGGTAATAGCTTTTGATCAAGCACTAACGTGGATAGTAGTATCTACTTTCTCCTTTGCACTGTCATTAGGAGTTCTTCGATGGAAAGAAGGAACCTTTACAGGAAGGAGTATACAATTAATTGGACTTGGGGCGGTTATATACACCACATCCAAAGCAGTAATTGAGGTTCTCCTAACAGAGTTATCTGGAGATGACTATAGCCTTGCGTTTGGCGAAATATCAAATCAATGGTTTGTTCCAATAATGGCCACTGTACTTTATTATCTTTTGAGGACCGTAGTGCAATCTTTTGAAGAAGGAGAAGAGATGATAACAGGCAATAGATTTTGGGGAGTTTGATAAATTTTTTATATTTTTTTTAAATTGATTGGACTGATTCACAGATTAGAGAAGTATAAACAAAAAAAATAATAAATATTAGATTTATTTTAATTGTTGTGCTTTACGTCTTATATAATCTGAATAATTACCAGGCCAAACGAATAAACTACCATCTCCAGATAATTCCCATATTGTATCACAAACTTTGTCTAAGAAATACCTGTCATGACTTACGGTGATTATTCCCCCATCATAGCCAACTAAGGCTTCTTCTAATGCTTCTTTAGCATCGGTATCTAAATGATTAGTGGGCTCGTCCAAGAGTAACATATTATTTTCTTCTAATAATAAACACAATAACGCTATTCTTGCCCTTTCTCCGCCACTTAATTTTTCAAGCTTTGTTTTTGCCATATCAGCAGTAAATTGAAATTGGCCTAACAAGGAACGGATATCAGCATATTCCATTCTAGGTTTTAAAAATTGTATTTGCTCAATTGGAGTTAAATTAAACTTTAATAATCTGTGATCTTGATGAAAATATCCTATTTGAACCCCTGGCCTTACATCTATTTCTCCTGAATCCAAACTTATTTCACCATTTATTATTCTTAGTAGAGTAGTTTTTCCAGCTCCATTTGGCCCTATTATCCCTATCTTCTGGCCACGTCTGACCCCTATTTCCAAACCTCTTATTATAGGGCGGTTCAAATTCTCAAAAGTAAAATGGGCTTTTTTGAAATCTAATACTTCTAAGCTACTCTTCTCTGTGGCTTTCATATTAAATCTTAGAGGTTTTCTTAGATTTGGTTTAATTGATTTGAGCCAACTTAATTCTCGTTGTGTACGGTTTATCATAACATGCTTTTGAGATACCGATTTATCAAATTTGTTTGAACTTTTCATTGATTGCATTGCACCCTTAACTCTCTTCAATTCTTTTTGTGTCTTATCTATTCTATCATTCAAAGTCTGTAAAAATAATTCTTTTTGCTTTAGATATGAAGAGTAGTTGCCATTATATCCTTTGGTATGTGCATCCTGAACTTCTACAATATTATTGCATACTTTATCTAGGAAGTACCTATCGTGACTAACAATGAGTAAAGCGCCACTAAATTCTGTTAGAAAATTTTCTAACCAATCTAATGTTTGTAAATCTAGATGGTTGGTAGGCTCATCTAAGAAAAAAACATCAATTTCATTTAATCCAACTAATTGCCGTGCCAAAGCTACTTTTGCACGTTCTCCTCCAGAAAGAAATGAAAGTTGTGTATTTAATTGATGATGTGCTAGATCCAGTGCTTTCAAAATTTCTTGAGCATGGCCTGCAACATCTCCGCCTCCAGAGCGGGCCATTAAGCTCTGTAATTCTTGATATCGATCCATATCAGGTTGCCAGTTTCCATCATAAAATGAGGGGGTGGCCATTTTTGTTTCTAGTTGATTTATTTCATCCTCAATTTCCTGAAACTGGCGACCACGGCGATTTAATTCTTCGCCTAAAGTGGCATTTTCATCAATATCTCTTATTTGTGTTAAAAAAGCTAAACGTAATCCTGCTGCAAAGAAAATATCGCCAAGATCTTGATTTTGGTTACTTATAGTTCGTAATAGTGTAGTCTTACCTGCTCCATTATGGCCGACGATTCCAATTCTATCCCCTTCATCAATACGTAAGTTTACTCCTTCCAATACTTTCAAAGGACCAAACGCTCGGTGAACCTCCTCCAACCGTATGAGCTCCCTAACCATGTTTATTCGGGGACACCTTTCTGTTTTAATACCCGTACAAATCAAAAGAGACATGCGGTACGGGTTTCATGGAAAATGCAGAGGTGGAGATTGTTTGGAGAGGCACTAAAAGACATGCAGAGTTACTTCTATCATCCATATCTCCAGATGATCCAGAGTCTTTTTTTGCAGAAATAATTGAAAATGAAAGTGGTTCAGAATTAAAGATAAGAGTAGTCTCTAAAGATTTAAAGAGTATTAGAATAACTATAGATGACTTACTAGTTTGTTTGGCTGCAGCGGATTTAAGTTTAGATGTAATTGAAGAAAAATAGTATTTTGCTTGGGAAAATTGAGATACGACTATTCAAGATACATGTTCGATACGGATTAATATGGTTGAGTTACCGCATGACCGTTCCAAACTTCTTTGGGACGGAAATATTGTAACGGGTAAACCGACTTCTTTTTTCATCCAATCTATGGATGGTTGGCTCAACGCCATGGTATTTGATGAACAAGGAGGCGGCGACGGGTCTCAAAAATTAGTAAGAGGAAAAGTAATTTTGAAGGAAGATGGAATAATTTGTGGTCAACCTGTAATAAATAGATTAGTTCAAAGGCATTTTCCTGCTTGTGCAGTATCTTGGTCTGTTGTTGAAGGTGAAGAAGTAAAGAAGGGAGAAAACATATTAGATATAACTGGTAAATCAGTAGAGGTTCTTAAAATAGAACGAATATTATTAAATATTTTAGGAAATATGTCTGGGATTGCTACAAATACAAATAAATGGTCAAAAAAGGCATCAATGTTGAAAGTAGCTGCAACTCGTAAAACGGATTGGGGACTATTAGACAAATGGGCAGTACACATTGGAGGCGGTTTGACCCACAGACTTAGCAGAAATGACGCCTTAATGTTAAAAGAGAATGATTTTATTTCATTGAATACCAAAGATGAAACTAATTCTGAAACAATTAGAAGAGTTGTGAGTGAACTAAAAACTTATCAAGGAGATTTTATAATTATTGAAGTTCAAAATTTAGAGGAGGCTTTTATTGTCGTAAATGTTTGGAAAAACATACTAAACAAAGAAAATAGAATAGTATTATTATTAGATAATATTGGACATGATCAGGCAAAAATAGTATCAATATCTTTAGAAAAAAATGGTTTAAGAGATTATTGTATATTGGAAGGGTCTGGTAATGTTGGGTTTAACTCTCTTGAAAAATGGTCTAATAGTGGGGTTGATTTAATTTCATCGAGTGCCCTAAATAGAGGAAATAGGCCTTTAGATTTGACTATGATATTGGAGGGAACTATTGTTTAATGACTAAAATACCACAAAATCACCCTAGATACAAGTCTTTAATCGCTAGGAATAAGTTAGTTGAGGCATCAAATGATGGCCTACTAGCACAATCTGCAATGATAGCACACGGGAGAGGAGAGGCTTTTGATTACCTGCTAGGTGAGAAAACCTCTGAATCTGCTAATTTGGCCATAAAAGAGGTTGCTTACAGGTTAAAGAAATCAAAAAAGCCAATAATATCAGTAAATGGAAATACAGTAGTATTAGCAGGAGAGGGTTTGATACGTATTGCAGCAGTTCTAAAATGTCCAATAGAAATAAACCTATATTATGGGACCAAGGACAGAGTTGTAAAGTTATTAGAATTACTAAAGGCGCAGCAACTAAAGGTATCTAGAGAATTACCCCCAATTGGTTGGACTGGAAATTGGCCCGAGTCGGTAATTTCTGTAAAAATACTGGGACAAGAAGAAGATGGGAGGATTATTGGTTTAGAGGGCCCTAGGTCTATTTGTTCTGCAGATGGGATACAAGATGCAGACACTATATTGGTCCCACTAGAAGATGGCGATAGATGTGAGGCACTTGTCGCATTAGGAAAAGTGGTTTTAGTAATAGATTTAAATCCATTATCAAGGACATCAAGAAAAGCTTCAGTTACAATTGTAGATGAAGTTGGGCGGGCCGTGGGCGTTTTATTAGATGAAATTGTTAATGAAAAATATATAAGAAATAAATGGAACAATGAATTAATACTCAAAGATGCGCTGGAAATCATTTCAAAATCTATGGAAATTTTTTGAAATACTTTCTCCATTATATTATTCTCGATGATAAGAACTACCCCTAACTATTTCAGTAGCACGGTATAATTGTTCCAGTAAAATAGAGGCTGCCATTTCATGTGTAAAAGTCATTTTAGAAAGAGATATTGAATTATTTATTTTAGATTTAAATTCTTTACTAAATCCATCAGGAGGGCCGATTGCAAAATTTGTAGCTTGTGAATCGAGTAAAATTTGTGAAACTAATTCAGATAATTTTTTACTTGTTATTTGGTTACCTTTTTCATCAATTAACATTAATTTACCAGGAAAGCTGGAAAGTAATTGCTCATAATCAAGTTTACTTTTTTTATCAGAATGAAATTTTAAAGATACTCCTCGGCTTTGTAAACGATTGGAATAATCATCAATTATAGACGATTGAGAAGTGTCTTTGGGTTTACCAAATAAGTGTACAACTATTCTACCCATTGATATTACGAAATGAAGGTTGGTAATAGTGGTTCGCAAAGCATCAAGAATAAATACATTCACGGATGAATGATATGAGTAGATGGCGACGTCGGCGTAAACCAAAACCCTTTGTCGAAGAACCTCATATGCGTGGCACGAGGATGTGGATACAAGATTTACGAGAAGTTTGCGAAAAGTCTTTTGATAACTACACAGAAGGTCAGCTTAAAGTCAGAGAGATGCAGATAGAATGGAAAGATGCTCATAAAAAAGGTGAAATTACAGATTTATTACTAGAAGGACTAGATAAACGGGCTTTCAGGCTACTAAGATCTGATGCCAATGAATGGTTAGAATGGTTGGATGATGATAAGTTTTGGAATCCAGGATGGAAGGGCGAAGTGATTGAATAATGATTTCGTTGGATTTTTGGATTTTTTTCTATATTATGATTGGGTTGATTATTCTTTATTATAGTAATTATCAACCATTTCCAGAAATTGGAGGAAAGTATGGTTGGTTAGTAATATCATTTGGAGTGATATTTTGGATTTCTAGTACTGCACCTCGCGAGACCATGAGTGAAGTACCAGCATTATTTTCAACCTTTTTAGGAGGGACAGGGGTTATTTTTGGAGTTAGGCACATGGTTATTACAAAGCATGATGTTATTTTGGCTCCTTTTAGTGGGGTATTATTTTGTTTAGGTTCAATAGATTTGCTTACAAAAGACTGGGCTTACACAACTTCCTCAGAACAAATAATATCTTTTATGATAGCAACTCTAATAGTAACATTAGAAATATATCTTGCTTTTAGGGGTTTAGTGGTTGGTGTTCCTGGAATATCTTGGTCAAAATCGGGACTGAGGCAGATAAATAGAGGGCTCATCTACGGAGATAATGGTGCCATTTCCCACTTTGAGAAATCTTGGGACATGAATGACCCCTGGTTAAATGCAATGAGTCATGCTGTGCTAGTATTAATCTATAAAAAAATTGGAAATAAAGAAGAAGGAGAACGCCATCTATTAGAATTAGAGAAAGAAGGTGGCTGGGAAGTTGTTGATAAATCTTGGATTGATGCAATAGAAAAATCATTGGCTGGTATATCTGTATAGAAATGCACGAACGATTCAAAATATCATAGCCCATCGGAAGAACAAGATGGTTCGTATAACTAAAGTTCATACAGGAGGAGGAGATACTGGAGAAACGTCTCTATTAGATGGAAGAAGAGTTGGTAAAGGCGACCCTCGAGTTGAATTATATGGTACAATTGATGAATTAAATTCACAAATTGGAATTGTGAGAATGGAAATGAAAAGATACGAGGCGCCTTTAGAAGTTAAAGAAAATACTGATTTTGCGTTAGGAAGAGTTCAACAAGAATTATTTGATGTAGGCGGAGAGTGTGCATGTACCCCAGGTAAATTGCCATCTATGATGGCATTAATTGGAATTTATGAAGGAGATAAATTAGTGAAAGAAATGGATACATGGTTAGAAGATGTTGCTCCTCTTGAATCCTTTATTATGCCTACTGGATCACCACCTATTGCAACCTTACATGTTGCAAGAACTGTTGCAAGAAGAGCAGAGAGGCTCGCGTGCCTATTACGAGAAAATACAGGAGAAGATTCGGTCAGAGTAGAAATAATATCGTATCTTAATCGCCTATCTGATTGGATGTTTGTTATGGGCCGTTGGATAAGTACAAAATGCGGAGATAAGGAAGTTCTCTGGACTCCACTTGGAATGAGGCATAAGAACGATTAAATTGATTTTCCAATACTATTTCTATAATTTAGCGCTGATTCAAGAAGTATTTTTTCTTGATTAAAAGTTAGTTGTTTTAAAGTATCTGAAAAATTCAACCATAAATAGTTAGTGTGCTCATGAGAAAGTTTTACCTCTAATTCCTCTGTTTCAGCCAAAAACCAAAAAACCTGTTTTAGTATTTTCTTTCCTTTCTTTTTGAAGGTATACTCAGTACGAAAACTCCAAGAAGTATCAATAATTATTTTTTCAATACCGGTTTCTTCGGTTAATTCTCTTAAAGCAGTTGAATGGTGATCAGAATCAGAATCTTCAATATGCCCTTTTGGAAAGCTCCAATGACCCTGAGGATATTGGAGGATAAGTATGCTGTCAAAGTTAATTAAAACAAACCCACAAGACGTTTCCATATATCTGCTAGGGAACGTTTGCCTATCGTAATTTTGTATAAAAATTAAAATTTCAACACTTTGAATAATCTGAATCTACGAAAGTACCATGTGATTAGTATGTTCGCTTCAATAAAATGCATTCATCGGCTCTATCTCTAGACATTCGCCGAATAATAACTGATAGTGATTTAGATGGGGTTGTAACTGCTGCTATTCTAAAACGGCATTGGCCTCATGCAGAAGTAATATTTGGACATCCTGGGGAATTACGAGCAGGAGTTTTAGATGGCTTAATAGATAATTTTACTGCGATTTGTGATTTACCAAGACATTCAAAGTGTGGATTGAATATTGATCACCATCAATCAAATAAGCCACGAGATAATTTGAATTTTGATGGAATAGTTATTTGGGAAAATTCTCCTTCTGCTGCACGGATTGCTTATGATTTATTACACGAAGCTGTCGATTTGGAAGATTTAACAGAATTGTTATTATGGGTTGATAAAATAGATAGTGGACAAATAACAAAAGATGAATATTTATCAGAAGAGCCTGTGTTATTATTAGGAAAAATAATTGGAATTGATCTTGATATAAATTTACATATATTAACTGCAGTTAAGAATGGCGAATCAGTAGAATCCATATTATCAAAAGAAGAATTGGTGCCATATTTAATTGAAATTCAAGATAATAAAATTAGGATTAAAGATATAATTGAAAAAACTATGGAAATTGTCAATAGACTAGCAATTGTAAGGTTTGAAGGATCAGGGGTACGTTCCAACGGATATCATGTTACTGCCAAAGCAGGAGGAGATTGCGATGCTTGTATAATAATACACGGAGACATCGGAGGGACATTTACCGAAGAGGGTGGTTATCCTGTTTCAGCATCTTTTTATACAAATTCTTTTCTTCATAATGAAGGGGGAATATATGACTTAACACAAATGGCAAAAAGGTTTGATCCTGACGGAGGAGGTCATTCAAATGCATGTGGATGTAGGATTAAACCTATAAAAAATGGTATTATTGAAAATAGAGATTTAAATGTGTCCGACATAGAAAAGAATATTTACGAATGGATTTCTATGTGGAATGATAAATGATTAAATTATTTGAAGTAGATATAAAAATCCTAAAAAAGCATGAATTATTATAAAAATGGCCATTATATCACTAATTCTTCCGTGTTTATCCCTATTTTTAGAAAATGACTGTTTATTTTCCATTCTTTGTTTTGTAGAATGTCCAGAACGCCATAGGATTGTCATCAATAATAAGCCAAGTAAACCGCCAGAGGCATGAAAATTATTAGGCATAATGTAAGTATAATATGGTGAATTATCAAGCATGGCCCTAAATATCTCTGCTAAAATTGCCAAAACGATAACAATGACTGTTGCGAGCATTAATTTGTTACCATCTGAAACATGTTTTTTAAGGGCCACTTGAGTGTCATTACTTTTTAAAAACCTTCTTTTTTGACGCCATTTACGTTGTTTCATAAAACTCCAAATTAAAGTTAATGCTGCTATCGGATGAACAAGAATTACGATGGTTGGAAGTAATTCCATAGTACTCGAAAGTATGCATATGACTTGAGGTCTCTGTTGCCATATTATGTGTATGTGGGCGATGTATTGATGTATGAATGATTGAGGGCGGTCAATTGGAGGACTTCAACTGGAGGAATATCTACTTGAATGTCTAGATTCATTATCTCAATCTGGAGATGATGTAATAAGGCGTATGAGCAGAGTACAAAAAATTTCTGCTTGGTCTCTGATGACTAAAGAATGGCGAGCTTTGGCAGCCTTGGCCGCAAAAAAAGAAAATTTGCCGAAAATTGATATTGATGAAGACATCAATAACAAAAATCCAAATCGAAAAAATAACAGAAAAATAGGAAGAAGGGGTGGAAAGGGGCTCAGGAGGGGTTTTGAAGATAATTTGGCAACACCAGAAGAAGTTATGTCGTCACATGAAACACCAGGTTACAAGTTAGCAGTTTTGATTGCACAACAAAATAAAATGGGAAATAATTGGGATTCTAGCTTGAATGACTTAATGAACGAAATAAGAGTGGATTGTCAGAAAGGCCTTCATCCAGTTTGGAGTAAGCTAGCAAAAGAAGCGGGTCTTTTTGCAGAATTAAGTAGATTTAAAGTTAGTGAATCAAGTAAAAAGAATTCTGATTCTTCTACTTGGATTAATCAAGCTTACTTTGATCCAGAAGATACTTCCGAACTAAGAAAGTGGCTAAAAATCGAATTACCATTCAATGCTAAAACTGAGCAATTAAGAATTATTCAAAAAATAGAAAAAGATTTGGGGAAGAAGCCAAGATACGAAGATTGGGGCACCTGGATGGATCCTTCTCTAAAAAATCAAAAGAAAGAATTTGCACTTATTGAAGGTATCTTAATGGCATCATCAAAGAATCCTGATGCAATTAAAATCTTGGAAGACATCTCTGAAGAATCCATGAAAGATCTTGCAGACAAGCATATAAGACTCTTGAATATTCGGTCAGGGAGTTTATCAAATTGGGATAAAGATTCTAAAATTAAAGGAGATGATAAGCTATCTGAAGCAATCAGAAGTTCTTCTTGGAAACAAATCAATAATATAGAACAAAATTTATCTATTAGTGATTTAAAATATGGGATTGAGGCATTATCAAAATCTGGAGAAAAAATGCCTAATTCACTTGGTTGGAAATTAGTTTCCGAACTTCAAATAAATGGAAAATTGGATGAAGTACATGAATTAACAAAAAAATTAGAAATTGAAAATAACTTACATCTAGAAATTGCATTAAGATTGAATTCTGAAAATGACTCGATGATAGGTAGTTTGATTCTTTCTTCTATTCAAAATATAAATGATGAGGGTTTACTGATGATAACTGATGATGAATTTTGCGATTCTAAGATAAAAGTTATTGCAGCAGAAAAATTATCAAATTTGGATTCTATAAGGTATACTAGCAAAATTTTAGATGTTTTTACAGAAACTGCAGATATTGGAAATTTGTCACGTATTTTGATAAAAGACAGTTCGCTTACAAAAGCATATCCGGAACGTACCTTATTGGTTTGGCATATGATCTCAGCTGAATCTTCAGTAGGATTGATGCCCATTTTAGAAAAAATGAGGAGAAATGCATTGATTTCGATTTCTAATTCGCCGAAAGATTTGATTTTATCAGATATATCAACTGAACTTATTGGATTACTTGATGGTATTCCTAATGGAATTAGTGCAATTCAGAAAAATCTAGATTCTGAAGGATTATTATCTCTAAATGAAGTACGTAGAGCATTGTCTCCAGAAGGAGATAGTATGGTTAGGCCAAAAACCGTTGAAAGATTAATACAATCTATTGAAAATGCAAATATTACTTATCTTGAAAATGCTCTGTTTCAATGTCTTGTTGATTCTTTATTACTAAATAGAGCTGCAATGGACATAGAAAGTGGGATGGAAAATAGAATCCAAGAAGCAAATAAAGTATTATCCACTCTAACTCAAAAAGAAAATGTATCTATGCAAACTATAAAATTTATTACTGAAATGGTTATAGAACATGGTAAAATTTTATCTGAAGGTATAGAACCTTTAGAAAAATGGTATAGAAAATATGATAATAATAGCCTAGAGTCTAAACTTGTTAGAGCTACTATACAGAGTTCAAAAAGTAATAATTTAGAAGCAGCAAGAGAATACAGAGATGCTGCTAATAGAGTAAAAGACGATTTTGAAAAATATGCCCTTATTATGAGAAAGGCTTTGATATCTTATGCCCATGGAGAAGGTTGGAAAGAAGCAGTAAATTTAATTGAGTCTGAAGATGCTTTGGCGGCTTCAGTAACAAAAAGATTTCAACTTTATCTAAATGTTTGTAATGATGATTTAGAAAATAATAAAGATGTGGCCAGAAATAGATTAAGGCAATATGCATCTAAGGGTATAAAGGAAACAGATGAAGATTTCAAAGAAAACAAAGAAATTCAAATAGAAGCTTTAGAAATGCTAATACGTTACCCTGAGGATTTAGATCCTCCATTACCTAAATCTCCATTCCAGGGAAGAGTTAAGGCTGCCATTCGAGGTTTACAAAGATTGGAGAACTCTAGACAATCCGATTTAGATTTAAAATTTGAACAAGAGTTATCTAGGGAAAATAAAGATATATTGGAGATTGTTAAGATAGTTGAAAAGATAGCAATTGAAAAACCAATAAGAGGTTTGAGGAAACTTGAACGTGCAATTGGATCGAATAAATTCACTGAAATACAATTGATTAGACTGAGTAGGGCAGCAGAAGCAATGTTTGGAGGATACAGTCCCACAATACCTATTAGAGACAGAAAATCATTACGAAACCTTTCATTGAAGCCTGTCATTATAGTAGATACTAATATCTTAATTGATGCATTAAAGGATGATTTGATCAGAGAAATTACCGATGATAATTTTGGGAGTCTTAATTGGAGTGTGGAACGTTCTTTCCATTGGATGTTAAGAAGGCGAAAGAAAGAGGGCAAGATATTAATGAATATTCCCCCAGTTGTAATGAATGAGTTTTTAAACCGCACAAAGAGCCCTCAAGAAGTATTAAATTTGTTTTCAAACAAAGTATATATTGATGCAAATGTTTGGAATAGTAAAATAACTGAGAGCTTACTATTAGAAACGGTAAATAAAATTTGTAAGGAATTTGGAGATTGGGAATATGTATTTGATCAGAAGTTGATGAAAGAAATAGAACTTGAAAAATTCCTATTAAATCATAAGAATATATTTGTTGAAATAACAAATCAGAAAATAAAAAGAGATGAGTTTGCAGATAGAAGTATAATAGAAGGTGAAGAAATATACCCCGAAAGAGGAGATATGGAGATTATGCGTTCAGCAGCCTTAATTGCAAATTCATTTAATCCAGAAATAGGTAGCATAATGATTGCTACTAGAGATAGTGATTTCAAATTAATATCACGTTCATTAGAAGAAAAATATGGATTTGGAGTAGTTGGAGATGCCCAAGAATTAAACAGAAGAGTACTACATTAACCTCTTAGAACACATTCTAAATCATTTTATTAATCCATTTTTCTAATATTTCTCTTCTTTCTAATACGTCTACTTTTGAAGTATGAGGCATTTGATCAACAACATGGACATCAGCTATATCTACGAAATGTTTGTTTAAAAGATCGAAATGCTGACTTCCTAACGTTTCATCTTCTCTGGCTTGAATCACTAGTAATGGGGTTTTTGGGATGCCCCAAAATGGAATTTGAGCATTAGAATAACCGACGTTTAAATCAGGATGTATACGTTGATATTCTCTCCTTAGAATATGGCGTACCCATGGATTTGCCATTATTGCTCTCCCGGGTAGATTTTGTTGTATTATAAGAGGGAAGGAGGTTACTGGTGATTCTAAAATTACACCTTTTAGGGCTTTTTCCCACCACCCTGAAGGGTGTGAAGAAAGTCTTATTGATATAAATCCCCCCAATGAATGGCCATAAATCAAAAAATTTGTTGGTTTGTACCCCATAATTTCTGGAATTTGTTCTAATAGTAACTCAATATCCGCAACTACTTTCAAAATAGTCCATTCATATTTTCCCTTTTGTTCACCAAATCCTCTTTGATCTAAACTTACTACATTTAGGCCCATTGAATTCATATGTTGGCATCTAGATTCCCCCCTCCCAAGGGTAGAATTATATCCATGAAGATACAATATCATATCTTTACTTCCACTTTCTGATTTTAAAATATGCCCTTTAAGAGTTTCATTCCCCCAACCTTTGAATAAAAATGATTCCCATCGATTATTGGTAAGATTCGTTATTGTCCTAGGAGGAGTAATGAAAACTGATGCATATATTCTCCATCTCATGAATAGCCATGCTCCAATAGGGATTGATGCCCCCAGTAATACCCATGCGACTTTATACGTCCGCCAAATAGGTAATAAAAATAAAGCTATGATTTCCAATAATATTGCTGCAGTTAGGACTTTAGGTTTACTTGGTAATAAAGGGGCTGGAGTTTTTTGATATACGGCCGCTTTAAATTTTGATGCTGCAAATTTTTTCTTATTTTTTGGAGTATCCAAGAATAATCCCCTCCTTAACATGGGATATGAAATGGATTACATAAAGTAAATGGTGAAGATGATTACAACTTGTATTATTATTCACATTTAGTGTAATTTAAAACACTAAGATAACACTAAATAATCAAGTATTGAAATATGTTGATACTAGGGCGCGGGCATGGAAGGAGCTACTGACCCGTCTGTTCTTCAAAATCGCCTTTATTACAAAATTGGGATATTTGTACATGATAATGCAAAAGTCGTATTAATACTAACCATGCTCCTATGTGCTGGCCTCGCCAGTTTGATGACATTGGAGCCAAAATATGTTGAAGGATACGGTGAAGGTGATTTGGAATCTGTCCATGGTTGGGACGCAATCACCCTTGGTTTTAGTTCTGAAGAAGAAGGCGTACAGGAAAGATTTTACGTACTTTTTCACCATCCTGGATATACAACTAATGATTCTAACGTCAAGAATGCAATTCAAGGTACGTTACATATTTTAAATGAGTCTGATGCTGTAGTTCTGCATTATCCTTGGTTAACAAATGAAGCAAATCAATCGAAGTTAATTAGTACGGTTGACAGTTCCTGGTCTAGAGTCAGAGTAGACATAGTTTTGGACAGAGAGAATGCCAAAATTTTATTGAAAGAAGTTGTTGATGATATCGTACTTCCTGAATCGGCTCCTTTAGGAATGGAAAAATGGATTACAGGAAATTTAGCTATTGATGTTACATTTGATATGACATTAGAAGAGGAATTGATTAAGGCAGAAATGATTTCTGCACCATTAACTTTAATCATATTAATATTTGTATTTGGAAGTTTAGTTGCTGCTGGATTACCAGTTTTAACTGGAGTTTACACAGTATTAGCAGCAATTGGTATAGTAACTGGCCTAACCTACATATTCGATGATATTACAATCTATGCAAACAATATTGTATCACTTTTAGGGATAGGGCTTAGTGTTGACTATTCTCTTTTTATTGTAAACCGTTTTAGAGAAGAGTTAGCACGTGGCCATGACAGAAGAACTGCAATTGCAGTAACCAGTGCAACGGCTGGAAGAGCAATATTCTTTTCTGGAATGACAGTAATATCTGGACTAATGGGGATGTTATTCTTTGAGGATACTGGTTTGCCATCATTAGGTTGGGGGGGAATATGTGCAACATTTGTAGCATTGACCTCATCCATTGTTCTTTTACCTGCAATATTATCTCTTCTTGGGGAAAAAGTAAATGCAATTAAAATCCCATTCTCAAGTATTGCCTCGGAGACTGAAAGTGGTTTCTGGCCGTGGATAGCACATAATGTAATGGAGCGCCCATTATCAGTTTTAATACCTGCAATAATAGTACTAATGCTGGCTGGGTCACCTTTTCTAAATGCCGAATGGGGGATAACAACTTGGAAGGCTCTAAGCCCAGATGATGAGGCAAGGAATGGTATGGAAATAACAGATGAAAAATGGCCTGGAGATATTGCTAACACAGTTCAGATTGTTTTTGAAACAAACGAAGGAACGGATCCTCTTTCAGAAGAAAATCTAAGAAAATTATACGAATTTTCAGTTGATATTCTTGATATGGAAAGTACGAGTTATGTCTATAATTATGCACATTTTGATGTTAATATGACTGTGGATGAAGTAGTTTCATTCTGGGATGAATCAAATGATGAGAGTTTGTCTACTGAGCAGAGGCAATATATCACATTACAAAGAGATTTTCATAGAGATAGTTCAATAGGAAATAATGGAATTATTGTAGTTCATGTTGGCATAGAAGGAGATCAAGCAAGTGAAAACTCAAGGAATGTAGTTAAGGATATTAGAAATTTAGATTCAAAGGAATCTCAATTTGGAGGCGATGTAAATGTATACGTCGCTGGTTTAGCTGCATATAACCAAGATGTGTTAGATGCAGTAATAGAAAATATGCCTATTGCAATTGCATTTATTTTGATAACTAGTTATATTCTAATTTTCTTACAAGTTAGATCTGTTATTCTTCCATTTAAAGCCTTAATAATGAATATTTTATCAGTAACTGCATCTTTTGGAGTATTGGTTTGGATATTTCAGGAAGGCAATGGATCAGAATTATTGGGCTTTACCCCTCAACCAATAGATCCGACTACTCCTGTAATGATTTTTGCCATTCTTTTCGGACTAAGTATGGATTATGAGGTATTAATGCTATCTAGAATACATGAAGAATGGGAGAGAACTAAAGATAATACTCAAGCAGTTGCAGTAGGTTTACAAAAAAGTGGACGGATAATTACATCTGCGGCCCTTGTGATGATAACGGTTTTCTCAGCTTTCGGCCTTTCATCGGTTTCATTAATGAAACAGTTTGGATTAATGTTAGCCCTTGGAGTAGCGGTAGATGCAACTATTGTTAGAGCATTGGTTGTACCTTCAACAATGAGGCTGATGGGGACATTGAATTGGTGGGCACCGTCCTGGCTGCAACAAGATAGTTCGAGTGAAATTAATGATGTTGAAGACTGATTACATATGTGAAATCATGGCATTACCAAATTCACTACATTTCAGGAGTATTGCATCATCCATTTGTCTTTCAAAATCATAAGTTACAGTTTTGGCAGAAATAGCACCTTCCATTCCTTTTATTATCAAATCTGCTGCCTCACTCCACCCCATATGACGGAGCATCATTTCAGCAGATAGGATTAACGAACCTGGATTGACTTTGTCTTGGCCGGTATATTTTGGCGCTGTACCATGAGTTGCTTCAAATATTGAAATCCCAGTATCATAATTTATATTTGCCCCTGGTGCGATACCAATTCCTCCAACTTGAGCAGCAAGTGCATCTGAAATATAATCACCATTTAGGTTCATTGTAGTTAGAACACCATATTCTTTGGGCCTAGTTAATATCTGTTGTAGCATAGCATCTGCAATTACATCTTTGATAATAATTTCAGTTCCTGTTTTGGGATTTAACATTGAACACCATGGACCCCCATCGATCTCAGTGGCTCCAAATTCATCTTTCGCCAACTGATATCCCCAATCTCTGAATCCCCCTTCTGTAAATTTCATAATATTTCCTTTGTGTACAATAGTTACACTAGATTTGTTTTCATTTATCGCATGATTTATTGCCGCCCTTACAATCCTGGATGTGCCTTCCATGCTAATTGGTTTTATTCCTATACCGCTAGTGTTTGGGAATCTAATTTTTGTAACACCCATTTCTTCACGTAAAAAATCTATTACTTTCTTAACTTCTGGGCTTCCGGCTTCCCATTCGATCCCTGCATATACGTCTTCGCTATTTTCACGGAAAATAATCATATCTACATCTCCCGGGGATTTTACTGGGCTAGGAGTACCTTCATACCATCTTACTGGACGTACGCATGCAAAAAGATCAAGATTTTGACGAAGTGCAACATTGAGGCTCCTGATTCCCCCCCCTACAGGTGTCGTAAGTGGGCCTTTTATTGAAATTAGTCCAGTTCTCATAGACTCTAGGGTTTCCTCAGGGAGCCATTCACCTGTCTCATCAAAGGCTTTTTGTCCAGCTAAAACTTCTTTCCAGAAAATCTTTCTGTCATCATCATAAGCATTTTTCACTGCTGCATCTACAACATTAATCATAACAGGCGTGATATCGATGCCTATGCCATCTCCTTCTATGTAGTGAATAATTGGTGTATTAGGTACTACTAATTTTCCGCTGTTTAATGTAACTTTAACGCCCTGTGACATATCTATCATATACCCCACTGAGCAGTCATTCAAGAAGCCAACCCTCATGACCTAGTTACTTACAGGTTACAATTATGCAAGGTATGGTTCGATGGGTAGAAGGTCAAACAATGGAAGGCATTACTTCAGGCGGGAAATCGTTTGGAATATATGGAGAAGAATATCCAAGCCCCATGGAGTTGGTTTTACACGCTCATGCTGCATGCTCATTCATAGATTTAATAGGGGGCCTCAAAGGTCGTATGGAAGGCGTAAGATCTGCCCATATTGACATCAATGCAGAAAGAGCAACTGAAAAACCCAAAGTTTTTACGGATGTACATTTAAAATATGTTATTGATGGAGACGTACCAGAAGAATTAGTTCGACGAATAATCGAATATAGTCATAAAAAATTATGCTCAGTGGGGATAATGTTAACAGGTTATGGTGTAAAATTAACATGGGAATTGTTACTAAAAAATTCTCAATAATAATTGTCATCGGCGAAGTTAGAAATATATTAAAATTCCATTAATTGCGTTATTTAGACAGGACTCTTCCTCAAGCATTAAACACCCTCCATTCAGAAGATGAATTCCTGCTATGTGGGAGACTAGAGAAATCGTCCATTAAAATTTAGGAGTTGGAATAATAATGCAGTCAAAAATTAAAAAAATTAATTCATCAATTGAACAAGAAAATGGCATGGTCATTGAAAGACGTTTTACTGCTGCCGGTGAAGATCCTTTTGGATCGTTTAATTGGATTGAGATGGATGTTGAGATACGAAATCCTGATGGTTCAATGGCCGAATCAATACAAGGAGTTATGCTTCCTTCTGGCTTTTCTGGAGTACCAGGAAAGGTACTTGCTCAAAAATATCTACGTAAGGCTGGTGTTCCATTATTTCTTCGAAAAGTACCTGAAGAAGATGTACCTATATGGCTCCAAAGAAGTGAGCCCGATTATGAAAAACTTCAGACTGTAGATAAGAATGAAAGAATGGGGGGAGAAATAGATGGAAGAGATTTATTTAGACGCTTAGCAGGTACTTGGACATATTGGGGATGGAAATATGGATACTTTGCAAGCGAAGTCGATGCGTTAGCATATTTTGATGAAATGTGTTATTTGATTGCTAGTCAGAGGTCTGCCCCGAATAGCCCTCAGTGGTTCAATACAGGATTACATTGGGCATATGGAATAGAGGGTCCTGCACAAGGTCATCATTATGTTGACCCTTCCACAGGTGAATTGAATTTGTCAGTGAATGCATATGAGCATCCTCAACCACACGCTTGCTTCATTCAATCAGTTTCTGATGAATTAGTAGGTGGCACTGGGTCAATTATGGGATTATGGAATAGAGAGGCTTTATTGTTTAAATATGGTTCCGGAACGGGATCAAACTTCTCTAAGATTAGAGGGAAAGACGAACCTTTATCCGGGGGTGGAAAATCTTCCGGTTTGTTATCATTCTTAAAAATTGGAGACAGGGCTGCAGGTGCCATAAAGTCAGGAGGGACAACGCGTAGAGCTGCAAAGATGGTGACACTTGATTTAGATCATCCAGACATAGAAGAATATATTGACTGGAAATCCACTGAAGAAGAGAAGGTTTCTGCACTGGTGATAGGTAGTAATATCTTACAAAAACATGCAAATACCATAATGGATTCTATTTGGGCCCATGAGGGAGATACAAAGTTTGATCAAAGTACAAATTTAGAACTCAGAAAATCTATGGTTCAAGCGATAAAAGATTGTGTGCCACAGCCTCACATACAGAGAATTATTGATTTAGCAAAACAAGGATGGAAGGGTGTTGATTTCGATGTTTTCGATACAGACTGGCAGGGTGAGGCTTATATGACAGTTTCAGGCCAAAATAGTAACAACTCAGTCAGAGTTCCAAATGAATTTATGGATGCTGTAAATAATAAAGAAGCTTGGAACTTGTACTGGAGAACAGAATTAGACAAGGCCGAAGAAGAAGGAAGGAATCCAGAACCTTGCAAAGTTCTTGATGCTGGAGAGCTGTGGAATAAAGTAGCATACACTGCATGGGCATGTGCTGATCCGGGAGTACAATTCGATACTACAATAAATGAATGGCACACCTGTCCCGAGGGAGGGAAGATAAATGGTTCAAATCCATGCTCAGAATATATGTTCCTTGACGATACCGCTTGCAACCTTGCAAGTATAAATCTCCTAAAATACTATGATATGAATACTCAGACTTTCAATATAGAAGATTTTCGTCATAGTGTAAGATTGTGGACTACTACGTTGGAAGTTAGTGTTTTAATGGCACAATTCCCATCCGCTGAAATAGCAAAAAAATCATATGACTATAGGACACTAGGACTTGGTTATTGTAATATTGGTTCTTTGTTGATGCACATGGGAATCCCGTATGATGACGAACGTGGATATGCTATTTGCGGTGCAATGACTGCAATTATGTGTGGCGAATCATATGCTACCAGTGCTGAAATAGCATCAATATTAGGCCCTTATCCAGATTATGACAGGAACAAAGAACATATGCTTAGAGTCATGAGAAATCATCGCAGAGCAGCGTATGGCAGTAGTGCTGAAGATTACGAAGGCCTGTCTGTTGCACCAATGACCATAGACCCTAAGAAATGTCCTAAAGATCTTTTAGAAGCTGCTAGGCATGCCTGGGATAGGGCGTTAAGAGAAGGAGAAATCCATGGATATAGAAATGCGCAAACTACTGTAATTGCTCCGACAGGGACAATTGGTTTGGTAATGGGCGCTGACACTACTGGAGTAGAACCTCAATTTTCATTAGTACAATACAAGACTTTAGCAGGAGGGGGATCTTTGAGGATTGTGAATGGAGGAGTTTCGAATGCATTGAAACGACTAGGATATACGGACAATGAGACTAAAAGTATTGAAGAATATATAACAGGCAGTAAAACTCTGAATAACTGCCCTCATCTTTCTGCAGAAAAGTTATCAGATTTAGGGTTGGATAACAAAATTGTCAAGAGAATTGAAAATAGTTTTGCTGATGTGTTTGATATTCGCTCTGCATTCTCTCCCAACATTTTAGGTGAAGAATTTTGTAAAGAAAAATTAGGGATGACAAAAGAAAATTATGAAAATCCTTTCTTTGACGTTTTAACTCATATGGGTCTTTCCTCAAATGAAGTTGATACTGCAAATGATTATGTGTTTGGATACAATATGATTGAGGGTGCACCTGGGTTAAAAGAAGCGCATTTGGCTGTATTTGATTGTGCAACTCCATGTGGGAAATATGGTAAGCGATCTATTGACTGGAAAGCGCATGTTATGATGATGGCGGCAGCGCAGCCGTTTATATCCGGAGCAATTTCTAAGACAATAAACATGCCATCTAACTCAACAGTGGAAGAAATAAGGGAGGCATATAATTTGAGCCATGCAACTATGAACAAAGCATGTGCAGTTTATAGAGACTGTTCGAAACTTTCACAGCCATTGATGAATCAATTAGTTGATTCAAGCGCAATGGAAGAAGAAGTTGAAGAATTGATTGTTACAAAAATGGTAGAAGAGGTAGTTAGAGTATTACCAGTTGCTGAAGAGGTTGCTAGGCCGGTAGCTGTATCTATGGTTGAATATATTGCTACAAGAAGACAATTACCCAACAAGAAAAAGGGTGATAATATCAAAGCAAGAATTGGAGGGCATAGCGTACGGCTAATTACAGGCGAGTATCCTGATGGTAAATTAGGAGAAATTATACTTGTTACATCTAAAGAAGGAGCTGCATGGAGAGCAATGTTGAATCAGTTTGCTATTGCAGTATCTATTGGTTTACAACATGGAGTACCACTGGAAGCGTTCGTAAAGGTATTTACTTTCCAAAAATTCGAACCTAGTGGAATGGTGGAAGGAGGTAGCGGAAGAGTCAAGATGACATCCAGTTTAGTAGATTGGATATTTAGAGAGTTGGCAATTGAATACGCTGGAAGAGATGATTTGGCACATGTAAGCGTTGAAGAATCTGATTTTGATCCATACTCAATTAGTAGGCCTGAAATTACTGAAATGGGAGTTTTACGTACCCAGGGAGAAAAGAGAGAATTACAAATGACTCTGGATTCATCAGTTAACAGTGTAGAAGATGCAGGAATGAAAGAAAGACGAATGGCAAGAGAAAGGGGTTATACTGGAGATATTTGCGCATCTTGCGGGAGTAGTCAAATGAGAAGAAATGGAACTTGCCTAAAATGTGATTCTTGTGGCGAAACTACTGGTTGTTCATGAGTTAACAAAATAGCCACTCATCTAAATATGTACCACTACCTCGTAGAGGGCGTGGAATTGGGAGTAGATGTAGTAATACCTACTTTTCGCCGACCGGAGGCATTGGCAAAATGCTTGGCTTCACTTGAAAATCAAAGCATAATGCCAGACTCGATCGAAGTAGTTGATGATTCAAGTACTGACTATGGCCCAGGAGTATCTAGAAATATTGGATGGAAAAGGGGTAAAGCAAATATTGTCGCATTTCTTGATGATGACTGCATAGCCCCTCCCAATTGGGTTGAAACAATAAAAAAATTATTTCAAGATGAAACTATTAGCGGTATTGAAGGTGCAATGACTACCGTGGATAAAGAAGGGAATATTGTAAAATATAATCCCCCAAATAGATTCAAATGGGATCGTTTTAAAACTGCTAATTTAGTTATTAGAAGAAAAGCATTAGAAGAAGTTACTGGATTTGATGAAAGGTATCACCTACATAGAGAAGATACAGATTTAGCTTGGAAAGTTATTGATGCTGGATATAGAATTATTTGGTCGCCAGATTGTATAATGCACCATCCCGAACCATTGGGATCAATGGGGATTTATGCTCCTTATCCCAGATCGGAGCAACTACTTTTCCATTGTAATTCTAATAAATATATTGAAAGTGCGGCAGGATTAATTTCTTTTAGGAGTATATTAAGTGGTGATTTGTGGAGGTTACAAAAAAATCTAAGAACGATTCAGAAACCAGCTGATGTTACGCCTTTAACACGTATTCAATCATGGAATCTTTGGACTCGGGCTTGGGGAATTGCTTTATTTTGGTTAATTAGAAAGAATACCTTTGGTGAACCAAAAAAGGTAGCTAAGCATTTAAGAAATAATTAATCTATTATTATTGAATTTGGGATATACTCTTCTAAGTTTTTGAAAAATTCAATATCATCACTAAATTTATCTCTTATTTTATTTTCTAATTCAGGTGGAATAATGTCTTTTGAAGAGGAGACGTGTTTCCATCCTAATCTTCTTATTGGATCGAGGATCATCTTACGTAGTGCACGGCTAGGTAGGATTATTCTAGCCATAGTAAATATAAAATCTGGAGGTTTGCGTAATAATCTTCTGAGAGGATTGTTTGATAGTCTCCCTCTGACATTTTTGACAACTAGATCTTGTGGCATCTTTTTAGGGTCTATTCCTAACCATTTAGAAATAGATTCTAAGACTTGTACCGGTTTTTTTGCAATAGTTGATAATTTTATGACCCTTACTCGATCTTCTCCGAGCATTTCAATCCAGGATCTAATAAAATTAGAATATTGAGGGTATGTTAAAAATGACCATGTGGCTTCATCTTCGTCATCAATCACCCAATTTTTATCATCTAACTTTTCTAATAATTGATTAAAGCTTGTATCATAGTTTAATCCTTTGTTCATTTCACCATGCCACGAAATTAACAAATCAAAAGGATCTCTGATAGTAATAATAATTTTTGCATTTGGTAATAATTCACGTACTGTATCTAATGCCTTTTTTGAATAGAGATGTTGTGGAGACTTGTCAATAATCCATTTTTCTTGTCTATATTTAACCATATTAATTTCATTAGGCATTAATAACGTCCCCTTTGGTTTAGTTGGGCTAAATGGTATGTCGCTAATTCCTCCTAATAAAAATCCACTTTCAGAAGCACTAATAGGCATCTTTTCCCAAGGGTGATAAATTTCAGGGTGTTTACGCATCCAAGTTAGAAGAGAGGTGGTTCCACATTTAGGACCTCCGATTAATAATAAATTTGGAACATTGGAGATTGATTGCATAATATTCTGTAACTCCGTGTGATATTTTTATATTAAGATATTTCATTAATATTTAAACAATGATGGTTAATTTCCTTTACCCAATGAGCAGTTGAAAAGCCCGTTATTTTTTCAAATATTTTTAAATCACTAATTATTATGTCAGAACAAGTCGGGTAATGATTATTATTAGTTTTTTCCAGAATAGGTTTTTTGCTGATTATTGGGATTGAGTATACATTTATATCTCTTGATTGTAAAATTATAACTATGGGTTTTTTAATTAAATTGGGTATATTGGCAAAAATAAATCTACATATCTTACCAAAATGGGTGAGGGGTCTACGATTAGTAGCACTGTTCGTATGTTTTGATAAATTAATAGTGTAATCATTTGGTTTTAATTTAAGAAACGAATCGATTTGGGATAAAATCTTATTTGGATTATCTTTCATTTGTTGGCTATCAATAATTAAAAAATTATCTATAGAAAAATATTCTAACCATCTAGTCATAGATTTTCCATACATAGTATCATCTTTCAGTCGAGCATCCGACCATGCAACAGAAAAATCTGTCCAATCTACATTATTATCGGCATCTGATTGGGTGTCCTTAACCATATTCCAATGACTAATTGTTCTAGAAACGGGTTCTCTTAGGCATAATATAAATTTCATATTAGGTATTTTTCTAAATATTCTCTCGGGAGATAGCGGACACGCAAATGTATGAACTGATGCATCTATACGAAGGCCGGGGCGAGTAAAGCAATTATCATAATCTGACCAATCTGGTTCTTTTGTTATTCTATCAAAGGTGCCTTTGTGTGAACTTACAATATTAGGTTCTTTTGGATTTGAAAGTTGAATATCTGGATGTTGAGATAAAGTATTAGCTAGCCAAGTAGTTCCGGCTTTTGGAACACCAACAATAAAAGCATCAATTGGCTGCAATGAAAAGTTCTCCGTTAAACTATACCTCGTTGAGAGGTACTATATGTTGCGGACGAGACCGTCTGTATGAAAAGTACGTCGTTATGTGAAGTGATATATTGAATAATAAAAAGGAATATCACTTAATTTGGTTTCAACATTTACATAAATCTGCAGGTACTTTTATTGTAAATATGGCCATAACAAATGGAGAGTTATTATTCAATAAGCATAATAATGGAAACCCTACAAATCAAGAAGGGGATTTATTACCAATTTGGGAATACAATAAAATTGAATTATTAGATTTCATAAATAGGTGTGAGGAAGCTGGTGTAACGTTTGTCGCAACTGAATATGGTTCTCCTGATTTTGAATTTCTTTCTAATGATCCACGAATAACACTAATCACTTGTATTAGAGACCCTAAAAAAAGGATGATATCTAACTATAATTATGATTACTATTCAGGATATACTGATGAGAAAAGTATAGCAGAATTTATAGAAGTGCCAAACGTTTATACTTCAGATAATTATTATGTTCGAGTTTTTTCTAGAACTACAAGTATACCCCTAAAAAAATTAACTGAGTTTGACTTTCAGATGGCAGTAAAAAATATTGGTATGTTTGATATTACTATTAAAACAGGGCATAATAACTTAGAAAAAAAATTATTTGAAAGTTTTGGATGGGACAAGTTGAGTAATAATAATCATAGTACTTTTGGAGATAAATGGAGAATCATTAATTTGATAAAAAGACTGCAATTTATAAGATTGATTAACTATATTAAACAAAAGAATATGGTTATTGATGAATCATGCTTAAACAATAGATTTGATTTGGATTATAAGTTATTATCAATGATTATAGATAGTGATGTTAGTTAATTATATTCTTGAAATTAGCCCTATATCTTTGGCTGTCACCGTCGTTCAAGTCAACAATTGAATTATACCCAATTAGTGTAAATTCAGAGAACCAATTTTCAAGCCATGTTTTTTTTAAAGGCCATGGTGGTCCGGTTTTGTTTTCTAAATTATCATTTTCCAATCTTGTCCTGCCTATGCATAATAAATCTCCGTCTTTTGCTAGCAAAGGAATCAGTGCTGCAGCCAATTCATCACGAATATCAGTATGGACCGCCTGCAAGATATGAATTTCTACAACTAAATCAAAGTATTTTGTCCAAGACTTGGGTAGATCTAGTAAATTATATACATATTAGTGTTTGGCGATAGCGCAGCCCATGGAATATTACTAGAGTTACCATTTGCATCTGAATAAATATCTTCAAACCAAGAAAATGGAGAACCGTTAATACGTGCAATCTGGGCATTTAGTTTAATATCAAAGTTATTTTGAATATCTTCTGGCATTTTATTTTCCTTCTTTGATTTTTTGTAATAACTCTTGAGTTTTCATATCTCTCATTCCAACCCATCTGTAAAGCTCTTGAAATGAGTTATGATCTTCATTTGATATGTTTTTTGATATTTTTAAAAATGATTCGGGATTTACCCTGGCTATCTCTAACATGAAACTAACGAGTTTTGACCTTGAAGTTTCATTGCACAATATCCATAATTTTGGTAATAGATTTATTCTATCAAAAATATCATAATTAATATATTCTCGTATACTAGAATTAATTAATATCTGCATTGCTTTTTGGTTTCCTTTTTCTATTACTTTAGGGGCTCTTATCAAAAATAAATTTATATCCATTCTAATTATAAATCCTAGTGCGGATGTAGCAACTACACAACTAGTTTCATCGTTATCAATTAATAGGATATCCAATAAGTGGAGTGTTAGTTTTGAATCATAGGAGTATAGTTTGGGAAGAGAAGTTGCAATGCTTCTTCTTATTGAGTGTTCATTATTGTGAACTGCATAAATTAATATTTCTTTTGATTGTTCAGGAAAATCTGAAATTAAATTCACGGTTGCCCTTATTAGTGCTTCAGATTGTACACCTGTAGATTCATTTAGAGTGGTTTTTATTCTTAAAAATAAGTTTAAATGAGCGGTTAGCATAGAATATGTAGTTAAATTTTCTATCCAAAATGGAAGAATTAGTTTAGACGAATGCGTTGATAACGACAAATAATCAAGTATGAGATTTGTTGCTAATACTCCTGAGGGATGTGGTGAAATATCCTCATAAACTGTTTCTGAAGATGGGTCCCATCCAATATGATGGGGGCCTGATGATTTATGTTTTCTATTAAAAGATGGAGATTGGGCCATTGAAATAGATATAAGAAAACTAAAACAATGATTCTTAGCAACATCAGAAGCTTCAAAGCACATTCCAATAAATGTTGATATCGCAAAATACCATCTATCTGTATCTGGTGCGGATTCGTCCAATCCTGCTAATAGCCAATCCCTAATTTGTAAAATTAAGATTCTTTTAGATATTGTTTCTATATTTTTTCCTGCCCATTTTTCTCTTTCTGATTCAGGGTCTATGTGTCTCTTTACATAATCTGGTTCGATTAAATCAAATATTTCTGATAATTTTGATTTAAATCCGGCTTTATCTATTGAAAATAGCCCTAGTGTTTGAGATACTAAAATATCTATTGACTTTGGTGGTTGGGCAGGAAAATCTGGTAATTCAAGAGGAGGATTTGGCAATTTACCTTGATTGAAGGAATTTTTAACATATTTTTCTAAAAGTATTGTACAATTTTCCCATATCAAAGGTTCGGCATCACGGCGTACCATGCGTACACCAATTAAATCTCAAGTTCAATATTTAAATTTTGTATTAATTCTTTGTAACGGTTACGAATTGTAACTTCAGTAACCCCTGCTACTTCTGCTACTTCTCTTTGAGTTCTACGCTTTCCACAAAGAACGCTGGCGATATAAATTATAGATGCTGCAATACCTGTTGGACCTCTTCCGCTAGTAAGTTCTCTTTCCTGCGCTGCTGCAATTAACTCGTATGCCTTTGCCTGTACTTCAGCATCTAAATCTAATCCAGAACAAAAACGAGGGATATAATCTTCTGGTTTAGTAGGGGGTATCTTCATTTTTAATTCCCTAACCATGAATCTATATGTACGTCCAATCTCTTTTCTTCCAGTACGACTAGCTTCACCTATTTCGTCAAGAGTTCTTGGATTTTGGCATTGTCGACATGCGGCATACAAACTTGCAGCGGCAACTCCTTCAATCGATCGTCCTCGAATTAATCTAGCTTCTACTGCTTTTTTATAATTAACAGCTGCTGCTTCCCTTATTGATTTAGGTAAATCTAATCGGCTAGCCATTCTATCTAATTCAGCTAATGCCATAGCCAAGTTTCTTTCTGTAGCATTGCTTACGCGTGATCTTTTTTGCCATTTCCTCATACGATAGAATTGGCTTCTGTATCTACTAGAAATTGATTTCCCAGAATAGTCTTTATTTTGCCAATCAATATCTGTAGAAAGCCCTTTATCATGAAGCATTACAGTCATTGGTGCGCCTGTACGCGCTCTTTGATCTCCTTGCTCAGGACTAAAGACTCTCCATTCAGCACCTTGGTCTATGACATTGTCTTCTAAGACAAGTCCACAATCTTGACAAACTATTTCACCTCTAGTTTCATCTTTTATGAGGTTTCTACTTGCGCATTCTGTACATTTTACTGTGTCTTCAATGAGGTCGTTTACCATAATATCACTCCACCTTTCCTAAGGAAAGATAAAATACTGCGAAAGCCCATCTTATTTAAGACTGATAGTAAATATATCATACAATTAATAATTTGGAATAGATGAAAATATATAATTAATTATCAAAAATTGTGATATAGGGTCAGACCGTGCCAAAGAGCGACGGGGAGTAAAATGACAGAAAAACAGTGGCCTCCAAAAAAAATAAGTCTTACTGATGGAAAGAGAGTTCTATTTTTAACAAAGAACTTAGAATTGATAGGGAAGCAACTTTATGAAGGTCTTAATCTGAAAATGGAAGATTTAACTATTGATGATTTATTAGATGACATAAATACAGATGTGATGACCCCTGCATGGGTATGCTTTGATCATGAACCTGCCAAAATAGCAGAGAATGCTTATGCAGGATTAATGCATAATGGACGTCGTGTTTTTGAAAAAAATGCACTAATTAATGGTAATTTTGAAGTTATTGTTTCTGGCCATAGGAAAGGTACAGGATCCAGTAGAGAAACAGCAGCACAATGTGAGAGGTGGTCAGGCATAAGATTAATCATAGCTGCTTCTTTTGCTCCAATACATGAAAGAAATAACATAAATTTGGGTCAATTGATGGGAACATACTCTATGTTGGAAAAATTACAGAAGGGAGAATTTATTTCCTTGGCTGAATTCACGTCTAAATATGATCCCGTAACACAATTAATTTTGGAAAATGGTGGTATATTTCCTTTTGCTAAAAAATTAGATAGTGGAGAAATAATATTACCTCATTCACCTACTAATCGGCGCCCTATGACAATGGCAGAGAAAATAATTGCTAAAAAAATGTTGGGAGAACAATCTGAAAAATATGTGAAACCTGGAGATGCAGTGTTGGCTGAAGTAGATGGAGGGTACTCTCATGAATTTACTACAGCACAAGTACATACATTTTTAGAAAAGGAATATGGTAAAAATTATTCTCTACCAAACTCTGTAAAATTTGCAGTATTTGAAGATCATTTATTGTATGCAACAGGTGTTCCAAAATTTAGTCCTCATACTGAAAAAATTGAAACTTTGAGAAGGCTGCAAAATGTTTTTCAAAAACATACAGGAGTTAGAGATTATTCCGCTGTAGATGGTGTTAGTCCTGGAATTTGTCATCAAATTGCACGTGAAGAATTTATAGATGTTGGAGATTTTATTCAAGCAACGGACTCACATACCTGCATGGGAGGGGCTTCAAATGCACTTACTTATGGTGTGGGCTCTACAGAATATGCAAACTTAGTTCATAATCAATTTGCGTTTGTAAAGGTTCCAGAAAGTATACGATTTGAATTAGAAGGACATTTAGACTCTGGCTGTACTGCAAAAGATGTGATTTTGCATATTTTATTACACTATGCATCAAAATCAGAAACATTAGATAGAAGTATGGAATTTGGTGGACCGGGGCTATCTAGCCTATCAATGGACGAACGAGCTACTCTTTGTAACATGGCTACAGAATGTAGTGCCAAAACAGGAATATGTGAACCCGATGAACTAACCATAAAATGGTTATTAAAAAGAAGGTCAAACCTTACTGAACAACAGATAAAAGATTCTTTTGTAACTCCGGATGATGGTGCAGTGTATAATGGAGGGGTGCATAAAATTAATCTTTCAGAAATATTACCAATGGTTGCCCATCCAGGCGATCCAGACAAGGGAATACCTTCAGACCCTACGAATGGGGCGTTTGTTCATGATATTGGAGATATTAGTATAGATATTGCTTATGCTGGGTCTTGTACCGCAGGTAAAGATGATGATTTTGCATATTATGCAATGGTCACTAAAGCAGCCTTAGACGCCGGGTTAAAGATTCATGAACATGTAGAATGTTATATACAATTTGGATCAATGGCAGTGAAGGAATTGTCAATAAGAAATGGATGGACTGAATTATTTAAAAGGGCAGGAATTAACGTTATTGATCCTGGATGTGGTGCTTGCATAGGTGCTGGACCTGGAGTTAGTGATGACCCTTCGCAAGTTACCGTATCTGCAATAAATAGAAATTTTCAAGGAAGGTCTGGCCCTGGTAAATTGTATCTTGCTAGTCCTTTGACTGTGATGACTAGTGCATTTACTGGTAAAATATCTTCTTGGAATCCTGACATATTCCAAAAAAAATAATTTGTGGTATGTGATTCAAAGTTGATTTTTCGCAATATTTTATATTTATTTCCACTCATAGTTAAGGTGGGTCTGTGTTCCCAGTGTTCCAACCATAAGCAGGCCCCGTGCCAATAGGGTATTGGGAGGACCTGCTGGAGGAGTAATCATGAGTAATGCAGAAGAAATTTCTAGTAAGCAAAAGCAAATAGCTGTAAGTGAATTTTTTGAAAAAAATAAACACTTTCTTGGATTTGATTCTCTTCAAAGGTCAATTATAACTGCAGTGAAAGAATCTGTTGATAATTCTTTGGATGCTTGTGAAGAGGCCAGAATACTACCTACTATCCATGTTGAATTAAATCGGCAAAAAGGAGATACAATTGAATTAATAACTCAAGATAATGGTCCCGGGATACCCAGAAATTCAATTGAAGATGTATTTGGAAAATTTTTACTTGGGTCTCGTTTCCATGCCATTAGGCAAACGAGAGGTCAACAAGGGATTGGAATTACGGGTGTAGTAATGTACAGTCAATTGACAACTGGTTCTAAAACAAATGTGATATCAAAGATAAAAAAAGAAAGCTCTGCAGTATTTGTTGAATTAGGACTCGATACAAGGAAGAATAGGGCTTTAAAAACTAGCGAAAATAGAGATGTTTGGATAGATAAACGAACAGGTGAAGAAATAGAACAAGGTTTGGGCATTAAAACAGTAATGAAGGGTAAATATCAGAAGGGTAAGCAATCAGTTTATCAGTATCTTAGAATGACTTCAATAGTCAACCCTCATGCTAGTATTTCATTAATAGTAAGAGATAAGGATAGGAATATTATTGATGAGGGAAATTGGATAAGAACCTCTGAGAGATTACCTCGGATAGTATCCGAAATTAAGCCTCATCCTCATGGAATACACCTCGGTACACTTCAAAGGATGCTCAGAGAATCTGAGGAAAGAAAAATGACTTCATTTTTACGGCACAATTTTTCAGGCGTTAGTATGCGTGCGGCAAGGGAAATTCTCTCAAAAGCCAAAATAGATGAGAGTAGGGGGCCAAGAAGAATTAAAGCTGAGGATGCTCAAGAAATACTGTTAGCTTTTCAACAAGTAAAATTACTTTCTCCCCCTATGGATTGTCTTTCTCCAATTGATGATTTATTGATCAAAAAGGGTCTTTCTAAAGCCATTGACTCTAGGTTTGCATCGACCGTAACAAGGGTCCCTAGTGTTAGTCAAGGAAATCCATTTCAAGTTGAAGTTGGATTAGTTTTTGGAGGAGATTTGAGTGCTGATGGCCCTATAGAAGTATTGAGATTCGCTAATAGAGTCCCATTAATGTATCAACAAGGAGGATGTTTGTTGACAAAGGCACTTGAGTCGATAGATTGGAAAAGATATGGATTAGATCATCCAGCTGGACGCGGTGTTCCTAAAGGACCTGCAGCATTACTTATCCATTTGGCTTCTACAAATGTTCAATTTACTAGTGAAGCAAAAGAAGCAGTAGCAGAAAATGAAGAGGTTTATGAAGAAATAAGAAAAGCATTATTAGAAGTGGGAAGAGGTTTAAAAAACTATTTAAAGAAAAGTTCACAACGGAAAAAAGCACAAGAAAAATTTGAATTAGTAAACATAATATTACCTGAAATATCAAGGAAAAGTTCTGAAATATTATCAAGAGATGAGCCAGATTTAGCGCCTGTAATAACTAAAATAATGAATGCTGTATTTTGTGAAGAAAAATTAGATTGGGACAAAGAAAGGCAGACTGCAACCTGCTCAATAAAAATATACAACTATACTGCAAGAGCAAGGGCATACACAATACTAGTTAAATGGCCCGAAAATACCACTATTAGTATTGTCGATAACGAAAGAGGAGGAAGAAAAGAAACTCGTGGCATCTGGGCATGGAGATTGGATGCACTGAACCCTGGAACATGCACTACAATTGAATTTGGTGTTAGTGGGCTAGTCAAAGGAGAATGGACAGATACAGATGTTTTCTTCCGAGGAAATGGAGATATAATTGGGGCATCTAAAATAGATGAGACTTTATTAAATGAAATACGTAAATCAGAAGCATTAGATGCTGCAGAAAGTGAAATATTGAACGAGTCAGGAAGTTTAGAGCCGTTAATTGACAGGGCTGAAACCAATGAAGTTGAATCATTACAAAAAATTATACCAAAAACAAACAATGAGCAACTTTCTTTATCTGAATGGGAGGTAGAATAATGACAATTGGTAGAACAAAAACAAAAGAAGAAGTGATTGAGGCCTTGCATAGTGTAGCTGCGGAAATGCATGATAAAATGATGAAAGGAAATCCGCCATCTATGACTTTACCAGTTAGAACAAAAACTAATATCACTTTTGATAATAAACTACAAGTTTACAAATATGGTAAAAAGAAAAGTACTAGAGATGCTACTGCATTAGGTTCTGCAAGAGTATTATTGCGCTCTCTCCACATAACAGAATTTATACAACAAATGATAGAAAGTGGTAAATCTTCAACTTTAAGAGAGATGTATTATATTTCTGAAGGATGGGGAAATGGCAAATTTAGTACCCAAAACGAAAGTAATAATTTAGCTGAAGATTTAGAAATAGTTACAAAGTGTATTAGGGAAGATTTTAAACTACGTCCAGAAGAAGATGGGGCTAGAATAATTGGGAATGTAACATTTGAAGAAAAAAATAGAAAAGGAGAATGGATGAGAATAAATTGTAGAGACGATGTTGGTGATTCTGGTTATGGGGTGCCATATAATGTCGAAGCAGAAAAATTAAGATTAATAGATCAAGATATTGATTTTGTAATGGCCGTAGAAACTGGTGGAATGTTTGACAGGTTAGTTGAGAATGGATTTGATGAAGAAGCAAGGTGTGCATTAATCCATCTAAAAGGACAACCTGCTCGATCTACACGACGTATAATGAAAAGAATGAGTGATGAGTGGAAGAAACCAATTTTAGTATTTGCTGACTGTGATCCTTGGTCATTTAGAATCTTTGCTAGCATAGCATATGGAGCAATAAAAACTGCACATATATCAGAATATCTTGCAACCAGTGAGGCTACTTATTTAGGAATTACTGCTGACGATATACTTGCGTATGATCTTCCTTCTGATGACTTAACAAAGTCAGATATAGGGGCTTTACAATCAGAATTAAGTGACCCAAGGTTTTCAACAGGTTGGTGGAAAGAGCAAATTAATTTGATGCAAGAAATAGGTAAAAAGGCTGAACAGCAATCATTAGCTAAGTATGGTTTAGATTTCGTTACTGATACTTATTTACCAGAGAAATTAGGCGTACTTGGTTTGAATTATTGATTAATAAGTCTGATACCTAATGACCGTTTCGACAAGCCGTGGGTAGTAGACTATTGCAAATTGCAAAGTGGTTGACACTAGCATCTTTCTTATTGCTTTTAATTGGAGCAATAGGGATTGCATTGATTGATGACGATAGCCTAAATATTTTAGATCCAAGTGTTACGAACATGGCTGAGTTGTCTCCCGACAGTAGTAAATCAATATCTCTAGAAAATCGCGGAATTTATGTTGCACTTAGAATACCGGGTGAAGAGACAGAATCAAATTTAAGACTGATTGATAGTTTAGGAGAAGAGGAGAGGGGGCGAACCGCTAATTGGTATGATTTTCCTCGAACTGGTACAGATGGTACCATTTATGATACCGTTAGAGTATTTGAAATAAACAATGATGGGGATTTTATTTTATATAATGAAGGTAATAATACCCTTTGGCTTGTTGATGAGACTTCAAATCAAGCCGATATATTAGGTGAGTTTTCTTTTTTAATTGTTAGCCTAGGATGCTGCCTTGGTATAATAACTGGGATTTTAGCATTATTATTAGCCCTAATAGGTTGGAGAAGAAGATCAAAGGAAACTAATGTAAAAATTGGCATAGTTTCAGATATTTTAATCGAAAACCAGAATACAAAAATAAAAATTATTAAATCAGAAGGAAAAATACCCGATCCGTTCATAGATAATAGGAAAAATACCGAATCAGATACAGTGAAAAATAACGAGAAAGATAATTTTTGGCAAGATTGGGACAATCAAGAATAATAATTGGGTTTTTAGAATACCACCCACTACCCAACTCCGGGTTGGTAAGTGTATGGTAAGTTTTGATGAGGCTTTAACTATATTAGAAAATTCTATTAGAAGGCAAATTTTAGTGTTATTGGTCAAAGAACCACATTATCCATTGCAGCTTTCTGAATTGATTAACGTTAGTCAACAAGCAGTCATAAAACACTTAAAAGTATTAGAAAAGGCAGATTTTGTTACATCTGAATTGGTCGCTTCGGAAAAAGGAGGCCCGCCAAAAAAAATGTATAAGGTAGATCAATCTTTTTCAATAAGATTGGATTTAGGCCCTGATTTATTTCGTGCAGAACATAGAAGAATGCCCAGAGGAGGCGCCATGAAACTTTCAGAAAAATTACCCAAGGAGTTAGAAGGGGTCATAAAAAAAATTGGTACAAGAAGAAAATTAGAAATTGCAGAAGCAATTGGGGTTTTGGAAGAATTAGATACAGTTCTTGAAAGAATTGATGAGCAAAGAGATGCTGTTATCGCCTTACATCAACAAGTAAAGAAGAAAGTTGCATCTAGCGTATCAGATCATTCTGATTTGTATGAAGAAAGGCAGTTGGCCCATGCAATTATGAACCAACCAAGAAGGCCGCTAGATTTGGATTTATTTTCACAAGGGATGAGAATACAATCTATGGATGCTGAAGAAATGATGGAAAATCTTCGTGAACGGTTGTTGAGAGATCTTGGTGCAAATAAAGGAAATTTTGTTGCTGCCAAAAAAGGAACTCCTCTTCCTTGGTGGTTAGCTCGTTAAATCCTAAAATCGTATATCATCTTCATCTGGCTTGGACATCAGACTAGTTTTTTCTGCAAATGACTGTAGAGCTTCAATTCTCCTTCCATACATAACAAATCCTGCCACGCCAACCAATGAGAATGTGGCTCCAAGGATGATGGTTGGAACAGAATAACGAGCTACAACATCAATTACAACATCGCCAAATCCTAGATTTGAGCTCATTTCACCACCTGGGATTTTCATTATGTTGTTTGTCTCATCGGTTTCAACGATATCATTACCTGAATCAACTACCACCACTACATCATGATTTCCTGCCGTAACAGTATAAAGTAGAGTGATGGGGTCGGGGTTTTCTAAACCTCCATCGCCTATTGGCATAATTGCCTTAATTAATTGTGTATAGACAATGTTTTTCTCATCGCATCCATTTTTCTTAATATCACTAATTGATTGATCTTTACATAAAATAACGTTTACATCGGTTGCATGAGCATTTCCACGATTAACAATTTTGACACTTACAGACAGCATTTCTCCAATGTTTCCTTTTTTAGACCCTATAATAACTTCTAAAATTTCTAAATCAGGAGCCCTTAATCTTAATTCTAAAATCTGCTCGTTTGTATCGCAATCAGGTGAAAAATTATCAGGTAGGCCGTCTTTATTAGAATCTAATGTACAAGAATCTTCCCATCCGGGCGTTTCATCATGATCTCCTTCATTTTCTGAAGAACCATGCATAGAAAGTGCTTTGATTCCTATTTCCCTATTTTGTAATGCTGCATCTGGAGCAATAGAAACAATTACAACTATTTGTAAAGTTGTATATGCTTCCATGATAGGTAACGTGAGAGCCCCAGTTTGTGCTGAAAGATAACATCCTTCGGTTGGTATTGGGTCTGCTAAAGTCAAGAAATTTGGAGATTGCCCTATACACAAGCTTTCAACAGGGTATTCCGTGTTAAATCCTTCTAAAAGTGCAAATTGTATTTCCCAATTTGACAATGTATTCATTCCGGGCATGATACCCCATCCTCCAGCAGCATCAATTGTATGATTATGCAGTGTAGGTTGGTCTGCAACATTTCCAAAATTAGTAACATTCAATGTAAATCTAACAATTCTACTTGGTGCAGTGGTTTTTATTTTACTTTCTACAGCAGGGTCTAGAGAGATTCTCATGTCGTGGAATTCTATTATGTTTATATTTAGAGAGATAGTATCTCTTAATCTAGTGCCTTGATATTCTTCTTCACTATATATGTTGAAGGTAATCGTATATTGGCCTGCTAATGTCTTATCTGGAACGTTGATAATTATAGGATATTCTCCTATTTCATCCCTATCTAACTCTCCAAATAATATTCTTGGTATCTCAATATCCCAAACGTGAGAATTGCCTTGAGAATCAATTATAGATTCTATAGTCATATCAAATCTGTCTGGCCCATTACCTAGATTTTCTATGTTAGTATCCATTTGATATGGCTGACCTGGATATAAATCTAATATGTTTTCAGAAACTGTGCCATCTAAATCATATCTTTGGATGATGTTTGTTAAAATTACAACAGAGTCTCGAATTTTGGGTTGCCCTTCTAAATATGACCTGACAGTAATAGAATCCCCCAAGCCAGCTGTCGCATTGTAAGGAGCGCACATTATTGCGGTTACAGTATAGGGTGTGTTAATTTGTGCCCAATATCTTGGTGCATCATCTGCTGGACCATTGCCCCCTGGTGCATTTGTAAAGTCTAAATCTACGGTCCAATGATCATATCGCCATGTTTCTTCGGTCCAATTAGATGGTTTTTCATCTGGTGCACCGGGAAGAGTAAATACTAGATATCCTGGTGTAAAATGTTTGGTAACTTCTATATCGAATTCAGCACATTCACCAGGTAAAACGTATTGTGTAGTATCCCCCATAGAGAAGACGATGTTGCCAGTAGATCTGGTTGAGACATTTATCCAGAGCTCTAAAATGTCATATGTCCCTCTATCCACAGAAAGTACAGGTTCCCCTGTTGACCATCCTTTTAGATATATAACAAATGTTCCGGGTTCCTGTGATGATGGTACACTAACTTGTAAATTTTTAGTTACAGACTGCAACGGATCTAAGGATATTGAAGTAGGAAAATCAATTCCCCAGCCGAAAGGTAAGGCCCATTCATTTTGGCCCTCTAAAGTAGAAGGGTCATAGAATGCAAATGTATCAAACACATTACCTGTATTTTTAATAGACACAGAAAATACAGCTGATCTGCCTTGCTCGATATCTACTTGAAAGTGGCTTGTGTCTAACTCAATTCCATGAACAACATCCATAAGAGTTAAAGTTATTCTTTCATTTCGAATTGCTGGATCTTTATATGAGATTGCAGATATTGTTACCTGGGCTAATTCATCTTGTTTCGCTTGATATATTGTCGGTGCTCTTAATCTCATATATATTGGAACAACTTCACCTCCATCCAAATGAAAAGGAGTAGAGTCGAATATTGGTGTATTATTAGTGGCATAAAATAATGTGGCACTCCAATTTGTTGGAACTCCTTGCATAGTTACAGTAAAGGTATCTTGGACTAATTCTGCTGGCCCAGGTGTAGGGTTAGCTATTGTCATATTATAGGTTGTTAATTCACCAGGGTATATTGTATGATAGAAAGTCTCTGCATCAGCAGGACAATCGTAAGGATGGCCTTCTAAATTTGGGTTAGCAATTACTTTCTCATCACATGCTAAAGAAATATCCACTAAACCTGTCAATACATGAACATAACATAATGTATATTTTCCAGCATTGGTTTCTTCGCTACATTTGTTAGTATCTGACCAGCCAAGGTGTGCGCCACTTCCTAGGTCATTGGAAAATGCTGGTGTTTGCCCTAAGTCAGGGGTGGCGGGCGAATTTGGCCCTAATTTGTCTGATTGCCAAGTAGTAACGGGAATAATTGTCCATGGATCAAATATTGATGATGCTATAGAATTTAGAGGGAAGCCATCTGGATGTGCATTATTTGTATGATTTAAACGTGTATAAACGATAGTCTCTCCTTGCGTTTCGTTATAATTATCCAACCATGCTAAGTGCACATTATCAAAGGAGTCTGTGATTATAGAAGGTAAATGAGAGTTGGCCCCAAATGGTCGATCTGGATCCAAACCAGCAAGTCCTTCTACTTCTGATATAGCGGCATCGGCTATTTGTTTTATGCCAAAAGTTGGTAATCCTTCTGCTGCTCCATCCCATTCTGCTGATCCCCTTAATTTTAATCTAGTATAATATATTTCATAATTAACATCAATGTCAAAACCATAAGATCTTCCATCTTGCCATGCTAGATGGGTTAATCCAGAGGAATCTAAAGCAATTGCTGGATGTAAGCTATATGCATCATTTAAAGTAATTCTAGTATCATTTACGACTACTAAATGGCCATATCCTGAAATATCTTCAGATGGACCAAGATCTTCGGTATATGTGTTAGTACTAGAATCACTTTCAGTCCCAGAGTCTCCTTTAGTCCAACCTGGCCAAGGTCTGTCAATAAGTGAAAGTGGATCTAATACTGTCATATATATTTCTCGAGAATTATTTGTTGCCAAATAAACCATTGCTTCAACCATTATTTCCAGCTCTGTTGAGCTAGTTGACGAAGTAGGAAAACTATACATTTGGCCACCTGCATTTGTTAATCTTAGGTTATTACCGTTACAAGTTCTTGCATTTAAACCAGATCCGTTTGGACACTGTGCCATATCCATCATGTATGATCCAACATCAGTATCCGAACCAGCCCACAAAGGAGTGGGAATTACATCTGCTTCAACACAAGCATCATGAGATTGTGCTATACTTTGAGTATCGTCGTTATCTTGTGGCGTTCCACCATATGGTCCTTCATCAGAAATTGGTATTACAATTTTTGTAGCATTTGGATTCCAATGATGATCTTTTTGTGTTGGTGGATTACCGGGAACGTTGCCATTAGCATCTTTCCAGGATAAGCATGCCCATGTAGCAGCAGGTCCCCAAAATTCACTAAAATAACCGCCATCAGCGGGTAAATCCACTGCAGCATTATTGTAAACTACTTCATCTAAGTACCTAATTCCGCCAGAATTATCGCTTGGAGATGATCCCAGTGGCGTATTTCTAGGTCCATTGCTACCTGATCCACCAGTTTGGTATGCATTTGCGCAAGCACCGCTTTGAGATGCTGCTGGCCAATTGCCACTTAATGCATATAATGTTTCGTAAACAGTCATATTTGCACTTTCAAGTAGTGGTTTTAATCCGGGGAAGGCCCCGCCGCTTGCAAAATTACCTCCATAAAATACAACGCACATATCGGCCCATTCAGTATTCATTGATCCTGATGTATCAATTGGAACGACCATCTCTACCTTACCACCTCGCGTATCATCCCATACAATTTGTACAAAGTTATCTACGTCTACTGCGATATCTGGGTGCCCTTTATGACCTAAAATAGGGGTTAATAAAGTGCTGTCAATAGCTGTTAATGCTTCTCTAGAAACGTGATCTATTTCAAGCATTTTATAATATATTTGAGGTTGTTGATAAAATTTTCCCAGTGGTTCAAATGAATCTTCCCAAACTATATGGGCATCATTATTAGAATCTACATCGATAGCAGGATAATCTCTATTTTGAGGATTATTTGAAACTTCAAAATCATCTACAATAGAAATTACTGAGTCTAAGGCCGCATCTCCACTTCTGTCATCTAAATATGGATCTAAGAGTGTATACATTATTGAATATTGTCCTGCTTTATCTGTCCAGACGATGTGGACTTTATCATCGTTATCAACAGTAATATCAGGATGCCATGCACGATGATTACCAGGGTTAGAAATTTGAGTAGCAGAGATTACGGTTTCTCCTCTAGGATCCTGCATCTGATAGAAGAGATGTTGGGTATTACGGCTGAAAACCAAATGTATGTTACCATTAGAATCCGCATCTATAGCCATTCCTCTATCATTGTGTGTACCGCTATTTACAATTTGTATTGCATCAGTAAGAACGACATCGCTTGCCTCTGCCTGTGGTATCTCTAATGCAGAAAAAAGGCTTAATACCATTATAAAAACCATAGTTATACTATTTCTAACCTTGATAGAATCTTGGCTTCGACTATGCTGATGCTCGTACATTAGTCTTTTCACATTTTTCAAATACTTAACTCAACCCCCTTATGGTCACTTCTAATAAAAATATTATAAATGTTGGTTATATCCACTCAGATGGGTCAAAATCTTTACCGAAGCCACCTGTTTCATCGGTATCAATTTGAGTAGTTTTTGATTCTTGAATACTTGTTTTCTTAGATTTTTTTGCAATCCAATCATCGACTGGCCCTGGTTTTCCAGTTCCCGAACCATATCCATATTTTATTTGATGAATTAGAGACAGTTTTGTCAACCATAATTTTCTCATAGTGTGCATAAATTCATTCTGAGTTAAACCATCGAACCAAATTGGACGTGATAAATTAAACGCTTGAAGTGGGCCGGAATCCTTATCTTTTTTGTGACCAATATGTAATACCCAATCTAAATCACTAGTTGTTAAATCAATTCTAATATTATGAAGCCAATTTTCCCAATCTTCTGATTCCTGCTTTGATTGATCGGTCATTAATTTTTGCTGCCCTATATCAACTCTAGTTATGGAATATATCAGTACTAGATTCCTATTTTTTGGAACAACTATGTTGAACATGTGTCCTTGTCGAGTAGGAGGATATTTGCAATGTAAATGAATAAGCGCTTGGGGGTCTTGAACTTCTTTGAATTCTAATCGTTCACTTTTAAGCCAATTCTTTATAGAATTGATTGCATCTTGTGACTCCACAATACACTAAGGGTAGGGGGGGCTATTTTAGTGCGTCTAACATTGGCTCTAAATTCTCTAATAAATTTTTTAATTTATCCGCATTTGTAGATTTAGTTAGGATTTTACAGCGCCTAGAAGTTTGATAATCTGACCAAAAATCATATCCATATAAAAATACGATATTTGAAGTGTGATAAATAACCATTGATATAAATAAGTATAAAGGAAATATAAAAAATGAAATTGGAAATATCATTTCGCTAATTATTAGAAAACTGATTAGAGACAATATAGGCCAAAATATTAACGGCGAAATTAACGATGCTAGCATATGATAAGTGGTTCTAGCATCAATTCCTTCATCTGTATTATTTCCCAAATACCAAGCTAAAAAAATCTGTATTCCAGTTGAATAGATGGTTATAGGAGAACACAATAACATGATTGCTAATCCTAAAAATCCCTTTATGTAATTTGATTCTGATTTGATGGACAAATCTGATTTGATTACACGCCCATCCAAATCATAAGAATGGAGTATTTCTGCTGCTAATTTTGCATGTTCAACCATCTCGTCGGAATCAAAGGATCGTGTTTTATCTCTTATGGCCCTAGTAGCATGAACTTCTTCTTTGTATGATTTAAGATTTATATTATTAATTTTAGCAGTCAAATGGGCCAATAACTGCCATGACCTGTAGGTTTGCCAATTTGGTGCATCTCTTGAAATATAAGCAAGTTTATCTGATAATTCATCTCTTAATTGTATAACTAAACCTTCTGGAGGTTCGACCCATGTCCCTTGCATTAATTTTTCTCTTTGTTCTTTATTTGGGTTATATGGGACCGAAATTGGTTCAATTTGTTCAACGTATAAATCAGTTCTAAACCAATAATGAACTCTAAAATGTAATCCTATTGGCTGAAATACTGGAGGAGGGATATTGCGTTCTTTGGATATAGATGCCGCATTTATTGCAGAACGCATAGAACCCGTCCTCAAATGGCGTAATCTGGAGTCTTGATGACCTGTGCCTTCAGGCATAATAATTGCACGATAACCTCCTGATAAAGCATGGGAAACCGTTAGCATACTTCGTTCGTTTAATTTTTGGGCAAATTTTATTTCGGCTATTCCTTCTATTTGTTCTGCTTTCCTAATAACAGGCTGGGAGCCAATTCTTCTAGCAATCCAGCTAATAACTGGAACAGAGGTAGTTAAATCATGTCTCCCTAACGTTACCATTCTCTGTTTTGGATGGCTTAACGTAATTGCTATTGGATCAACTAATCCATTTACATGCGTAGCAACACAAAGCCTCCCTCCATCTGTAGGATATGGTTTTTCTACTTCTTTTTTACGAAATAAATATGACCAAGGAAACATAAGTAGGATGATGAGAAATTTCCAAAACCAAGGAGAACTGGGATGAGATCCGTCATGAGCCCAAGGGACGCTTTCTAATTTACGTATATTGATTTTTTTAGCCCTTTTAGATAATTCTACGGCTACATCTCTTGGTACATTGGAGCCATCTTCCATGGTGGCCTCAAGAGGAGTTAGATTTAGACTATGACGTCAATTAGAAAGTAATTTAGATAATCTATCTGCCATTATAGTTGCTTCATCATGGTTAATTGGACTAGATTTGAACGGATACTGTAAACCTCGTCCATCATCGAATTTTGGTATAATATGAAAATGAACATGGAAGACTGTCTGGAATGCATTAATGCCATTATTTTGAATTATATTAAACTCTTTAGCACCTACAACTTTCAAAATTGCATTGGATATCCTAGGTAAAACCCTACCTATTGCAGCAGCTGAGTCATCTGATAGTTTATCCAAAGTTGATGCTTTTTCTTTTGGTATTACTAGAGTATGTCCCGGACTAAAGGGATTTATGTCTAAAAATGCTAATACTAAATTATCTTCATATATTTTATGACAAGGTATTTTATTATCTAAAATCAAAGAAAATATAGTTTCTTCAGACACAGACTATCCTCAAAATATTATTTTACCATTTGATCTAATAATGCAATCAATCCTTTTATTTGTAAAGCTGTGCTAAGTTCCGTGTTCATAACCTTTGATTTGTCTGTTAATTTAATGCCATTTTTCTTAATTTCGGAAAGTGTTTTTGATACTGAATTGATAGTAGCCTCATTATTATTATCTTGTAAATTATTTATTAATATCATCAGATTTGAACAAATTTGGCCAACAGATTTGCCTGTATCTTTATGCAAGTTTTTAATATCATTAAAGGTTTTATTTTGTTCTTGTAGAATTAGGCTTGAGTTAGCAAATTCTTGATCTAAGGCCCAGTGTGATGCTTCTTTCCCTGCTACTTGGCCAGTAAATAAATCCTCTAAAAGAATATTGCCAGATAAAATCCCTTCACCATGCATTCCTGTGTTAGAAGACCTTCCTGCAGCATACAATCCTGTAAACCACATCTTACCATCATCGAAAATAACTCTACCTTTTTTATCAATTGGGATACCCCCGGTTGTAATAATTCCTGCGCTAATAGGTATAACATCAGTCTCAATATTCAGGCCTGTACGATTTTTTATTGTAGACAATATATTAGAAAACCATATTTTCGAATCGTTATTCAGTTCTCTGAGATCAAGGATGCAGGTTTCTTCATTCACATCAAATGGTTCGGCTTCATCTCCATTCGCTTTTCTTATCCTCCCTCCTTCGCTAAGCAATTCTATTGGCATATGTATGTTTGTTCCTTTAATAATTAAAGGATGGTTTGAGAAATTTGACATGCCAACGAGAGGAATGTCGGATTTTGCAGCCAATGCTGCACCAGTTCCTGCACCTTCCACCGGTGTAGACCATAGTCCCTCATATCCTTCAGTTGCAAGGATAATGCTTTTTGCTTGAATTGAGTTGACTTCTCCAGTTAATATATCTAAAACATTTAACCCTCGTATTTGCTTATTATCAGATACTAAAGAAATTGCTAAGTTATCATATTTACGTGTTATTTTACGCTTAATTACTTGCTCTTCTAATATTCTTGTGATTTCTCTAATTGTTGAGTCTCCGCATCCTGTCAGTCTTGGTTTAGAATGGCCGGGAGTTTTCGACATATGAGGTAATCCTTCTTCTCCTCGTCGAAAGACCAAGCCCCATCTTTCTAATTCTGAAACGATAGATACAGCCTCTCCACATATTCTTGCAACTACAACATTATCTGTAGTATCTCCGCCTGTAATTATTGTATCCTCACGATGAGATATAGAATTGATTTCGCCTAAGCTTGCAGCAATGCCTGCCAATGAAGGCGCGCCTTGTCTAGATCCTATGCCTGCGCTATCAATTAATATCGTGGTTGCACCACCATCTGCAGATGCTATAGCAGCACGAAGAGCGGCCGGTCCGGCACCTACAACAACTACTTCCCATGACTCCATGCCCTTGCCAAACACAATAATGTCATGAACATGACGCTTAAAAAGGGTCTAATTTAGTATTAATTTACTCTGCGAAACTAAGTGCTAATTTTCTTACAGATGCTGCTGCATCAATCATCTTATAACCTGCACTTTCAGCATGTGCACCAGCAGAAATAGATGTATGTAAAACGGTGCTCAATAATGTTTCGCCCGATGCCAGATTTAAATTAATTTGTACCGGACGGCTTCCAGAAACCGTATTTGGCCAAGCTAGACCAACCCATAAAGTAACACAGGAATTTAATTTTTCAGTTAATGCATTAACGATATCTTCTCCCTCAATGCCGAGTGCTACTGCAGATTTCAAACGTTTTGAAGATGGAGATTGTAATCTTATTATTTGAGAAGTTGGTTCTCCTTCTGCTGATATTATTTCAATTTCTATTGTTTGATTTCTACCTGAAAAATTGTGTACCATTGCTATAACATCAGTCTGACCCTCCGATGCTACAGGAGGTATTTCTAAATCCATTCTCCACTTATCCTCAATTATTGAGCTATGTCCTCTTTGAACATCACCGACTAACCTATCAATTACTCTAAAAAAAGATGGTTGCCAGCTTTTTGTATGTTGCAACAGTATTTGTAATGATTCTAAATTAAATTTATTATCTGATTTCAAATAATCAGTTGCAGATACCTTGAATACCCTATTAATTTCTCTAAACATTCTATCTCGATCAAGTAATTTTAACGAATTGAGGTGAAGTATTCTCAATAAATATTCAACTGCTTCTTCAGGGTTTGTGTGCCTTCGAACTTTTTTTTCCAATGACTTAATCCATTCTTCAAAGTATGATGCTGTTTCAGGGTCTAAATGGGCAACCAATATCTCAGTAATCACTTTTTCAAGTGCACTGTGGTGTAATGTGGGTGCATGCAATGATAATAGTGGAAATAAATTATCCCGCATTGGTATCTCTCCTGAATCCAATGAAATTGATAACAATAAGCAAAAAATACCCAATACTATTGCTGCGCCAACTATTATTGAACCTAATATTGCACCTGTTTGAAAAGAAGTAATAAAATATAATAAAATTGCACTGACCATGGTAGATGCTAGTCTTGTTGTTTCTAACACCCTTCTCTCTCTGAGAGTATTTAGGATACGTTCGGTTCCTGGGATTGAATTTATTGATTTCTTATTATCTGTGGTTTTCAACTGAAGTCTATCTCTTGCGGACATTTGAGCAAAGATAATCGCAAAAAAACTAGGTATTAACAATAAAAATAATAATATAAATAAAAAAATGCAAATTTTAATACTCGTATATTTTAACTCAAAGTAACTGAATGTTAAATATATTGGAGTTAAAAGTGCTAAAAGAATACGAAATTGTTGTAAAATTTGATAAGAAGCAATTTTTGTCCATAGTTTCCTTCCAGTATCTCTTGCCTTGACTCGACGATATAAAGAGTTTTTATTTCCTGATCCATAAGTACTACCAATCCCATAAGGTGTAGGTAGTTCCTGAGGCTTATTCACATGTCTCCGACCCATGTTTAATCCTTGATGGCATCGGCGATTTAACAAGAATATCCTTCTTTCATCAACAATACCTTTCTTGAAGCATGTCCTCTCGCGAGGGTTGGGCGATTAGTGTAGTCTGGATATCACCTTGGCCTCCTAAGCCGAGAACCCGGGTTCAAATCCTGGATCGCCCGCCATCATTTTATAATAATTCTAAAAGATGTTTGCCAGTATAACTTTTAGAGCTTTTTGCTATATCTTGAGGAGTTCCTTGGGCGACTATGTGCCCACCTCTTTCTCCTCCTTCCGGGCCTAAGTCGATAACCCAATCAGCACATTTTATTACGTCTAAATGGTGTTCTATTATTATTACAGTGTGTCCAACTCTACGAAGTCTAAGTAATACTTCAATTAATTGATGCACATCAGATAATGAGAGTCCAGTAGTTGGTTCATCTAGTATGTAAACAGTGTGTTTTTTGGCGGGCCTATGTAATTCTGTAGCAAGTTTGACCCTTTGTGCTTCACCTCCTGAAAGAGTAGTTGCAGGTTGGCCTAGCCTTATGTACCCTAATCCGACATCCTGTAAAGTGGATAAGATTCTATAAATTGTTTTTTGGTTCTTAAAAAATTTGCATGCTTCATCAACATTCATATCCAGAACATCATGTATTGTCTTACCTCGCCATAAAACTTCAAGAGTTTCTCGTGTGTATCTTTTACCTTTGCATACTTCGCATGTAACCCATACATCTGGTAAAAAGTTCATTTCTAATTTTGATGATCCTGCACCACTACATGCTTCACACCTTCCACCCTTTACATTGAATGAAAATTGCCCTGGCATATAACCACGATTTTTTGAAATAATTGTTTGAGCAAATAGTTCACGTATAGGGCCAAATAATCCTGTATATGTAGCAGGATTAGATCTAGGCGTACGTCCAATTGGAGATTGATTTATGACTATGGCTTTGTCCACGTTTTCTATCCCTTCGATCCCACTATGTTGCCCTGGTGTATCATCTGAACCATGGAGTTGACGGAGAAGTGCAGGTGCTAATGTCGCGGTAACTAAAGATGATTTTCCTGAACCCGAGACTCCTGTAAATGCCACCATACATCCCAAAGGAATGTCGACATCTATTTCTTGTAAATTATTTTGCTTTGCGGATTTAATAGAAAGCCAGTAATCATCTCTGGGTTTCTGCCTATCTTCGGGAATAGGAATACTTAATCTTCCGGATAAGTATGCTCCAGTTATACTTTCTTTATTTTTTAGTAAATCCTTTACTGGGCCACTAACTAATATTTTACCCCCTTCTTTCCCTGCACCTGGGCCAATATCGACAACCCAATCTGCTTGCCTCAGTGTAGCTTCATCATGTTCAACTACAAGTAGAGTATTTCCTAATCCAGTTAACTCTCTGAGTGTTTCTAATAATCTATTATTGTCACGTGGGTGTAAGCCTATACTTGGTTCATCTAGTACATACATTACCCCAGTAAGACGTGTTCCAATTTGAGTTGCAAGACGAATTCTTTGAGATTCTCCTCCTGAAAGAGTATTTGCACGACGATCTAGTGTGAGATAGTCCAAACCAACTAAAGCCAAGAATTCTAGTCTAGACTCGATTTCTTTGATAATATCTTGCCCTATAAAAATAGATCTGTCATCTAAATTTGTAGTTTTATTTATTATTTTTGATTGTGGTTTATCACGCCCTAATTTTATCCATGTTTCATCAGTCTTTACGGTTCTCCAATGCTGAACAACAGCTAGGGCCTCTAAAACGCTACATGAGGATATGTCAGGAAGAGATATGCCGCCTACGATTACTTTACTCACAGCAGGATTTAATTTTTGGCCATTACAATCTAAACAAGGTTCATCAGTCATATATGATGTTAAACGAGTGCGTGTGCGATCAGAACTTGTATCTGTATAAGTTCTATTTAATCTAGAGAATGCCCCCTCCCATGGTTTAGCCATTTTATAGGAAGATCCTCCGTCTGAATTAAATTCAAAATTTATTGCAGTACTACCTGATCCATATAACAAAATATCTTTATCATCATCATTGAGTTCTTGAAAAGGGATATTGGTTGGTATTTGATAATGGTTACAGGTTTGAATCATTTGTTTCCTGTACCATCCTGACATCATCGATCTTCGGAATGGAATAATGCATCCTTCTTCTACTGAGTTGAATTTATCAATTACTAAATCTGCCGAAAATGTTCGTTGAATTCCAAGTCCCTGACAAGAAGGGCAAGCCCCTAAGGGGTTATTGAATGAAAATACACGTGGACTCATTTCTGGTAGAAATGCCCCATGTAATGGACATGCAAACTCTTCTGAATATGCAATATTCTCACCATCTTTTGTTAGGAATTTTTGCTCTTTTGGATTATCTTTTTGAGTAAATTTTGGTTTTTTTAAACTCTCAACTGCTACTGTCCCTCCGCCTAATCTTAGCCCAGCATCAATGGCTTCGGTCAAGCGCTGCCGGTTTTCTCTAGAGAGTCTTAATCGATCTACTCTTACATCTATATCATGCCTTAGGTTTTTTTCTAACTCTGGAGGTTTGTCAAAACTAACTTCCCGGCCATTAACTCTTCCTTCTAAATATCCTTGTTCAACAAGTGCTTTGAACAAATCTGCATGTGTCCCCTTTCTATTTCGTATAGCGGGACTCCAGACAACCAATGCATGCGCTTCAAAACGCCACAATATGTCATCTACAATTTCCTGTATAGTTCTTCGAGTAACCTCATTGCCACATTCTGGGCAGTGGGGCAAGCCCACTCTGGCCCATAAAAGGCGTAAATAATCCATCATTTCGGTTACAGTGGCCACAGTAGAGCGTGGATTGTGGCTACCTTGTTTCTGATCAATACTTATGGCGGGAGAAAGCCCTTCAATTGAATCGCAATCTGGTTTTTTCATTTGACCTAGGAATTGTCTGGCATATGAGCTCAGACTCTCGACATACCTCCTTTGCCCTTCGGCATATAATGTATCAAAGGCCAATGACGATTTTCCTGATCCTGAGACACCAGATAATACAACAAATTTTCCTCGTGGTATGCTAACATCAACATCTTTCAGATTGTGAGTACGTGCACCTCGTACTTCTATCCAGCCATTTTTACTGAAGTTTTCTTTTTTTGATGGCATAAGTTGTCTCCAATTCTATTTATCCGGTACAACAATTAGACTTGAATTCATGGTTCAGAATTTGGGACAAAATAAAAGCGAATCATCTAAACCATAATGCTTCAATTTGATCGCCTTCAATTGCATCTGTATCTGGAGGTAAAAGACTAATTGCATTGTGAACTAACATACTATGAATGTTTCCACTTCCCTGGTGGGTATGTGTTTTGGCAATCAGCTTGCCATTTTGATTTGTTATTCTAATTCTTCTGAGGCATAATTTATTAGGGGCTCCTTTTAGAGGTTGTTGTAAAATTACACTAACCCTGTCAGCAAGTTTTGGGCCATATTCAGGGTGCATTCCTAAAGATTGGGACATCCATGGAGCAACTAACATTGTAAAAACAACATGACTGCTGACTGGATTTCCAGGTAACGCAAAAAGAGGTTTATTTTTCCATTTTCCAAATAAAGGAGGGCCCCCGGGCCTCATCAAAACTCTCCAAAATTTTATGTCGCCTTCGTCTTCCATAATTTTTCGTACTAAATCCCAATCTCCCATGCTAACTCCTCCGCTGGTTATTACAGCATCACACGTCAAAACAGCAGAATTTAATGCATTTCTAAGTCCTTCTAAGGAATCTTGTACCGCATTGAACCTTATTGGTTCCCCGCCCATCTTTTTTATTAATGCAGAAATACCAAAAGAATTTGATTCATATATTTGCCCATCTGATAGACTTAATCCTGGTTGTATTAATTCATCCCCGTTACTGATGATCGCAATTTTTGGCTTTGAGATTACTTCTAATCTATCGTGACCCATGGTTGCAGCTAATGAAATAGCTGAAGAATTGATTAATGTTCCAGAAAACATTGTAACCTGGCCTTTTTTAATATTTTCACCTTTTTTCCTGATATAATCTACTCTTGCTGGGCCATTAATTGAAACAACATTATCGTTTATATTTGTATCTTCAACCATTACAATTGCATTGGCTCCATTTGGTATTGGTGCTCCAGTCATTATTTTGCATGCTTCGCCCCTTTCAATTGATATTTTTTCTAATTGACCGGCTTTGCTTACTCCTTTAATTTTTAATTTAGTATTCATTGTTAAGCAATCTTCAGAATTGACAGCCCACCCGTCCATGGATGAGTTATCAAATCTAGGATCATTGACTTTTGATATAAGATCGGTAGCTAAAATCCTATCTATAGCTTCATCTAATAATTTTATTTCTGTTAACTTACTTAGCGGACTTTGGCATGCGATTTCGATGGCTTTTTCAACCGTGACGCCTGTTTCCATGTTTATTCAGGAGAGGAAGTTGTTAAAGTTCTCTTCCTTTAGCAAATACTATGAATACAGAATTAGTGATTTTGATATTTGGCCTATTTTTAATGGCTATTTTGTTCTCATCGATTGGTCATGGTGGTGCATCGGGTTACTTGGCGTTGTTATCATTAACGTCTTTTTCAACAGAAGGCCATATTTGGTTAAAGCAATATGCATGGTCATTAAATCTAATAGTAGCAGGTATAGCATTTTTTTATTATTATAGAGCAGGTTACCATAATTTTAAATTGACGTTGCCATTTGTAATTGCAAGTGTCCCAATGGCAATTATAGGAAGCTATGTATATATTAGTACTGAGATTTATGATTTTTTACTTTCTATATTTTTGATACTTGCAGCTATCAAATTATTGTTAAAGAAAGAGAATGTCGAATCAATAAAAACAGAGATTCCTAATATTAAGAACACAATATTTATTGGCTCTACAATAGGATTTGTGAGTGGAATTATAGGAATAGGAGGAGGAATTTTATTAACGCCTATTCTAATTATTAACAAATGGGCTGATCCTAAAGCTGCTGCTGCTACATCTGCAATTTTTATTTGGTTAAATTCTGCCTCAGGATTAATTGGTTCAGGACTATCTAATCAATTAGTGGGGTTTGATGACATCTTACCTTTTGGTATTGCAGTCTTGGTTGGCGGTTCAATTGGTTCTATTTATGGTTCAAAAATAGCCAAGGAAGAAAGTTTAAGAAATATTTTGTCTTTGGTATTAGTGATTGCAGCCTCAAAAAGGTTACTCCAAATAAATATTTTCTAGTTAAAATTAAAAAATATAGATGTTTGTCAAAAAGTTGTATGCCTACTATTGAAATAGACGGACATAGATTCTATTATTATGAAACAGGGGTAGAAAAACCTACTATACTGATGCTATGTAGTACTGGATTAGACTCTAGGCAGTGGGAAAATGTTTCAAAAATTTTGCCTAATAGACATTTGATTGGTTTACATTATCTTGGATATTTCCCTTCTGAAGAATGGGATAAAAATAATCCACCTAATATTAACATAGACTATATGGCTGCAGAATATCTGCTACTTCAGGAGGAGGGGGAAGTAGATATTTTGGGACATTCTTATGGAGGTTTTTTAGCCCTTAAACTAGCTATTGGGCACCCCAATAAGATACGGAAAATATCCTTACATGAACCCATAGTTTGGGGGTGCTTGGATCATACAGATAAGGATGAATTAAAAAATGAGTTCGGCAGTGTTGTTGAAACATTCTTTACCGAGGGATTAGGGGCAGAGGATTTTCTAGAGGATTTTGTAGATTATTGGAACAAACCTACTACTTGGGCACAAATGTCAGAAAATAGAAAGAAAAATTGGAGGACTTTACAACCAAAAATACTTGCTGAGGTTAGATTATTATGTTATGACAAAACTGACCCGGCTCATTGGAGGCAAGTGAAACATCCTGTCTTGATGACATACAGTAAAGATACTCCCCCTCATCATCTCGAGGCTTGTAGGATATTATCTTTAATGATTCCAAATATAATCACTAAAGAGGTCCCTGGGGGCCATATGGGAATAGTGACTCATAGTGAAGAGGTTTTGCCGGCCCTAACTACTTGGTTAAAGTAACTAGAAATGTAAATTTTATAATTGTATAACTTCAAAAAGTATTAACCCCGTTATTACAGCAGTAATTCCTGATATAGTTAAAATTCCAATTTTTATCATTCTTAAGAAATTTCGTTTCTTTTTGGGTTTTACAACATTTAAGTTTTCATTTATAGGTAGTGGCAACGGCAGTGGAGGAAGGATTTGTGGCAGTATATCTCTTTGAGGTAGGTCCGGATATAATTCATCAAGATCTGCTACTCCGGGTGCATCTGGTATTTCAGAGAATAAACTATTCCAAATATAATCAACTTTAGAAAGAGTCAGTGGCGTTGTTAAAATTCCTACGGCACCAGCAGAATATGCTGCATCTTCAGCTTTCAGTAGTCTTGTTTTACTAGTTACAAATACTATTCTAGCATTAAAGTCTGTCTCCCTAATTTCTAAAGCTGCTACATGGCCATTAATTATAGATAGGTCCAGGCTAAGAAATACCAAATGTGGTTTATTTTGTACGTAACTATCTACAGCTTGATCTCCATCTGAACAGATATAAGAATTCCATCCCTTTTGTTTCATAATGGTTTTAATTCTACCTGAAGTGATTGGATTACTAATCGCAATCAAGGCAGTTCTCTGGTTCTCGGTGACCATCGCGTTTATCTCACAATCCTTCTTATTCAAGAACAGTACGGTATAGACACTAGCCAAGTATTGAGTTCAAAAACCAATTAGGATCAAATAATTCCAAATCCTCATAGCGCTGACCAACACCTGCTAACACTATTGGTTTACCTGTTGCATGAGAGATTGACAGGGCTGCTCCTCCTCTTGCATCTGTGTCTAATTTTGACAATACTGCTCCATCAAAAGCCAATATTTTTTGAAATTCTTTGGCTTGCATGACAGCATCATTACCTGCCAAAGCATCTGCAACAAAAAGGACAAGGTGCGGTTCTGTAACTCTGTACACCTTTAGTAATTCATTCATAAGGTTGGTCTTATTTTGCATACGCCCTGCAGTATCAACAATAACAATATCATCTCCCTTCGCTTTTGCACTTTCAATTGCATCTCTTGAAACTGCTGCTGCATCTCCTCCTCGTTGACTCTTGATACAACGTACTCCCAATTTATCAGCATGCAATGCTAATTGATCAATTGCGCCTGCCCTGAATGTATCTGCAGCTGCTAAAACAACAGAATATCCGGCATTCTTTAATCTATAAGCAATTTTAGCAGCTGTAGTGGTTTTACCTGTACCATTAACGCCAACCATCATTATTATTATTGGAGTTTCTTCTGAGGCAAACGCGCTTATTGTTTCATCAAAATCCCAATATCCAGAATTTAACAAAGAAAGTAAAGAATTCTTAACTGCTTTTTCTATTATTGATTCTAAATTAACTTTTTTGTTTATACGGGCTCCAATAAGGTGTGTTCTCAATAAATTTAGTAATTCTAAAACAGAATCATGACCAATATCTGCAGAAAGAAGGTCTATTTCGAGTTCTTCCAATATTTCATCTAATACAGGGCCCCCTTTTACAATTCTACCTCCTCTCTTGACTTCTTCCTCTGAAAAATCGAAACTAAATTTAGCATTACTATGTGGGACTAATTTTTTCCCTTTAGCATTATGCATATTTCCAATATTTTTAGACTTATAACTTTTATTTGTTGCTTTTTTTATAGATTTTTCTCTATTGGCTATTTTTCTTTCTTTTGAATTTTGCTGACTTGAGAATGGATTATTTATCAGCTTATCATCTATTTCATCCCATTCCTCAGTGACTATTTCGGGAGAATGTATAATTTCTTCTTTATTTATATTTTCTTGTTTTATTTTCTTAAGGTTTTCTTTACGTTGTGCAATTGCTAATTTTGCTTCTATCGTATTGTCTTCACTGGTGATTTCATGTTCTACCTGTGTCTCTTTAACACGCTTCTTAAATTTATCAAATAAGCCCATAAGAATCCCTCGTTAATCATCTAAAGTAAATTCGGTTCCTCTTTTCCTTCTATTTCTTTTTATTGAAATTGGTTTATTTTCTTGGAGAGGTTTTTCTAATGGTTCAGAAGCTTGTGTTTCAGTTTTTTGAAGTTTGTCAACCCCAGATGTGAATTGATGGGCTAAAGACACAACATATTGCTCTAAAACAGCATGCTCTGATTTTATTTTATCTAAAATATTATTTAATTCTTCGTTTCTTTTACTTAAGATTAATATGGCTTCCTCACGCGTCTTTTCTGCTTGAATTCTTGAGCCGATATCAATCACCGTCCCTGCATTTTCAGGTATATTTGCTAATATTTGTACCCCAGAGCCCAAAGGAATCATGACATCTGCTTTACCACCTTTTGGTATTGATATTAGAGCTTGAATTGCCTGATTTTGTTCTGACTTAACTTCTTCTAGACGTTGAATTTGTTGTTCCATTGATTGTAATCTCTCCCTACTTATCTCTACTTGTTGGGCGATCCTCTGTAATTCTGCTTGGTCAATGGCAGCCATCAGTCATTGCGCGTTTGTCGTATATCAAGAAGCCGTCGCAAAAAGATTGTTATTTTTGCTAAGTGGAGTAATAATTTCTAATTAAATATATAATTAATGATTTGATTTGCAGCTTCTTCTGCTGAAACTATTGTGGTGTCTATTCTCATTTCTGGATTTGACGGGTTTTGAAAAGGGCTTGAAATACCAGTAAAATTAGGTATTTCCCCAGAGCGTGCTTTTGCATAAAGGCCTTTGACATCTCTCTCTTCACAAACAGAAAGAGGCGTGTCTACAAAGACTTCAACAAACTCATTATCAGAAAATAGTGTTCTTACCATAGAACGCTCTGATTCAAATGGAGAAATGAATGAAGTAATACAAATTAAACCAGCGTCTATCATAAGTTTTGCAACTTCTCCAACTCTTCTAATATTTTCAACTCGATCGGCTTCATTAAAGCCTAAATCTCGATTTAGCCCGTGCCGAATATTGTCGCCGTCAAGTGTTATTGTATGCTTACCCAATGCTTGTAACTTCTTTTCTACAATATTTGCAATTGAGGATTTTCCCGAACCAGATAGTCCAGTAAACCATACTAGTTTCGGAATTTGGGATTTTTGCTGCGCTCTAGAGTCTTTTGATACATCCATTTTTTGCCAATGGATATTTGAAGAACGACGAAGTGCAAAATCAATTAAACCCATTCCAACTGTATTGTTCGACATCCGATCAATTATGATGAATCCCCCCATGGTTTGATTATCTACATATGAATCAAATGCAATCCGCCGATCAAGAGATATATTACATACTCCAATTTCATTCATTTCTAATATTTTTGCAGGTAAATCACTAAGTGTGTTGACATCTACCTTGTGTTTTAATTTACCTAATGTTAACATTGCTGATTGGGTATTTGATTTTAGGATATATTGCCTACCTGGTATCATTGGCTCACCATTCATCCATAAAATATGGGCCTGGAATTGGTCTGCTTCGTGACAAGGATTTGATATCTCAGATATTACATCTCCCCGGGAGATATCTATCTCATCATGTAAAATAAGTGTTATTGATTCGCCGGCTGATGCAGTTTTTTCTTCATTATTTCCAGTAATAATACTTTGAATAGAGGTTGTTTTACCTCCGGGAGATACTCTAACTTCATCTCCAATTTTTATTTTCCCACTTGCTACTAAACCAGAAAATCCACGAAAATTTGAATTCGGGCGATTTACCCATTGAACTGGTAGCCTAAATGGGCTGTTTAATTTTTGGTTTGAAACTTCCACGGATTCAAGATATTCCATGATGCTTTGGCCATTATACCAAGGAGTGTTTTTACTATTTTTTACAACATTATCTCCCATTAATGCGGATATCGGGATAGGTGTTATTTCTTCAATGTTTAATGCATTACTAGCAAATTCCATATATTCAGTTACGATATTATTGTAAATCTGTTCAGAATAATCAACCAAATCTAATTTATTTATTGCCAGTAATACTTTTTTTACCCCCACCATCGATACAATAAATGAATGTCTGCGTGTTTGTGTTAGTACTCCTTGTCGAGCATCAACTAAAATTATAGCTATATCTGCCGTTGATGCGCCAGTAGCCATATTGCGAGTATATTCTTCGTGACCTGGAGTGTCTGCAACAATATATTTTCTTTTATCGGTGGAAAAAAATCTGTAAGCTACATCTATTGTTATTCCTTGTTCTCTTTCTGCTGCTAAACCATCGACTAATAATGCAAAATCTATTTCGGAACCTTGGGTACCTAATTTCTTAGAATCTGCCTCCAATAACCTAAGCTGGTCATCAAAAAGCATGTGTGATTCATATAACATTCTTCCAATGAGTGTGGACTTTCCATCATCAACAGAACCACAAGTGATGAACCTGAGAATACTCTTTTTTTGATGTGATATAAGATATGAATCGATATCTGTTGCAATTAACTCGCTGATGTGCGCCATTAGAAATACCCCTCTTGCTTCTTCTTTTCCATTGAGGAATTGCTATCATGATCGATTGTTCGACCTTGTCTTTCTGATGTTGTTGTAAGTAGCATTTCCTGGATAATTTCAGGTAAAGAAATTGCATCTGATTCTACTGCTCCAGATAGAGGATAGCAGCCTAATGTCCTAAATCGAACGTTTTTCATCATTGGAGTTTCTCCTTCGATTAAAGGTAACCTGTGGTCATCAACAAGAATGAGTGCTCCATCTCTCTCCACTACTGGACGCACTTTTGAGAAGTACAATGGAACTATTGGGATTTTTTCTAGATGAATATATTGCCATATATCTAACTCAGTCCAATTTGACAATGGGAATACTCTGATTGATTCTCCCTTATTTGTATTGGAATTAAATATATTCCATAATTCAGGTCTTTGATTTTTCGGTTCCCAGCGGTGCTTTGAGGTTCTAAAAGAAAATATTCTTTCTTTGGCGCGAGATTTTTCTTCGTCTCGGCGTGCCCCCCCAAATGCAACGTCGAATTTATTTTTATCTAATGCTTGTTTAAGGCCTTCAGTTTTCATCATATTTGTATGTTTAGATGACCCATGAATAAACGGGTTCATGCCGATTTTTTTACCTTCAGGATTAATATGAACTATTAATTCTAAGTCGGACTCTTTGGCGGTTTTATCTCTAAAATCTATCATTTCTGAAAATTTCCACATTGTGTCAATGTGCATTATTGGAAAAGGAATTTTTCCCGGAAAAAAAGCTTTTTTTGCTATATGTAGCATTACAGATGAGTCTTTACCAATTGAGTATAACATTACTGGGTTTTCTGCTTCAGCCACTACTTCACGCATGATGTGAATAGCTTCCGCTTCCAATGCTGCGAGGTGGTTCATTGCTTTCGCGTATGTTATTGTCTATTTCACTTCGACGGGAGTAGGTTCAAACAGAATTGTTTTGGTAAATCCAATCTTTTGTCCATCTATCATCAGATGTTACTAAAAAATAAGGATTCAAGATTTTATCTATTATGTCATAATCTAATGTTTTCCCTTTAGGATCTAAAACTGAGCCCCCTGCGCCCGACACGACTGCATGTGCTGCGGCAATATCCCAGCATGAAGTTGGGCCAAATCTTGGATATAGATCTGCAGAGCCTTCTGCAACTATGCAGGCCTTAAGTGAAGATCCCATTCTTACTAAATCATAATTTCCAAGTCTTTCTGCAAATTTTTCATCATTTTCCCCTCTGTGCGTCCCACTTGCTACTAATCTTACAGGAGCAGGGTATTTGGAAGGATTAATTATGATTAATCCAGAGCCATCTTGCCCTCTTCTTTCGGAAGGGATCATTATCCCTCCAAACCATGTTATTTTAGTTACTGGAGCGTGTACGACGCCAAAGATTGGTTTCCATCGATTTTTGTCTCGTAGCATTAATGCTATATTTACAGTAAACATACCATTCCTTTTGATGAATTCCTTTGTACCATCTAATGGATCTACTAACCAACAAGTTTCACTACTTAGAGGGTTGCCTACTCTACCTTCTTCGGATATAATTGGTGTATCATCAATGGATTGGAGGCCTTTTATGATTATATCGTGTGCAGCTAAATCTGCCTCTGTTAGTGGCGAGTTGTCATCTTTATGTGATACCTGTAAATTGTTATTTCGGTTATATATTTCGAGTATGGCATCCCCTGCTAATTCTGATATACGTATAATTTTTTCATGGTCCATTATGCCCACCTAAATACTAATAATCTTGAATTTCTTTTGCGGCTGCTTCCAGATTTTCTCTAGTTTGCCCAGATAAATGGAATAAAAATGGATCTTCGTCCCCCACTATTTCCTTCCATGAGGACATGCTCCGGGCCCAAATTTCCTGATTTGCATTCCAATCAAGCCACCTATCAATAAAGTCGCAGTGCCTTAAGATATCTTTATCTTCCTCATCTGAAAGTTTTCTCAAAATCATATTGGTTTGGGCCAAGAGTATTCCCCATGGAGCGTTCACTTTGTAGGTAGTAAAAGGGTTACGTTCTTGCACTACAGTTAGATGTTCGCGCCAAAGTCCCAAAACAACATCATAAGTCCAGCCCAATAAAATTACTAAAATTAATACGGTGCTTGCAATTGTTGAAAGACCCCAATATGTCAGAGATATACCGAGTAATTCTTGATTTGAATCAAATCTCCAACTAACATAAGGCCACATCAATAACGTCAATGTTGTAATCCAAAAAACCATAGAAATCAAGGTTTGGCTTTGTTGAATTCGCCAATACTGGCGCATGAAAGCTTTCTTCATATTAGTTCCTCAATGCACCTATGCTTTCACAATTTGTGTGGAATAAGTCTAAAGAACCTCATTCATCTCTAAAATGTGCAAGAACAACTGCTGCAGTTGATTCTGAAGGATCAATAGTTTTCAATGTTTCAATTTGAACAAATCTGCGAGGGACAGCGTGTCTACTTCCAAAATTAGAATATACGCGATGCCTGGCATCTTCTTCATCAGAGGCCACGATATCTAATGTGTAGGCTTGATCATGCTTACCATTCCGGAATGTGCCTATTGCCCTATATGCCTTCATAAATCGGGCCAACAAGGGTTTTGATATAAACGCGACGTGTTGAACATAAAATTAATATATTAAATATTTTCTTTATTTTGTTGTTAAAAAATTCCATTAATTTTTAATCCGGAAATTATTATATAGTTGAAATATAGCAGTTTTAGGTCAAAGATACCCTCAAGGTTCAAATGGTTATGATGAAGGATGATTGTTGACTGCGAATGGAATCCCATAAAAGTGACCATGATGAAGAGGAGTTTACCTCTATGGAAAATAGTAATCTTGCAGATAGACTACGAGATATTTCACAAGATAGACTGGTTGAAGAAGTAATTGCATTGTGGGACGAAATAAATAATATGGAAATTGAATTGGCAGCAAGTAGACGGCAAATGCGATCTATAGAATTAGAAAAATATTCACAAAAAGATTCTGGTAGACCATTAATAGCAGAATATGAAGAAAAACTGAGAATTGCAAATACAAAGATAACCCAATTAGAGAAAAAGATTGAAAATGCAAAAATGCGAAACTCGGCATTTGCATCGGATCAAAATAAACTTAAAAAATTAGAGCTAAAAAATGCAAAACTATTACAAAACGAAGAAGAATTATTAATGTTAGTTCTTGATATGGAAATGCATATAGAAAAACTGATTAAAACTATTGAAGAATGATATCATATTCATCATATAAAATAAATGTCAATTAATTTTATTCCGCAATCCGGAATATGTATTCCTAATTCCGAAGTTTTATCAAATCTCACATACTACGGCGTACATGCCGGGAGCATACGACAGAGAGAAAAAAAGTGCGATAACTAGGAGTATTTCTTCTAGTTATTACAAGGCTTTGTCATCATATTTTGGAAGTGGGAAACCAGATTTAGAATTAGCAAAGGGGTCCCACCGTTCTTATGTAGCGGCCTTAGAAGCCCACGGCACAGACGTGATTGTTCTGCCAGGTTTAGACGAACATCCCGACTGTTGTTTTGTTGAAGATACTGCAATAATGGTTGATGATAAAGCCGTTATTTCAAATATGGGTCATGATTCCAGAAAAGGCGAAGAAGTGGCAATAAAAGAATATTTGTCTAATGATTTTGAAATAATAAATATGCCAAAGAAGTGTTCCATAGATGGTGGTGATGTAGTATTTTTTGATGATAGGTTCTTGATAGGGATTTCAACAAGAACTAATCAAATTGGGGCTAATTTTCTGGGATCATGTGTAAAAGATAGCGGGTATGATGTTGAATATATTGATATTCCATCTTCAACACTACATTTAACCACTGTTTGTTCAAGCCCTAGGCCTGGGACTATGATATTAGCTGAAGGGCATTTGAATGCAGAAAAATTCGATTTTGTAGATGAAATAATTACAACTCCAAATTCAGAAAGTTATGCAGCAAATGTGCTCGGTTACTCTAATGATAGAGTCATAATTGCTGGTGGTTTTCCAGAAACCCGTAAAATACTTTTAAATAATGGATTTTCAATTACTTCTGTCGATATGGCGCCAATAATGGAAGCTGATGGTTCTCTAACTTGTTTATCCGTATATATCAATTGATTTTCTAATTTTTAATACTTTGTCATCTCAACTATAAATTGGGTCAGTTTTTTTTGTAACTCGTCAGCGTCATCATATTCTTCTGCTAAATTCCCAGTTACTATCCAATCCGCGCCGGCTTTGGCCGCAATTCTAGCTGTTTTACCATCCCTGATTCCTCCGCCCACAACTATTGTGAGGTTGCAGGATTCTTTAGCAGATTCTATTAAATTAGGAGAGACTGGTGTTTCTGCACCACTCCCTGCTTCTAAGTAAATTAATTTAAATCCATAAAATTCTGCTGTTGTTGCATAGGCAGAAACTCTGTCTAAATCTGAAGGTTGGATTAAATTTGCCTTACCAACTTCTCCAACCTTTCCTCCCGGTGCACAAACTAAATATCCCATAGGTAAGGGTTCTATTCCGCTTTTTTTAATATGAGGGGCCCCAAGTACTTGCTCATCGATTAAATATCTAGAGCTTGTGCTATTCATGAGCATCATAAATGTTACCGCATCTGCTTTTGTTGATAATGCTGCAGCACCCTGTGGAAATAATACCACTGGGATATTTTGTTCCTCTGAGGTGATTGCGTCTTGTGTCGCTGCCCATTTTACTAGCTCTAACATCTCTTTGATTGCAGATACTGTGGCTTCAACATTTTTCATATCTGTATCCGAAGATCCGCCAACTAATATCATACTACTACCGGCATTTGCGGCTGCTAAGCATCTTTTGGCTGCAATGTCGGGAGTTTGGTCTGCTGGATCTATTAGAATAGCGTGTCGCGCGTATTCCTTTTTACTAGTAATATAATTCAAAATGCTTGTTTTATCATTGTTCATTTAATCCCTCAGTAAGTTTATTCAATTTGCGTCGGTTTTAGTCAAGAAATTTGTGGCTGTTTGTGTTCCTATCTCTATTTCTGAGTCAATTGAAGTTTTTGGGTCTTTTCCTTGCCAAACCATTTGCTGTATCCAATGATTGTGAGATGGGAGTTTGTCTTTAGACCATACTTCAATAGTGGAGTCGGCCCTGCGCCCAATGATGTAATTATTCATTTTTAAGGTGCCTTTAGTAGTTATCCCTCCATACCAAGTGTTATGTTCTGGGTTATGCTTATTCCGAAAAATTTTATCAAAATGAATTTTACCAGAGCTAATAATACCACCTCCGATAAATTTGACAAAATCATTATTTTCCTCAATTATTCTTGTCTTTAAATGAAATATGGTCCCTCTTTTTGCTAAAGAAATAGCTATTGATTTCTCAAACCAAGAGCGTCGAACAGCATTGAAATTATTATTAGGTTCTTGAGAATATAAAGAAGTTTTCCACGAAAGAGGCAGTAACGGCCATTTGGATATTATTCCAGGAGATTCGTCAAATAATCCTATTTCAGCATTTATAGAGAAAAAGTGGATTTGACAGTTCAAATTATCCAAGATTTGATGCGCTGCACAAAGAGATTTGAGATTTGAATCTAAAAATGCTATTTTCATTACTATTCCTCAATTTTTTAATTGAATCGATAGTGCATGAACAGGACATGCTGGAATGCATAAATTGCAATGTGTACATACGGGTTCCTCTACTATAGCTAAAATATTCACAAGAGATAGCGCATTCACGGGACACAAAGCGACGCACGCTGCACACCCAAAGCATCGATCCTCATCCACGATAAACTCGTGATAGACTAGCCGTGCCATGGCCATCGGAGTAGGTTTACTCTCTCAAACTTCCCCCAACCCCTTTGTTTCTACTGTAGTATCAAAATAGAAGTTCTAATGTTTGTTTAATTCTTAAAAATATATTATACGCAAGTATTCATTGTCTCTGTGTTTTAGGAAGTAAATAAATATTCTTTAACTTTTATTGATATTAAATTAATTTTTTAAAAAAATAAGACAATACTACATTGTCCAGTGGAAATCACAGGGTCCCCCTTCCGCTTTGTTCAAAGACGACCCACACTGGGACATACATATCGGGAGAGACACGAGGCAATGATATCTGTAATTGATAGTGTTGAAGTAACTACGAGAAATCTACCTGATTTACCCGATTCGCGTGGAAATAGTATTAAAAAATTATTCTTGACTGATCATTCGATAAATATTGATACTGTTCGTATTGCTCTCCGTTACGATATTAAGTCTAATTTAAATAATTTACAAATTAAAAGAGCAGTTTCAGATTTATTTTCAGATCCTATAATAGAATATGGGGTATCGAATTCCCAAGTTTTAAAATCTAATTCCGTTTTTCCAGTCAAGCCGAATTTGGTCATTCATGTGGGATTCAAACCAGGAGTCACCGACAATGCGGCGCAAGCAGCCTTGGATGGACTGATAACGTTATATCCTGACATAAGTCAATCAAGCCAAATATTTACATCTAAGGTGTATATGTTTTGGGGAATACCTGCAGATATAACACCTGAAGAGATAGCTATAAAACTCCATAATCCGATGATTGAACGGGCTTTAATCTCAACTAAGAATGATTGTGATATCAATAAATGGAATATATTGAATATTCCTATAAGAAAATCATATTCATTTACTAAACCCAAAAGTATAAATTTAGAAGTTTCTGATGATGAATTAATAAAAATAAGTGAAAAGGGATTATTAGCCCTCAACTTAATTGAAATGAAAACAATCCAAACCCATTACCGTTTGGTGGAAGTACAACAAGCTAGATCGAAATTAAACCTTCCAAAAAATATGCCTACAGATGCTGAATTAGAATGTTTAGCTCAAACATGGTCTGAACATTGCTCTCATAAAATATTTGCTGCCAGCATCCATCATGTCGATGATGAAACAAAAGAAGATACAAAAATTGACTCATTATTTAAGACGTACATCATGAATCCTACCCTAGACATGCAAAAAAATGTTGAGTGGCTTCTTAGTATATTTCATGATAATTCAGGAGTCATAGCATGGAATGAACAATGGAGCCTTTGCATTAAAGCAGAGACACACAATTCCCCTTCGGCCCTAGATCCATTTGGCGGGGCTATGACGGGTATTGTAGGAGTCAATAGAGATATTTTAGGTACCGGCTTAGGGGCTAAACCAATAGCAAATACTGATATTTTTTGTTTTGGACCCCCTGATTATGATGGGCAAGTACCAAAGGGTCTATTCCATCCAAGAAGAGTATTCCGAGGAGTACATTCTGGAGTAAGGACAGGAGGCAATGAATCCGGAATTCCTACAGTGAATGGTGCCATAGTATTTGATAATAGGTATATTGGAAAGCCCTTAGTATACTGTGGAACTATAGGCATTATGCCTAGAATTTTAAATGATGGCCGGCAAAGCCATATCAAAACACCCTCTATTGGCGATATAATATATACTGTAGGTGGAAAAGTTGGAAGTGATGGTATTCATGGTGCAACGTTTTCTAGCTTAGAATTAACAGAAGAAAGTCCTAGTTCAGCAGTTCAAATCGGTGATCCAATCACTCAAAAAAAGATGATAGATATGATACTAGAGGCTCGAGATTCTGGACTGATTCAAGTAATAACAGATAATGGAGCAGGCGGACTTTCAAGTAGTGTAGGTGAATTAGCCGAATTGACAAATGGTGCCTATTTAGATTTATCAAAAGTCCCATTAAAGCATCCCGGGCTTAGCCCTTGGGAAATTTTAGTGTCAGAATCTCAAGAAAGAATGACTGTGGGGATAAGCCCAGAAGATTGTGCAGATTTCGAAAGCATTGCTGAATTGCATGAAGTTGAGGCAACAATCATAGGAAAATTTACCAGTTCTGGAGCTTTCGAAGTATATTTTGGTAAAGAACCAGTTGCGTATCTGCCTATGCAGTTTCTACATGAGGGGTGCCCACAATTAGAATTAGAGTCCGAGTGGATAAAACCAATACACACAGTAATCAAATTTCCTACTCATGATAAAGAATCTATGGGAGATATTCTTTCAAGATTAATGGCGAGACCAAATGTTGCAAGTAAAGAATGGTGGGTTCGTTCATACGATCATGAAGTTATAGGCCAATCTGTAATCAAGCCCTTTTGTGGCGTTAATCATGATGCGCCCGGTGATGCCGCTGTCATTGCTCCGATACAAGGCCAAACACAAGGAGCAGTCATCTCTAATGGAATAGTACCAAGATATTCAGATATTGATACATATGCTATGGCGGCGGCATGTATCGACGAAGCATTAAGGAATGCAGTTTGTGTGGGGGTGGATTTAGACTTAATCGCAGGACTAGATAACTTTTGTTGGCCAGATCCAGTGGAATCATTAAAAACACCCGATGGAAGATATAAATTAGCCCAATTGGTAAGAGCAAATAGGGCCTTAGATGAAGTTTGCAGGGCATACAATCTCCCATGTATAAGTGGTAAAGATTCAATGAAAAATGATGCAACGATAAATGGAAAAAAAATCAGCGTCCCTCCTACCTTGTTATTCAGCCTAATAGGAAATCATAAAGATGTTAGAAAAGCAGTATCTAGTGATTTTAAAGAATTCGGCGACATAATATATCTTCTAGGAGAAACACACCAAGAACTAGGTGCGAGCGAATTAGCGTTTATGTTCCGGGACGAATCAAATGGAGTAAGCGGTATAGGAGGAGAGGTTCCCAAAATCAACACTACCAGGAATCTAGCTTTATACCGAAGTATAACTAACGCTATGTCGAAAGGATTGATTGCAAGTGCACATGATTGCAGCGATGCCGGACTTGCAGCAGCCGTTGCAGAATGTTGTTTTGGATGCGATTCAGGGGCTATTTTAGATATTTCTAAAGTAATGTCATCAAATATAAACGTGGATATTTGGGGTACACTATTTGGAGAAAGCCTTGGCCGGATATTAGTAAGCATAAAACCAAACAACTGCAAAGAATTTGAGAAACTCATGGCTGACCATGAATATAGTTTACTAGGGGCTGTCGATTCTGGCGACAACATCGCCTTCATCAATTCAGGAAAAACCGTCCTTTCTGCATCTATGAGTAAATTACGTGAATCTTGGAAAGGGGCACTAAATGGAGAGAGTAATTGATGCAACCTAAAGTAGCCGTTCTCTCAGGATTTGGAATTAATTGCGAAACTGAAACTATTGCAGTATTTGAGATGGCAGGGGCAAAAGCCGACAGAGTCCATGTAAATAGATTAGTTAACGGAGAAATAAACTTAGAAGATTATCATATAATGGCAGTACCTGGTGGATTTTCCTTCGGAGATCACTTGGGTAGTGGACGTTTGATGGGAAACCGCCTCCGTTTTGGACTGAGAAATCAAGTTCGAGATTTTGTTAAAGCAGGTAAACCAGTAATTGGAATTTGTAATGGTTTTCAGGTTTTGGTTAAAATGGGACTACTTCCCGGCGATGATGATGTAAGTTTAACACAAACAGCGTCTCTCGCTTTGAATGATTCAGGGCACTATGAAAATAGATGGGCAACTCTAGAATTCAATCCGGACAGTCATTGTATATGGATAAAAGATATGACTAGAATTAGAGTACCTGTCCGCCATGGTGAAGGAAAATTTGTTACTTCAGATAAACAACTTTTGGATGAGTGGGAAAAAGCTGGTCAACTAGCAGTAAAGTATGTAGACCCTTCAACCATATACCCCTCCTCTTCTAATGATGTGTTACCTTACCCAATCTCTCCAAATCAAAGTTGGCGAAATATTGCAGGAGTCTGTGATCCATCTGGTTTAGTATTCGGACTAATGCCACATCCTGAAGCCAATCATTCTACATGGTTAGGGGCGACATGGACTAGAGAAAATATAGAGCATGGAGAAGGTGAAGGGATGAAAATTTTTCATAATGCAGTAAAATACGTTAGAGAACACCACTCTAGCTTTGAATAAATATCTTATTGCAATAGATGCTCTCCGAGCGTATTATGACAGTTCGTAAAGCAACTGATGTATTTTCTGAATGGGCCCTTAGGGACAGAGATGAGGGGATGGAAGAGGGTCATGCCAAATCAGTTAATGATATGTTAAAAATGGTAATTCCAAAGTTTACATCACCATTTTCAGTTATAGATGTTGGTTGCGGAAACGGATGGGTTTGTCGCTATTTGGAAAGCATTGAAAATTGTTACAAAGCAGTTGGTGTGGATGGCTCAAAAGAGATGATTTTGAAAGCGAAAATAAAGGGCGATGGTGAATTTCATTTAGCACAATTACCTTTTTGGAAACCTTCTATTAAATTTGATTTAATTCATTCTATGGAATTTCTTTATTATTTACATGATCCCTTTGAAATGTTAAAGATTTTTTATGAGGAATGGCTAAAACCGGGAGGAATTTTAATCGCAGGTATCGATCATTATAGTGAGAATACTATCAGCCTAGGTTGGCCAAAAGCATTGAATGTTAATATGTCTACATTTAGCGAGAACGAATGGAGAAAAGCAATGTTAGATGCAGGATTTATAGACGTTAAAATACAACGTGTAGGAATAAAAGAAGGCTTTGTAGGTACCTTAGCAATGTTAGGCCAAAAACTTAATTGATCATGTTTAATTCACTTTTAAGTTATAAATAATTAAATTGAAAATATAAACAATCTATATCTATAAGTTGAATGGAGAGACGTTATCCGAGTTTCATGGTCGACCCAAATATCAAGGTAGAGAAAGAGGCGACCGTCATCGAAATATTATCGCTTTTACATCCAGATGCAAAAAAAAATTCACTTCGTAGAATGGTTGATCATGGCCGTGTAATGGTGAATGGCGAAAAAGTGAATAGGGCCAATACCAAAATTTCGGTTGGAGTAATTCTTACGGTGCTTTCCAAATCTGAAGGTGATGAAAAACTGGAAAACCCAAGTAATTTAATTCCCAATCCAGAAATTATTTATTCTGATAATTCAGTAATTATTGTAGATAAACCGGCAGGACTCTTATCTGTCGCTACAGATAGAGGAGAATCGGATACGATGTATGACCGTACAGCTAAATGGGCTTCAGAGAATCTAAAATCACCCATACACCTTGTTCATCGTTTAGACAGAGAAACATCTGGCTGCTTGATTTTTGCTACATCTCTCGAAATTCGTGACATGTTACAAAAACAATTTAAAAATCGTTCAATTGAAAGAATATACTATGCAGTTGTTTTTGGAAAGCCAACTACTAGTTCAGGAATAGAAACAACTAGAATACAAGAAACTAAAGATAAAAGGGTTAGATTAGTTATTGGGAATAAGCGTGCAGGAAAAGAAGCAATTACAAATTGGATGTTGGAGAAGGCTGGATCTGTACATAGTTTGATAAGAATAAAAATAGACACTGGAAGAAGAGCACAAATACGGCTGCATATGACGAACTTAGGATGCCCAGTCTTGGGGGATACACGATATGGGAGGGGAAAAACTAGCGTCAATAGATTATGCTTGCATGCTACAGAACTTACTTTTAATCACCCAAATGGTAAAAAAATACATGTAAAAAGCGAGATACCGGCTAAATTAATATCAGAGTTAAATCGTAAAAAATTATGATTCGTCTTCAACAATAAGGTAAGCAGGTACTTCAGTAATGATTTTACTACCAGAAGGCGCATCTGTTATTTCTTCAACAAGAACATAATCATCATCCAACAAACTCTCATCTAGAGCTGATAATCTCAGTTCAACTTGCCATCTCTTTATCATCTCATAAATTAAAATATAAATAATCAATATGAATACTATTGTAGAACAAATCCATGCTACAATATTTTGATCATCCATTCATATCTCTCTCAATTAAAGCATCCCATGATGCTTTAGCGTACGCCATTGCTGATTCTTTAGGATTTGTTGAATTATAAATTCCAGATCCTACAATGACTGCGTCCGCACCTGATTTAATTGCATCATAAGGATGACCATATCTTTGACCTAATTTGCCTTCTCCAATTTCTAAATTAACACCTGGGGTCCAAATCAATCTCCCTTCTCCAGCTTTTTTACGAAGTTGAGCAATTTCTTCATCCGAACTTCCATTTCCAATATATCCTACGACATGCGGAGAACTAGTGCCAGTTGAAATAACACTATCTGTGTAATCTGGAGTTAAAAGATTCCCTCTACTTGACATTTGAGCAAGTAGAAATACTCCTCCAATTCGTTTCACATCATCCCAACCGGCTGCTAGACCATCTATGATGTCCGGCCCTGATACTCGATGGGCAGTAACTAAATCTGCCCAAGATCTAATATCATAAATTCCTCCCATTTGGATTTGAGAAATTTTTCCAATATCAGCAAATTTTCTATCTTCAAAAATCATCAAATCATGTTTTTTTGCAGCAATTAAAACTTTTTCCCATTCATCTCTTTTGAAATCAGTCACCATGTCCACATGGGTCTTAAGTGCAGATATGTGGGGCCCCACTTCATTTATTAAGTTCAAAAGGTCACTTATTGTATAAACATCAGCCGCTAATACAACCAACGACTTCTTCTCAGTAGACGTTTCCATAAATCGATGTGACAAGGGGTGGGCACAACTTCTCCATCTTATGCCCCATATCTCCTCGGCTCGCATTGTACTTACTAAACCCTCAAGCATACATCAAGCCTTTCCTTATTATTGATAAACGAACAACAAATATCAATCTCTTTGATTAAGGGGAGTATTCTCGTGGGAGTTATGGTGCTATATACTCCCGGTAAAACTTCGGGATACCCCGATGAAAAAATAAAGTCTGGAATTCGATTTTATTTTTTAGGAGGTGCAGGAGAAGTTGGCAATGTTGGATGTGTTATTGAAGATCATACAGGGACCAGATTACTTATTGATTATGGAATGGCACCTACAAGGCCTCCAAAATATCCTTCTGAATGCCCCCCAGTGTCCGATGCAATAATTACACATAGTCACATCGATCACATTGGAATGGCCCCATGGCTTGTTGGTGCGCATGGAACCAAATTGCATGGTACTGGCTTAACTGCAAAAGTTTCTGAGATAATGTGGAGAGATACCTATAAAGTCTCTACAATCGAAGGTTACCCACTTTCATGGGATAAAAGAGATTTAGATTTAGCTTTAGAATCTTGGGTTACTCATGGCATAGGTGAGTGGTTTGAAATTGGAGCCTGGAAGTGCCGGTTTCATCTTGCAGGCCATATGCCAGGTGCAATAATGGTAGAAATCGTTACTCCATCAACAACAATTCTTTGGTCAGGGGATTTGGATGTTCGCAACAGCCCCAATGCTTTAGGTGCCAAAGCGGTAAAATGTGATATTTTGTGCTTAGAGGGAACATACGGCGGCCGTACGCATCCTCCTCGTGTTGAAGAAGAACAAAGATTTGTAGATCGCGTCAAAGAAATTGTAGATAGAGGAGGAATAGCACTTGTACCAGCTTTTGCTTCAGGAAGGGGGCAAGATATACTGAGAATTTTACACCGAGAAGCACCACATTTACAAGTTCATTTTGATGGTATGGGGACAAGACTCACTAAAGATTGGTTAAAATTTCCAGAGTTAATTAAAGAACCAAATAATTTGATAAAGACATGGAAATGGGCCCGCCGTGTATATGGTAAAAGTGATAGGAAAAAGGCACTAAATGCAAATGTAATTGTAACTACAAGTGGTATGTTAGATGGAGGGCCAGCATTATGGTATCTAAATCGATTGAAATGGGATAAAGCCAATGGTATTTTACTGACCGGATATCAAGCCGAAGGTTCCGGAGGTAGACAATTATTAACAGAAGGAAAGTTACCAATTTATGGTAAAATGACCGAAATAGATTTGGAAATAGATCAATTTGCCCTATCAAACCATGCTGATCATAATTCATTATCTAATTTCGCTCGTGAGTGTCAACCCAAAAATATCATCATATTTCATGCACCCGAAGAAGGCATAAAAGCATTAGATATCGATTTAAGTAAAGATTACACCGTCCATCTCCCTGAAAATAATATTCCTTTGAATTTGTAAACTTTAACAAAAAAAAGGTTTTTCATAGCGAGGTTCATATGCCCCCTGTCTTAGCGTTCACACTAGGTGAGCCCAGACTCACCAATATATTTCGAATTAGGAGAAAGAAAAATGAGTGAATTAGAAAAATTAATGGACGACAGATTTGGATTAACTGATGCCGGCGTAACTTGGCAAAGTGAGATGAGGGCAGGACTAACTACTTTCATGACTATGGCATATATATTGTTGGTAAATCCTGCAATGCTTTCAAACACAGGAATGCCATTTGATGATGTATTATTTGCAACTGCTATTGCTGCCTTTGTAGGATGTGCAGTAATGGGCCTTTGGGCAAATTTACCATTTGCATTAGCACCTGGAATGGGCTTGAATGCATATTTTACATTTACAGTTGTAATTGCAATGCAAATACCCTGGCAAGTAGCTCTAGCTGCAGTTTTTGTTGAAGGAATAATATTCTTAATTATTTCATTACCACAAATCGGCTGGAGAAGCAAGATGATAAATTCAATCCCAAAAGATCTGAAAATAGCAACAGGAGCAGGAATTGGTATGTTCCTTGCATTGATCGGACTAGAGGAAACTGGAATTGTAGTTAATAATGGAGTTACTTTAGTGGCACTGGATCAAACTGCATCATGGACACATACATCTGGTGAATTATGGGCAATTATTGGAATAGTTGCAATTGCAGCAATGATGGCTCGTGGAATTACAGGATCAATTGTATGGGGTATTTTAGGAATCTCTGTAATGGGCTGGTTCCTCGGAGTCTCAGATCCTTACAATATGCTTGGAAATGCTGACCCAACTTACACTTTTGATAATGATGCAGTTCAATCTACAATTGGATTTGCAATGTATGAGGGAGAAAGCTTCACAGTATTCCATGCTCCAGCAGGGTGGGGTGCTGCTACAGCAGCAGCGCCAGCACTTGGAGATATATTCGGATTCACAGGGTTACCCGACGAAACATTAGCAGGCTTCGTTGACGGATTTGGAGATGTTGGTGATTATAAATGGTCAATAGGCGACTTCCTCCTAATAATGATAACTTTCTTATTCGTGGATATATTTGATACAGCAGGAACACTATACTCAGTAGGCAGAGCAGCAGGATATGTTGATGATAATGATGAATTACATAATGCAGATGAAGCATTCATGGCTGATGCCGCAGCTACTATAGTGGGTGCAATGACTGGTACCAGTACAACAACAACTTATATCGAATCTGCGGCTGGTGTCGAAGAAGGAGGAAAAACTGGTTTAGTAGCAGTGACTTGCGGAGTTTTATTCCTATCAGGATTATTCCTATCAGGATTATTCCAAGCAATCCCCACATATGCTGCAGCATGTGCATTAGTGATTGTAGGGGCTCTAATGATGCGTCAGGCCGCAGATATCAACTGGAACGACCTAGAAGTTGCTATTCCAGCTTTCATAACAATGATATTGATGCCATTCGCTTATTCTATTGCAGCAGGAATCGCATGGGGAATAATAGCATATGTTTTAGTTAAAATAGCAGTAGGAAAATATCAAGAAATAAATGCCGTAATGGCCACACTGTTTGTGTTAATGATAATGTTCTACTTAGGGCCTGGAGATCAGACTACCTTCGAATTCATTTTCCAAGGATGAAATTGAATATATTTACATAAATTAGGCACTATAGTCATGCTGAAATATGCATACTATAGTGCTTTAAAATGTGTGGTGTTTTTAGATGAGGGATACTCTATTAGAATCAATATCTACTTCCGTAAGGACAGTACCTGACTTTCCTTTAGAAGGTATTTTATTTAGAGACATCACTCCATTATTATCCGATTACAAACTTCTATCTCAAACAATTGAAAGAATAGTCCATGATATGGCAAATCTACATTGGGATCCAGATATTATAATTGGACCAGAAGCTAGAGGCTTTATTTTTGGACCATTATTATCAACTAAATTAGAGAAAGCCTTTGTGCCAGTAAGAAAACCAGGGAAACTCCCGCCACCTACATTAAAAATAGATTATAATCTTGAGTATGGATCCAATAGTTTAGAAATACATGATGATGCTATCTTACCAGGCCAAAAAGTAGTAATTATAGATGATCTTCTAGCAACAGGGGGTACAGTATCTGCATGTATAGAATTATGTAAGCAGTTAGGGGCAGAAGTAATTGGCACCATATTCATAATAGAATTAGAGGGATTAGGGGCAAGAGAACTTATTCACCCTATTCCTATACATTCCCTTTTGAAATATCCAGCATAATAATAACGCGAAACGCCCGATTTATTCAAAGGTAACACGCCTTTCCAAGGATTGATTACAGTGGCAGACAATAACCCACCACCTCCGCCTCCAGCAGCAAAACCAACTTCTCCTCCACCTCCGCCTCCAGCAGCAAAACCAACTTCTCCTCCACCTCCGCCTCCAGCAGCAAAACCAACTTCTCCTCCACCTCCGCCTCCAGCAGCAAAACCAAAGACTATGGGAAGTCCCAAAAAAGTTCCAAAAGCAAACAAACCTTCTAACAAACCTATTAGTAAGAAATCTAAACAAAAGAAAAAATCTAGAGGGCCGCGCCTTCGATTAAAAATTAAATCTGCAAAAATAGATTCCGATGAAGATAACTACCAATCTCAACGTGGCTGGGTTACGGCTTCTACAGATTTACTTCCAATCGAAGAAGAGGTAAAAAAAGAACCTGAAATCATGATACACCAATGCACTATGTGTGGATCTAGGATGACCATTCCTAGACCAAAAAGAGAACGATATAAAGTCATATGTTCTTATCCGGAATGTGGTCACGAAGATATGGTTGGAGTTTAAATAACTAAATCTTTAATTATTAATGTCCTCATCACTTAAGATACCCTTTGGCATGTACAACTTTACTAATATTGCATTTATTAATGCAATTATCCCCATTACCTTCGCTGAAGCTAACATGCCTTCCATGAACGCTAATTTGGCATTTTCTATTAGCTCCATACCTAGTAAATTCCCCTCACTCAACAATTCTCCTCCGATCCTCATTGCTGCAGGAAAAGACTCCATAGGCACTGTTCCCAATGACTCCGTTAAACCATTAGGGACTATCATATTCCTTTGATAGAACTCATTTAATACACTTCCTCCAATTGCAATACCAAGTGCACCCCCAATCTCTCTACTCGCGTCATTTGTTGCACTACCCACTCCTGCTTTGTCTTCTGGGATTGAATCCATTACAATAGTTGTAGATGGTGCCATTGTCAAACCCATCCCAAAGCCTAGTAGAAAGAAAATACATGCAAGCCGTAAATATTCAGTATTTATGTCGATTGTAGTAAAAATTACCATTGCCAAAGTAATCAATACTAGGCCAAAAGAAACAACATTATTACTCCCAAATTTTCTAGATAATCTATCACTATTTGCAGCAGCAGGCATAAGCCCCAAAGGAAGAATCAAAAATCTAATAGAAGCTTCTAGTGCAGTATGACCTCTAATAAGCTGAAAATGTAGCATTTGTGTAAACATAAATGAAAACATTACAAAAGATGCCAAAGATATAGCAATCAACCCTAAAGTAAATCCACTAGAGTTAAAGAAATTTATCGGCAACATTGGAAATTTAGCTTTCTGTTCCCATTTGATAAATGAATAGGTGAGACAAATACCAATTAATCCAATAATGACAAATTCTTTACTTGTCCATCCAAGGCTGGGGCCTTCAATTATGGCATATAGTATAGATCCTAGGGCAAATACTGATAAAATAGCTCCATATGGATCTAAAGGCCTTTTTTGCGAATCTCTGGAGTTTGGTACAAACATTAAACCTAAAATTAGTGCTAAAGTAATAATTGGAACATTAATCAAAAATACCATTTGCCAATCATAATTTTCAACCGCCCAACCTCCAACCAGGAGGCCTATGGGGGCGCCAATTCCTGCCATCATCGTCCAAATACCTATGGCACGCCCTCTTTCTTCTGGTGGAAATACTACAATTACAATAGACAGAGTAGCAGGCATTACCAGTGCGGCGCCAAATCCCATCAAACCTCTTGCCAAAATAACTTCACTTGATGAATCAGCAAAAAAACCCGCACTAACAGATGCTAATCCAACTAAAATTAACCCTAACTGTAAAGCCCTTTTACGTCCATATCTATCGCCAAGTGCCCCCATGACTAAGAGCGTACCACCAAATATTAATGCGTAGGCATCTACTATCCACTGTAATTCGGTATTATCTGCTTTTAAGTCCTTAGATAACTCAGGTAATGCAACGTTAAGTGTTACATTGTTTAACATTACAACAATGAGACTAAGGCTCATAATTCCTAATATTAACCAACGGCGTTCATGGACATCCGATGATACAACCACAAATCATGCTAAAATATTAATGCTATTAAAGAGAGACCTTCTATACCATAGGTTTCATTGATAGGAGTACTCCGCGATAACTATGGACAAGTGCTTTTATGCATTTAGCATTACACTAATACTTGCTACATCAAGTATTTCTGGATGCATATTTACCTCAGATGAGGGGGTAACAAATGAGCCAATCGAAATTACATATCCTTCAATATATGATCGACATAATATAAATTTTCAAGATAATCACACATTTTCATATACGCTAAAAGAAGGCCAAAATTATGCCTTAGAAGTACAGGAAACTTTCATAGAAGTAGATACATCTGATATATGGGAAACAGGTCCAGAAACTTCTGTCGTACATCTGTCTTATTGGTTACCTAATAATACTTTAGAAGGACACAGAGTTCCAGTAATTGCTATAATAAGTCCATATTTTTCTTATGGCCTACAAGGCGACGAATCAACTCCTACAAATATTATAGGAGCAGGTAGAGGGGAATTTATTTTTGAGAATTTTGTACCTCATGGATATGCGTTTGTTCAGGTAGCTGTTTTTGGAACAGAACTTTCAAGTGGTTGTTTTGATTATAGGGGGGCTGGAGAAGGATTAGGCATTCATCATGCTATAGAATGGTTAGGCACTCAAAATTGGTCAAATGGCCATGTTGGATTATATGGCAAATCATATGAAGGCGCTACACAATGGGAGGCTGCAGCTCTAGGAAGTGAATATTTGAAAACTATAGTTCCAATATCTGGAACGACTGCACTTCATCCTCTACTTTACAAAAATGGAAGTGCTGAAGCTAGGAGCCAAGTAATGCATATGAATTATTTTTCAAGTACTGTTGATTATGATGCCGACGATCTAGATAATATTTGTCCAGATATTGTTGAAGGATTTTTCGCGGGCCCAATAACCTACGGGGCAGGAGAGTTTGACCCATACATGTCAAATTATTATGATGAGCGAAGCCACATCGATAAAGCATTCCAAAACTGGAACGGAAGTGTTTATTGGATACAAGGATTCCAAGATTGGAATGTAGATCCACATCAAGTATTTGGGGGGCCAATAGGGACAAATTGGTACCAAGATTATGTTGATGCTGGATATGAAATAAGAGGTATGCTGGGGCAATGGGAACATAATTACCCCGACCAATGGAGTAAACATAATAATCAAGATATTGGTTATGGAGGCGAGGCAATCCATAATATGACTCGATGGGATTGGGCTCAAGACTTGTTTGAATGGTATGAGTATTATTTGAAGGGTAATGGACCAAAACCAGATTTCGTTGCACAAGTTCAAAGGAATGATGGGCAATGGAGAATAGAAAAAACATGGCCTCCTGAAAACTTATCCTGGCTCATCATACCTCTTTCTGAATGCGCTACTCCCGGTGCTTTTGTTGGAGGAGGGGCCCCAGTTGTAGGAGGGGGGCAAACTGTTACCACATCATGTACATCCCTTTCTGAAGAAAATGATATAAAAATTTCAGGCCTTATTAGATTAGAATTAGAAGTTGTAGCAACAATGGATGGTGGCCAAATATTTGCAGAGCTAAGAGATTCGGAAACGGGCATTAGACTTGGGCACGCAACAATGGATATCAGATATCATGCTGGAGGCTATGAGCCCCAAACAGTACTACCATCCGAGCAACTCACTATGATGATGGAATTCCAAGCAATTGATGCAATTTTACCTGCGGGGCATGGTATAGATATTTTATTTTCAGAAACTGGTGAAGATTATCTTGCACCTGCTTGTGGCTCTAGCTGCTCTATACATATATTACCTTCATTATCCAAACTTTCTATACCTCATATAATCCAAGATGGAGAAGGTATATTAATTACTCCACAAAGCCCAGATGCAGCAAATAATTGAACAAATTTTAGTAGGGTTGATGATATATGGGTCTCAGGCGCTACATATGTCCCTCCCTCGTCGTGCGATGGAACAAATGGGATTTGCAGTCTGTTGTCTAATGTGTGATGCAGGGGATGTTGCTGGATCTAACCGATGTAGATATTGCATAGATTCGCATGTCAAAAGTAGAGATAAATTAAACACGCGCCTTCCAAAAACTAAAGCAGATAGACTAGCTAGAGAGTTTATTACGATGCTAACAGAACCATCAAAATATATAGATGATTCAGATCATGGCGATTCAATGTTATATTACTCTAAATTAGTAGATAAACATAATGGTATTGTTCCAGCTAAAACTTCTGAAGATGTAAAAAAAATATTTGAAATGCAAAGAAAAATAAAACCTAAATCATTGATAAGAGATGTAGCAAATCAAAATAAATGGGTTGAAGAACCACCAAATGGTATAGAGAGAGAAAAACTGTTGAAGTTAATTACGCAAGACAGCGTATTAAGTGGTAGTCTTGATTGGGACAATATATTAGATGGGGTAGATGAATTATTAGATAATCAGGATATTTGATTTAGATATAGATTGAGAGAAGTGGAAAGAAATGACAGCCGAAAGAGATCCTAGAGCATGGTGGTTAGATGATGACCCATTCGACAAAAAAAAACATTCCGATAATACGCAACAAACATCCACCACCTCTCCAAAATATGAAAATCCGGCTAACCCGTTCCAAGATATCCTAAATGACTATTTTGGAAATACTGAGAGATACACAATTCCTGTTCATAAAGGTTCGATTTGGCACTTTTCAAAAATAGAAATCAAACACCTTATTCAAGCCACACTGGCTTTTACACTTGCTTTAGCATTCATTGGTAAAGGGATAGTGGGCGCCATAGAAAATCCTTCAATTTTCATAATCGATGGATTTCTTTATTTCATATCTTTAGCCCCTGCATTTTTACTTCATGAAATGGCACATAAAATAACAGCTAGAAGATATGGATGTTGGGCAGAATTTCGTGCAAACCCGGCTGGATTACGATTTGGAGTAATTTTAGCCGCTATATTGGGCATCGTTTTTATGGCACCGGGCGCAGTTATGGTTGCAGGTAGGACAACTACAGCACAATTCGGGCGTATAGCTTTGGCTGGCCCGGTAACAAATATTATACTTTGGAGCATTGGCATTGGCCTCGCATTAATATTCGGTGAATTAAACATAATATTGGATAGAATAATTCAAACATGGCTATGGGGTAATGCTATTCTAGCCGCTTTTAATATGTTACCGTTTGGTCCATTAGATGGCAAAAAAATTAAAACATGGTCTGATACTATATTTAATATCTGGTTCTCTATAACTTTAGCAGTCGTATGGATTACTTACAAATACTCTTCAATATTATTTGTATGATTCCTAATTTAACGTATTCAGAACTGGCTTTTCATCACAATGAAAAAATGTTAGTAAAGCCCACCAAGTAATCATATCCAAACTATTTGCAAGATTTGCTACTCCAGTATTCTCATCACCATAATTTTTACCCATAGTATCCATCCAATTTTCCATTTCTTCTAGTGTATCGCATGTTTGATGATAACACCAATATCCATCTACTAGACCTCCAAATCCTATTGTAACAGTGCCTAAATTATCTTGGAAACTAGCGTGATCACTTCTTGCTGTAGTGTCTTCATATACGATTATTTCTGGCCTATCCATGTCTAACCAAACATTAGTTTTCCAAGTATCTGATGAATAATTTGTTCCAACAAGGGTGCCCATTTGCTTTTCTAGGCCTAAAGAATCTGAGCCAATCCAATTTGATAAACCAATCATTTCAGGTTGATCCAACATGTCATGATTTGGTCCTGGGCCAATATAAACCCTCATTGGCCAAATTTCTTCATCTTTAGGGTAACCATCTTCATCAATATTCGGATCAGGATCTCCATGAGGGGCTCCTCCACCTCCGGGCCAATTAACACCAGCCATATCTAAGTTGATATAATTTGTAACAGTAACTTCGGGATTGTCCTCTTTTACATAATATTCAGTCCAATAATCCGAACCTCTTTTCCCTCCTTCTTCACCTGACCAAAGGCAGAAAACCATAGTTCTTCTACTGTCAAATTCAGCTAGGGCTTTAGCAGTCTCAAGAACCATCGAGGTCCCTGCGGTATTGTCATAAGCACCAACTCTAGTACCATATGTCCTTTCTCCCGTTATATGGGGATCTAATAAAACTGCATTTGCCGGTGGAGCTATATCGAAGTGAGCACCAAAAACCAACCACTCATTTATTATTTCTTCTCCCCACTTGTATGCACATATATTGTAAGCTTCAGGATTTTGTGTGCCTACAATGTCCGTAAATTCAAACCTATGAGTTTTTACTTCTAATCCAAATGAACTCAACTCATCAATAAGATACATAGCCGCATCTTCATATGCAGTATTCCCCTGACCTGCCCATCTATCGTAATATCCATTTTTACCATCTATGATATCAAATGTGTCAGTTGGGTCAGTTATTTCATAGAGTCTATCATATACAACCTTACCATTAACAATCCCAGTTGAATGGACCCCTCCCTCTCCAATACTTGTTGATTGTATTCTCTCGACAAGTATACTTTTGATAATCACAAAACCTCCAGTAATTTTACTTGGTGAAACCGTATCAAATGTTGTGTTATTTTCCGGCCCACTTCGTTTTATGCCATTTCCAAAATCTCCATCAGGTCCTGAATTAATTAACCATGTATTCCAAGACTCATGTTGGTCTCTTATTGGCCAAAATTCTCTATTAATATCACCAATCATAAAAATCATTTCATTAATACGAGGAGGTGCCAATATCGATATATCAATAATTTCTCCTATAGTTAAATCAATTACAGTGGAGTTTTGAACAAAACCGGTTTCTGGATCTATTAATAGATATGGAATAAAAACCGACATTTTAGTTGTCGCTTTAAACTCCACTTCTTGAAAAAAACCTCCTTGCATTATATCAACATCCACTATCAAGTCATTTATATCCAAATTTTTATTTTCTGCTCCTATGCAACCACTAATGGGTCCGGATACCATAATCATAACAAGAAATAAAGCAATATTACGTTGAGGCAAATATGAAAACATAACTACTCAACTACTACTTCGTTTTTTAATCGAAATGTTACAATTTGAAATACTAACCACTTCAATATTTGGAATGAAAACAAGAGGCCTAGTAAATTTATTTTCACTCGCTTCTTCTTCTATTATCTTAATCTCTGCAGCTCTTCTTCTCTTACTTCGTTTTTTCATTCTAGCCCTAACTCGCCATGTGATAAATAATAATAGAATTACTATATATGGTAAAAGTTGTTGCAGAATCCATTGCCACCCAATTACTAAATTAAAATTTAAGGTATCGCTTGAATCTGAAAGCATTCTATATTTTATCACCTGCCGTCCTTCACTATTGAATTCCATACTTGTTATAGTATTAAGTGAACTTAATTCTTCCAACTTAATTCCTAGGGGTAAAGTAAGCGTTAAGTCTACAGGCATATCAAATGAATTACTACTTGGAATAGGAGTTTGTATCCCGTCTAAAACTAATCCATCTATTATTGTGGATGCTGCGACCATTGTAATAGCGTTAGTCAAACCATCCATCGCAGTAATCATAGGTGTCATTATTGGGGTAACTATATTTTCAATCATCGGAGCATTTATGTCAATATTCAGATTATCTAATCCATCGCCATTAACTATGTCAAATATTTCAGACCAGCTATTTCCTAACCCTACTGTAGTTCTTACCTTGGGTATACTTATTGAAAGAACAATTCCATTTCGATCCCCAATAATACCATCATCATCAATTAAACCTTCAAGAGTAGTGTTAATTTGGAAACCATCAATATTAATTTCCCCCATTGAAGGTTCTGTTTGTAATTCTGATTTTATTAAACTAGTAATACTTTCGCCAAAATTATTAGTAAATTCTGTAATGCCAGCAGTTGAAAACTCAATTACCTGTTCTTCTCTACAAATGTCTATTTGATCGTTGTCGCATATAGAAAATGTTGTTGAATATGGAGACTCGCCTCTGTCTGCAATCTCTAAGATTAATTTTAATAAATCAGCTGGTAGAACTGGTATAGAAACATCTGTTGAATCGCTTTTCATAGAATCTAAAATTGAATTAGGCACCTCTATACGATGTATAGCTACTTCCATATTTAGTTCAAACTCGATAGATATCCCTTTTTGTAATTCAGAAAAAGAATATTCTGAAATATCTAATTCAATGGAACTTCTTTTACATGATTTTTCTTCAGATGTGCAAAATACATCTGCACTAACATCTGAACAAGATGATAAACCATCATAACAAAGTGCATGAGACCAATCAAAAGAATTAGATCCCTGTAATCCAAAGTTACCAATATAATTGTTATCTGTTTTATGAAATAAAGTAATTATATTTCCGCCTTCACTATTTGATGCCCAAGTTGGTAAAATTAATTTTAGATTTATTTCCGTACTCCCCATTCCAGTAGGTTTCATTGAACTCAAAAAACTAGGATCTAAGATAGTTTCAAATGACATTCCACTATTAACTATTTGTTCTAAATCGTCTTGCGTAACGCCACTAAGAAAACTTAAATCTCCTAACTTATCTCCAATCAAATCACTTAGAGCAAGTTGAAATGGCTGACTTGTACTTCTTAGATAAACAGGATAATTATTACTCATTGCAGCATCCCCAGATGTACAATAATTTACTCCTACTTCTTCACAATCCGCCAAAGTATGTTGATAGTTTAAACCTCCTGGAAGTAACCCAGAATTATCTAAAGAACTATCTAATATCCATTCAAAATCACCCATTTGTACTGATAATCCAGGTACAGTTTCAGAAAGTGAATTACCAACAGTACTGACCGGAAACTTGTTTGATATTGAATCAAGATCAATCAATCCATTGTGATGAGCCATTCTTATACCATCAGATGTAACAACTGGGATGTTGCCTTTGTCAGTAGGAATTAATTCTAAACCATCTATTGAACCAGTTTCAATATGATTTATTGTTGCAACCAAATCAATAGTAGCAGCATTTTCATTAGACAAGTCAAGTACAACTTCCAAATCCATAGATTTAGAATTTGATTCCAAATTAAATGTGTTAGTGGTTTCATTATTTCTAAAGCCCATCATAAATTCCAAATTAGAGGAATATGTAGACGCTGAATTTAAATTATTAATTTGCCATTTCCCTGAATAATATGGAAAATCACCAGAAACAGGAATTTTTTCTGCCGTTGGTCCATTGGTGCCAATTATTGTTGCATATGGAGGCGGATCAATATAGTATGTACTTTTATGTCCAGACTCGGTATTGACAGGTAATTCAGTTTTAACCTGCCCACCCATTACCAATAGAGATTTATAGGCACTTTCTAAATTAAGATTCGAATTGGTATTAAGTCCAAATTTATCTGCGGATAATCCTATTTCTACTGTTGTCTGAATGCATATTGGAGGAGTGTAAGCATTTCCATTGTCGTCCTGTGCTCCATCAATTTCACAATTGACTATTACACCATTATTTTCAACTTCATTAGCCCATGTTGTACTAGGAGAAGAAGCACTTCCCAAGGAACTTAATATATTCTCCACACTAGAATTAATTTCACCCATTAATTTATCTTTAACTAATATTGAGCCCTGCTCACCATCCCAAGGCTCATTCCATGAGTTACGTATTACGTCAGCAGGTATTCCATCACCTTGGAAAATACCGTCATTTTCTAATAATAAATCTGCTACCGAATTTGAGAAGCCCAATGGCGCCCTAGCGTATTCATATATTGCCCAAGTTGCACTAAATTCCATGGTCTCCGTGTCTTTCATATTTATGTTATATATGCCCTCAATCCATGATTCTCGGCTTGACCCATCATGAGCACCATTAACATCATCACAAATGCCTTCATTTTCCATACAAATTTCTAAATTATCAACATCTGTATTTGCACTTGCAACTGGTAAAATAATTTGAATTAAGAAAATAATTATCATAAATATTACAATATTATTATTATATTTTTGTTGAGAAGAGAAAGAAGCTTTCGATGCTAGCCGCTCAACCATATTACTTGACTATAAAGTATCATTAATCTATGATTCGGTATTAGGATTCATTTATTAGATATTTTTATATAAATAATAATTAAATAGATACTTGTAAGGGAGCACTTGAAACCCTATGACTTATCCAAACAAATATGCCGAGTTGGCTTATTTCAAATTCACCTCGGACATTCGAAGAAATAGCGATTCCCAAATCTGTTTGTAAGTCATTAAAGATTGCCAGCACTTCTTCAGACCCCCCGCATTTACTAATCACAGGTCCAGCAGGTGTAGGAAAAACAATTTCGTGGCAATTATATGCAAGGCAGATTCTTGGTGCCGGCTGGAAATCTACAACACATATTTTACAATGTAGAGATTTGGTACGAAAAAGAGGCGCAATGGCGCAATTTGAAGAATTTTTAAGACCAGGTGGATCCTCCGCGAATACTCTTGCAGGCATGATAAGTCTGGACTCCTTTGATAGAGAAATTTTCACAAAAGAAGAAGGGGACATCCCTCCTGCCGGACAAGAAAACGATATTGGTAATAAAATACCAATAAGCCGTTTAATAATTTTAGAAGATGCAGATTACTTAGGCCATATTAGACAGGCATATCTACGTAGAATGATGGAGACAGTAGGAAATGCTTCTAGATTCATATTGGTGACCCGCGCCCCTTCTAGAATAATAGATGCATTAAGGTCAAGAACTCAAATGATCCGAATTCCCTCAACAAGTAATGACTTAATTATCGATACACTGGCAAATATCCCTACATTTAATTCTAGACAACCTTCAGTTGGCGTTTTAGAAGATATTGCCTATATATCACAAGGAAATCTAAGGAAATCAATTTTTATTCTAGAACTATTAGATATGCGAAATCTATCTTCAGACCGCTCGGCTGTACATAACCTAGTCCAATCTACCACACTTCAATCAAGTCGCCATATACTAGAAATGTCCCTAAGAGGGGCGGTTGTTGAATGGCGGTGGGAGAATAAAGCAGGAAGAAAGCGTAAAGTTTTATCAGGGGCAATGGCAGAAATTGATAACCTAATGAATAATTATGGACTTGATTCTGACGACATAGTGTTACAGTTACACGATGTGCTAATAGGTAGAAGGTTAACATTACCAGATAAACTTAGAGAAAAGTTACTTTCATCCTTGGCGATTTGCGACACAACATTGCAGAAGTCCACATATGCAAGAATACATTTTGAAAATTTTCTTCATAAAGTGGCCAAAGCTGGAAAAGAACACGGACTTGCATTTTAATTTACATCAAACCCTAAGTTTTGAGTATAACCCACCCGTCAGCGAATATTGTGTACCGTTCCGGAAACCCCGCTCTTTCTAATTCAACATTTGAAAAAAACTCATATAAAGATATGAATTGGTGGGATAATTCAGAATCAAATTTAATGACAATCGAGGGAGTTGCAGAAAAAACAGCATTTTTATTATTAATTACCGCAACTAGTGCTATAGCAACTGCAATGATGATGCCAGGAGCAGCATTATTGTGTGTCTTAGGCTTCATTGGTAGCCTTATTTGTTTAATTATGGTAATGTGGTCAAAGTCCAACAGCCCCTTATTAATTTGTTCATACGCTTTATTTGAAGGCTTATTATTGGGTGGCATTACATGGATATTTGAAGTATCTACTGGCATAGAAGGCTTAGGAATAATTTCTGCTGGGATAACATTTCTAATACTTGGGGTAATGATTACAATTTATAGATTAGGATTAATACATTGGGATAAAAATATGCAAATAGCAGTTACTTCATCAATGATGGCTATTATGTTAATATATTTAATTTCAATACTTGGTTCATTTTTAGGATATAATATGCCTTATATACATGGCTCAGGGACAATTGGAATAGCATTTTCAGTCTTTGTTGTCGGTATTGCATCATTATGTTTGGTTGCCGATTTTGATTTTATAGAAAGAGGTGTATTGAAAGGAGCACCAAAACAACTAGAATGGAGAGCGGCATTTGGCTTACTCGTTACCTTAGCATGGTTATATCTTGAAATATTAAAATTAGTGTCAAAAATTGCTGCATCGAGGAATTAAATTTGGAATTTGATTTAATATTAGCATTAAGCGTAGCAGGAATAATGCTCGGAGTAATAGAGGGAATAAAACCCGGGCCTTTACTAACTATGGTGATTAAAGAAACCCTATCGGGAGGATTAAAAGCAGGAATTTGGACTGCAGCAGCGCCAATATTTACCGATGGGCCACTGATCATTATCAGTTTGTTTGCAGCAACCTGGTTTTCAACAAGACCCGTATTCTTAGCCATAATATCATTGCTTGGAGCAATATTCTTGATAAAAATGGGATTTGAATGTTTTTCAATCGAACCCCCAGATCTAAAATCTACTAATTCTGAATATTCTAAATCTTTTAAGAGAGGAATATTAACTAATTTATTAAATCCTAACGTTTATGTATTTTGGTTTTTAATAGGCGGTCCATTGATGGCTTCAGTTGTGAATGAGGAGCCATTAGCACCCGTCGCTTATGCAATTTCTTTCCTAATTTCGATAATTGCTGTAAAAACAACAATAGCATATTTCTTTGATAAAACTAGAGGGCAAATATCTTCAAAAACCTACAAACTATGTTTATCTATATGTGGCATAGCAATGATAATATTTGCATTTGGCTTCCTGTATCAAGCTATTGATCTATTCAATGTTTGAATAATTATAAGGTAGAAAAACCACCTTCTGGAAGGGGATTCAAGGGGACAGTGGATTCCCTCAGACTAGGGCCGGTCATCATTGTCCCATATATTCCCTGATCTACAATATTATGCGAAAGGCCGAACCATGGCCTACCATGCTTATCAATTAAAATATCAATAAAATCACCAAATCCTCCACATCTGTTGTACCCACAATCAATTGTAGTATCAAGTGGATCTCCAAAATTATTGACTTGAATTGTAGTGATTAGTGGCATAGGAGAGAAAGCATCAGTCATAACTGAAATATATCCATTCCAAGTATTACCCCCCGAATCACCAAGATATGCAAATGCCACACGTCCAGAATCACCTGCTGCGAGGGCAGGAAAACCCGTTCCATTTAGATTAGTAGGTGGAGCAATCATAATCGGGTCACTCCAAGTATCACAATTATCAAATGAATATGAATAATAAGGCATATTGTCCAAACCAATCCACATTGCATGAACATTATTGTCCTCATCAGGATAAACTTGCGCTTCTTCTGCATTCCAAGTTGCTGCAGTTCCAGTTTGATCTGTAGGCAATTCATGTTCAGTCCATGTCAAACCTCCGTCTGAACTTCGATAAATTGAATACCCTTCTCCATCGCAACTAGGATTACCTCGGTAAAAATTACCATTGTTTGATCCAACCATATGCCCAGTTAAACCTCCGCTGTTACAATTAGCAGGTGCACCAGGTACCTCAGGGCCCCAAGTTAAACCACCGTCTTGACTTGTTGAACAGAGTGGAGATTGCCAATTCCCATTTACACAGAAAACCCATGTGGTTTCATGCAAGAGAGCATTATAGGGAGAGGATGCAATTGTCTGGTGATCTTGTACGGAATACCCGGTTGCAAATGATGATAGCCCCAATGGGCCCCATGTTTCGCCTTCATCATCAGACCATTCCACAGTCATTCCTACTAACGCATGCATGTCAAATTTCATTATTCTATCAGTCCAAGGGTCAACGTAAACATAAGGGTCATTGCTATTGGCAATTTGTCCTTGGTATGTATTTTCACAGGAATAGTCTAAACTAGTCATTTCAATCATATTAGAACACCTAATTATTGCAGTGGAACCACCAGGGCCATTGCCCCAACTAGTCATGAATAGATTATCTTCTGATGTTATTCCAATAGTTGGCTCAAATGTAGAAAAACCAATTCCATAATATGTCCCTTTTGAACAAATTGGAATATTTTCACCTACTAAAATAGTAGTTATGTCGATAGAACTGTCAACATTACGAATATCAGTAGAATTTGGAAAATGATACCATGAATTATTAGCAAAACCATCAGGGCATATTTCATCAAAAAATGAATCTATCCCTCCCATCTCATTTGATTCTTTACTAAAACAACCAGATACCATTGAGGTTAAAACCAATAAAACAACAAATGCTGTAACGGTCTTCATATTTCTACGGCCGTGCTTTCTATACATCATATGTACGGCGAGGTGCTCTCTCATAACTTGAGTGTGGAATTACCACCTTCAGGTATAACTGGTAATTGTAAAATTGTGCCATATAATGAAGGCCCAGTAGTTAAGGTTCCTATTATGGCTTCATCACTACCTGCAGCATTGTGGGCCAAGGCAATCCAAGGCCTTCCCTCATCATCAATCTCTATATCTATAAAATCACCAAATCCTCCGCACCTTATATTCCCGCAATCAGGTAAAATATCCAAAGGGTCACTTGGTATGTTAACTGCAACACTAGTAATTAGGGGATTTTCAGCAAATACATTAGTCATAATTGACATATAGCCAGACCAACCTCCTCCTGATGATTCATTCCAGTCTCTAGATTCTCCTATATATCCAATCACCACTCTTCCAGAATCTCCAGCAAATATTGTTGGAAAACCAGTTTCATTAACTTCTGGTGGAGCAACCATCATTGGAACACTCCAAGTTTCCCCTTGATCCTTGGAATATGCATACCATGGCATTTGATCATCAGATATCCAAGTAGCATGAACATTCCCTCCTTCATCAACAGCGGTTGCAACCTCATGAGAATGCCATCCTTGCTGCATCCCAATCACGGTAGTTATGGTATGCTCACTCCAAGTTACTCCACCGTCTAGTGAACGGTAGACTGCCGGACCTTCACATGATGGATTTCCTCTATAAATTGAACCATCTGTACCTGCAGCGAGATGGCCGTGTAACCCTGAGCATTGACTACCAAATGACTCAGTAGGGTAACCCAATCTCTGAACATCCCATGTCTGGCCACCTGTGACGGAACGAGAGCATTGAGGGCCAGCAGCAGCAGATCCGGTGTTAATGCAATAAACATATACCACATCTCCAATAATGGCATTTGAATGCGGTACAGATGCTATACTCTGATGGTCTTGAGTTACATAATAACCTTCAACAGGATAGGGGATACTCCAAGATTCTCCATCATCATCAGAGTATTCTACAAACATAGCTGCCAGTGCATGCATATCAAATTTTACTAATCTATCATTGAATTTATCAACATATAAATATGGATCGTTAGAATTTGGTGTTTGCCCCGAATCATCATCAACTTGGCCAAATGGCCCTACATCTTCCCATGTTTGCCCTTGATCTTGTGATCTAATAATATGTGTTCCGTCTCCAAGTCCATTATAATTTGTAAAGAAAATAGCGCCCGATGAAGTAATTCCTAATGTGGGCTCAAAAGTATCCCATCCAGTCCCATAATAGGTTCCAGCGGAATAAAAAGGAATGTTATCTCCTGTTAGATTTGGAGTTATATTTGCATTTAATACTGCATTAGGGTCAGTAGCATCAATTGCCCATGGGTTTATTGGATTACCAGGATAATGGTACCATGTAGTAATAGGAATTTCCCCTTCTTCAAAGGAAAAAATACCATTGGTTTCTTCCATATTGTCTTCTTTTACGGATAAACAACCAGATAAAGTAGGCATTATCATGAGTATCGCAATAAACATACTAAGGTTTCTCATAGTATTGCCCGCCTGTTCAATGTTGAAAATATCATGCTTTGTCTGATCACACTTAGTCCCAACTATTTTCTATAATATTTGGAATCGTTTCTATTATCGTTTCATCTAGGTCCCGCCATTGTATTTTAAAATCTTCAGAAGCAGGTTTCGCATCCCAATATAATTTATTTTTTAGATGTGTTTTCGCCCAAGAAATACTAACTTTTGGATGGAATGCAGCAATAATTAATGCAACCCAGTAAGGTATGACGCGCGTTGGCCATTTCCTACTGGGATAATTGAATTTCAGTAAATTAGCAATGTCTCCTAACATCATTTCTCCTCCCACAGTTAAATAACGCCCTCCTGATTCACCCATATCCAATGCCCTAACATGAATTTCTGCTACATCTCTAACATCAACAATACTAATTTGCATTGGTATTAAAACAGGTAAATTACGCTTTACTAACATCATAAGAATAGCCAATGAACCGTTCAAATGGCGCGAGGAAAGAGGAGGTCCAAATACCATACATGGATGTATTGTCAACATCCTAGGCCTCACCGCAGGCTCTAAATTATTATGCCAATTTCTAACTAACATCTCAGCACTATATTTTGCCAGTCCATAAGGATTTTTAGATAAGGTTGCATCGTGGGCAAAAGTTTCAGTGGTAAGTATTACCCCGTCTTCCCAGGATGCAGGCCTAATAGCTGCAGTGGATGAAGTATGTATCAAATTCTTTACAGTTCCGCTTTTATCAATAGCATTTAGTATATTTTTTGTTCCAATAATACTTGGGTCAACAATATCTCCTTGAGGATTTTTTGATTTAATAATTACAGCAGCAGCAGTATGGATTACATCATTAGCACCATTTATAGCAGAATTTACACTATTTACATCAAATAGATCCATTTCCACGATCTCTAAAGTTCCATCCCCTTGGATTGGAAGTGTACATAAATGTTTGATTCTAGAGGGGTCATTAAGATCCCTAACAGTAGCTCTGACATTTCTCCCTTTTGATAGAAGATTAGATACAATGTGACTTCCTATATAGCCACTAGCACCAGTTACTACAACGACGTCATCCATGTTCTGCCCTAGGGGGTATAATGATTGAGGCTTCCCTCTAAACCAAATCTTCTCCGAGATGGGATAATAACTCAATTAATTCAGCATTATTAGGAAATAAATCTACTGCTTTTTGTGCTGCGAAGAACGCTGATAAATTTTGATTAATCTCCATATGTGCCCTAGTTAAGTTGATCCAAGCCTCTCCTCTTTTAGAGTAATTTTTCGATACAATGGCTTCTCTAAACCAATTAATTGAATTTTCAATCTCACCCCTTTTCATCATTATTTCTCCTATTTCATTCCACGATTCGCCAAAATTAGGATCTGTTTCTATAGCCCTTCGTTGCCATGCTAAAGCATCTTCATTATCTATTGAATATGTCATACCTAAATAGCAAGCCGATTCTGCAGATGGAGAGAGTAGGTATGATGTGCCATGATGCTCAGCTGCTAATCTAAAAACCCCAATTTTTTGAAGAACATGACCCATTCTAAACAAATCTCTGGCAATTGAATCCTTAAGTGTGATATTATCATATTCTAATAATATATCTGTAGAATTCCATACCTCTCTTATTATTTCAAGTAAAGAATTTGGCCCAATCCTGTCTTTTGTAGGATTATCATTTGCATGCAACCATGCTTCTCTAATTAAATCCGGACTTTCTTCAACATGAACCGTATCTCCTTTTTCATATTCATTACTATGGCAAAGAACGCTTTCAGCTTCATTTCCTAACATATCTACATCCCACATTGCCATATATTGTTCTTCAATACCATTTGATGTTGTTTTTGTTATGCGTTGTAATATAGTATTATTTTCCAAACCAATGGGGGCCCAAACCTCTCCATTATTTTTTAGTTTTTTAAACAATTCAGTGGGAATTTCTTTCAAACCTCCTGTTATCAAAATTTTATCAAATAGATCTTCAGAATCAATTGTCATGTATTCCAAACCACTCCAAACAATATCACAATTCAATGCCTTAGAAACAATATCTAAACGCAAATCTTCCCATCTATTCTTCAATGATTCTCTTCTAAAATCATCTATCTCAAGAATATGAATCTTTGATACTCCTAAATGTAATATAACTTCTGTCCACCAATTACCTCTGGGGCCAATTAATAAAATTTTATCATTTGAGGAAATTTCCATCATCTGAAAAATTTGACAAGTTTCAAATAATCCCGGTAGAAGTGAGTTGGGCTTCCCCAAATCTACCCACCATGGTAATTTCAAAGAACTACTTTCAATATTCTTGATATTTTCAGATAAAGGAAGTGCATGAGCCCCTCTAGGGGTTATTGACAAAGTATCTTTTACGACCAAGTTATCCAATGCCCCCATATGACTTAGTCTTTCTAGGGCTTCAGATTGTGAAGACAGTTCCGGCCAAGATATAATTTCTGGTAACAATTCTAAATCACAGTCCGAGATGTCCCGAACGCGCCAGTCTTTATCCACAATGCACAGTCCCATTCTAGGTTATTTAATGAAACCCATAATTATATTATAATGCTTTGTTATATGCTCTATCTGACCAATTCATCAACAGAACTAACGACCAACTCGGGTTGTTTTGATATTTTACCTAAATCTTCTTTAGTTGCTTCACCCGAGAGTACTAATATTCCATTGACATTAGATCGTATAGCCATTTCCATATCTGTATAAATTCTATCTCCTATCATTGCACATTCCTCAGGGGCAAACCCTAACTCAATTATTTTATGTAGAATCATTCCGGGATTTGGTTTGCCGCATATATGTGAGGGACGCACTCCTGTAGTTGCCTCAAATAATGCCATATATGCACCACTATCAGGTAATCCTCCTAAAGGAGAAGGGCATACTATATCTGGATGACTAGCTACTAATTTCACACCATTATGTAAATGAAATGATGCTTTTGATAATTTTTCATAATTGATTTCCGTATCATATCCAATAATTACATATTCCGGGTTATCCGATTTCGTTCCTATCCCTTCAGATTCCAACATCTCACGCATGCCCTCTGTCCCCACAAGGTAGCTTCTTGATACATTTTTTGATTTTAACCAAGATATTAAATCATGAGTAGATAGTAAAATATCACTTTTTTTTGCAGAAATACCCATATTTTCTAATTTTTTCACATATTGCCTCACAGATTTACTAGAATTATTGGATAAGAAAAAATATTGTATTTTTTTTTCATCTAATCGTTGTAAAAATTCAATCGCTCCATTGATTAATTTTCCTCCTAGGTATATTGTTCCATCCAAATCTAAAAAGACACATCTAATTTTATCGAGTGATACATCCAACTGACCATTCAAATTAACACCTCAGGGTAATAATAAGGACTTAATTACGAACCATTTACTATATACGCCGCCGGAAGCTTCCTTGCCGGCAATCATTTCAGTCATCATTTCTCTAATTGACTCCTTTTTTGAAGCCTTTTTCATGAACCAATTTAATAACCATTTCCTTTTTATTACTTGCTGTAATCTATATGAATTAGTTAACTCCGGCCCTAACAAGTCCCATAATTTTTCCATATATATTATAGCAGATTCTTCTGTAAAACCTGAAGAATGTAAGTCCATATCAAAGATATCCGATGTCATTTTTGCAGAAACTAACGCATTCCCGATACCTTCTCCACTAAATGGATCAACAAGACTGGCTGCATCTCCAACACACATTGCTCCAGCCATTGCACTTCTTCTTGGCTGGTATGATGGAGCATTCTTTCTTGGTGAACCAAAGGGTAATTGCCAACCCTTTTCTGTACCTTCAACTAAACTTGCATTTGTAAATCTTTCTTTAAAAACTGGATGATTCTCAATAACATTCTTTTGCATTTTCTTTAATGATTTTTTGATTCCTACCTGCTTCCTTTGTTCTGAAATGACCATCCCAATTCCAACATTCACAGTACCGTCGTTAACCGGAAATATCCAAAAATATCCAGGGTTAACTTCATCGATAAAATGTATTTCTATTGCTCCTGAATCTCCTTCACAACCCTTGACATTATTCCAGTATTCTCTATATGCACCACAATAATGCTCAATATCTCTCATTGACTCATCATGGATACTTTCTGTGATCGTTTTAGCAACTGGACAATTGTATCCTCCTGCACCAATTGTTAATAGTGAATCGAAAGACAACTCTTGTCCATCCTTTGTCTTACCATTAACGCCAATTATTTTTTGAGTACTACCGTCTTTCGTGTGTCTAACCTCTGTTACAGAAAATCCTTGAATAACATAACCTCCATTTTCATGTAAAATTTCAGTAGCTCTTTTGAACATCATATAATCAAATTGTATCCTAGGAAGTGAATATCCTGCCTCCATTTTCTCAAAGGCTTCCTTGGGTAATTCTATTTTTACTTCCTTTCCATTAGAACTACTCATCACTATTGAGTCTACACGAAAGTGTGGAGTATCTTCTATCATTGTTTTAACGCCTAATTCTTTAACATGGCGTAACGATTTGCCACCCACTGCATCTCCACAAATCTTGTCTCTAGGCCATATTTCTTTTTCTAACAATAGGACCTTTCGACCTTTCATGGAATGGTATGATGCAGCTGCCGAACCTCCCGGCCCTCCACCTACAACAATTACATCAAAATTAGAACCATTTGCTGGAACATCACCAACATCGATTGGCTTAGACCATTCACTCATACACTCTCACCGTATACAGCGGAAAGGACTCAATAATTCAAACTATACCATTGAGTTGATTCGTTTATGCCTCTTCGAACTATTATGGATCAGAATATCTGGATTATTCAAACAACTTTACCCGACTCACTCATTGAACCTACTGTTGATTCATGGATATCATATTTTATAGAAGAAAAGTTAACAAAATGTATACAAAGATCTCGAATCACATCTGTTTATGAATGGGAAAACAAAACTTTGAATACTGAAGAACGGAAACTACAAATGAAAACTACACTATCCAACAAAGAACTTTTAATTCAAGCGATTAAAGATAAACATTTTTATTATATTCCGCAAATTATTACATGGCAGGCTGAAACTAGTAATCAGTACGCTAGATGGATTGAAGGTTGACACCTCTACGCACAATTAATGCAATGGTCTTCAATATTAAAGCCAGCAAAGAAAGTCCCCCTTACTCATTGGAGCGCAAAGGATCCAATGACGCTAAAGCCAAAAACTAAAACAGTCACTATATTAATTATAGGATTATGGATTTTTGGTACTGGAGATGCAATAATAATAGCAGCCGGTATTGGAGTTGCTCCGTGGACAATACTCGCACAGGGTATTACAGAACAAATAGAAATTTCAGTTGGCCAAGCAACCTTTTTAGTAAGTTTAATTGTACTTATGTTATGGTTACCTTTGAGAGAAAGGCCAGGAATTGGCACCATACTAAATGCAATATTAATAGCCGCTGCTATAGATATAATGGAACCACACTTACCACATCCTGAGCAATATATTTTCCAAATAATTCAAGCCTTCTTTGGGACAATTTTAGTTGGAATAGGAAGTGGATTATATCTTACTTCAAATTTAGGTCCAGGCCCAAGAGATGGATGGATGACTGGAATTCAAAGAATTACTGAAATACCAATTGGACGAGTTAGGGCGACCATCGAAATATTAATTTTAATTATGGGATATTATCTTGGTGGAACAGTAGGATTAGGTACTGTAATTTTTGCATTTTTCATCGGTCCTATCGTTGCCATCAGTTTACAATTGACGGGCCGTTTTGGTAAAATTAAAAATTAAAAACTATCCAAAAATAATTGCTTTTAGCCGCTTACTTGATTGGTGACTACCCTTCCCCCTGTCCATGGTTGAGGGCCACGATGATAAAAAATTTGGAACAAAAGCAGTACATTCAGGTACAAATCCAGTGGGAGGAGGAGTCAATACTCCTGTATTCTTATCTTCGACATATCATCTCACTGAGGATAGATATGCAGGGTGGGCTGCAGGTGCCCAACATACAATGTTATATTCCCGATTATCAAGTGTAAATTCCGAAGCAGTAGCAGCTAAATTAGTTGCATTAGAAGGCGCTGAAGATGCTGAAGTGTTCGCTAGTGGAATGGCTGCAATTTCAACCACACTTTTGGGTCTTCTGTCAAGCGGGGATCATATCATAGCAAGTTCAGATGTATATGGCGGCACATATGGCCTATTGACTCAAGATCTCCCAAGATTTGGTATTGAGGTAACAATGGCAGATATGCGAGACCCATCTTCCTATGAAGCAGCAATAAAAGACAATACTAAGATGATTTATGTAGAGACATTAACTAATCCCGTGCTAAAGGTTTGTGATTTAGAGGCAATGGCAAATTTAGCTAAACAATATGATCTAATCTCTGTTGTTGATAATACCTTCGCATCTCCATGGGGGTGTAATCCAATAAAGTTTGGTTTTGATTTAGTAATTCATTCAGGTACTAAATATTTAGGAGGCCATTCTGATTTAATTGCTGGATTGGTCGCAGGAAAAAAGGAACTTATAGCTCAAATTTTTCCTAAAAAGGTACATTTTGGAGGGGCAGCAGATCCTCACATGTGTTATTTGCTTGAAAGAGGCATGAGGACGTTGCACGTTCGAATGCCTACGCATACTTCTAATGCCGAGGAGCTGGCAAAAAGACTTTCAAATCATCATATGATTGAAAGTGTAAATCATATCAGTTTACCTGAAAATATGGATTTTGAATTAGCAAAAAAAATCTTACCCAAGGGCAGTGGAATGTTAGCCTATGTTGTAAAGGGGGGCGATTCAGCCGCGCTTGAATTCATGCGTACATTGAAACTGTCTTTAGAAGCAACAAGTCTTGGAGGCGTAGAAAGCCTTGTAGAATGCCCATTTAATTCTAGTCACATGTTTGTTCCTGATGATATCAGACAAGAAGCCGGGGTTGTCCCTGGATTTGTTCGCATGAGCGTAGGAATAGAGGATGTTGAAGATATATGGTCAGACATAAATCAGGCACTTAAAGCGGTCGAAAGCCTTCTTATTACCCATTCTTGAGGATTTTTAATGGCATCGACTGGCCTGATAGCAGTACTTGTATTCATAATACCAATGTGTTTTACCCCCGGACCAAATAATTTACTTTGTGCTGCACACGGGTCTCAACATGGCTTTCGAAAAACCATTCCTCTTACTCTTGGTATGGCAATTGGTTGGACAACTCTAGGGATGTTTGTTGCAGCATTCACCT
>Ga0209090_10000002_pt1 | contig 175631 bp, 156 predicted proteins | sample ArcticOcean_MG_C_9_FD_187432 | JGI IMG/M metagenome (GOLD analysis project Ga0209090, IMG submission 187432) | Marine microbial communities from western Arctic Ocean - ArcticOcean_MG_CB2_152 (SPAdes) (version 2) | ecosystem: Environmental > Aquatic > Marine > Oceanic | place: Arctic Ocean... | reverse complement strand
AGGAAACAGACGCGGCAATGACAGATCTAGTGGAAACTCTGGTGGAAATTCTGGTGGAAACAGACGCGGCAATGACAGGTCTAGTGGAAACTCTGGCGGAAACAGACGTGGCAATGACGGACCTAGTAGAAACTCTGGTGGAAACAGACGTGGCAATGACGGACCTAGTAGAAACTCTGGTGGAAACAGACGTGGCAATGACGGACCTAGTAGAAACTCTGGTGGAAACAGACGTGGCAATGACGGACCTAGTAGAAACTCCGGCGGAAACAGGCAAAAAACAAATAATTCCAGCAGTCGTAAAAAAAGTGAATTCCGTTCTTAATTAAATTATATCCTCAATCAATTTTAATTTTAATAGACGATCTGCAGCACTATATGTTATTGATTTGAATGCTACCTTTTTATCTCCTCCTTCAAATGGTTCTTCGATAGTTGGCTGCCCTCCTCTAAAAAGTCCCATTATAGTCGTATATGCATCTACTCCAATATATGCCTCAATGTAGTATATTGCTGATTCAGCTCCCTGATCGGTCAAGTCATCACCCTCGCCTCCATGCAATATGGTTCTCTGAATTCTGCGTTCTATAATTACTAATATCTCGGAGCAAGGAATTTCCATTTCAACCATGGAATTACTCCTGATCTCGAGAATAGACTCCCCTCCTCCTTCTTTTATTGGTCCTTTGATTTTCAATATTTGTGGGTTCTTTTTTGATATTTCTGCCATTTTTTCACCCTCTTTCTTTTAATTTTATTAATTATTTATTGATACGCTTGCAACAAATGTATAAATTTCTACTATAATTGTTATTTCTTCATCCTAATCTTGTGACACTGGTCCTAATTTATCTACAAAATTAACGTCTAACTCCCCCAATATGAAGTATATCTTCCTTCCAACCATCAATTCTCTGAGAGCAATATGTAATACTGCTGCCATATGCATACGCCTTCCTGTAGTTATTGTATTGATAATCTTTGGTTCGAATCACTATATTTAAGAAAGATAAAAATTATACATATGTTTGAAATAAAGAACTACGTGGGGAGCGTATGGTAAGTGTAGGAGATACGGCACCCGATTTCACATTAATGGCAAATGATAGATCAATGGTAACATTAAGCGATTATATTGGAAATAAAGTTATTTTAGCATTTTATCCAGCGGCATTTACTGGAGTATGCACTACGGAAATGTGTACTCTTTCCGATTCAATATCCAAATTATCAGAATCAAAATCACGAATTTTTGGAATATCCGCCGATAATGTATTTGCTAACAATCTATTCTCTGAAAGTAACAATATTGATTTTCCCCTTCTTTGCGATGTTGAAAGAAAAGTAATCAATTCTTATGGATTAGCAATTCATGACTTCGGGGCACCTGGTTTCACTGCTTCTCAACGTTCAATTTTTGTGGTAGAGGCAAATGGTAAAATCGGCTATTCTTGGGTAGCAGAGAATCCAGGAAAGGAACCTGATTATCATGAAGTTTTAGCTTACGCTGCCGCCTAATTATTCTATTTTCCATTTTGGCCCTTCAGGGCTATCTTCGATTATCACATTCATTGAATTCAATTCATCTCTGATTAAATCAGCCCTTTCCCAATTTTTGGTTTCTCTGGATTTTTGACGTTCGATTAGTAATTCTTCGACCCGAACTGATATTGCTGCTATAGCATCAATAGTATGTTTTGAAATATTTTCTATTTCCTCATTACATGGCAATAATCCTAATATTTCTCCCGCAAATTTGTTTAACCAACTAAATGCTGCTGAAATATATTCTATTTCCTTACCATCTAATAATAATTCTTGTAACCTTTTTACTACGTTTTGAACTTCTACAAATGCAACTCTTGTATTAAAATCATCATTCATTCCTGAAATAAATTTTTCAGAACATAATAACAAGAAATCATATTTATTCCAATCTCCTAATTTTCCCAAAGTAAATGCTTGAGAGTATGTATTTATCAGCCTGTTATAATGTATTTTAGATTCTTCAACCATTGTAGTATTAAATTCAATTGGCTGCCGGTATGGTGCATTCAAAAGTGTATATCTTAATGCCAAAGGTTCAATGGTTGCAAATGTATCATTTATTGTTTGAAAATTACCAAGTGATTTACTCATTTTTTCTCCGTCTACATTTATCATTCCATTATGAATCCAATATTTTACTACGTGTTCTATTCCTAGGCAACATTCTGATTGAAATATTTCCGCCTCATGATGAGGGAATAACAAATCCCTTCCTCCGCCATGGATATCAAAAGTTTCTCCGAGATGTTTTAATGACATTGCAGAGCATTCAATATGCCACCCAGGCCTACCATTGCCCCAAGGACTTTCCCAATATGGTTCATCTTCCTTTGCGCTTTTCCATAATGCAAAATCTCTGTGATCTCTCTTTCCAGCGCCTGTTTCTCCAACTCTTCCTCCTGCGCCAGACCTTACCATTTCTAACGTTTGGCCAGTTAATTGGCCATACTTTTCTGGTGCAGTATCTATCTCAAAATAAACGCCATCATTTCCAATATATGCGTTTTCTTTATCTATTAAAATGGAAATCATATCTATTATTTCTGGAATTGTTTCAGTAACTCTGGAATATTTATCTGCACGCAATACATTCATTGCATCCATTACTTTGAAATAATCTTCGATATTTCTATTAGCAATTTCAAGAAAATCTTTATTTTCTTCCAATGCAACTTTTATTATCTTATCATCTATGTCGGTAAAATTTGTAATGTATGTGACATTAAATTTTAATTCTCTCATCCATCTAGTAATTATATCAAAGGAAATCGCTTGTCTAGCGTGCCCTAAATGACTTGGAGAATAGGGAGTTATTCCGCAAACATAAATGCCAACCTTATCCTTTTCTATTGGATTAAATATTCGCTTTTTTTTAGATCGGGTATCATGAATTTTTAGTGCCATAAATTATGCTTCCTAGGTTATTTACGCCACTTTTTAGCCGATTTAACTAATTCTGAATATAACACCTCATGCTCTCCATTCATTCTTTCTGGATGCCATTGAACACCAATACAGAATTTTAGATCCTGTCTTTCAACAGCTTCGATTAAACCATCTTGTTTTGCATGTCCAACTGGAATTAGCGTCCCTGCATTTGCTACTCCTTGGTGATGAGTTGAATTTACTATGATATTTTCACCCATTAATGACGATATCTTAGAACCCTTTTCAGTAATTACCTCATGTTCACTAAATTTACCATCATAAGCACCATGATTTTCATAGCCAGGTGTTGTATCTAAATGCTGATGTAAATGACCCCCATGAATAATTGATAAAAGTTGCATTCCTCTACATATACAAAGTAGAGGCATGTCCATTTCCAATGCTCCTTTTATTAATGATATTTCTGACTCATCTTGTAGCGGATAATATTCACTTGCAGTGGGATCTGGTTGTTGGCCATACTTTTCAGAATTAATATCGGGCCCTCCAGCTATAACTAATCCACTAATTATGCTTAGCATAGAACTTGAATAATTAGAAGGAGGTAATAGGAGTGGAATTCCACCTGCTTTTTCTATTGCTGAAGTATATGTTGAAGGTAATATGGCCGCATCCATTTTCCATTTTGCAAAACTCGACTCTCTTATACAACAAGTTATCCCGATTATTGGTCGGTCATTATCGGCAGACATATCATTCACCTCTCATATATCTTTTTTTAACTTCTTGCTGAATTAATTAAAGAATCGAATATAGTATATTGGTTAATCATTTCTGGATGCCATTGAGTAGAAATGAGAAATGTTTGACTTTCTAATTCTAATGCTTCAATTAATCCATCATTAGTTCTCCCTACGACTGTCAAATCTCCAGGATTACAAACTCCTTGATGGTGGCCAGAATTAACCATGATTTTACTTCCTAGGATATTGGATATTTGCGAATTTGACTCTAATATTACTTCATGTTCTGACCATTTACCATTTGACTCTCCATGATTTTCATATCCTTCAGTTTCCGGAAGGTGTTGGTGCAAAGTCCCTCCTCTTGTGATGCATAGTAATTGATGACCTCTGCATATACACAAAAGAGGCAAGTCTCTCTTGATTGCTCCTTTGATAAGTAACATTTCCCATTCATCTTGGGAAATTTCAATATCCTTTGTTTGCTCATGATTTTCTTCCCCATATAATGTCGGGCTAATGTCTCTTCCTCCGGCAATAATTAATCCATCTAAAATTCCTAATAATTCTTCAGTATATTCTCCTTCGGAAATTATAATTCCCACTCCTCCCGATTTTTTTACAGCATCTAAATAAGTTGCTGGAGACATAATCACCGATTGATTTTCTGTTTCATAATCAATAATATTTATTGAAGCAGTGATGCCTATTATCGGCTTCAATCGAAATCTACTCCTGCTCTCTCAGTAATCTATTATGTCTGAAAGATTTTATTCCTGCAAACATAAATAATGAACCAACTGAAATTAATATTAAATGAGATGATATTAACAACTTTGATGGATCTTCGATAGAAATTATACGCATTCCACCTAGCACCATCAAGAGGGAAAATGCCATAGATGCGTGAATGTAATGATGCTTACGAGATATATCTTTTTCGGATAATAATCCTAAAATAAACAATGGCATTCCTAAGAAAGAAGGTATCATGGCGGTAACAGATCTTGAATCAGAGCTTTGCATGAAGAATGCTAGTATCCCCCATGCGATTAGTAAGCTTCCTCCTATTATGGCAATTCTTGGTATCTTTAAGCCAATGAATGTAAACTCATTATCCATATTCATCCTACCAGTAGAAGGTATATTATGGTCTCGCTTATGAATTTGAGCTTTTTGATGATTGAATTTCTTCATCCTTGGCTACTATTTGTTCCCAAAGTAACTCTGCAACATCTTTTACATCCATCTCTGAACCAACAGAATCTAAACCATCTTTTACCATTATTGAACAAAATGGGCAACCTATGGCAACTGTATCGCATCCAGTTGCAGCAATTTCTTCAGCCCTAATTTTGTTTACTCGTTTATCGGCATCTTCTTCCATCCACATTTGGGCACCACCTGCGCCACAACAAAATGAATCTTTACCGTGCCTTTCAACTTCTACATCTACACCTCCAAGGACTGATCTTGGTTCGTCCACTATATCCCCCATTCGCCCTAAGTAACATGGATCATGGTATGTTATGCTCTTACCATTTTTATCTAATGCGGGTAATTTATTTTCTTCTTGCAGCTTTGCCATTATCTCAGTATGGTGAAATACTTCCAATTTATCTCCTCCATAATCGCCATATTCCTTGCCCAAAGTGTGGAAACAATGTGGGCATGATGCTACTATTTTTTCAACACCTAATTCTTGAAATGTCGTTAAATTGGTTTCTGCCAACATCTGGAATAAATATTCATTGCCAGCTCGTCTTGCAGGGTCTCCCGAGCATCCTTCTTGCATACCTAGTATTCCAACATCAAGTCCAGCCTCTAGCATTAAAGATATTGTCGCCCTTGCAACTTTTTGATTACGTTCATCAAAACTAGCAGCGCAACCAACAAAATAAATGTATTCGGCTGGTTCCCCTATTTTAACATCTAAATCCGCGGCCCAATCGGCTCTCTCATGACTTCCAAATCCATAGGGATTTGATGCTGATTCAAGATTTCCAAATGCTACATTTAGGGCTTCAGGATATTCCATTGTCTCCATTACGGCATTTCTTCTAAGATCAGTAAGTTTAGGAACATGTTCTATGTATAATGGGCAAACATCTACACAGGCGTTACAAGTGGTACATGCCCATACCGCATCTTCTGTTATACGTTCCATCATAGTTTCTTCCGGCTGACCGCCTTTGAGTAAAATTGGGGCGTGCTCATTTGCATAATCTCTTATGTCATGTATTATTTGCATTGGATTAAGACTCTTCCCAGAAGCATATGCTGGACAAACATCTTGACATCTTGCACAAGAAGTACAAGACCATCCATCTATTAATTGCCTCCATGTATATTGCCCATATGAGCTAACTCCAAATGATTCGATATCCAAGTCCTCAAGTGATACCGCCTTTCCAGTTTCAGTTAGGGCCAATGGCCTCATTTTCCCCATTGGCTCAATATCGTGAAAGAATACGTTAGGGAACGCCATTACTAGGTGCATATGTTTGGACATAGGTATCAAAATCAAGAATGTTAGTATGGCTATCATATGGGCCCAATATGCTACTATTGCTACAGAATTAGAAACATGCATACTTTCCACCCAAACTCCAATCGGCTCCCATGCAAGTGGATTTTCTTTCGATTCAATGATGAATGAAGTAGATGTTATTGTCAATATTAGAAACAAGATAAAGTTCCCTTCTACTTGGGATTTACCTTTTAGCTTCTCGGGAGTAAAAGCAACTCGTCGCGTCAGTGCCGCAACCGCTCCGATTAACGCTGAAGTATATCCTAACTCAACTATCCCATTCCAAGGTCCAACTAGTAAATTTGGAATTATATTATTTGAGAAAAAATTTGCTGTCGCCAAATCAAACATGTCAGTACCTAACATCAAGAAACCCCAAAACATTAACACATGCATTGTTCCAGCAATCTTGTCTCTCAGAACTTTTTTCTGCCCTAGCCAACCAATCATTAATTCCTTAAATCGAAGACCCCATGAATCGAATCTATCATCTGGTGAACCTAGTAAAACCAGCCTTGTTGCTTTACTGACTTGGTAAATGAAAAAACTAACAGCCCCTGAGCCTAAAATAAGTAGTATAAACCAACCTGGGAATGGCCCATAATCAATAAGAAGAGGGTGTTCCATATCTTTTCCTCCAGTATTAGTTATGTTTCTAATCTTAAGGCGAGGAGACAAACCTATTGAAACAATCGCTTTGTAAGATATTTACCTCCAAATTCCCTAATGATAATCTCCTATGCACTCTTCCCGTCAACATGGCGACTGCCTTTGCACCAGGAAAATGTATCCTCTTTGGAGAACATGCTGTTGTTTATGGGCACCCTGCAGTTGCAGTTGCCATCGATCAGGGAGTTCAAGTTTCTTTGACAAATTCCAAGAATTGGACGATAGATGGGCACTCATTTAGTCATTCTCGGCATCCTCATATTTCTCATATAATTAATGACTTATTTAAATATAAAGGAAGTCCTTTGAATATCGAAATTAAAAGTGACTTGTTCTCGGCAGCGGGACTCGGCTCTTCTGCAGCATTATCGAATGCAATGGGGGCTGCTTTACATTATTTTTTGAACAAAGATGAAGACTTAAATCTCATAAAATTGGCTAAAATTGCACATTCTGCAGAAGCAATAGCACAAGGAGGTAGGGCTAGTCCAACTGATACGGCAGCAAGTGCACTCGGAGGGTGTATTGTAGTCTCAGGAAAAGAAGTAGAGGGCACAATTAATGTTTTTAAAACCAGTTTAGATACTCCAGAAGGTGAACGTAATTGGGTAATCAACAAGGTAATAATTCCTCCAGAATCAGAAGATATTTACCTTATTTTAGGATTTACGGGGGATGCTTCTCCAACGGGTAATATGGTGCAAGGCGTTGCAAATTTATTAAAATCCAATCCTGATAAAATAAACGTTATGGATTCGATTTCGAAAATCACCTTGGCAGGATTATCTGCTCTCTCGGCAGGAAATTTTGAAGCAGTAGGCATTGCCATGAATGCATGCCATAGTAAACTCCAAGATTTAGAGGTCAGTACACACTCACTGGATCGACTAGTGGATGCTGTAAGGCCATATTCATTAGGTGCTAAAATGACTGGCGCCGGAGGAGGAGGATGCATAGTAGCCTTGTCAAGAAATCCTCAAAGAGTAGCAGAAGAAATTGAAATCGCTGGCGGCTCGCCATTAATTTCTAAATTAGGTTCAAATGGCGTAAGGATTGTATAGTCCTTCCAAATTAAATCTCTTTAGTGCATTTGATTTTTTTTAAATATCCTTTATAAGTAACATTATGCTGGCACTTGTATGCTTAGTGACGAAGAACGCTTGACTGTTGTAAATGTAGTTGCATCGACAAGAGTCGCCGAAGAGTTAGACCTACCAGATATCGCCATCCAATTGAATTGTGAATACGAGCCCGAACAATTCCCTGGAGTAGTTTACAGAGTGGTTGATCCAAAACTTGCTATACTTATGTTCCGTTCAGGTAGAGCAGTATGTACGGGTGGGAAAAATGAGGATAATATCCACACTGGAATCAAAAGAATGACTGAGGATTTGAGAGCTGCAGGAATAGAGACGTGGGATTTAAAAGATGTTGAAATCGAAGTCCAAAATATGGTTGCAACATACTCATTATACTACCCAGAAGACTATGATCAATTAGCTGAAAGGGATGATATCAATTGTAAGATAATTGAGGAAGAAGATGGTTCACTTAGGGCCGCTACTGACAAAGAAACAAAAGAAGAAGATCCTAGAATTAGGGGAGTTAAAGCAGGTGAACCATTAGCTGCATTACCTAGAAAACTAAATCTAAATAATCTGACTTTCCATCTACCTTTTGATAAAGTGGAATATGAGCCAGAACAGTTCCCTGGATTGATTTACCGATTAGACTATCCTAAAGTAGTATGCTTAATATTTGGTAGTGGAAAGATGGTAATAACTGGTGCAAGACACAAAGATGAGATATTAGAAGCTGTACAATTCATCCAAGATGAATTAGCCGATTTACTATATTCTTAGAAACCAAGTTTTATTCATCATGACCTCTAGTTGAGGGCATGAGATGTACTAGTCGTATTGCAATATTGTTTTCTTTGATTATGTTTTTGCAAGTCTTTCAGACTTTTATTATTACTGATGATCAAGAATTAGACGAAGGCAAAATATACGTGGTAGAAACATTTTCCCATTCGGGACTAATTGATGTTGAAACTTGGCAAATAAATGATAATTGGATGTATTCCGGTTATCTAGATGTAAGGAGTTTCATAAGTTCATCTGGAATTTCTACTACTGTGGACTATCTTTACGGGACACTAGATCAAACGGTAACTGAAATATATCTTTCAAATATAGATAATCAATCTTCTATAACTTACAAGGTTGAATCAATTGGATCTTATGGTGCAGATAACATAGAATTAGATGGTCAAGGAGGAGACATTTCTGTAGAAATGAATACAATCGAGATAATCCGTGCATCCGATATGGCCGTCGTATCTCAAGAGGCCACAATTGAAATTGATTTCTGTGCCGATTTCTTTTGGACCTGCATATCTGTTGATGTTGCTGATTTGGTTGTGAATAATACGTATTCTCCCGCTCTTGAGGGCCTAGACTTCCCCTTAAATGTTGGAGAATCTTGGACTTCCAACTATCATCAAGAAACAACTTACAGTGGTTCTAGTGATTATGTTGATATTCCAGATGATTCTGAAGATGACAATTCGTCGGTATGGGAAACAGTTTCTCAAGGATTCTCTGGAGTTAGTTATACTGGTTGCACCCAGTCTTATAATATTACTACTTATGATAGTGATGGCCAAGAAACTGGATATAGATGGTATTGTCCAGCGATAAAAGGAGATATTAAGTCATCCTTTACTCAAAGTGTAGGCTTCATTGCAGTACATGAATTGACTGCATATCAGCCGTCAACCAGGTATGAAGAAATTAGCATAGATATAGAATACCCTCTTTCACCTATAGGTGCAAATATTTCAGCATGGATAAACGTCACTAACCAAGGGGCCCTTGCCTCGGCCACTGATCTTGAATTTAGATATGAAATTGAAGACGATATTAGGAGCATAACTACGGATAATAATGGCTCTTACCATTTGGAATTTAATACTGGCAATAAATCTGACGGCTCTTCCTCTCAGGATGATTTAGCAAGCCATGGAATAATTGTTTGGTTACAAAGCAGCAACCCTATATTGGGGGCAGTTTCTGTAAGTACAAATTATGATATTCATGAAATAGACTTAGTAACAAGAACAGAAGGTGTCACAGTTCAGCGAACAAGAAACAATGTTACTATAACTTTAGATCCAAATATAGGTTTCACGGCTAACCATGAGGATGAGCTAGTTTTTTCCATCCCAGTTGTCAATAAAGGGCTATCAACTTCTCCCTCAACGGTACTAAGAATAGATTCGCCTGATGGTAATAGGGTTTTTGCTTCTGTAATCCCATTGGCAAGCTTGGAAGAAGCGAGAATAGAAGTAAATTGGACGGTCCCAATTTCTCAATCATTTGGTTCTGTATACTTGGAATTCTTAGTAGACCCGGATGAAAATTTTGATGAAGATGGAAATAAATCAAATAATTATGGTTCGTTCTCACTTTTTGTTGGTTCGTTACCTACTGCTATCCTTAATCATTCATTAGAATTTCTGACATTGGATGAAACAATATTGAGTGGGACTTCCTCTATTGACTCTGATGGAGGGGAATTCATCTGCGAATTTTATATAGAAATTTCAGAAAATATATATGGAACATTTTTCGAAGAAGATTGTATTTATGAAATGATGTGGGAAGACGATGGAGAATTCGAAATATCCTTGACTATTATCGATGAAGAAAGTGACCAATCATCAATTCAATCATCAGTTAGAGTTCTAAATAGGCCCCCTCAAATAACATTAATTTCTGATAATTCAACCATTCAAGTATTTTCTCAAGTAACATTTGAGATTACTGAAAGAATCGATTTAGATACTCAATCTCCAAATTCTCCGGTGGATATCATGTGGGATAATGCTAATTGCCAAGAGGGGCAAATAGGCATTAAGTGCACAATCACTCCAACCGTAGAGGGGGAATTGACTATTGGTGTTTCAGCAGTCGATGATGATGGGGCCATTACTCATAATAATCTCTCAGTCATGGTTACTAATATCGCTCCTTTCGATCCACAAATTGAAGTTTGGGCAGGCCCTAATAAAATTATTCCGGATAATAGAGGCGTCTATATGGCAAAAGAGGGCGATTTGATAACTCTGCAAGCATGGGCTACTGATTCGGCAAATGATATCGATAACTTACGTTATATTTGGGCACCTGATGCAGAGAATAATCCCGAATTAGAGTACATCAATGAAGGGATAATGGGTGAAATAAATCATACTTATGGAATTTCTGGCCTCCAATTAGCGACATTACAAATCTTAGATAATGATGAAGCATACGCGACATTTGATAATAATCAACATACTTTGATTATACCTATTGAAATTGAAAATATTGCCCCCTCTATAATATCTATAAGTCCTAGGTTACCGGTCCAAGAGGGAGAAGAGTTATTTTTTGAGATTGGTGTATTGGATACTGCAAATGATATTGAGTCATTAGTGACATGTTTTGATATTGATCCTTTATTCAATTCCGACGCTATAGGCAATAGTAATGATGACTGTAATTTTAATTCTACTTTTTTATCATACGCGTGGGAAGATGCAGATTCAGCCCCAGATTACATAGTATTCCATGTAACTGATGATGATGGTAGTATGGATTATGTGGAAATAAGTATAGATGTAAGAAATATAAGACCTACGGCTATAGCATCAATAAATAGTATTAAACCATTACAAGGAGAATTTATATCACTATCTGCAAATGGAACTATTGATTCTGAGTATGATATCAAAAATATGCTTTATCATTGGGATACTGATACTTCATTTGATTCTGATGGAGATGGCAACCCTTCTAATGATGTGGATATGATGGGCAGGTGGATACAAGTGAGGTATGATAATGAAGGTAAAAAAGTTGTAAAACTCACAGTTTATGATGAATCAGAGAGTAATTCAATAACCATGGTTGTAGATGTAGATAAGGCACCATTTAACCTAGGAACTAGTGTAAAAGAAAACTCTTCTTCAATATTGTTATTAGTTTTAATATTAATAAGTGCCTTAGTTTTGACAACCCGATATATGAAAAATACGGCAACCAAACCTTCCTTTCCAAAGATTGCCGATTCTGATATTGATTCACTTTTCGAATCAACAGAGGGCAACAATAGTGAAGTAAAACTTCAAGAAGAATTAGGTATAATTACAGGGTTTAGAAAACCAATAACGGAAAATTCCGTTATTTCTCAGAACTTTAGTGGTGAGAACCCGATTCAATTAAATGATATGCAAAATGAAGAACTATCGGTAAATGACGTGTTAAATGATGAAGACATAGAAGCACTCTTTGAGGAGTAGTTCTCAGGAGTATCATGGTTAATCTCTTTCGTCTATTGGGATTACCCAATCCAAAATCAAATAAATCTTTGACTGATGATGAATTAACTGAACAAACATTTCTTAACTCTGAGGCCGGAGAATCAATAATTCATTTATCGGATATTCGTATTTCTAAATGGTCTCAAAAGATGTCTCCAAAGCCTACTCGAAAAGTAATTTATCTTAAACCTGATAATTTACATCGTCTGAATTTAACAGGTATGGGAAAGGAATTAAAAAATGGAAATCTAATTTTAGTTAATTTAAAGGATTTAATCCATATGCCTAGCCAAACTGCAAAATGCACTAGAGTAGTGAGGGAATTAGCAGAAAATAATGAATTAACTGTTTTTGCTTTGAATGACGCTGACACCCTTCTTATGATACCAGGATTAAATATGCGAGTTGATACTCATAAACACGTTCTCGGACTTTCAAAAATTGCCTAAATTAATTCTATTTTTCCGTACTTGGGTCGAATGAAACAGGACCATCTTCTAGCCAAGAGTCTAATTCTTTAGATCTTATTTCATTGACTGTTATTTTCATAAAATCTCGATAGGCTGTCCATTTATCTATTTCTTTTTGGGACTCCTTTCTAGCCTCTTTGCGTTCTATAGACGCATTAGAATAAATAATACATCTTTGCAGGAAGCGCTCTACTATTTCCCTCCTCTCTTTGATTTCCATATTTATTCAACACCTAAATCAATCATCAATTGTTCGACATGCCCCTTAGTCCCTACTCCGTACATCGAAGAAATAATTTTTCTATCCTTGGAAATTACAAAGGTAGATCTTAAGCAACCCATGTATTCTTTACCATACATATTTTTTTTCCTCCAAGTACCATATAATTTATGAAGACTTGAATCTTCATCTACAATTAAATCAAATGGCAAATCATACTTATTGGTAAATTTTACATGACTTGCAGAAGAATCTGTAGAAACTCCAATAACTCTCCATCCAGTATTGTCCAATTTACCAAAATTATCTCTAAAATCACATGCTTGAATTGTACATCCTGGAGTGTCATCTCTTGGGTAAAAATATAGAATTACACCTTTTCCATTTTCAATAATGCTAGAAAGTTTTATCTTTGAACCATCTGTTATTAAGCATTCAAAATCTGGCGATGTATCTCCAACTTCCAATTCTACTATGTCTAGCATGTGCAGCCGTGTACGCCATTGCACATCAAATCTAGTTTTTATCGATTAGAGAATTAACTAATACTGACATTGGCCTTTTAGGTGGCTCACTGAAACCAAACCGAGATGCTTCGGTATTATTTTCCATCCTTCCAAAAGACTCGCCTTTAAACCGGCCATATGCCTTAGAAATCATCGATATCTCTCTTATCATATACCATTCCTTTCTCCCATCTTTTGTTTTTCCATGTGTTTTTGTTCCAAAAATTATATTCCCTACTAAATATTCGATTGTTGATATAAACCACTTTGGTCGCTTGAATGGGATATGGGCCGATATGCCCCATTCAAAAATTATCGACAAGTCTAAAGCATTAATCTCTATTTTTTTATCTTTTCTGTTTATATCTATTGGCAGGATAATTACCTCTTCAAATGAGTATATTGTTGAAACATAATCGGCACAATTTTTAGAGGGGGATATCAAGATTCTTTTACCATCTGGTCTAGCCCACATTATATTTATGAAAGAACCAAGAGGCGAGCTAATCCAGTCGCCGACGACTATTCTATCGCCGGAAGAAAATGAGGATGAAGAAATCCTACCTTCAAACTTATCCATACTATGCCCCTATTTCTTGTTTTATTCTTTTTTTGCTTGCTGCCCATGAACATATTGGACATTTTGTTAAATCATGCCTCAATGAAGGGCAATATTCTCTTCCAAAATAAATTATTTGCAAATGCCTTCTGTTCCACGTTTCTCTTGCAAAATTTTTTTTCAAATCCTCTTCGGTTTTTTTAACCGATTTACCATTTGTCAGGCCCCACCTTGTAGATAATCTATGGATATGAGTATCAACTGGGAAAGCTGGTTTGCCAAAAGCCTGCGACATCACCACTCCTGCTGTCTTATGCCCTACTCCTGCTAAAGATTCTAAGAAATCCCAATCAGGCCTTATTTCTCCTCCACTTTCAATAATCTGTTGTGCCATTTTTTTTAAATTTTTAGCCTTAGTTGGTGCAAGGCCAACTTCACGTATGATATCCTGTATTTCTTCAACTTCTAGATTATTCATTTTTATGGGGGTATTTGCAGCTTCAAATAGCTTAGGAGTAACTTGATTTACCTTTTTATCAGTAGTTTGGGCAGAGAGCATTACAGCAACAAGGAGTGTATAATTGTCTTTGTGGTCCAAAGGTATAGGTTGGTTTGGATACATTATATCCAGTATTTTCCCAATTCTAATCGCTTTGTCCGACCTCAGCACCTTACTCCCTCGCATCGGCAGACATGCCCATAATGAATGCTGAAATGATGCATAGCATCGGTACGCCATAACATGGTCCATACCTGAATTCTCCACTACCAACTGAAGTGGAAGTATTTCCGCCTAATACGATGTATAATATTAGCCCCAAAACCAAACTAGGAAGAATGATGACTCCAGCAAACACCACTCCGCGTACCAATCCCATGCTCGCCACTTATCTCAATATTAGATGAATGTTCGTTACTGGCCAAGTAGATTTTCGATTTCCTGGACTGTCTTAGTGTTTAGTATATCTTTTGATTCCAACCAACCCTTTCTAGCAATCTGAGTCCCAAACCAAACATCTTTCAATCCTTCAGGATTGTGGGCATCAGGATTAATACAAATCGGAACTCCCAATTCTTTAGCATATTTACATAATCGCCAATCCATATCTAGCCGGTAAGGAGATGCATTTATCTCTACTGCTTTTAGTACACCTTCAGAATTAATTTCGCCCATTCTACGTAAGATGGCGTGCATATCAATAGGAAAACCCTCTCTCCCTTGCAATATTCTTCCAGTTGGATGCCCTAGTATTGTAAATGTCGGATCCTCAATCGCTTTAATCAATGCTTCAGTATTTGTATACTCATCTCTATTTCGCCAACTTCCTAATGCATGTACTGAGCCAACTATGTGAGATAATGAAGACCTAACTTCCTCAGAATAATCAAGACTACCATCTGACATTATATCGCATTCAGATCCATGAAAAATCCTAAAATTTACATCCTCTTCTTTCCATTTAATATTTAGTTCATCAATTTCTAATTTCTGTTTCGGTATTTCATTACTCGGGATTCCAATAGTCTTCCCTCCAATGTTTAGTGATTCTGAATGATCGGCTATCCCCAAGTACTCCCATCCAATTTTCATGGCGTAATTGCTCATTTCCTCTAAAGTTGCACTCCCATCTGATGCAATTGTATGATTATGAAATGAACCCTTCAAATCTTGAAGTTCTACAAGATTAGGTAAATTGTTTATTTTTGCCGCTTCAATTTCTCCCATATCTTCTCTTAATTCTGGAGGCACCCATTTAAGTCCTAAATGTTGATAAATATCTGATTCATTAGAGCAAATGAGAGTATTTTTTGCTGCCTCTATACCTATCTTATCTCCCGCATCCTTTTCTGAAAACAATCCAAATTCATTTAATCGTAAACCCTTTTCAATTGCAATCTGCCTCATCCTAATATTATGTTCTTTGGAACCAGTAAAATATGCAAGTGTAAAGGGAAATGATTCTGGATTAACAATCCTTATTTGGGCATCAATTGTAGCATCAACACTTCTTTCAATCAAACTTTCAGCTAAACCTGCATCTATTCCAGATACATTAATAGTTTCTGCAAGCATATCTGCTTCAAGAATTAGACTAATTTTTGAACTACCTTGCCCTTTAACTTCCGCGATACCGGGAAAATTCATTATTTCTTGAATTATCTTGCTGTGATCCTCAATGTTCGCGCCTAAGACGATATCCAAGTCCCCGATTGTCTCTCTCCTTCTTCTTGCACTTCCCGCAAGTTGTGCCTTCACTACTTTTGGAATATTCATTATTCGTTTTTCAAGTGCATGCCCATATGCCAATCCAATATCCATCCTACTTCTTCCTTGGTAACGCCGTAGTAATTCAATACCTTCAAGATATTTTTCCTGACTCTTTTTCCCAAATCCTGGTAAGGAAGATATTTGATCATTTTTGCATGCAAATTTTAGAGATTCTATTGAATCTATTCTTAAACTTTCATATAATTGTCTGGCCCTTTTAGGTCCTAAGCCAGGAATCCCAATCATTTCTACTAACCCCTTGGGGACTCTATCATAAAGTGCATTCAAACCCCCCCAAGTCCCTTCCAATACTGCTTCTGTAATCAAACCACCAATTCCTTTACCAATTCCTTTAATTTCAGTAATTCTTTTTTCCTGTATTGCATTTAGTAAATCCTCTTCTAATGAGGATAGAGCTCTACTGGCATTTTGATAAGCGATTACTCTGAATTTATTAGCACCATCTAACTCAAGTAGAATTGCCGATTGTTCAAGTACTGTTGCAATTTGTGTCTTTGTCATGTGAGGGGGAAAAGAATTTCTTGCCTTCGGTAGTGACCATCCAGAAACCTTTGCCATGAGGTAAACATGTAGGCATCAAACTTGATTGTATCCATTCATTGTGTATTATTTACCCCTAATGTAAACAAGTGATGGTCTAGTCGAAAGGTTATGAAGTTGTTAATTATTATAGAGAATTTATCACTTACTTTCTGTGGAATAGCTCTTTTCTTGTGGATTTCTATAGGTTCATTAGCCAGGTCAAGAAACAGCGAGATATTGGCCCAAAAAATAATTGTATCACTATGTTGGGCATCTGCTGTACTCTTATTTTTGCTTCATTATCTTGGCGGTGAGTTATGGGAGTCAAGAAACGCAGCTAGGCCATTCGCTATCTTGGCCATAATTGTTGCTCTTACAGCTTCATTAAATATCAAAGGAAAAGATGTACAAGGTGAAACAAATCCTCACCAGATAATGAAAATGCGAAGAGAAGAAGAATAATTATTCTTTGTTTTCCCCAGTTAATTTGTCATCAATAAATGATCTCATGTATGCTGGCAACTCACCATTTACAAAAATTACATCCTCAACTTCCTTAAGCTTCATCAATGAATAATAAATTTGCATCGCAGTCATTGGAGTTGCGCTGCACCCAGTACATCCGCCTTCTAATGAAATCATGATGACACCATCGGTTGTATCTATGACATTTACTACTCCATCATGAGCATCTAATATCGCTTGAACTGGCCCAACAGACTCAAGAATCATTTGTTTGTCGACCATCTTGCCTACCTTCCGGATACTTCGATGAGGGGAGAGGCTTTCAAACACTTCCTCTTCCAGCATCCATGGCAGGGGTAACGCGCATACTTCTTCTAGATCTATTAGTGGAAATGCCTGAATTTGGCCATGGAGGCAATCAAGAAGTAATAAAGCCGTTTTTAAAATCTACGAATGTCGAAGTTCTATTGGTAACTCCACAAATGCAGTCCTTAATTACAAGCAAAAAATTAGATTTAAATTCAGACATAACTTTGACAAAAGAAGATATACCTAATTGGAATTATGACATTCAATATTGGGCTTCCATGGAGGTAGATATTGAAAATAAAAAAATACCCTTTCGTAGAATAATTATGCCGATGTATGAAGATGTAATTAAGATGAGGAATTGGTTAGAAGGGTTGTCTGTAGACGCCGTAGTTTGTTCCGGATCAAGGAGAAACGTCAGCATTTGGGAGAAATGGATGGGTCCTTCAGCAACGTTAATGGAAGCATCTTCTACATCTGGGATACCTACTTTAGGAATTTGTTTTGGACACCAACTTCTTTGCTACTCCTTAGGAGGAAAAGTCGAAAGAGCAAGCACAAAATCAAGTGGTATATGGGATTTAGAATTAACCAATACCGGTAAAAATGATGAGTTATTGACATCTCATATACGGTCTGATAGCCCTATTTCAGTACTTTATACTCACCAAGATCATGTGTCTTCAATATCTGAGCGTTGTATTATTTTAGCCAAAACTACTCATAATAAGATTACTGCAATCCGAGTTAATGATGATACTGGCAATTCAATGCCTGCATGGGGGCTCCAATTCCATCCTGAAGTAACAAAGAAGAGAATAAAACGTTCATTTGAAGGAGGTCAAATAACTGAAGAAGAATATAAATCATTTAAAGGAGAGCATGAGGGGGCGAGCATATTGGCATCATTTGCCAACATCGTGTTGAATATAGACAACAAAGATATACTCTGAACACCATATAATCAGGATTCTGATTATAAGCAAGCCATAGTTCGGCGGGTCCGTAGGTAGATAATATGATGGATAATATACCCTTAATAGCAGCGGCCACAGGACTTATTGGATTAGTAATAGCCTTTTTCTTATACAAAAAAGTAAATAGCACCGAGATTGATGATGATACTGTTCGAGAAATAACCCAAGAAATTCAAGATGGTGCAATGACCTTCCTATATGCTGAATATAGGGTACTAAGTATATTTGTAATAGTGGTTGGCGCCTTACTGGCAGTATTGAATGATGTAGATACTGCATTGGCATTCTTTGCAGGTGCCATAGCGTCGGTTGCAGCCGGATTCTCAGGTATGCGTGCAGCTACTTCAGCCAATGGGAGGACTGCAATGGCTGCTAAGAATCATGGTCAAGCAGGTGCATTGGAAGTTTCATACAATGGAGGTGCTGTAATGGGCCTTTCCGTAGGTGGACTTGCACTACTTGGAATATCTCTAATTGCAGCATGGTTAGGGGCTTCAGATACGAATCCTGACTTATCAGCTGCTGCAGGATTCGGAATGGGTGCATCATCCATTGCTCTATTTGCGCGTGTCGGCGGAGGAATATATACCAAAGCTGCAGATGTAGGTGCTGATTTAGTTGGTAAAGTAGAAGCTGGCATTCCAGAAGATGACCCTCGTAACCCTGGAGTTATTGCAGACAACGTTGGAGACAACGTCGGTGATGTAGCCGGAATGGGTGCAGATATTTTTGAGTCATTTGTTGGTTCAATAATAGCTGCAATGATAATAGCAAGCAGCAACTCTGCATGGGGAGTGGATTACGTCATGATGCCTATAATGCTTGGATTAATTGGTTATGTAGCATCTATTATTGGAGTATTTTCAATGACTTGGTTAAAGAATGGGCCAGATGCGGCTGCTGCACTAAGAAATACTACTTTGATTGCTGCCGTTTTATTCTGGATAGGAGGTTATCTATCTATCCATCAAGGCTTAATCGACGTAAATTATGGAATAATGCATTCTGTAGTATTGGGTAGTGTTATGGGCATAATGATCGGACTAGTTACTGAATATTATACTGGTATAGAGCCAGTTTTCGGGATCAAAACAAAAGCAATCTCTCACATCGGCAAGATGTCACAAACAGGTCCTGCAACTAACGCTATCGCTGGACTTTCTGTAGGAATGATGTCTACATTTTTACCTATTATTTTAATTTCTATTGGTATCCTTGGAGCTAATGAATTATCAGGAGAGGGCCAAATGGGACTTTATGGCATTGCAATGGCTGCTATGGGGATGCTAGCAACGGTCGGAGTTACTATGACTGTAGACGCGTATGGCCCTGTTGCCGATAACGCAGGAGGAATTGCTGAAATGAGCGGGCTAGGTAAAGAAGTAAGGGCAATTACTGATGAATTAGATTCTATAGGGAATACTACTGCAGCAGTCGGTAAAGGTTTCGCTATAGGGTCAGCCGCACTAACCGCTTTAGCATTATTTGCAGCATATACAGCCGCAATAAACCAAACACTTGATCTCAGCTTAACTAATCCAATTGTTGTAGTGGGGCTCCTAATTGGAGGAGGTTTACCGTTCGTGGTTGCTGCTATGACTATGACTTCAGTCGGCAAAGCCGCTGGCGAGATGGTCATTGAAATTAGGAGGCAATTTGCAGAGATACCAGGCCTATTAGAAGGTAAAGAAGGAGTGAAGCCAGATTCTAAAAAATGTGTTGATATTTCAACTCAAGCAGCACTTAGAGAAATGGTTGCTCCGGGCATGGTAGCCGTTTCTGCACCAGTGATCGTTGGACTATTCCTTGGATGGAATGCTCTTGGCGGACTCCTTGCTGGATCTCTAGTGACAGGTGTTCTGATGGCCCTATTCATGGCCAATGCTGGTGGGGCTTGGGATAATGCAAAGAAAGCAATTGAGCAAGGGCACATTGAAGGGGCAAAAAAAGGAGATTCAGCTCACGATGCAGCAGTCATTGGAGATACAATTGGCGATCCTTTCAAAGATACATCAGGCCCTTCATTAAATATCTTAATCAAACTGATGTCAATAGTTGCAGTGGTACTGGCAGGGACTGGGGAGTTAACCGAAGGTGGATTCTTCGAAATATTTAGTGACTGGTTCAGTGGATTATTCTAAACAAAATACCGCTAGCCTCTTGACTAATTAATGTTAGGGGTAATTATGAAACAGACTACTCTGTGTGGTATAGTCATACTTATACTTGTAATGCCACTTTCTGGTTGTACTCAGAATAGTGACACTCAAAATGATTCCATTAGTGAAATTAATGTTCCAACATGGGATATTGGTAATTTTTGGTTGTATACTTTCTCAACTCCAGATTATAGTGATGACACCGCGAGACTTGTTGTAGCTTCAGACACAGAAGAAGATGGTACTGCATACATGCTAACTATCTCTAGCCTAACCGAGGCACGACGTCATGCGGTATTGAATCATAACCCATTCCTTGGAAGAATGACTCACGATGGTCTAAGCGCATTTGAAGATGGAGTTCCACAACCAGTCTTAGATTTTCCATTAGAAGTAGGTAAAAATTGGAATTTTATGTTATTTAGCATGGACTGGTCAGCAAATGTCGTTTCTTTAAATTCAGATTTAGCCGTAATACATGCAACTTCTTCAGATGGTTCAAAATTAGTATATTCTTTTGATTCAAATATAAAATTCTTCTCAACTTTTATCTGGACTGATTCAGAAAACGTTGAACAATTAAAAATGATGCATGTAGATTATGGGACAGGGCATACGGGAGATGTTTATTTTGTTAGAGGAGGGGATCTTTTCGGAGATACCTGGGAAAATGATGGCCCGGATTTTGAAGTCCAAGACTCATTTTTTGTCAATGGTCATCCAAACGATGGTGACTGGGATGAAATGATTTACTTCTTAGATGCCAACTGCGGAGGAGGCTCTTCATCAATATCTCTTACACTCAGGGACCATATGTCAGCCTCAGTTCTAGAGCGTATTTGGGGGCCTAGTTCCAGCGAATCTGGAACTCTTGGGACAATAGCATATCCATCTGAAGAATATACTTTGACTCTTACATTCACTGGTGATAGTTATTTGAGGTTATTAGTTGCAGGTGGAATAACTCAGTCTTGGTCTCTATGAGGATTCTTGATGACTGGTACATTAGTGATGTTACATGGCATGACTGGTACCGCAGAAAAAATGCTCCCTTTGGCAAAACAACTAGTCCCCGAAGGGTGGCAAATATATTGCCCTCAGGCTAAAATTCCACATCCGACAAGAGGAGGGTATGCATGGTGGCTAAGAAAAAACAATACCTCAACAATAAATTACATAGATCAAGCCTATGAGTCATTGTCTAATGTAATTGAGGAATTACCAGAAGGGCCATTAATCGTAGGGGGATTCTCGCAAGGAGGGGCAATAGCTTCGATGATGTTAGAACGTAGTATACAAGATAGAATTGTGGGCTTGGTTCTTATTGGAACTATGTCGATTAATCCTATAGGATTAAAATCCGCCATTTCAAATACATGGCAAAGACATGTAGTATGGATGCATGGTGAAAATGATAAAAAAATACCAATTTCTATTGGAAAAGAACATATCAGAATATTTGATGACGCAGGGTGGAACGTAATCAAATTACAGCATAAAAAGGGCCATATGGTAGATATTTCTAATTTAAAATTACTAGCAAAAACTATCGATATAATGTCAAAAACGATTATATAAATCAAAAAACTTTGTCGCGTCACCATCGGATAAATATCGGACTATTTTGGTCCCAACAAAATCACAGTATCCATTCTCGTTAGCACATTCTATCAGGTCATCTCCTTCTCCAATGATTGTTATGTGTGTTTGGATGGGCTTGGTATTGACTGTTTTTTGAAGCCAGGGCCTATCCTTTCTCCATCCTGTTCAAGATTCTCTATCTCTCCTGAAGATATTCTATCAGACGATCAGATCCGCCAATAAATAATGGCTTTTCCTTTCTAAGATCGAATATTGCTGGTACGGTCCTATGTCTAGTTTCCTTAACGACAGTATTTCGCAGATCATCAAAATGGTCTAAATTAACCTCGGTATAACTCAAATTCTTGGAATCCAAGATTCTCTTCGCTCTATTGCAATATTGACAAATTGTTTGTGAAAATAATATGAAATCAGTTTCAGTTCTTTCAAACCATTCAAGTAGTTGTGACATTTTCATTACCTCCAATAAGTACTGCATCAACAGATTGTTCGTTATTCCATGCAAGATTCTCCCCTAGATCTCCGCCCTCTCCTCCTTCCTCTTCATTTCCAAATCTCCCTTCTAATATTCTGTCAGTTTCATCTGGATCAATGAATAATAACATTATTACCGATATCATAGTCAATGCCGCACCAATGTACAACATGGTAAGATAATCAAAAACTGCAATCATTTTACCTGAAAATAGGTATGCAGATACCGCAGAGAGATTAAACATCGACATGTATGCTGTGAATTGTGTGCCACCTGCTTTACTATAGGTAAGACGCATAGAAACTGATATTACACATATCCATGCGATGCCGTAAATTACTGCTTTTATACATAGATAAACTGTCATTATGGTTGTATTAGTCCAATATCCACTCAATAATGCAAGTCCTGCATTGGCCAATGCGAGAAGTGTAAATCCAACCATTGCAACTTCTCTGACTCCAAACCTATCGCCAATAATCCCTCCAACAATCTGGCCTATCATGGTGAATAGAACAACAATCCCTCCTACTATGGCATTATATTTACCCTGTGACCACTCAGCTTCATTGATAAAAATATCAATTACAATGGGGTCAACAAATAATGAAAGCTCAGAAAGTAGGCACAAGAAGATTAACAGAAATGAAGATCGAGTTGAGAACCCTTGGACGATGTGGTAGACAGTAGTGGCAATATTCTTTTTCGCTTTAGGTGTTGAAAATGCCAAGGGGCTAATAACTTCGGGTAATTTACGCCCTGTTCCTTCAAAAATTATCATTATTATTGATAATAAGATGCAATAAGAGCCAAGTTTGCCAATATATGATAATTTTACTAAAGGTGAATGAAGAAAACCATCAGGATAAGGGTGTCCAATAAGGTGAATGATGCCTATCGCGCCTCCAAATACCCAAGCTATTAGTCCAATCCATAGTAAGGCTGCTGAAATACTAATTCTATTGGAATAGATATTATTTGCAGCCCATCTAGCGCCCCTGAATCGGGGATTATCATCTTCCAACCAAACTAATGTACCATCTTTTTCTAATTTGTTATTTTCAATAATTTCTTCAGTAAATTTTTCGCCTGTATTGTCCCATGGGAATAATTTATTCTCCGGTTTTTCACGTAAGAAAAGAGGCAGACTCATCATAATGATGAGAATTGGTATTTGCACCATTATGGCTGATTTAATTCCAAAAGGAACAACTAACAACCCTAGTACCGCTCCTCCAAATATCATTCCACCTCTCTTAGATGCAAACATGAAGCCATTTGCCTTAGCAACTTCATCAGGCCGCAATACGTCTACTGCTAAAGCATCAACACTAACATCTTGTAATGACGAAAATAAATTATGTATGAACAGCAATATTGTAACTAATGCTATCGCATCGATTATGTTAGGAATAAATAGTAAAGTTGCTAAAGAAATCACCATTCCTGATTGAGCGAATAAAATCCATGGCCTCCTAACTCCATATTCTGGAATTACTAACAAGTCAATTACTGGCCCCCAGATAAACTTGAAAGTCCAAGGAAGTGCAACTGTCGCAAAAAGGATTGCTATATCTTCAGGAGGTGTGCCATTGTCTGAAAGATATGCTACAAATGCAACATAGGTGAATCCAGCAGGTAGACCTTGTGCTACATACAAGACACACAATGATACATATCTACGGAATTGATTTTCTATTAAAGAAGAACCATTTTTCCATTCTGCATTTATTTTTTTGATAGAAAACGCTTTAAAATTAGTTTTCCTTTTTGTTTTATCCAATGAAGTTAAATCTTTTTTTACGTTTCTGGACTTTACTTTATCTATCCATCTTTCAGTAATTATTGCATATGTTAATATTCCTAAAACTATGAGAAAGGGGAAAAAGAAAACATAAGAACCCATTGATATTAGATTACCATTCATGCCGACTCCTGAAGTTAAACCATCAATAAGAACTACTCTTCTGGCATCAACTGGAGAAATACTGTCTTCAGACATAAGTAGCCTTGCGTATATCGTTGAGTTTCCTGATTGTTCATGTGGTTCAAGTTTAATTCTCCATTCTGACCAATCTCCTGTTAAATCAGCAGCACCTTTCCAAGGGCCGCTGCCAACTCTTATTTGCACTTCTCCTTGCCCAGGTACGGCCCCTGATGAAACTCCCGAAATATAACTCTCGTTTCCGATTTCTTGTAATGTTTTGACATCCATTGATACATCAAGGGATCGGTCAATACTCCCAGCAGATTCTACAAAAGCCATAGGATATGCTTGCCCGTATCCAAATTCATTATCTGGTCTAGTCTCCAGTAAACTACAATCATTGAATCCTGGATCATCAAGTAAAGTCAACTCTCTTTCAATGGAGTCTACCCTAATGATATCTTTAAATTCCTCAGGCGTTAAATCAGGGTTAGCTTGAATCATTAAAGCAGCAATTCCCGCCATTAACGGTGTAGCCATACTTGTTCCAGATTTACTAGTGTATCCGTCACTCGTGGCAGCATCTGGCGCCATTATATTGGAACCTATTACCGCAACGTCAGGCTTTACTCGTAAATCTGAAGTATAACCTCTGCTACTATATATCGCTAATCCTAGATTTTTATCCAAACTCCCGACTGTAACTGGTAATTCTGCATCTCCTGGGCTATCGATTGTATTGCAACCAGCAATTGTCGCTCCACCAAATTCATTACCAGCAGATAATGTGGTAATTATTCCAGCCTCAACTACGTAATCCATTTGCCTACTCCAGGCTGAACTCCCATCATTATCAAAATGGATTTCTAATTGTTGTTCACCTAGGGAAGAAGTTAGGATGTCTATGTTATACTTTTCTTTATTTTCTATTGCCCATTGTGCACCCTGTATCACGTCTTCTATATCGCCATCGCAGCATGCTAATATCGTCACAAGAAACGCACCAGGGGCTGCACCAATGTACCTTAGGCCACTAACAGGATCAGTTTGACCTCCTCCGGTCCCGGCTGCAATTCCTGCTACATGGCTTCCGTGTGTTCCGGAATCATAAGATGTGGCAGGATCCTGCTCCTCATCAGTGAATACTGCATCGAAGAAAGCAACAATTTTTGGATCACAATCTGAGATTGGTTGTGGGTTGGGATTAAGTGGGTCTGGAGGTTCAGTTATGCATGTTAAAGGATCATCATCCATATCATTTAATCCTTCATGATCGCCTCGGATGCCAGTATCTAGGATAGCAATAGTTGAACCAGTGCCATCTAGGCCGAAATCATTCCACACTTGATCCACTCCCATATTTGGAACTGCTTCATCCATATTTGGTTCTGCCAATCCCAGGTCTTCAATCATCACAACACCTCGGAGTGACAATACTCCTTCTGAGTCAGTAATCATTTCAAATGGAATTGTAACTACCAAACTATCGAGATATTTAGGCCTAAATGTAACTTCAGCACCTATTTCTTCTAGGGCTTTTACGTCAGCATTACTTGGATGATGGTCATAGTCTACAAATACTCTAGAACTTCCTTTTGGGGCTCTTTTCCACCAATTCTCTTGAATTTCATCTGATTGATCCAGTAACCATTCTAACTTATCATCTAGCATATTATTATTTTTATCTCTGCTCCAATCTAGCCACCATTCACTGTGGATTCCAGACTCCATACTAATATTCCATACTCCTGCTGCATCTAATCCACCATTTGTTTTTTCGGATGGTAATATTGATGAGGATGCCAAAGGCAGAATCAACAACAAAATTAATGATGTAGCAAAAAACACCGATCGCCGCATCATTAATATCACGGGCATAAGCTGACGTTTGATACTTGGCGTCTTTTGTTAAAAAATGTCCAAAGGAATATTTATCTTATCTTTCTTCTATTTTTATTCCTTGCTCATCATAATCCCATTCTATATTTTCCCAACCAGCTTCTTCTATGGATTCAATGACGGTTTTTCTACCGGAGGGTGAGCACAGTATCCCTACTGAGCCGCCGCAACCTGCTCCTAGTGCTTTCCATGCCACTGCATGTTTATTTTCAATTAAAGGCTCAATAACTTCACGAAATGGGTCATGAATTTCTGAATTTATCAAATCAACTCCCTTAACTACATCCTTTAGTGACTTAACAACCATTTCTCTCCGGTCCTGTTGAAGGCCATTAGCCATTAATCTGGCAGCTACTCGTATGCAATGTAAACCTTCTAAAACGTTCTTATTTTGATTTTTGTAATCCATCCAAACTTTTTTATGTATGTCTCTTGATTTATGGATGTTTCCACTATATGCAATAATAAAATATTTTCTAAGCCAATTTTTGGATGATTTCATTGGTTCAAACGGCATTTCCTCAACCTCATCTCCTAAGAATAGTAGATGGTTAAAACCTCCTTTGACAGAATCCCACTGGTTTTGCCTCTCCTCTGAATTTTTCAATAATTCTTCAAATTTGTATGATAACTTTGTAATATCTTCAGGGCTTTTTTCGTCTTCGGTTATTGTTGCTATTAATTCAACATTCATTGCCCCGCTAGTCCCTAATCCCGAACCAGTAGGCACATCACTAGAATATTCTATCCTTTTTTCCCCTCCTTCATCAACTTCCATGAAACATTTGATGTACCTATCAATTGCGAAATTTACTACTTCTCCTCCAAAATCAGATGCATAGGGTTGAAAATTTGTCCAACATCCTGCCAAGTCTACTCTTACTGGGACTCGTACTTCAATGCGTCTGACCATACATACCCCAAAGAGTAATTTGAATTGATACTTTCTGACCGAAAAGAATGGGTACGTGTACGGTCTCCGCTATACATGGCATCCGATATAGCCGCGGCAGTAGAGGCTTTTTCCCAGGGTAAACCAGTTATGATTTTTGACTCATCTTTTAGGGAGCAAGAAACCGATTTACTGTGGCCTGCCTCGGCAGCAACACCTCAAATTATTAGGAGATTAAGGAAAGATTGCGGAGGACTACTTTTCCTTGCAATAGGGGATGAAATCGGCGAATTATTTGGTTTACCGTGGCTCCAAGATATCCATTCCAATCCTAAATTAGTAGAAGAAAACCCTGTACTCAAAGAACTTATTACGGACGATTTGAGATATGATGCTAAATCTGCTTTCACCTTATCATTAAATCATAGGAAGACTTTTACAGGGATAACGGATAAAGATCGTGCACTTACTACACGCCGTTTTGGAGAATTAGCAGATGAATTAATTTCTGTAAAATCAAGTCAAAAACATTCTCAAAAGGCACTTGGAGATGAATTTCGTACTCCTGGCCACATACCACTGTGCCGCGAATCCCCTGGGGGATTAAATTCTAGACAAGGCCATACAGAACTTGCAGTTTCTATAGCTCGTTTAGCAGGACTTCCTGCATGTACCATTGGTGCAGAGATGTTGCAACCAGATGGAGATGGAGCGTTATCGGTTGAAGATGCTATGAAATACGCAAAAGAAAATAATATTCCTATGTTGACTGGGAAAGATATTTTAGAAGTATTTGGGTTAAATTAAGATAATAAGTACGAATTGGAGAATTAATATGGTAACTGTAATGGCAGTAGGGGTTTTCGATTTATTGCATGCAGGGCATCTACATTATCTCGAACAAGCAAAATCCTTAGGTGATGAGTTAATTGTCGTGGTTGCTCATGATGAAACCGTAAGAAAACGTAAACATGAACCTATAACTAATCATGAACTTAGATGTAGGATGGTTGGTGGATTAAAGCCAGTTGACTCAGCAATAATCGGTAATCCGCCTGAGGTTCCTATTTTTCAAATATTAAAATCTGTTAAACCTGATAAGATAGCCTTAGGATATGATCAGAAACATTCTATTGCAGCAATAAGATCGGGATTGTTAAAGCATGGTTATGATGATATTGAAGTCCTAAGAGTAGAAGGACTTTCTGATGATTTAGATGGAACTAGGAAGATAATTGCTAAAATTTTAGATATATGGCCAAACAAAGAAGGCGGCCCATTCGAGGAAAATTAGTATGTTTACGGGTATAGTACAAGGGATTGGAATCATAGTTTCAATTAACAAAAAGATTTCCGTTAATAATATTTCAATAGAGATGGGGAAAATCAGTAATAATTTACAAAATGGAGCTAGCGTTTCTATAAATGGAGTGTGTTTAACCGTAGCCAATATAATTGATTCTACTGTTACTTTTGATGCAATTCAAGAGACGCTAAAACGTTCAACTTTAGGATCTCTAAAAAGGGGAGATGAAGTAAATTTAGAAAGAGCGCTGAAATTCGGCGATGAATTAGGAGGGCACCTATTGTCTGGTCACATTATGTCAACTGCAATTGTAGCTGATTATGAAAAAATTGGCCAAAGTGTCGATATGAAAATATCAATAAATGATAAATTAAGCCCATTTATAATAGAAAAGGGATATATTGCAATAGATGGAATAAGCTTGACTATTGGAGAAGTCTTCCCCGAATATTTTAGTTTACATCTAATCCCTGAAACTTTGGAAAGAACTACTATTGTTTCTAAGGTAAAAGGTAGGATAGTAAATATAGAAATCGACTCAATGACTCAAGCGGTTGTAGCAACAGTTTCTAAGATGATGAAACAATCAGACTCAATTAATTTAGAAAGGTGAAATATATGAGAATAGGCGTAGTTTGTACTTCATTTCATAAAAAAGAAATCGAGATAATGTTGAATTTTGCTAAAGAAGAGTCCGCAATTAAAGGTGTCGAATTAGTAGATATACAATGGGTACCCGGTGCTATGGAAGTACCTCTTGCATTAGATAGGATGTTAAAATCTAAGAGTTATTTAAGTGGAGCTATAACTCTGGGAATTATCGAAAATGGCGAGACTCAACATGGCTTGGCAATGGGCCAATCTGTTATCAATTCAATATTAAATCTACAATTGAAATATAACAAACCGATCGGGCTTGGAATCATCGGCCCTGGTGCAAAGAAAGAGCATATTGCTGCAAGGCTGGAACCTCATGCACGAGCATCTGTAAATGCCACTATTCAAATGTCCTCTTAGTATTTTTTCAAGTCAATGTTCAAAAGACACTCTTCGTTGGATGATACATGGCTGATGAAGTACGTAATGTGATTATAATTGGTTCAGGTCCGGCTGGATATACTGCCGGACTCTATACTGCTAGGGCTTTACTTGAGCCACTAATGTTCGCTGGCTACATGTCAGGTGGGCAACTAATGCTGACTTCTGATGTTGAAAATTTTCCCGGCTATCCCGAAGGAATCGGCGGCCCTGAGATGATGATACAACTCCGTGAACAAGCCGAAAAATTCGGTTTGGAAGTTGAAGATAAAAATGTAGAGAAAGTAGATTTTTCAGAGCGCCCATTCAAAGTTTGGGTTGAAGGAAAAATTTTCCAATCAAATTCTGTAATCATATGTACCGGGGCAGAATCAATTTGGTTAGGTGCAGATGGTGAAAAAGAACAAAAAGGTAGGGGGATAAGTACTTGCGCTACTTGTGATGGAGCATTTTTCAAAGATGAAGAAGTACTTGTAATTGGCGGAGGTGATTCAGCAATGGAGGAGGCAACATTCCTGACCAGATTTGCAAGTAAAGTAACCATAGTTCATAGAAGAAACGTTTTCAAAGCATCAAAAGTGATGTATGAAAGAGCAGCAAATCACCCTAAGATAGAAATTAGGACATTTAACTCTATTAAATCTTGGCTATCTGATGAAAATGGTTTAACGGGGGCAATTCTTGAAGATTCTAGGAATGGTAAAACCGAACAAATTTCTTGCACAGGTGCATTTATTGCAATAGGCCATAAACCAATAACTCAGTTCTTAGGTGGGCAAATAGATGTTGATGATACAGGTTACATATTGGCTAAAGAGCACACCATGACTAATGTATCTGGAGTATTTGCAGCAGGAGATGTAGTCGACACCAGGTATAGACAAGCAATTACTGCTGCAGGGATGGGGTGCCAAGCTGCAATGGATGCTGAGAAATGGTTAGAAGATCAGGATTAGAGGTGCGCTAATTTGGCTGCAACATCTGAAGTAAGTTGGTTAAATAATAGGATAGCAGATTCTTTTTACCTCCTTCACATTTTTATTACATTTTTTTGTGCAATAATGTGGCTTGGACCTTATGAGTGGATGTGGTGGGGTGTTTTCATTTTATATGGCATGACGGAAATATGTTGGTTCTTCCGTGACGGATATTGCATCCTAACGGACCTCGAACGCCGATTCAGAAATATATCTCGTGCAGATACTGCTTTAGATCAGAATTTTATAAAGAGAGTTTTATATCAGTTTTTTAGAATTAACATAGATCCACTATTTGCAAGTAAAATGACAAAACTATGGGGGCTATCTGGGTGGATTATAGCATCATTAAGAATATTTATTTTATGATTATTTTTCCATTCTGACCGAAGGACACTTGTTTAACTATGCTTTGGGATATGTGTGGATGGAACTTTATCTAGATCTGAGATGGTTCGTTATTCTCGTCATTTGTCTCTCCCGCAAGTAGGCATTGAGGGGCAAAAAAAATTAAAAAAATCTTCAGTATTAGTAGTTGGTGCTGGAGGATTAGGTTCTCCTACGTTACTATATTTGGCCGCTGCAGGAATTGGGAAAATAGGTATAATCGATGATGATGTTGTGGAGATGACTAATCTCCAAAGGCAAATTATTCATGGTACTGAAAATTTAGGTATCTCAAAAGTATCATCTGCCCAAAAAAGATTGGAAGAATTAAATCCCGAAATTTCTATCATTCCATTCGAATCACGAATTAACATAAATAATGCTTTAGATATAATCAACCAATTTGATATAATTGTTGATGGAACTGACAATTTTAATACTAGGTACTTAATTAATGATGCATGTGAGATATTGTCTAAACCTTGGGTATTTGGAAGCATACATCAGTTTGAAGGCCAAGTTTCAGTCTTCAACATCAATCATGGTTTAAATTACAGAGATTTATTCCCAGAGCCCCCTCCTCTCGGTCTTGCACCTAATTGCGCAGAAGCGGGTGTTTTCGGAGTCCTACCCGGCATCATAGGATCAATACAATCTACAGAAGTCATTAAGATAATTCTTGAAATTGGAGATATCTTATCAGGTAAGTTATTGGTATTCAATGCCTTGAATATGTCTTCAAGAATACTAAAATTTAATGCTAATGTGTCTAGGGACACTATATCAGAACTCTCTCCGGAGGCCGAATATTGTATGAGTAACGTTAATCATCTTGCCTTAGAAATTACGCCTTTGGAATATAAATCTCGTAAAGACGATGGTTGGCAACCTTTCTTATTAGATGTGAGAAGACTCGAAGAAGAGCTTATTGCTAGTATAAATGGGACTAACTTACGTATAGAACATACAAACATTCCTCTCCGGTTTTCTGAAATTCCAAATGATCAAGATTTAGTTATTTATTGTAGGTCTGGCGTAAGGTCTGCAGCAGTTCAAAAATTTCTATGTAGTTCAGGGTGGCAAAAAAATAGAGTATTCAATCTAAAAGGTGGGATCCTTAAATGGGCTGATACGGTAAACCCTAATATAAATAAGTATTAATTGTGGCATATAAATATTAAGTTACTTGTTTATTTGTGGTATTATCCATACAAAACATCATTTATTTTACTCTTTAGCGAATTAATACGAAATATAGGGTATTTTTATCACTAGTCAACCGAACATTTGTTGTATTAACACTGTTTCCGATATCTATGACAGTAGCACGGCATGGCATTTGGCAATGCCCCCTTTGTGATTATTATCAGATATGGAAAACCCGTAATAATAACACTATTAAATTGGATAGACAATGTGAAAAATGCGATAATAGGGCTCGTGTTACTATAGACAGATCCAATAGCGGTCAAGGCCGAAACCGTAAAGTAAATTTATGGGAAAGGCCGACATCGGTATCTAATGATCAATTAAGTTATGAAATAAACCGTAGAAATCAAGAAAACTTGACCGATTCAGATAACGATATTTTGTCAGATAATCCATCCGTATCTGCACAAAGCGAAATGCCAACTATTTGGGGGGAATCTTGGAATCCAAAAAATCCTTTGAAGTTAACAAGAAAATTAAATCACAAAATCATTAGGGCCGAATTATTAAGATTCATAGCAGAAAGGCATGATGGGCATCTAAAATTAATTTCGGAATTATTAAATGACTTGAACACCTCTGAAGAAATGGATGGAGGCATGTTTCATGATTTTTCTATCATTTTTGTAAAAAATTTAGAAAATTCATTAAAAGAAAGACTTTTCGACCCTTCTTTATTAAATCTATCAGAAACAGAAATAATACCTAGAAGGGATGGTAATTTATTCCTAAAAAGACGTTCTTCTAGATTTTTAATAGATGTATCGCTTTGCCTTAGGAGGTTGGCACATAATCACTCCATAACTATTGATCAAAGGCTAAAATGGCAAGAATGGATGTTAAGGACCCGTATTCTCGATGAACATCTTAAAGATCTATATGTAAATGGAATCTCTACGCCAGATGAGGGAAGCTTTACTGGCAAAGGATTTAGATCAACTTGGCAAGAAGGTGTGGTGGCTTGTGCTTCTGCATTAAAAAGTATAAATGAAATCAATTCAGAAGAAGTACCTCATCCAGATGCCATTGCCCCTATGATAAGGGACACAGGCTTAGCATTAGCAATGGGGCAAACTCCCTTAGAAGTATTTTCAGCACAAATGGGAAAATCTGGGTCATATATGGATGGCGGTCATGTTGGACATGGGGGGCGAGACTTACATATTGGTAATTGGGAAAAAGGAATATTGCCTCCTGCTGCTCCCTTACCTATTGCAAGCGCAACACTGACTGGAGTAGCTCTCGCATCATCCCGATTAAAAATTAATAGATTTCATCTTGCTCCAGTTGGTGAAGGTTGTAGTAGCAGCGGAGAGTTTTGGGAGGCTATGAATTTTGCCGGAACAAGAGGGCTACCTATTGCCTATATGATTCAGAATAACCAGATTGCCCTGGATACATTTTCTGTAGGTCAATCTGGTTCAGAAACATATGGGGACAAAGGTTTTGCTATGGGAATGCCTTCATGGACAATAGATGGGTCCGATCCGGCTCAATTTTATTCATCCACAGCAACAGCTAGAGAATTCTCATTAGAGGGCGGTGGAGCAACGTTAATCCATGTTGAGACTATGAGGGGATGCGGTCACGCACACCATCATGATGATTTGTATCTTGGTGCTGTTTCGGGAAATCCTCCAGGTTATGTTGGGCGTGACCTTCTAAATTATTGGTCCTCTAAAGATCCTCTTTCTAATCATCATAACTTACTTGTGGAATTAGGGGTAGATGAGAAACTATTGGAGAAAATACAAGCCAAAGAGAATGAATATGTCATGTTCGCTAGGGAAGAAATGGAAAAAATGCCATGGCCAGAAGCTAATACTGTGACAAAAGGAATCACATCTTTACATGATGCTTCAACACATACTCAACAAATTGAGAGATTGAACTCTAATAACCTTATTACAAACCCACTCTTAGATCCAGGGGAACTCGCAATTACTTTTTCCGATGCCCCCAATTCTTGGACCTTTAGTCGTGCAATACAGAATTCAATGGTTTCTTTAGCCGAAAAATATGGTAATAAAATTATTTTTATGGGTGAAGATATGGAGATCGCTGGAGCCTTTGGAATGAATTTATCTCTCAAAGCCAAAGGGCACTCTGATAAGTTACTTGACATGCCTTTGTCTGAATCTATAATAATCAATTCTGCTACAGGAGCAGCGTTAGGAGGGATGAGGCCTATTGCAGAAATCCAATTTGGAGGTTTTGCAGCATTAGCCATGAATGCCTTGGTGAATAATGCAGCCCAATTACGATGGAGGTGGGGGGCAGAAGTTCCATTGACAGTAAGAATACCACTAGGAGGGAAAACTAGAAGCGGCCCTTTTCATGCAAACATGATTGAATCCTGGTTTACAAATGACCCAGGCCTGATTATCATATTCCCCAGTAATCCTCAAGATGCTTTCGACATGTTGATTGAAGGGCATGAGCTCTCTGATCCTGTTATATTTTTGGAACATTTAGGGCTTTATGGTTTACGCGGTGGCTCAACCGGGTGGGGAGATAATATCAATCAATTAGTGGACACTAAATCAGTTCATGAAAGGCTAGCAAATGGTCAAAATTCTATTGGCGAAGCTCGAATTATAAGAGGAGGAAAAGATATTACAATTATTACATGGGGGGCAATGGTACACGTAGCTCTAAAAGCCGCTAATTACATTGCAAAGGAAAATATTGAAGTCGAAGTAATAGATTTGAGAACTTTATTGCCATTTGATGCTAATTCCTGCATAAAATCAGTAGGAAGAACCTCTAGATTCATAGTTCTACAAGAATCCCAATGGACAGGAGGATTGGCTCATACTATTTCAAGCAGAATCTTGGAAGAGACTTTTTGGAATTTAGAGGCGCCACCTGTTGTCATAGGGGCATTAGATACTCCAGTTCCATTTTCTCCTCCTCTGGAGGACTACACTATTCCTACATATGATTTAGTAATTAGACATATCAGGAGTCTATGTAGTTAGTGATTAGCAAATAGTCATGAGTGAAGTACTAGTGGGCAAGTCTGAAAATGATTGCAGAGTTACTAATCCTTACTGGATTCATTCTATTAATCTCCGGTGCTGAAGTTTTCGTTCAAGGTGCTGTCACTTTGGCTAAAAAACTTAAAATTCCACCTCTTTTAGTAGGATTTACTATTGTCGCCATAGGAACATCCTTGCCAGAATTAGCTGTAGTAATATCATCAATTGACAGGGGGGAGCCTAACTTTGCCGTAGGAGGAATTATCGGTTCAAACATTTCAAATGTCATGTTAGTACTCGGGACTGCAGCGCTTCTTGGTACATCTGAATCTACTGAGAAGGGCATAAGGAGAGATGCAATGGCAGTCTTAGTGGCCACATTAATTTTAGTGGCACTAGCTTTATTAGGTGAAATTCATATATTAATTGGAATATTTATGTTAATTTTACTTGTAAGTTTTTATGTCTATTCTTATAATCACGTAAAAAATATCGAGACTCCTCCTGAAAATGAAGAATCATGGACGCCTACAAATTCATTATATGCATCAATTGCACTTTTTATAGGAAGCTTGTTGATCTATTGTGGTACTGAATTATTGATGAGAGGGGTATTGGAAATAATGGAAAAATACGGACTTGCTGAAGATGTTATCGGTTTGACCATACTTGCTCTAGGAACTTCATTGCCGGAATTTGCAGTAACTGTAATTTCAGCACTTAGAGGGCAAGGAGGAGTTGCATTAGGAAATGTTTTAGGATCTAATGTTATGAATATCCTGGGGATATTGGGTATAGCCGCGATATATGGAGGGGGGCTAATAATCGATCCAAGTTTTGCAGAAAGAGATATTTGGATATTACTATTGTCATCAGGATTTGTATGTGCCATGTTATTCAACAATAAGGAAATAGGTAGGGGAATTGGCTTTACTATGGTCTTAGGTTACATTGCATATTTATTATTCCTATATTCATAATATTATGTGCTGGAGATTTTATGAACAATGCAAAATTACAACTCCCAGTTTGCATAATTTTAGCAGCAGGATATAGCAAAAGACTCGGTCAACCTAAAGCATTGTTGGAAATCAAGGGAGAATATTTGATAAATAATATAGTAAAAAAACTAAGAAAACATGATTTAGAAATTCTAATAATTACAAACAAGGAACTGTTTGACCAAATAAATAGATCAACTAAAGATGCAGAAATTATTATAAATCCAAGACCAGAAATGGGCCGCACTGGATCTCTTCAAGTTGGATTAAGACATCTTAAAGATAATTTTTCTAAAAATTTTAAAACTATAGTTGTCCCTATTGACAGGCCTGGATTTTCCAATGCAACTATTTCTAAATTAATTTCTTTGAATTCTACGTCCTCTCCTATGAAAAATGGAAAAGGTGGCCATCCAATATTGTTATCAGCTGTTGACATAAGTAAGATATTATGTGCAGAACCAAATATTCCTTTAAGAGATATTATTGCCCCCACAAGATTTGAAGTAAATGATAATTATTTACATTTGAACATAGATACAGAAGATGATGTTAAATTATTACTGGATTACTATATTCAAGATGAATCTAATTTCTGACTATTCCGGATAAATTTTTATGATTTTTATTACCTTTTCCAAATTCTTAGATTAATGACAAATACGTGATTCACTTGTCGGTATCATGACGCGAGCAGTTATTGCGTGGACTTTAGAGAAATTAAATGCAGGCTATAGCGTTGCAATAGCAACTATAATTGAAGCAAAGGGTAGCGTTCCGGGTAAACCGGGTGCAAAATTAGCAATAATAAAAAATGGTGAAAAATATGGCACAATAGGAGGAGCTGGTTTAGAATTAAAGGTAGAAAAAGCCCTAAAAAATCTTTTAAGTACACCAAAAGACATGTCTTCTAAAGGAGGTAAAATTGAGAAATTTCTATTATACAAAAATGGTAAAGGCAAAGAAGTAACCCCTCTGGACAGCCTATGTGGGGGCCAAGTGACCGTGTCTTTGGAAGTTATCGATTCTTTACCTCATATCTTAATCATTGGAGGAGGGCATGTTGGCCTAGCAATAACCTCAATCTCTGATATATTGGGATGGTCTCATAGTATTTTTGATGTAAGAGAGGATTATGCAAACTCAAAGCGATTCCCAAATGCCGAAGAGATTCACAATTCCTTCGTATGTGATTTCTTAACTGAGGAGGATATTGAATCTATGTCTAGATTTTCAGATATTCTATTACTTGGGCATGATTGGAACGTCGATCAAGAAATGCTAATAGGCCTCTTGTCTATTATGGATGAGAATTCTCGGCCCCGTATTGGAGTTATAGGGTCCAAATCTAAGTGGTCGGCATTCAAGAAGGCCGCACTATCTGTTAATATCTCTGAATCAATTATCGATTCTACTAGGTGTCCAATTGGACTTTCAATAGGGGCACATTCGCCCGAGGAGATAGCAGTAGCAGTTTGTGCTGAAATAATGGCCATGGAAAAACTTCACAATAATTACGAAGACTGAAATGGCGACCATTGAACGGATAGATATGCGTAATGTTGCTTACTCACTCATCATTCTTTTTGTTATGGCAACACTTTCCGGCTGTTTAGGGAATGATGAGGGTGAGAATATTGTTTCCGAAAATAGTGAAGAATATTTTGGAGCATATAGTGTAGTCGCGCCTGTAGATACTGGTATTAATGTCTACCATGATCATTTTATAATGGAAAAAAACTATCCAAATTGGCTCTTAAATGGATTAGGAGTAACAAAAATCTGTGATATATCGACTAATGGTACTTGGGAAGAACGTTACCAGTCAGATAAAGAATCATGTTGGGACACGATTATATCTACGGACATCGTTTGGTTCCGTGGGTCAAAAATTATTGGTACATCACCTGATGATGATACCGATATTCCCATTTTGGATGACCCCCAAGACGGCCATGGAACTGCAGTTACTGGTGCAGTTTTAAATGCAAATCCTGATGCAGTTATCTTCTTTGTAGAGGGGTTTAGCGATGCAGCAGTTCTAGCTGCAGCAAATCAGCCACTTGTCGATATAATAACAACTAGTTTCGGACCAATAGGATCAATTCCTGTTCCTGGAATTGAAGATGCAACAAGAGTTGCAGTAGTAGAAAATGGAAAAATTCATACTGGTGCCGCAGATAACTCTCCTTCTCCTGCAGTTCAAGACTCAACAGCCGGTCCTCCTTGGAGTATTGGAATATCTGGTTACGCCGAAGAAGGCGATGATCAGAAAGAAACTATGAGTGGATCATATCCTGATATTGCAGCAGATTGGACTCAAGTTTTACCCAATCATGACGACATAGGTGGATACCATGAAACTTCTGGAACATCGTTTGCAACTCCTAAGACTGCTGGTTTATTATCAAAAGTAATAATGAATCTACGTGAAGAATTTAATGATTATTCATCCGGGGCCGATTCACAATTAAGGAATAAATATATTGTTAATGGGACTGATTTAAAAATTACCAATGATAATGTTCGAGATGCATTAAATCTGTCTGCATGGTATCCTTCCTTTTCTACATGGGATCCTCTTTCAGGGACAACTCCAATTTCTCCGGTGGCCCCTTGCACTCAGGTCGGCTGGGGCGTAATCAATGAAAGTAATGTTAATCCGATAATTGAGCATCTAAATGGATCAAATATTATGGTTAACCGACCTTCTGATGTCGTTTTATGTATGGAGGCCAATCAGGCAATCCGTGAATCATATTGGAATTAATGGTAGTAGGATTCAATAAATACTCCTATCTTCCAAGAACTATGCGTAAGGTCGCGATTAGATGGAATCTTTCATCCCTGTATGGTTCAAACGATATTTCTCAAATACTTGATATTGTCGAGAAGATAGAAGTTCTGGGCCATCTTTCAATTTCGAAAGAAGGGATTATTCAATTGGCCGAAATCAAATTAAAAGACAATAAAAACTTAAAAGACTTTTCTAATCTTCCAAATTTTGAAATAATTAAGAAATATGAAGAAGATGAAGATGGAATATTGGTTAGTGTTCTTTGTACGCACCCATTAGTAATTTCTGGTATAGAAATGTCAAATATTCATGTCCAAACTCCATATGGGATATCTTCGGAAAATGGTATGGAGATGAGAATTTCTGGAGTTTCCGAATCAGTAAGAAATTTTGTATCCTTACTTAGAAATGTCCTACCTCCTGATAAAATAAGTGTACAATCATTAAAAGGCAATAATATAGATAATTGGATAGACAATTTGACAAGCAGGCAAAAAGAGACTCTTTCCTATGCTGCTTATAGAGGGTATTATAATACAGATTCTAAAACCACACTCAGGGAATTAGCAGAAGAATTGGGCATGGCGAGGAGTACTCTTGGGGAACATATTCAGAGGGCCGAATTATCAATAATACGAAAAGCAATAGAAGATTTGGGCTTGGAAAAAAGCAAATTAAACCCGAATGCTCAAAGTACGGTAGCGGATGGGAAATAGTAATCATGTCTCAATTCAGGCTTCCAATGCTCCCAAATTCGGGGGAAATTCCTTGGAGTGCAAATGTTAATCAAAAATATTTCTCTTCTTCTATTTTGAGTAATTCAATACTCCTTGATGTTCTGCGTGATCAAGTTGGCACATTGGGGGTAAAGAGAGGCTGTGACATGGGGACTTGTGGTTGTTGCGCAGTACTAATTAATGGAGTTCCAAAACTGTCTTGTTTAACATTGACTAAAGAAGTAGAAGATTGTGATATAACAACTGTAGAAGGATTATCTGATGGGCACCATCTGCACCCCATCCAAAAAACATTTGCAGAATGCGGCGGTAGTCAATGTGGTTTCTGTACTCCGGGTTTTTTAGTAGTAATTTCAGCTTTATTAGATAACAATCCATCGCCCAATGATGATGAAATTAAAAATGCAATAGAGGGTAATTTATGTAGATGTACTGGATATCAACAAATCGTGGATTCAGTAAGATCAGCTAGCCAAATACTAATTTCTGAGGACAAAATTGCTAACTCTACGAGGCCAATGAGTAATCCAAATCCAGGATTTGATAAGTGAGGAGTTATTATGTCCAAAGATAAGAAAAAAGAAATTGTTGGCTATAGGCAACAATCTGGAAAGCTATCGTTTTCTAGGCCAGGTTCTGGAGGTAAAAATCTCTTTAGCGAACCCCGAAATGAGAAATTTATTCCAGAAAGTCAAGGCGGAGATAAGAAACAACCTTGGGGAAAACATAGACATGATGAATTGATTACAGGTAGAATAGTTGGTAAGCCGACACCTCTAATTGATAGTAAATGGAAAGTCACAGGTAAGGCAAAATATGGTGATGATATTAGACTATCAAATGAATTAATAGGTAAAATTATCCGTTCACCACATCATTATGCAAGAATATTATCAATTGATATCTCAAAAGCATTGAAATTACCAGGGGTTATATCAATTGCAACCGGACAAGATGCAAGTAAAAAATTCGGCGTCCTTCCTGTAACAAAAGATGAACATGCGATGGCTGTTGATAGAGTCAGGCACATAGGAGACTTAGTGGCGTGTGTAGCTGCAGAAGACGAAGTGACAGCATTAGAAGCAGTGCGTCTAATAGAAGTTGAATATCAAATATTAGATTCTATAAATGATATGAAAGACGGCCTTAATAATTCTAAAGAGCCAATCCATGATAGGGGAATATATCATATTGGTGAAGCAAATATCCAAAAAAGAGTATTCCAAGAATTTGGAAATATCGACTCAATGGAATCCAACTCAGTTGTAAGTCATAAGAAAAATTGGTTTTTCAATGGAGTTAATCATGCTGCAACAGAGCCACATGCTGTGGTGGCAGATTGGGACCCTTCGGGTAGACTTACTCTATATACTCCTCAACAAGTTCCACATTATGTTCATAGGGCATTAGCAGACGTTCTGGAGATACCAATGCACCAAATAAATGTACATAGGACATTTGTAGGGGGCGGTTTTGGAGGGAAATCAGATCCGTTCCCTCATGAAATGTGCGCATCAATATTAGCAAGAAAATCAGGCCGACCAGTTAGAATAACCTTCGACCGAGAAGAAGTTTATTGGATAAATAGAGGTAGGCACCCTTCTCATATTGAAATGAATTTACATGCAGATAAAGAAGGTAGATTATGCGGTATAGAGACTGATGCATTAATTGATGGAGGGGCTTTCGCTTCCTTTGGTCATGTTACTACTTATTACAATGGAGTTTTACATACAGCTCCATATGAGATTGGCGCCTTTCACTATACTGGTGCTAGGGTATGGACTAACAAACCTGCAAGTGGAGCTATGCGCGGCCATGGAGCTGTTAATTCTAGATGTGCCGTAGAAGTAGGAATTGATGATATATCTGAAAAATTAAATGTTGATCCTATTTCTTTTAGACTAGCAAATCTATTGCCTCCCAATTCCGCTACAATTACTGGCTTTAGAGTAACAAGCATTGGAATGAGGGAATGTTTAGAAAGAGTGATGGACGAATCTGGATGGAAAGATAAATTTAGGAAGTTACCCTTGGGTCACGGGATCGGAATTGGATGCGGATTTTTTATTTCAGGAAGTGGCTTACCAATCCATTGGGATCCTAATAAATTTCCTCATGCAACTGTTCATTTGAAAATAGATATGGATGGAGGTGTTACAGTACATACTGGTGCAGCGGACATCGGGCAAGGTTCAGATACCGTAGTAGCCCAATCTGTGGCGGAAGTGCTAGGCCTCCCACTTGATATGATAAGAATAAAATCAAGAGAAACAGACACATCACCTGTGGATTTAGGATCATACTCATCACGAGTAACCTTTATGAATGCAAATGCAGCAATTTCTGCAGCCATGGAAATTAGGGATAAACTACTCGCCGCGACATCTATGATAACTAAAGCACCAATTGAAAAGTTAGTAATTGGCGATAGGCGAATATTCAGAAAAGACGACCCGGCAGTTGGTGTATCGTATCTTGAGGCATTACACAAATCACAAGAAGAAATCGGAGCATTAGTTGCATCTGGGGCCTACAGGACTCCTCCAATGGGTAGAGCACACAAAGGAGCAGGAGCAGGATTGGCCCCAGCGTATTCATTTTCTGCCTATGTCGCAGAAGTAAAAGTTGATGTTGAGACAGGGCAAACAAAGGTCGAAAAGGTCTGGGCGGCGCATGATTGTGGAAAAGCACTCAATCCCCTTGCTGTCAAAGGCCAAATAATTGGATCTTGCCATATGGGGATGGGACAAGTTTTATCAGAAGAAATGAGATATGGCAGAACTGGCAATCTAATGAATACAGATCTTTTAGATTATAAGATACCAAGTATACATGAAATGCCAGAAGTAATACCTATTATCGTAGAATCAAACGACCCTGAAGGGCCTTTTGGTGCAAAAGAAGCAGGAGAAGGCCCTTTACTACCAATTTTACCTGCAGTCTGTAATGCCGTATATGATGCAATAGGGATAAGGTCCGATGAGTTACCAATTACTCCTGATAGGCTTTATAAAAATATAGAAAAAAAATGTAGAAAATTAAAAATTACAGACCCGTTAGATTTACCCTCCCCTAGACTTCAATTATCCAAGTTGCAGCAAAAATTAGAAAAGCGGGCCAATGAGCATGCAATTAGAGATAAAAAGAGGAGAAACGAAGAAGACATAGGGCCATATCATAATGGAGCATTATTTGGTTTAGACCCTACTGTTCCTCCAGAAGAATTAGATGATACTTGGAAAGTTTCTGTTTTACCATCGGAAGAATATCTACTGAGTCCGAGATTAGCAGGGAGTGCTTGGATACATACGGAACGCAGGTATAGGGGTGACTAAAATGCGCATGCCTCCTTTTACTCTCCACACTCCTGATACTCTAGAAAATGCATTAAAAATAGCTAAATCAATTGAATCTATTGGAGGTATCTTTGATTGGGTGGCTGGTGGGACTGATTTATTGCCAAATTATAAGTGGCACCTTAATCCAAAAGAAAATGTTATATCTTTAGCAAAAATAGAAGATCTTACAAAATTATCTTCAACACACATTGGTGCAATGGTTAGGATACAAGATCTAGCTGATTCTAAATCTACACATCCTGTACTTGCTAAATCTGCAAATTCAATTGCAAGTATATTGATTAGACGTTCAGGCACGGTCGGAGGAAACCTATGCTTAGATACACGCTGTTATTGGTATAATCAAACTGAGAATTGGCGAGAATCTATTGATTGGTGCCATAAATGTGATTGCGGCACTGGTTCTGATTGTAGGGTAATACCTAATCAGAATACTCTATGTGTTGCCACTTATCAAGCGGATTTAGCACCCGTTTTGATGTGCATGGGCGCTAAAGTGCATTTAATTTCAACAGCAGGTCAAAGAGAAATGTTGTTGAATGATTTTTTTGAATTGGATGGCATGACAAAAAATAAATTAAAACCGGGGGAGCTAATAACTCACATCACTCTACCTAAAAATATCTCAAATTGGTCAGGAGATTACCAAAAATTACGGCAACGAGAATCTTGGGATTTCCCAGAAGCCGGAGTTGCGGTACTCTGGAGAAAAGAAAATAATAAACTAATGGAATTAAGGGTTGCAACTACGGGACTGGAGTCGATCCCTGGATATCACGAGGAGATAGCTTCAGAATTGGTGGATAATTGGGATGGAAAGGAAAGTATTAGGACTCTATCTGAGAATATTAGGAAAGCAGTAAAGCCTGTTCAGAATACTTGGTATTCTGCTTCATACAGAAGAAAGATGGTGAGAGTATTAACAAAGAGGGCATGCGAGGGCCTAATGGAGATATAGTATGCAAGGTAATGTAAAAATTCATTTTTTTTTCGTAGTTAGTTTGTTGTTTTTATCATTATTGCCCACAGTCCATTCTCAGGGAGATGTCTATCCGTGGGAATTGGATATAGAATACCCCGGTGATGATTCAAGCAAACCTTTCGAGTTGTCTAAGGAAGGAGTCACTACTATCACATTTCTTGTAATAAATGATGGACTTCTTTCTATTGAAGTATCTTTTGAATATGACAAAGCCTTCGAAGGCAGTTATTCCGGGCCATCCGAAGGAACAATAGATGCTAGTTCTAATGAGTCTTTCACTCTTGAAATATCAAATATTGATGTTCTGAATTATGCTGCCAGGACTCAAGATACATTTCTTATTACTGCTAATTTAGATTCCATTCAAGGAATTCCTCAAATGTCTCCTTCTATTAAAGAATCAGAAGGAAAGTTAATGATCCCTATTGTCTATGAATTAGACATAGAAATAGATGATCCAATTGGTCCAATGAATGCAGGTTCTGACATGCTTCTTAGGATTACCGTGTTGAATAAGGGAAATATCGAGGATAGAGTTGGTGAAGTAGAAATTAGTGATAATTGCCCCTTGTTAAGTCCTAATAATGGACTTGACTCATTAATGACTATAAATCTTAATGCTGGTAAATCTGCACAATCTGATTTACGATTAACTGCTTCTGAAAGTCATCCGAGAAGAAATTGTAAAGTTGAAGTTACTATATCTTCTAATGGTGCAATGAATTCAGGAGCCCAGTCCTTGGTTAGTGTAGAGGTACAGGTAGTCGTCGACCCTCCTTTGAAAAATGATGATTCTGGATCTGATGATGATACAGGGACTACTACTACTGAAGTAGTCGGCTCAAGCTTGCCTGCAGTTAACAGTTTATCTGTAATTTGTTGCATCTTTACTGCACTTATTTTCATGAGAAGAAATTAACTAATATCATAGTTTAATAATTGAGAAAAGAACTACTACTAAGATGTTAAAAATAAACTGCTATCAGTTTAATCCATTTTCATTCAAGAACTTTAGGCAATAACATATAATTGCAGTTCTATTGTCCCGAACCTGTTGTAGGTACAGCCTGCATTTTTTAATCGAGTTGATTTAACGTGGCAAGTGAGAGAACTGATGAAGAAAAATTTTCCACTATTATCATAGGCGCTTTATCTGTAACTGTCATACTTCTTCTAATTGCACCAATGATATTCGTCATTGGTAAGGACACTGCATACTCTGCATATGAGTTTCCAGAGGAAGAAACAGAACAATTGGCACAAATTACGGACATGAGAAAAGATATGGTAGATCAAGAAAATTACTATGTTGCTAATACTATGTCTACTCCTATGTTAGTGAATGATTGGAAAGATCCTCATCGAACAATGTTGCTGATTATAGCGCCTGAAAAAAATATCGACGCAACTGAAGCCGAAGAAATTCATAAATTTGTAACAGAAAAAGGTGGTAAAGTAATAGTTGCGGCTGATAATAATAACGCTAATCTCTTAGCAAAAAGATTTAACGTGCAATACTTTGATTCTTATTTATTGGATGAGAATCAACATTGGCTTGAATATGATGATGATGGAGCGGTCAAAAGAGATTCCAATGATGGTGAAATAGTTTCTTGGAGAAATGTTTGGACAGTTGCTAGTATTGGACAAGATGTGGAGAATATGGCTCCTGGCGCACTCAGACAAGGGTGTTCAGATTTCAATTTAGATATACACAATACGGTAGATTGCAGATTACCTGTAATGCTGAGAAGTCCTACGGGATTATTATACACTCCTTCTGAAAAAGACATTTCCGATCCCGGTCATCGAAATGTAATGGTCCTTGCAACAGCCTCAACATCTGCATTTATAGATATACAAAAAAATGGTGATGCAGGTGACCCTCTAAATCCTGCTCCAGGAAATTTAAATCACATTATTCGTTTTGATTATCCCAATATAACGGTTTTAGATCAGGTTAGTTCAGGTAGCGGAGGTGGTACCTTTTCAGGAGGCGTCGGGGATCTTTCTGTAACTGGCAGTATAACATTTGTTACTGATCAGAATGCATTTGGTAACCGTCTATGGACGTTAGATGAAGCTAGAAAAACCGGTCTAAGAGAATCATGTATTGTTAAAAATTGCTGGACTGAAGAGATAACTACTAATAACGACTGGTTAGGAAATCAAAAGTACTTTAAAGCCCTCATGTATGATATGATGGAGTTTGACAATCTTGATTTATCAGCACAAATAAAGAATGGAGATTTTGCAGGAGATAAATCTAACTTCAATGTTGTTTTTGATGAAAGCCGCCATGCCACAGGAGTGATTGCATCACCTTTTGTAGAGACAATGGGCACTATTGTTTTATTGACTTCTAATACCTTCTTAAAGTGGTTAGTTGTACTAAATGTTGGTTTATTATTATTGGTCGCAATGATGGTAGTCCCCCAAAAAGAAAATTGGAGGCATGTCTTCGATTTGACTAGATTTTCTGAAAGGCCGGATAAATTAGATCCCAAAACTTATCGGACACGTGTCCAACAATCTTTATTTACGAAAATCAGAGTTCATCACGACTTAACGCGTGATGAAATGGCGACAAAACCTCCTGCAGAAGTACAGTCAATGATAGGAGATCCCCGCCTTGTGGAATTGGCTTATAGCCAAAGCCGCACATACACCCCCAAAGAGTTGCGCCAGATGATGCAGGCAATTCGCCGATGGGGCAAAAATAATTAATGGAAAAAAAGGAGAAATAAATATGAATGCAACACCGCCAGTAAATTCACCCCCCGGACCGCCCTCAGACACTCTCGATGCAGCTTATGCAAAGAAAGCAGAAGAAATCCGTGGAGGAAATACAATGAGTGAAAAATTGACTGCAGTTGGAGCAATAGCTCACGCAATAGGTCAAGAAGTTCAGAAAGTTATTATTGGAAAACCTCACGTAATTGATAACGTTATGGTGAATATACTTGCAAACGGAAATCTCCTGTTTGAAGATTACCCTGGGCTCGCTAAAACTCTGATGACTAACACCTTTGCTGATGCGCTTGGATGTGATTTTAAGAGAGTTCAATTTACTCCTGATCTTCTGCCAGCAGATATCACTGGTACAAATATTTATGATGCCAAGAAAGGTGAATTTACATTCAAGCCAGGACCTATTTTTTGTAATCTACTGCTATCTGACGAGATTAACCGGGCTCCTCCAAAGACGCAAGCAGCACTTCTAGAGGCCATGCAAGAGAAGCAAGTTACAATTGGTACTGTTACTCACAAACTACCTGCCCCTTTCCTTACAATGGCAACACAGAATCCTGTGGAGCAAGAAGGCACTTACCCACTTCCTGAGGCACAACTTGATAGATTCATGTTCAAAATGAGTGTTGGGTATCCTAGTAGGGCCGATGAAGATGAAATCTTGGCCCGACGTATCCAAAGAAAGAAAGATGAGGTCGAGGTTGAAATAATAACCGATCCTGCAAGAGTTGTTGCAATGCAAAATGCAATTGAAGATGTATATGTAGATCCTGCAGTTAGGATGTATATGGTTGAAGTAGTTACTCAAACTAGGGAACACAATCAAGTATTGGTCGGTTCATCACCTCGTGGTTCACAAGCATTGCTGAAAACCAGCCGAGCTGCTGCTGCAATGCGCGGCCGAGATTTCGTAACTCCTGATGATGTCAAATCAATTGCAAATCTAGCTATTGCCCATCGTTTAATTTTGAAGCCTGAGCACCAAATAAAGGGTGTAAGCACTGAAGAGATAATCAAGGAAATTTTGAGAACAGTATCCGTTCCAACAGTCTGAGAAATTCTAACGGAGCTGGGAATAGATGGCATGGAGTAGAAAATCCGCGATGTTTGCATCGTTGGCCGTCGCCCTTTATTTATTGGGTTTAGTTTTAAGAAATCAACAACTAGTTACAGTAGCTGTCGTGTTACTTTCTTTCTTAACATGGGCAGCATTTAGGACAAGTCATGCTGACGTATCTTCTTCTGGAAGGAGATTAGATGATGCCCAAAATGACGAAGGAGTAGAGTTACAAAATATACTCGCAATGCGTAAAGTGTCATCTTCAAGAATTTTTGAAGATGGAGAAGTTGACGTAACACTCAGACTTCAAAATAGATCCAACACATCCAAAGTTCTTGAAGTCAGGGACAGAGTTCCAGAAGTTATGAGGATTAAAAAAGGTGCAAATTATGTCTTGATGGAATTAGGTCCCCAAAGAGAAACAGAGATTTCCTATACTATTGAGACTCCATTACGTGGTTTCTATACTATCGGCCCTGTCTGCGTTAGGGTGCAAGATGCATTTGGACTATTTCATAATGAAAAAGAAATACACCTATACGAAGATTTCCTTGTATTTCCTAAAATGGAAGACATTAAAGATGCAATGATAAAAAGTAGAGTTCCAAAAATTTTTACGGGGGCAGTAAATATTAGAAACCCTGGTGAAGGATCAAATTTTTATAATCTAAGGGAATATATCCCAGGGGATCCGATGAAAAAAGTAAATTGGAAGGCCACTGCTCGTCAAGATGGTAAAATGATGGTGAATGAATTTGAAAGAGATGCAGTTAGTGACATTATTTTAATTGTTGATAGTAGAAAAATCAGTGAAACTGGGCCAGTAAGTAGGAATTCATTAGTATATAGCACTAGGGCAGCAGCAAGCTTATCTCAACATTTCCTTTCAAGAAGGGATTCCGTAGGTCTAGTAATATACGGGGATGAAATAACTTCTGTAGATAGAGATACTGGTAAAAAACAACTTTATGTTCTACTAACAAAACTTGCTGGAGCAATGGCAAAAGGCAATACACCTATGAAAATAGTCACTAACAGAATAATGCCTCATATCAATCGAGGAAGTCCAATAATAATCCTTACTCCTTTGGAGGGGGATCCAACCATAGTTGATGCCGTTAGGGATTTAAGATCTAGAAACTTCGACGTTACAATATTATCCCCAAGTAGTCTAGAATTTGAGTTTGATGCTAGGAGATTAGATAGAACTGGTTATGAAGTTTTGAAAACTGAAAGAGATATACTCATGGCGGAATTAAGGGGATTAGGGGCATTTGTTATGGATTGGGAGCCAGATATGATGTTGAATACTGCTTTATCTGGTGCGAGAGGATTTTGAGGTGTAAATATGACTGATAATAAATCCGAAAAAAGTGACACCGCTCATTTGTATGATAGTACAACATTACGTTCATCGGCGCCAAGTAGAAAAGCTGCTGCAGGTAAAATAAAGCAAAATTCAGAAATCCCTTTGGACGCTATCCCAGAAGTTCATATTCCGGGATGGGTTGAATCTATATTTGGTGGCCCTATAATTAGTAAGATGAAATTTTTATCTCCTGATAAGATGGTAACATCATTACAATTATCTTCTTCAATAACCTTGCTTTTATTGTGTTTCTTGACATTTATGATAACACCGGTCACAGGAACTGCATGGTTCGCTTTATCGAATATGATTGGACTAGGTTTTCTTGGAGGGATATTGCATTTCTTATTAATTGGCATGGGGCTAATTGGAGGGATGTATGGTGTCTTCCAAAGGGAACAACGAGCGCTATTGGTGTCATATGTGATGTTAATAATCGTTACAATAAGATTTGCAGGAAGTAAAGTTGAGTTTGGCCTTAGCTTCCTTCCTGAGGGTGAAATAGCCCAAAAATTCTTATTAATCCTGTATGCCATATTTTTAGTTATGTATATCGAACTTTCCAGTGGAATTATTAGATTCTCAATGCTTGATACTTCAATAAGAACAGGCGAGGTATATGTTATGGGGATTCAAAAGATTACATCCAGGTATCATAGATCTTTATTGATAGCACCATCAATAGCAGGTTTTGTCGCCTTCCTTACTCTATTTATCAATAGGATAATACCTGCTATTGTCAGCTTTATTAATCCTGAATCTGCTAATAGGTTAAGAGAAAGTGTAGAATTGACCAGCGTCTATGGTGTAGCACTAGGAACTATGGTAATTTTCACCATTATAGCAGGTGCATTTGCAGTAAATTTACCCTTAAGAATTCAACAATTTCGTGATAAGCAAGCATAATCACATTTTTATGTAATTTCCTATTACTCCTAGGTCAGCTATCACTAACATTGCCACGGCTTCGACGACTGGAGCCGCCCTTGGCCCAAGAATAGGGTCATGCCTTCCTCCTATTTTTAGAGATCTAACTTCTTTACTTGGCAAATGTAGGGTAAATTGTTCTTTTGGAATGCTACTTGGAGGTTTAAAGTGTATTCTTACACTAAGTGGAGCTCCTGTTGCTCTACCTCCTAAAGCGCCATCTGCATCACCATTATCAGATCCTTTTAGAATTGGCATATTTTTATCATAAATCCAAGCGTCATTATGCTCAGAGCCAAGCATTGATGATGACTCTACACCCTGTGAAAACTCAACCGCCCTTGCTCCCGGGATGGCCATCAAACCTCGGGCCAAAGCAGGCTCTATTCCATCAAACCATGGTTCTCCCATGCCAATCGGTAATCCTTCAATTAGTAATTCAACAACTGATCCAATCGTATCTTTATCCATCCTAATTTTTTCGATATAATCTGACATAATTGGTGCTACTTCGAAATCTCTGCAATTTAATCTACCCATATCACTTTCTGGATCTAAATGGGCATCTCTATCTAAATCAAAAAGCGCCTTAGCGGAAATATCTCCTACTTTGTGTAAATGTGCACTACACTTCCAGCCAACATTATCTAATATTTGCCGCATCTGGCTCCCTGCAGCCACTATTCCAAAAGTCAGCCTAGCAGATTGAGAACCTCCTCCTCGGGGGTCGTTGGCACCTTTTGATCGTATATTTTCTACCATATCTGCATGTCCTGGTCTTGGTTGGTCCGGTAGGAATGAATAATCTGATGATTTAACATCTGAATTTCTTGTTAATAAAAGAATCGGCCATCCAGTCGCAAAACCATTATGAACTCCGGATAATATTTCACAATTATCTAATTCCTTTCTCATAGATAGCCCTTTTCTACCTGGTCGGCGGCTAGCAATATCTTTCGCCAAAGACTCTTGATCTATTGGTGCCCCTGCAGGCATTCCTTGGATTAATGCCCCTACGCATGATCCATGACTTTCGCCAAATAATGTTACTCGCAATCTGTCTCCTAAAGTCATCCCCATACTATTTCCCCGTCATTCTAAATTCGCTAAAAAAGATGTCCGTAAAATCTTAATTTCATCTTTACGTAATGCCTTTTCAATGTTATCTACATCATTCTTGTAGCAAACTATTGCAATTGCTGGGCCCGATCCAGATATTCCAGCAGACAATGCACCATTAATTATTGCTAAATTAGATATTTTTATTGCCATATCATCTTTTGTTATCGCTGCTAATGCTATTCCGTTTGCCCTCATGGCATCTAATAAATTTCCATCCATGATTGATGATAAGGATTTTTTAAATAATTTTTGATGTTCTACAAACTTATTTGAATCTATTATATAATCTCTAGGGCCTCTAATACATATTAAAATAGATAAATCAACATCCATACTGCCTTCTAGTAATATCGATTTAGAAGCATCCCTGGAAGGGTCGACCAATTTCCACCCGCTAGTCATAGAACTCCATGTATCATCCATACTCCCAGTTATTGTACAACCCGCTCTCCGCTGGGCTTCTACGGCTAAATCTATTATTTCCGAATCTTCTAAGTTTGTCCAAAATGCTGAATTTAAGGCCTTTATTGCAGCACATGCTAGTGCAGAACTAGATTTTAATCCCTGGCCAATGGGGATTTGACTATATACGTCCCATCCATAATTATTAGGCACTGGCCTTCCTGAATCTCTCCAACAACCCATTACAGATTCAAGTAGCGAATGCACATCATTAGAATTATTATTTATTTCATCTATCAGTGTAACTTTCGTGCTTAGTTGAATTCCTACTGAACATCCTTTCCCAACTCCTAATGAGTGTAGGATGGAAATTCCTCCATAGGATACTCCCTCTCCCAATATATTCATTTTTCACTCATATCTCCTTTCAAAGCAGTGCCCATATGCCGCATTCTTTGGTCTATCAGTACTAGTATTTCATCACCAATCTTCAAATCGGTTACAGATCTAACTCCCTTTGAATTAGATACTATTCGTACAGTTTCCGCCTGTTGAAGAATTATATTCCCTTCAAATTTACCACACTCATACTCAATTTTTAAAAACGGTCTTCTTTCAATTTTCACTCTACCTATTGTTGCACATCTCTGTCCTCCTCTAGAATTGATTATCGCAACTTTATCGCCGGCAATTAATTCACTCAGATATTTTGTTTTACCATCATTCATAAGAACGTATGAATGAACGGCGCCTGCATTAACTCTGAATGGCCTAGAAGGGACATATTGAGAAGGAATGGTTTCGCCGTGAATTAGACATAATAACTCAGCCACCGAACCTAATAACATACCCTCTCCCATATCTAATCTTTCTATCAGATCGATGCAAACTCTTTCTCCAAACCCTCCTGATTCAATTACAACTATTTTTGCTTTTGATAATTCATTTTCTATTTCATCTTCTGAAAAGTGTATTTTTTCTTTGCCTTCTCTGATTCCTATTGACTCTCTCCACATTTCTTCAATTGGGGGCATTAAAAGCGCATCAACACCATGCTGAAGGGCAAATGCTGCCCCTCCAATGTCAATTTTACTCGATATTGAGATTGCAATCTTTGTCCCACTACCTAAGGATTTTGCAATCAAATTTTCCAATGGAATCATCTTCCAATTAGAGCACCTGATTAATATCCAAGGGGCAATTCCAATCAAGGATATGGCTTCTTCTTGCCCTTTATAACCATCAAGTTCTACTTCTGCAACATCTGGTGAAACGCCTTTCCAAATCCGATCGGCATGTTGAATAAAATCATTATAATTATGATCTATTGCATCTATCCAAAGTTCCATAATATCACTGATCTATCATTGCTGCAGCTGATTCCGCGCTGGCACCTTCGTGAACTACTGCTCTGAGGGCCTTTGCATATAGGCCTGGATTATCGGAACCAAATATTTGCCTTCCAATGCAAACTCCGCTCCCGCCTGCTTGAATTGACATCTCTACTATCTTGAGTAACTCTACGAATGAACTCCCTTTGGGGCCACCTGCAATCAATACCGGTATTGGCACTGCATCAGTCACCAGTCTAAACGACTCTACTGAGCCCGTCCAAGGGACTTTAACTACATTACATCCTATTTCCCAAGCTAATCTAGCGGCATGCGCTACACCATTTGTTTTATCACTTGTATCAATTTTCATATTTGGCCCATGGGGGTACATCATCCCTAGCACGGGTAACCCGAGTGCCCATGCATCTGTAGTCAAATCGCCAATTTCTATCAACATATCAGCTTCTGAAAGGTCTCCAATATTTATCTGGCCTGAAACTGCAATTGCACCTCTATCTAGGCATTCTTCTGCCGTTGCAATACTTACTTTTTCATGAGATCTATTTCCGCCGTGTATTGTCGATGCAGAAACATGGCATACAAAACCATCCCAATTTCTTAATTTCATTTGGTGGCTTAAAATTCCTTTATGTACTACAATGGCATCTACCTTGGCTTGAATAAGCTCTCTAATAATGCTATTTGTTCTTTCTAAACCATCTTCTGGGTAGTTAGAAATTCCATGATCTAGGGGGACCCAAACTCCTTTGCCTCCTGGTAGAATACGCTCAAGACGTTCTTCGAGATATTGCCTCATGAAGGCTGCCAAAGGGTCCTTCTTGAAAAGTATCGTTTTCAAATTTATATATGAATCATCTTTTATCATCATTATTTAAATTCAAATCAATAATGAGGGGGGCGTGATCTGAAACTAATAATCCTCCTTCTCTAAGGATATCTATATCTTCAAATATCTCTAGAGCGGCTTTATTTGCTAGCGCATAATCAATCCTCCAACCTCTATTCAATGATCTAGCCTGGCCTCGATTTGACCACCATGAATAAGGGCCTTTAACTTCTCCAAATTTAATCCTTAGTAAATCATGCCATCCAGTTGATAAAAACCGACTAAACCAATCTCTCTCATGATTTAGAAATCCAGATGTGTTTCTATTTCCTGAAGGATTCCATATATCATTTTCAGTATGTGCAATATTTAAATCCCCACAAAGAAGCACAGGTTCTTCTAAATTCACAAAATTATTAGCCCATCTAAGTAAATCCTCTAGCCAACGATCTTTAAATCTCTGTCTTTCTGAATTAGCACCTCCATTAGGAAGGTAAATGTTAATGCAATGTAGATTTCCGTGTTTAGTGTGGAGTACTCTGCCTTCAGAATCACTGATATCTACATCGGTCATAATTCCTCGCCCTATTTCTTCAAGCCCTACTCTGGACCAATTAGAAACTCCTGAATAACCTTTTTTTTCAGCAGGGTGCCAAATAATCTCATGATTTTCAGGTGGACACCAATCTTTTGGCATTTGTTCAGGCAAGGCTCTAACTTCTTGAAATAGCCAAATATCACTATCTATTTTTTTAACAAATTCATCAAGCCCTTTCCGGTGTGCAGCCCTAATCCCATTTAAATTCCAAGTAACAATACGCAAAAAATTCCTCCGTTCCTATTGATAAATTTATAATTCAGTATTTCCTGAAAAGAAAGACATTGAATCTCTAAATAATTCTTCTCTCCTGCGTCTTTTATTATTTCTTAGATGAATTATTGTAAATGCAAAGACTAAGAAGATGAGGAAAGGAATAAATGCTTCAGCATGATATTTTTCCATGAATTCTATTATTCCTTTTGCACTATATGCCCAAGTTATAGAAGCTGCAGAACCACCTAATAAACATGCAGCCAAAACTCTCTCAAACCTCATTCTAGCCACTAATCCCAACATGGCACCAACTAATACTCCGCTAGCCATAAATGGTATCCAAACAAAAACTATCAATCCCCAAAATCCATATTTATCAATTCTTTTACGATTTTTAAGGGCCACGTATTCTACAGAAGAGAGAATGTCTCCCATGAAAGGATTTTGTAATAAGGCCCCTGGAATGCCTCCTCTTTTGGCAACCATGGCTTCTCCAGTTAAGTCAGCAGTCCCTTGCTCAACTCTTCCTGGATTGGCATAATCTGCTAGAGTATATTTTTCATTTCTTGCACTTACAATTAATGTTCTTTCACCAATATATTCCTTCAAATCTTTATTTAAATATGCCTTCAAGTCATTCTGTAAATCATTAAAATTAGACTTGAATAAGAAGTATGCAAATCTTTGAGAGGGCTGGTATATTATACGGACAAATACCGAATCTTCATCTGACATTATGGCTGATCCATAGTCAACAAGATTATTTTCTCTAAACCATTTCTTCATAATGCTTCTGAATTCTTCTTCTAATTTACCAAACTTGCTTACAGATGAAAAGAAATCAGAATAATCTTCAGCCAAAGGTATTTGGCCAAATTCACTAACTAGTAGTTCTGAATTAATCGTAACACTGGAAACATCGGTACTTGTTTTGTCGGTACATACTGATTTCAGTTGTATGGGTCGCATCTCTCCAAATATTGCAAACTCTGAAAGAATGTCTGTAATCATTCTAGTTTTTACTTCCACGGGGCCAACTATGGTTTTACTACTAGTTTTGTATGGCACCAATGCATCAATAGAAAGTGGTCTATCCTGTATTTTAAAATCCTCCATGTCTAATTTTATTCGTAATCCTTTAGCAGACTTTTGAAGTATTTGTTGAAGCAACCTTTTCATCTGTTTAGTTGATAATAAGTCGTCTATCTCTCGGTGATATAATCTATGCATCAAAGGGTACTGCACGCATAAAAAGAATATTGACATCCCAAGTGAAACTGATGCTAACCACCACGGTGGAACCCCTGCAGTACCGCCTGTCAACATTGCAGTTTCCCTTCCTCCAGCCCATTCTAAGCCCATTAATGCCCAGCCCCATATTCCTAACTGTTGAACGGACATGCAAGCTCTAGGTTCATTATCACTTATTTCTGGAATTTTCTGTAATTCAGAATTGCCCCACTTATCTAGAGTCAGGGTCTTAATAATGGGAATTTCATTAGTTACTCTACTTTTCATATGCAAATCAACAGTTTTATTTAAATTATCTACATAACTACCATCATCAATATATTTAAGAAGTATGGCTTTGGACAAATTTGAGATATTTACTTCTTCATCCCAAATGAATATTTCAACTTTTATCTCATAATGTCCATCTTTTATTTCTTCGGAGTATATAGTCGTGTCCTGATTACCAATTCCTCCTGCGACATATTCCATTGTACCCTCAATGTCATTATGATTTGTTAAGTTTACAATCAAAATTGAGGTCATTGTTGAATCCACATGATGACTTTTGATTTTTATATTTTCATCAATCGAATAAATTTCAAAATATACTTCATATCTTCTATCTGTGCAATCTTCGGAATCAAAAAAAGTTCCTGATAATTTATCATCAATAACTATTGATTCTGCAGCTATCAATCCTGAAGATGTGATAAATATACCTCCGAAGAATATCGCCCCACATATAACTCCAAATATTAATGTATAATCATCACTAGTTCTGGGAACTATTGTGTTGACAAGAAATGTTTTATCAGAATTTAACCTTCTATCTCTAATTTTTTCTAATTCCTTATCTATAGATTGTGCCTCTGTTTCATTTAGATTTTTATCATTTTTGTCAACTTTAATCTCTGAAATAGTATCGATATCTTGGAGATTTTCTTCCAGTAAAGATTTATTGTTGGGGCTCACAGTATATCCAGAGCGTGCATGACCTATATTCCTGTCCCCTCACAATTAATATTTTACTGTCACATTTGAAATTATACCGGTCTCAAAACTATATTGCGACAGTAGTTTTAATGCCTCTCTCCTCCGTAGGAGAGACATGGGTAGAGAGAGCAGGGCCGCAACACTCCTGCCGCTGCTTCTGACTTTGCTGATGATTTTACCCTCAATACTTTCTGTTGCGGCATCTGAATCCTCTAATCAAAATGATAAAACACACTCTTCTGATGTTGTATTATTCTCTAATAATGAAGGAAAAATCATGTTTTCTCCAGATTTATCTGATCCTTCTCATGGTTGGAATGATGGAACTAATATTGGAGAAGCATACCTATTTTATAGGACTGCAAATTATGTACCAATAAATGATTGGTTCAAGATTACCAATGAGCGTGTAATGGATGGTTGGTATGTACTTGCTCACGATTACCCTGTCCCTTCTAATTGGAAAGAGAGTTTAGCAGACGCTGGAATCAATTGCTTCTCCTACTTGCCTCCCCAGGGTTTCCATTGCTATGTCTCCGAGATGTCTCCTGCCGACCTTGAGGATAGAGGTGTTATCGGTAGTTTTCAACTTGATGCAATTGACAAAATAGCCCCTGATATCATTCCAATTCTGAATGGAGTGGATTATGGGCAGATTCAAGAAGGAACCAAATTCTCGATATACTTAGTTTTATCAGGGGAAGAACAAATTGAAAATCTACTATCTAATGGAATTACTATATCTTCTAATAATTCGCGATTAGCAAATGTATACGTCACTGAAGAAGAAATTAAATGGCTTCTAGACCAACCCTTTGTAGAATGGTTAGAGCCACAATACCCTACTAAGATGTATGATGATGTGGCAGCCGATATAATCCATTCAGATTTAGTTTGGGATTCTTCATATATGGGCTCAGGAAATGAACTGTCAGGAGACGGGATTATTATCGCAATAGCAGACACAGGCTTAGACAATGCTGTTGAATGTGATTCTCTGGTTAATTGCAATGCCCTCAACCCAAGTATAAATTCTGACTTTGCAGGCAGGATAGTCGAAGTAGTAAATGGCGTATGTACTAATGGTGGAATCGGGGATGAAAACCCTGGAGATACTGAAGGCCATGGAACGCATGTGGCTGGATCTGCATTAGGGGATGGTAGTAATTCAGATGGACAATACAAAGGTATGGCTTTCGATTCCAAGTTATGGTTTTATTCGGCTTATCATACATCTGGTTGTATTGGGGGGGCTGGTTTGTGGACTCCCCCTGATACCACTATCGATTCATTACTTTTCCAACCTGCTTATGATGCAGGGGCCCGAATTCATTCCAATTCGTGGGGGAATAATCCTTCTAATTCTGCACCTAATTATTATAATGTAAATTCATTAGCAATTGATCAGGCTTCTTATGATTATGATGACATGGTTATATTATTTGCATTAGGGAATGAAGGCAAAGACGAAAATTTAGATGGAAAAGTAGACACTTCTTGGATACAAGGGCATGCAGTATCGAAAAATGGATTTTCTATTGGGGCTTCAGAGAATTACCGGCCAAATATACAGTCTTTGTGTGGCGACCAAGGTTTTTTAGAAGAACCTATAGAAAATGATTATTTATCTGATAATAGTGAAGGAGTGGCCTGCTTCTCTAATCGTGGCCCAGCAAACGATGGTAGGATAAAGCCAGATCTTGTTGCCCCTGGTACATTTATCATTTCCGTAGCCTCTAGTTTAGATACCGTTCATAATACCTTGGCTTCAAATACTAATTACAGATATTCTTCTGGAACTTCCATGGCCACTCCTCTCACTGCAGGATCTACTGCTTTATTACTGGAATACTTGCATGATAATGGATATGCAAATCCTAGTTCTGCTCTAATTAAAGGAATATGGAGTTCAACATCTGTTGATATGCAAGGGCAATATGATACTCCTTCAAATAATGCTGCTGTACAATCTATTCCTAATAATCATGAGGGATGGGGTAGAATTGATATCCAAAAAGCCATAACTAGTTCCTTTTTAGATCGTTTAGAAATAGAGACTTCGGAAACAAAATCCATTATGATGACTGTCCCAGTAGGGGTGCCCGAATTAAGAGTCGTACTATCCTGGACTGATTCTCCTAGTGCCTCAGTTGGTTCATGCGCTACACAATGTTTGGTAAATGATTTAGATTTTTCTTTAATAGATCCTTCTGGGAATATTTGGGGTGAAGAAAATGGTGACCTAAATAATCTTCTAGGCATTACAGTCACAAACCCGGATGCCGGTAAATGGGAGATTATCGTTTCGGGGACAAATGTCCCTGAGGGTCCTCAAAACTTCGCCGTAGCGGTAAGTGGCAATTATATGCTAACCGACATGAGCCAGCCTGTATCTGGAACGTTTAATGTTCCTGGATTCCAAGAGGGCTCGATATTTACTGAGGCAACTGTTGCTGCAGGAAATGATCATATTTGTGTAATACTTGATGACTCTTCAGTGAATTGTTGGGGAGATAATACTCAAGGGCAATTAGGCGATGGCACTTTTGTTGACCGGCAAACTATGACTCCAGTAAATTTCGGAGTAGGGCGTACTGCTGTTTCATTATCAGCAGGGGATTCTCATAGTTGTGCAATATTGGACGATGCTAGCCTTAAATGCTGGGGGGATAATACTCAAGGGCAATTAGGCGATAATACTCTCTTAAACTCAAATACTCCTGTCAATGTTGATTTAGGTTCTGACATTCCAGTAACTATTTCAGCGGGTGCTAAGCATACTTGTGTTGTTCTTGCTACTGCAAACCTGAAATGCTGGGGAGATAATTCTGATGGGCAATTAGGCGATGGAACTACTAATTCAGCAAACACGCCTTCTTTTGTTAATTTAGATTCTAACTTAGTCTTAGGAGTATCAACAGGTAAAACCCATACTTGCGTTATAATGAATAATCGTTCATTAAAATGCTGGGGAGATAATTCTCAAGGCCAATTAGGAGATTCAACAAATATCGACAAGCATATCCCAACTACAATTTCTCTAGGGGGGGACCCTGTGGCTATCTCAACAGGAGATTATCACACTTGTTCTCTTTTGTCAGACGCAACTCTAAGTTGCTGGGGAGATAACTCTCAAGGGCAATTAGGAGACGGGTCTAATGGCAACTCCAACTCCCCTATTGAGAGTATTATTTCAGGTATAACTTCAATTTCCCTCGGTAATTCACATACATGTGCTTTGGATAATTCTTATCAACTAAAATGCTGGGGAGATAACTCATTCTCTCAATTGGGAGATGGTTCTGATAGTGACAGTAACGTTCCCTTGGGCGTCAGTTTTTCTGGTGGGAAATTCCCAATTAGTATATCTTCGGGAGGGCATTATACTTGCTCCTCAATAAATAATGATTTACTGAGATGTTGGGGCATAGGAGGATCAGAACCACTTGCAATAGGCGTATCTCCTACTGATTTATCTATACCACGATGGTCCTATATCAATTCTGCAGAAAGGGATTTGGATGATGACTCAAATCTAAATATCTTTGATACTCATATAGTAAGTGATGCAGATGGGGACGGATTCCCTTCGGAATCTGATTCTGATGACAATAATCCTGCAATAGCTGCAACATGTGGAATAGGGGAATATGGGCGTTATTATTGTCAACAAGCAACCGTGGGATTCTATGTAGATGCTCCAGGAAGTTTGATTAAAATTCCTGCAAGTCCAGGAAATTATGTAAATACTAATGGTGCTACTGCTCAATCTCCCTGTTCCATTGGGACATTCCAAGAATTATCGGGGATGGAAAAATGTGATGATTCATATCCTGGTTATTATGTTATGTCCGAAGGTTCGAGCACTCAAACGGCGTGCTCAGGAGGGACTTATAATCCGTTATCTGGATCATCATCTTCTGGAGACTGTATAGGTTCGGATGCTGGGCATAGTGTGCCAATATTGACTGATATAAATTCTGGAACTTCTCATTCATGTGCAATTTTAGATGATGGTTCTATAAGGTGCTGGGGGAATAACGCCAATGGTCAATTAGGAGACGGTTCTAGAGATGACAGACTAATTCCTACATTGGTAAATACTCCATTAGGGCGAAATGCAACTTCATTATCAACTGGATTGGCTCATTCATGCGCTATTTTCGATGATCATTCTCTAAGATGCTGGGGCGATAATTCATATGGCCAACTTGGTGATGGAACATTAATAGAAAGAATACTTCCTACTTCAGTTAACTTAGGGAATGGCCGTTCTGCAATTAGCGTCTCATTAGGGCAGACGCATACTTGCGCCATTCTTGATGACAATTCATTAAAATGTTGGGGAGGAAATGCTAATGGTCAACTTGGCGACGAATCCACTTCTGATAGAAAAAGTCCCCAATCAATCTCTTTCGGAGGATATGATGTTACTTCTGTTTCCGCAGGAGCTTATCACACATGTGCATTATTGAATGATACATCAATTAATTGTTGGGGGGATAATTGGCACGGACAACTAGGGGACGGTAGTAATGACAAACAATTGACCCCTGTATCATTGGGCGATCAATATCAATCTAGGTCAATAAGTAGCGGCTCATTCCATACTTGTGCAATCATGATTAATAATTCATTATACTGCTGGGGATTAAATTCTGGAGGGCAACTAGGAAATGGAGATTTCAATAATACAAATGTTCCTTCCATGGTCGCTCTTTCTGAAAATCAAATTACTTCTACAGTGGGGTCAGGATTCCACCATACTTGTGTAATATTAGACGTTGGGGCGATAATGTGTTGGGGAGATAATACAAAGGGGCAACTTGGAGATGGTACGAATATTGGAAAATTACTCGTAAATGAAGTGAGTATCCCAGAAGGACGTCTGGCTTTATCAATTTCAGTAGGCCAACGCCATTCATGTGCAATACTTGATGATGCAACTTTGTATTGCTGGGGGATGAATTCTCATGGGCAATTAGGGAATGGGGCAAATTCTAATCGCAACACCCCTGAGGGTATAGACTTAAATCACGGTTCCGGATTCCAAACTCCTTGTGAACCAGGGGCTTACCAACCTTCTGCGGGGCAAACTTCCTGTATACTTGCATCAAAAGGGTATGACGTACCTGATGCTGGATCATTGGAGCAATATGCTTGTTTAATTGGCCATTACTCAAATATCAATGGATTAGATAATTGCATTGAAGCATCTTTGGGATATTATGTGGAATCTACAATGGCAAGAGATCAAGTTGAATGCCCGCAATTAACATCTACTATCCGAACTGGTATGAATTCAATTCTCGATTGTATATTGGATACTGATGGTGATCGTATTGTCAATCTGAATGATCCTGATGATGATAATGACGGGGTGCCGGATTATATTGATTGGGACCCATTGGATCCCGAAATATCTGCAGATAGTGACAACGATGATATTCCTGATAATTTAGATCCTGATGATGATAATGATGGGGTAAATGATACATATATTTTACAATATCTTGATTCGGACGGTAATTTAATTTCAGAAGAACGCCCGTTGGATATTTTCCCATATGATAACACAGAATGGAGCGACACTGATTCCGACGGCAGAGGGGACAATAGTGATGATGATGATGATGATGATGGCCGATCAGATAATTTTGACACTTTCCCCTCAAATCAATATGAATGGTCAGATTATGATGGTGATGAACTAGGAGATAATTTTGATGCAGATGATGATGGTGATGGAGTATGCGATACCAAGTTTGGAACTTCTTTTATGGATGAATCAAATTATAATTACGGCAGCGGCCATAATATTGGGGGAATCACTATTATGACTTCAAATGGAGCTCCAGTGTCCTTGAATCACCCTTCTGTTTTAGCATACCTCCCTTCTGTCTACCCTTTAATTTATCCTTCAGATTTAGTTGCACTATCTACGGGGCATCCTGCTTATATGATAACTTTAGAATATTGTAATTTATTAGGTGATGAATACCCATTAGATCCTTCGGAATACATAGATACTGATGGCGACACCCTTGGTAATAATCTTGATAATGATGATGATGGCGATGGGTATGATGATGATGTTGATGCCTTCCAACTAGACCCCAATGAATGGAACGATACGGATGGTGATAATCAAGGAGATAATTTCGATATGTTCGATAATGATCCCCTGGAGTGGGCTGATTCAGATGGAGATTCAGTTGGCAATAATGCTGATGAATGTGTTTTCGAACCAGGATTAAATTCTTCTTATTCTGATTTTACACACCTAATAGCAATAGGTAATTTACTAGGATGTGTACCTGATCCAAATCTTAATTCCGACGGGGATGAAGGGGTTATTACCCCTGTATTCTTGTCGAATGATTTTGAGGATATTGATGATGATGGTATAATCAATCTCTTAGATTTGGATGATGATGGAGATCAAATTCTTGATGTGGAAGATCCATTTCCAAATGATCCTACAAGGCCATTTGATCAGAATGTATATTTATTGATTACCTTGATAATCATATTCTTAGTAGTTATGCTAACCAGATTAATAAATTGGCAGAAAACAAAAATTGCTAAATTCCGTACTAAGAGAATACATGTTGAATAATTTTTGGTGCAGGGGACAGGATTTGAACCTGCGAAGCACTACGCACTGGGACCTAAACCCAGCCCCTTTGACCACTCGGGTACCCCTGCTTGATTGTGATGCGAGCGCTTTATGGTCAAGAATGCAACGTATGCCCATGGCTCCCCCCATAGTATGATAACAGTGAGTTAATGCCAAGATATCACTGATATGGCACGAATTGGTATAGTTGGTTTAGGTAACTGGGGCACAGCTCTTGCTAAGATATGGATTGCTGATGGCCATAATGTATCTGGATGGACGGTTGAACATGAGGTGTATCAATCTCTCATGGAAAATAGTTTGAATTCCAAGTATCTTCCAGGTCATGATTTATCAGGATTACAAGCAACTATGGAGCTTTCAGATATCATGGAAACTTGTGAATTAATTATCATGGCTCTCCCTAGTTCGGTGATTTTATCAGTATTTGATGACATGGTGAAATATTTACGGCCTTCTCATGTGATAGTTGATTTAGCAAAAGGATTAGCGCCAGAAAATGAAAAATCAGGATTAATTTCTGAAGTATTGGAGGAAAAATTATCTGCAGCAGGAAAAAATAATCCTGTGGTAGTTATGACTGGACCAACTATAGCGCCAGAAGTTGCCCGAGGAGTCCTTACAAATGCATTAGTTGCATGTCATGATAGGTCAGTTGCAGAAAGAGTATCCGAACGACTTTCTACTAGCTCGCTGGTCCTTACTCCTGCCATAGATCCGATCGGTGCTGAATTATGGGGTGCTTACAAGAATACGGTTGCATTAGCATGTGGTTTAGTTGATGGTTTACGAAACTCAATAGGAGGAGATAATCTCAAAGCAGCATTAGTCCTTGCAGGATACAGCGAAGGAATATTTCTTTTAGAAAGAATGGGTGCACAAAAAAATACCGCCTTTGGCCCTGCTGGAATTGGAGATCTATTTGTTACGGCAACTAGTCAAAGCAGTCGGAATAGGTCATTAGGCGAAAAACTTGGTTCAGGCATGAGTTTAGATGAAGCCTTGGATGAAATGTTCATGGTCGCTGAAGGCGTGCGTGCGACTAAGTCATTTTTAGATCAAGCTTCAAAATTAGAAGTCGAGACTCCCTTTTTATCTTCACTGTGGTCATTACTCGAGGGTGAATTAGAAGTTGAAGAAGCAGTAAGGAAAATGGTCGAATCATACCGGAGCTAAATTCATGTCTTCTTCAGATTTAACAGATTTTGAATCTAGGATGCTAAAATGGATTTCTTCTTCAGATTTTATAGAAGTCCCTTGGTCGACTAAAAGAGCTGCAGATGCATTCAAAGTAACTGAAACCGAAGTATATGAGGCTTTAGCAGCCCTGACTTATAAGGTGAAAGATAATATTCAAATTTCTTATAAGGACGGGGCAATAAGAATAATCGCTGAAGATATCTGAATATCCTTATAACGTATTTTAAGTTTATTTTTTCCCATTAGGTGAACCAAAAACTCCTCGCCACGATGGTTTTGCTATATCTCCTTCTTCATTAAATAATTTTCTTGCGGAGATCGAAAGAAAATCTATCATTAGTACTACTATGAATATTATTATCAAGTAAGAAATAACTTTATCATATTGTAGAAATTTTAGATATAAATTAATGTAATATCCAATTCCGCCAGCCCCAACTATTCCTATTACTGTGCCGTGTCTGACATTATATTCAAACATGAATATCATCTGTGAGATTAAACTATTCGCCATTTCGGGGATTACTACTCCTATGGCGATCTCAAATTTTGAAAGACCCATGGATCTCGCAGCTTCCAAGGGGGCACTATCCATTCCTTCGATGGCTTCATATTGGAGTTTACCAAGATAACCAACTGTGTATATCGTCATAGCCAAAACACCAGAAAAGGGCCCAAAACCGACTAATATCACAAAAAATATGGCCCATATTATACTAGGCAAACTTCTGGCACCGGCCAATATCATCCTTACAAAATATGAAATTCCTATTGAGTTTAAGTTTCGTGCCGCAATCATAGATAATGGCAAGGATATTATTGAGCCAAATATGGTTGAAACAAATGCTATTTTTAAGGTCTCATTCATTCCAATCCAAGCAGTAGAACATGTAAAGTCAAAATAAGGATGCACGGTACAAACTGGATATGCCCGAGGTTCTAGTACTGACCAATCAGGTGGCCATAATGATTCATTAAAGAATACAATTAAATTATTAAAACTACCTGATAATCTCCCCCAATCTCTAACCATCCCGTCTAATATCAAAAAAGTCATTATTAAAGTTCCAATGAATAATATGATAACTTTATTTTGCAATGTATCTAGATTAGAAATTTTCCAGATTAAATTTATTTTTGCGGTACTCTTTACTGAAGAAATATGAATTAAGTCAGCAGTACGTTTTTTTGAATCAGGGCCGTCACTCCTTAGAGGGACATCATCTGACATTTCTTTACTGCTTGAATTCATATTTTTCTTCCCCATTTTAGCATCAAGCAATATTATTGCAGAAATATCATATAGAAATTTCCAACGCAGTAGTTTCTCTAATGAATGGATTAATTCTTCCATCGTCAATTACTAATAACCGGTCAGCCATAGATCTAGCCCTAGCAATATCATGTTCAACTACTATTAACGCGGCCCCACTATTACGAACATAATTTACTACTTCTCTTAGGACCATTTCCATTGTTTTTTCATCTAATTCACTCAAAAACTCATCTGCTAATATCAATGAGGGAGATTGCGCTAAAGTTCTAGCCGTAGCTACTCTCCTTTGTTGCCCACCTGATAATTTCCTAACAGGTTCACGAATTTTTTTAGTTAATCCCATTTTTTCAATTGCTAAGTACGCTTTCTTTTTTACTTCAGCCGAATGAATGATTGACTCACTTCCTGCAATTGCACCAAGCATCACATTATGCATAATGCTTGCGTGCCTAACCAGCCCTAGTCGTTGCGGGACATAACCTAAATAACCTCTTTTTGGCTTATGTGGCAACAACTTTCCACATACTTCAATTTCTCCACTTATGGGCACTACCAGTCCTGCAATGGTCCTTAGTAGGGTAGTTTTACCAACCCCAGAAGGTCCAGTTATTGCTACAATTTCTCCAGGAAAAATTTCCAGGTTTGGAATTTTACAAAGAAGATCCTTTGAATTATACCCAATTAAAACATCATTGAGGCGTACTAAAGCTTTTTCTTGTATTTGTTTTTCAGAAATATTCACCGCCTCCTCCGTAGTATGTATTAAGATTAGGGGGCCCTAAACTATTATTTGGTACTGCCGGAAAATATATTTGATTAATTTTTCTTCAGATTCTTCTCCTTGTAGATATTCAGAAAGGGTAGAAATATTCACCGGCAATACAATTATTATTGTAACCGTTCTATTTTTAGTATGTTTAATAATTTTTCCATCCCTCCTTGAAGTAATTTTTATTTTGTCCTAAAATTTCAGAACTTAGACTTACATATCAATTTAAGGGAGGTTAAATCACTTATTATTGGAATATTGTCTCAGCACTTGATTGCGATATGATAATGACTCAATGGCGCCTCCTTCATTTAATGGTGAGGGGAAACCTGATGTCTAAAGTTCTTCCAATAATAGTGTTTATGATTGTAACTTTTTCAATTATACCCTTACAAGATAATAATTTTCAACTAAAAGAAGAAAGTGAAAGAAGGGACCAATTAGGTGGAGATGGCAGTATTGAAGAAAGGTGCCAAGAATTAACTTTCGAAGATATTTTTGAATATACTAAAGCAGATTTTAATTTTCTTGTCGATGAAGATTGGGCTTCTGCTGAAGTATCAGCAACTGCTTGGATAAATTGGTCAATGGCCGATACTGTAAGGGAAAGACTGGATAGTTACTTAGGTGGAATTTTACCTTCAGGGGGCGATGGTTGGCTATCAACTGATGAACGAGATGCTGTTTTAGGAATTGCTGCTGATTGCATAGAACACACGTTAACTAGGATAGGCATGAGGGATGGACCTCATCATAGAGGAGGAATAGGGGTAGATTGGAAAAACACTACCTGGGAAAGCGGCAGTATAGATGTCAACGTTGTAAATGGGATACCGCTCCGTCACTCAGAGGGCAGAGATTGTGAATCTTGGCAACCTGGGGATCAGTGTTTTGAAGTTCCTGTATATCCTTCTAGCGCGAGAGATTGCGATACTGATGTTGATAATTCATTGGGCAAGGATGAATGCCAATTTATGCTATTTCTTAATGCTACGATGTTAATTCCAGGAATTTCTAATCCAGATTCATTTAGTATAATCTTAAATGGATCAAACATGAGTAATGCTGATTTACATTTCACACTACCTTCTTATTCTAATTTAAGATTAGACATGTGGGAAGAATGTGAAGGAAGATATATTGGTTCAGAAAAATCTTCAGATTTGAATGTGCAAACACCACTAAGAGGGAGTTGTGTAGGGGACGAATCGACTAATTTCACAATAGAAGAAAATAATGATGGCTCTATTATTTATTCAATATATCTCAACTCACATAAAAATAATTGGCCGGAAGGAGAAGACATTTTTTCTGATTTCACCACTTCTCCTATACCAATTGACAACCCGCCTTCATGGACTGAAAATGCACCGATTGAAAACTCATGGTTCCCGTCTGTGTCCAAAGGAGAAATTATGTGGGCGAATTGGAATACAATATCGTCATGGTTTGAAGATGAAAATGGAGTAGCGAATTTAGATATTATTTGCACAGGAGAGAAGGACTCTTCAATATTTCAACATTCTGACCGGTCTTATTGGGCCAACTTGGATGATTTGTCAGATGTATCGTGCGAGGCCATTGACTCTTTAGGTCAGTCATCAGGTAACAGGACTTGGCATTTAGGAAATCCCCTTAAAATTTCAACAGAAACTCAAATACTTCAAAATCCACATATGATTTATCTAGAAGTTTCAGAAGAATGGCCTCCATTATCGATTTCTGCTGCATTGACTCAAGGGGGTCAAATTACCTTTTCAAAAATTACACTTGAATCTTCAACTGAAATAAGCTTAATTTCAACAAGTATGGTCCCAGGGTCCGTCAATGTCCATATAATAGTCGAAGGAGAAAGCATCTATAAAATGGAAAATATATATGACTTGGGGATGATTAAAGAAAGCACACCTCCCTATATTTCTATTAGCGATTCATATTGGAACGAGAATAAATGGGCATCTAACGGCCAATTCAGTGACCCAGATGGAGAAGATGTAACTTTTACTTTATTAGTTGATGGCTTAATCACAGGGGCTTTAGATGTGACTGGAAATAGTTGGCAAACCCCTGGAATAAACTTTGAATTGTGGTCTGAAGGTGAGCACGAAGTAACAATAAAAGGTTGTGATTCTTCAAATAAATGCTCGGAAATATCAGTATTTGTAAATAACACACATTTATGGGAAGATGAAGTAGAAATTATTCTCGATAAGGAAAAATCAGAGAAAAGCATACCTTCTGCAGGAATCTTACTTACAGTACTCGCTTCAGCCGGTGCTCTCATGTACACTAGGCGCCGCGATTAGTTCATGAGTTTCTCCGGGGTAGTGTCTAAGATATCTCACAATGGTGGTTTGTTAGCATCCTTTGAAGGAAAACCTCCTCGCTTAGGGGCAAATATTCGAATATCCGGGGGTAAATCAATTGGTAGAGTTCAGACAGTTTTGGGCTCAGTAGAAGAACCAATGATACATATCTTTCCAATATCAAAAAGTATTCATGCAAAAAATACCATAGGTTCACCGATAGAAATAGCCCCTAGGGACCGCACTCCTAAGCCAAGATATAATGACGATAGAAATAGAGGCAGAAATGACTCCGATAGAAATAGAGGCAGAAATGATAATGATAAATTCAATAGAGAAGCAAAAAACGACAATCTCAAGCCAGGGGACTGGATTTGTCATAAATGTAAAAATCACAATTATGCAAGTAAGAAAATTTGTAATAGATCTAGTTGCGACGTCAAGAAACCATATGATAACAATGCCGGCAGTAACGATAGAGGTGGAAACAACGACAGGAGGAGTGGAAACAACGACAGGAGGAGTGGAAACAACGACAGGAGGGGTGGAAACAACGACAGAAGGGATGACAATAATCAAACTTCAGACTCTAATGTAAAACAAGGGGATTGGTTCTGCCCAAAGTGTAATAATCATAATTATGCAAGTAAGGAGATTTGTAATCGTTCAAGTTGCGACACTAGGAAACCAAGACAAGGAAAAGGACCTAAAACCACCTCTAAGAGACCAAGAAATTCAAGCCCTAGATCATCTTGGTCAAATAATAAAGGCAGAAATAATAATCACGGACGTCGATAAATCACCCTTTTGACCCGAGCATTCTTCTCTTAGTGCTGCTTCGTAATGACGTGGTTAAGAGTCCAGAGATGTTATGGCTTGATGCATTAGACTCCGAAGAAAAAGGGGATAGAGGCGGCGCCCTTTCAAAAGCTATGTCGGTTGTTGAATTAGATGACAGTCATGCAGATGCTTGGATGGCCATAGCTCGATTAAATTTACCTCCAACTACCAGAGGTAAACCAATGCTACCTGAACTTATACAATGCTCTAAGGCTATGTCTGCTTTACGTAAGGTCGTAACTCACGATCCTGAAAATAATTTTGCATGGGAGTTAGGAGGAGCAATGCTTGTCGATCACTTAGGTATGTTGGAACATGCACTAAAATGGTGGGAAGATTGCAGAGTTAATGACCCCTATTCAGTAACCCCTTTAGTCGAACAAATTGGAATTTTAGTAAGACTTGGTTATTATGAACAATGTAAAGATAAATTAGAAGAATTATTTAGTCAAGATATGGACGCTCCAGCCAATAAACAGTTACTTCGTATGCACTCCGTAAAAGACATGGTGGAAAAAGCTGCTAAAATGGAGTCCTCAGATATTTTCAAGCCAAACGATCCTAAAAATGCAAGATGGGACATAATAAGAAGAATGAAAAATAGAAAACCCATAACTCAAAATCTTTTCCTTTTTACATTCACGGCACCCATTGTTTTCATTATTGGGACCTTTGCAATGAGTGCATTTGGAAAATCTGCAGTAGGGACAATCTCTGTTTTTTTACTTATTTTATTTCTTTTCGCATCAATAACTAGACTTACCATGGGACTTCTAAACAGTTTAAACCGCCATGCATTAGATTTAGACCGAGCAATAGATCTTGAATCTACTACGGGTAAAGTTTGCATACCTGGGGATATAAGGGCATCAAAATTATACAATTCATTGTTAAAGAATCGTATGCCGTGTTTGAAAGAAAGATTGGATTCAATAGTTTTGTCAAATGAATCATTATCTAAGAATTGGGATTTACAAGTTCCTTAATATTATTTATCATGACTTATTGAGATTTCAAGACCGATGGTTTTGATAATGATGATTATCTCCCGACAATATGGAAGAATCCCTGGTGTCCCAGTCAATTTCCGGAGTTCAGGAAATAAAAGTCCCAGAGAAGTTATTAAATAATCTTCCAACTTTATATTGCTTTGAAACGTGCCCTTTTTGCTTTAAAGTAAAGGCTTTATTGGGTTCCCGTGAAATAGAGTATTCTAAAATAGAAGTAGATCCTATGAGTCATGCAGAATTAAAATGGTCCGATTGGACTAAAGTTCCTGTTTTTATTGATACTGATGGCACCCAGGTAAATGACTCCAATGACATTTTACACTATATTGATAATAACAGTAATTCTGAATTTCCAAGGCGGGGAGAAGATCAGGATCAAGACAAGTGGATGGATTTTTCTAACTCCATTCTAGGAAAGTCAATAGTTGCCGTCATATATTCTTCCTATTTTACATCATTAAAAGCATTAGACTATGTTACAAAAGTTGATAAATTTTCCTTCACTAGTCGATTATTGAATAAATGGCTTGGCGCATTTGTCATGCGTATGGTCGGGCGAAGTCGTGCAAGAATTTTCGATGCAAAACCAAGAGATAATTTACAATACCAGTTAGATTACATGTCCACTGGCTTCAAAGGAGATTATTTTGGTGGCAGTATTCCTAATGGTGCAGATTTTGCAAATTATGGAATTCTTAGATCAATGCAAGGTCTTCATGGTTTTGATATTTTGGAGAACCATAAGTCTGTACACCCTTGGTATAATAGGATGCAAACATTATCTGGCATTTGATTAAACTAATTTTTTAAGAAATGAAAAAATATGATATTAATCTAAGGAATTTATTCTTGATATGGCATTCATATTTCCTATAATAGCCTTCAATATCCTGCGAATAAAGATCCGGAGACTAATATTACAATACCCTTTAATTGAAAGAATAGTTTATAAATTTCCTATATTATGAATATATAAAAATTAATTTTAAATCATGTATGATGAAGAATTCACAGATTTGTAAATAAGAATTATTATTTTAAAATAAAATTTACATAATAATTCATAATCTTATATGAATTAATCCCTTTAAGATGTTTTTTACTTATCTAATTGAATCCATATCTCATTCCTTCTTTTGAAAGGCAATGTGGTTGCGGGATTGTCATACAGGGCCAAAGTAGTATTTTCTGTGTAAATTATTTTTTCAGCTTCAAGCATATTTTGAAGTTTTGTTATTAATTTATTTATTTTCCTACTTCTTGCTAGGCCAGAAAAGGATAAAACTGCTACAGTTATTTTTGGATTTACTATTATTTCTACAGCTTCGTCATTAGGTTTAGGTAAATCTGAAATATCATATTTAGATGGCATAGTAAAAGTCATTATTTGTTTGTCTTTACTTTGTGAAATTTGAACTGGAGCGGTCATGGCAATATTCTTGTGCTGAGAATTTTTTCCAAATATATAAGATGCTATTCGCCTAAAACTATCAGAATTATCCTTCCCAGATAATGTTTGCCAACCTTTTTTGATAATCTTAGTTCTTGCATGGATTGATTCTTCATACTCTCTAATTTCAAATTGTTTATAGTTTTTTAATAAATTAAAACTAGGTTCTTCTATTTTATCAGACATGTTAGATATAAACGCACACGCAGTCATCAGTTTTGTGCTTTTTGATAAAATAGGGTAGTATGGTTGACCACTATCAAATACTTCTGTCCTATGAATTTCCTTTATCTGAATAATTTTTACTTTTCCAAATCTCTATTGTAATGCAATCCAATATTCACCTTACGTTCCATTGATGCATCTATCACCAATTCCGCTACCACTACTAAATTACGTAACTCTAAGATATCTTGGCTAGGCTTGCAGGTACGCCAAACTAATTCTACTTCCTTTGCAATATGAAAAATTCTTCTTTTTGCACGTTTTAGTCTTGAATTACTTTTTACTATGCCTACATCCGAGGTCATGGTCGACCTTAATGCATCTAAGTCAGTCCTAAGAGGGGAATGTTCGGACATTATGACTAAGTTATCAGCCCTCCAAAATGGGAGGTTACCAATTAAATTTTTATCATCTAAATTAATGTTTTTGATTATCCTATTTGCAGCCCTATCTGCATAAACAACTGCTTCCAATAGGCTATTGGAAGCGAGCCTATTTGCACCATGTAAGCCAGTGCATGCAACTTCCCCTATTGCATATAAATCCTCAATTATTCGACCTTCGCATCTGGCTTGGCCAAAATTATTTACAGATATTCCTCCAACCATGTAGTGGGCAGCAGGAGTGACTGGAATGGGAGTTAAGCCAATTTTTATTCCATTTTCAGCCAATCTTTCTGTAATTGTTGGAAATTTTTTAGTCAATTCTTTCAAATCTAGATGCTCAGTAATCAATAAGACATTCTTTTCTCCACTTTTCTTCATTTCAAAATCCGTTGCCCTTGCTACTACGTCTCTGGTCCCTAAACTTCCTAATAGGGAGTATTTACTCATGTAAGAAATTTTATTTGGATCACTTTTATTTTCACTCATATTCCATTCTTTATATTCATTTTTTGTCATCAATACGGCGCCATGACCTCTTAATGCTTCAGTTATAAGAAAAGGAGTTGAATTGTCCAAGGCAAGTGCAGTGGGATGAAATTGAATAAATTCCATATCTCTAATTTCTACTCCTGCTCTTTTTGCCATTGCTACGCCATCTCCAGTGGCGACCTTTGGATTAGTGGTAGATTCATGTAATACCCCCGCTCCTCCAGTTGCCAATACAACACATGCAGATGGAATAGTATGTACGTTTCCTTCAGGATCTAGGCACCATATTCCTGTGATACCTTTCTGAGGTTCTCCATGGGATTTCTGAATCAAATCTATTGCCATCCAATTTTCTAAAATTTTAAAGTCTTCATTAGTTTCACTTTTGGCATCTTCAGTCAAAGCTCTTTCAATCTCTGCACCTGTTTTATCTTTGGAATGTAATATTCTCTCTTCAGAATGCCCTCCTTCTCTATTCATGTCAAATTTTCCTTCAGCACCAATGTCAAACCTTACTCCTTGATTTATTAGATCTTTTATCCTGGATGCTGCCTCATTTACAACAGATCGAACAACATCTTCATTGCATAATCCTCCGCCACATTCTAATGTATCTTGTACATGTTTTTCTAATGATTCTTTGTTTTCAACGTCCAATACTCCTGCAATTCCTCCTTGAGCCCAATTAGTTGATGAAGTAGATATTTCCTTTTTTGTAATGACAACAACTCTTAAGCCCGCCTTTGCACATTTTACTGCTAAGAATAGTCCTGCTATGCCGGAACCAACAACAGCAACATCTACTGGTTGCATCAGTATTGGCTTCGATACCGTCATGTGCTCCGCTATTATCGCTCAATCATGAATCTTCTTGCTCAGCATCATACCAATCTATTGGCTTTTTTACATTAGGGAGGTAATTGGCAGGGGGGTCTCGTATCTTCCTCAACCTTCATAGCCTTCAAGGTCACGAGAAGATAAATGTCGTCAGCGATTATTCGTAGATGATAAAGGTGATGGGATGCATCTCACTAGAATAGAATTAGAAAACTTCAAATCTTTCGGAGGTAAGATAACCATACCTCTTGAGGAGGGATTTACGGCTATAACTGGACCAAATGGTTCAGGTAAAAGTAATAGTGGTGACGCTATCCAATTTGTCTTGGGGCCAAAATCAACTAGGACACTTAGGGCCTCTAATGTTGCAGAGTTAATATTCAACGGAGGAGGTTCGGGTAAACAAGCCAAACATATGAGTGCAACTTTAGTATTTTCTAATACTCCTGAGGCAGACGGTCGCAGGAGACTCAGAATAGACACCGAAGAAGTATCATTTACACGTGCAGTAAGAATTAATCGAAAAGGCTCACCAGTTTCTTCTTATTCAGTTAATGATAAACCTTGCAATGCAACTGAAATGAGAAGAATATTGGCTGAAGCAGGTTTAAGGGGCGATGGATATAACATAGTCCTACAAGGAGATGTAACTACTCTGGCAACAATGACGCCCCATAGAAGGCGTAGTGTTTTGGAAGAAGTTGCTGGCGTGACAGCATATGATGAAGAAATTAGAAAGGCAAATAATCAAAGGAAAAGTGTTGAAAATAGTATTGAAACAATTGATATATTCGAAGAAGATCAAAAAAATAGGCTCAATGATTTAGGAAAGGAAAGAGAACATGCTTTAAAATTCAAAGGTCTAAAAGACGACCTAGATAAATCAAAGATTATTCTCCAACAATCACGCTTTAGAAATAAAGTGGATGAGTTACGACTTCTTGGCGATGAAAGAACTAGATATGTAGAAAATAAAGACTTACTTGCTTCAGAACTATCTGAAAATGCAAAGAAAGTTAATGAATATGATGAAGAAATGGTCAAAGTCTCAAACAGCTTAGATGAAATGCTTGGAGGAGATGCTAGGGAAATACTGGATCAAATAAGGCAATTTGAGATATTGGTGGAGTCCGGAGGAGACAGAATTGGAGATCAACAAAAAAAGATTGAATTTGCAAAGGATGAAATAAAAATACTTAATTCAGAATCAGTAAAAGCAGAAAAAGCACGGTCAGAAGCAGAAAATAAACTAAAAGATGCCAAACAAGCAGTTATTGAGGCAAACAAGTCTCTTAAATTAGCAGATATGAAGGAGAAGGATGCCAGAAAAGCAATTCAATCAGGAGATAAGCACGGACAGGATCTTAATAGGGAATTAGGTAAAGCCACTGAATTAGAAAACACTGCTCAGTCAGTTTACGCACAATCTCAATTAGATTATGATAGGGCGGAGCAATTATGTCAAATAGCATCTGATAAATTAGCAGATTTAGAGTCTGAATATGAAAATGCAACCTTAGATAGAGATGATCAAGAATTATTAGGCGAGGATTTACAAGAAAAAAATCCAACATTCGACAGAACATCATTAGCAGAAGACTTACGCAGACTCCAGAAACAAGATTCAATTCTATGCAATGATAGAGATAGTGCTGAAATTAAATATAGAAATGCCGAAAGAGAATTATCAAAAGCTAGGGCAAGACAAGAGGCCAAATCATCTAGGCCCGGTTCCGCATTGACGATTGCCGCATTAGCAAAATTAAGGCAGAGTGGAGAAATTAGTGGAATTTTAGGTTCTCTTGGTGAACTTGCCACGCCAAAAGATCCGAAACACGAAAGCGCTCTAGCACTAGCTCTTGGTAATGGCCTCAGGAGTATAGTTGTGAGGAATGATGATGTAGCTTCACAATGCATTTCATGGTTGAGAAAAAATGGAGGAGGAAGGGCAACTTTTCTACCTTTGAATAAATTAATCACCAATAGGCCCCAAGGTAGGACTTTGATAGTAGCTAGAAATCTAGGAATAATTGGCTTTGTTCATGACTTGCTGGACTATGATGTGGAAATAGAGACTGCAATAAAATACGCTGGAAGGAATACGTTAATCGTCGATAGTATGAATATAGCACGCCAAAATATGGGAGGGGTAAGGATGGTAACATTGGATGGTGCTGTAATCGAAAGTTCCGGTGCGATGACTGGAGGTTCAGAAACCAGACGAGATGGACCATCCTTTGGAGGAGGAAATAATAATTCTAATCTTGAAAAATACGAATCAGCAGTCGATTCTGCTAGTATAATTTACGCGACTGTAGAGGCCACATTAAAAGAATTAAGATTAAATGAACAGGAATTAAGGTCGAAAATCCATGGTTTGGACGACAGCGATCATTCCGTAAGGGTGCGGAATTGGAAAGCTGATTTGGACAGGACTCAAAAGTTAGTCAGTGAAGTAGGAAAGAAAGTTGTCGCTGCACGAAAAGAATTCGAAAATTTAGAAGAAAAAATGAATAATTTACTTAAATTATGTGAGGAGAATCAAAAATCTTTAGAAACGTCTACTGAAAATAGAGTTTCTGCTGCTGCAAATTTACAAAACCATACTCCTGATCACTTGTCTGAGATATTAAGAAGTGCAGAATTAACTCGCACCGAGGCAGAAAGAACAAGATTGAATTCAGATGCAGCAATTATGACAGGAAATCAAACGCTGACTATTCTTGCGGGCCGGGTTAATGAAATTATTCGCCAAATCAGCCTTCAAGGGAAAATTATTTCAAGTTCTCAAAATGAAATAAAATCACTTCAAGGCTCTATATCTGAAGCAGAATATGAACTTGTTGAATTAAAAGAACAATCTTCTCAATTCGATGAAGAGCAACAAATACTGAATAATCGCCGTGATATTATTGTAGAGGAAAGAGCAAGCCTCAGGGCCCATGTTTCCAAATTATCGCAAGACAGACAGGCCTTATCTTCAAGAATTACTGAAATTAACTCCACTATACAGCAAAAAGGAATAACAGTAAATGAGATTGCCAACGAACTCAAAGATTCTAGCATTTCTCTCCCTTCGGGGGATATTCAACTACCAATTGTGGCTGAGGCGGAGAAAAGTGTGCAGAGACTTGAACGTCGCCTGACTCATTTAGGAGATGTCAATATGCTCGCAATAGAGCAGTATGATATAGCAGTAGAAAGAATAGCAGATTTAATATCAGATGGTAAACTGCTTAGGGAACGTAAAAATCAATTAATATCAATTTCTGAACAATTAGAAGAAGAGCGTAAAACTAGGTTACTGACAGTATTTACCCATGTCAATAATAACTTTAGCAGAGTTTATGAAATTCTCCAGCCTTCTGGAGAGGGCACACTCAAATTAGAGAATATGAAAAATCCTTTTGAAGGAGGTTTAGAAATGGCATGTGTGCCTCCAGGAAAGAGTCGTAATACCAGGAGGACAGCACTTTCTGGTGGTGAAAAATCAATGGCTGCACTAGCACTAATCTTTGCAATTCAGGATTATGAACCTTCGCCATTTTACTATTTCGATGAAGTTGACCAAAACTTGGATCCATTTAATTCTGAGCGCATAGCAACCCTATGCAGGATGAGAAGTCAAAGAGCCCAATTCATAATGGTGACACTAAGAAAAGTGAGTTTAACACTTGCAGACCACCATATCGGAATAACTCATGCAGGAGATGGTTGTAGCCGTAGGATAACTGATTTTGATAGAGCTGCAGCTCTAGATTTAGGTGAAGAAATGGAGGCCGAAGAATTAGCAAGAACAACATCAGAGGCAGAAAAAGCAGCAATGCCCGAATTACCAAAAGCAGAAAACATGCCTAGATCTCCCGAACCACTTCCAGCACCATCGAGTTTAGGCAGCTTATCTGAAAGAGCGAGAATAGAAAATAACTCAGAAACAGTACAAGAACCAAGTCTTGAGACATTAAGGGGTAGGGCCGAAGGTTGGTCAGAAGAAATTGAAGCAAGAGAATCTCAACACCCTCCTGAAATAATGGCCGAAGATGAAGATATTATTGAGATTGAAACTGAGGAGGTTTAATTTTGTTAGTATTTGGTGATGATATGAGGGATGATATCGTTGCTAGATTACTTGGTGGAGATGCCGACTTAGAAACTAGCAGATATTTGGATAGACTTTTGGAATTAGCATCTCTTGAAGAGGCTGAATACCAGTTTCTCCTTGATCCATTCGATCGCTCAGTAGCCTTGGTATTTCAGTTATTTAATTCAAGCGATTTAGATCCATGGGATGTGGATTTATCTAGTTTCTTGGATATGTTTAATGAAAGAATAGAAAATACTGAAAACATAGATCTTCCAACATGCGGGAAGTTAGTTCGAATGGCTTGGACTATTCTCAGAAGTCAAGCAGCAACTTTGATAGAACGCCAAGAAAATTCTCTTAATTGCCAAGAAGAGGAAATTTGGGATTTTGAAGGAGGTTGGGAATCAGATTTAGATGATGAAGATTACATTTTTACTGGCGGTGTGTTGTCTGGCGCCGCTGACGAAGCCCTGCCTTCTATATTTGAAGGCAGAATACATAGAGGTCAGGGAAGGCCAGTAACCTTAGGGGAACTTTTGATTGGTTTACAATCTGCAGGTAAATTAGCAGAAGAGCAGAGAATGAGGGAAACTATAGCCAAAGAACGAAGGGAAGCAAATGAAAAAGCAAGGGCCAGGTTTAGTGGAAGTTTACATGTAGAAAATTTAGAAGATGATTTACGAAGGACATGGTACGCATTAAAAAATAATACAAATGAAAACTCTCATTCTGTCGAATTAAAAGATATAGTCACAAGTCTTAATGATAAATCATTAAAATCGGGGCTAAATGATGAAGAAGCAAAAGCGGAAGCACAGGTAACTGCATTGGTATCGGCTTTATTTCTTACTAATAGAGGATATGTCGATTTAAACCAACAAGAAGGCCGAGGTGGAAAGATAATTCTTAGAAATTTATGGGAAGATGCCGAAGATTTTAATGATCTCACAGAACATCTATTTCCGAAATCTGAAATTAGAGGTGTAAAGTCTGTCTGAACCCGAATTAACTACTATCTTGGAAGCTATTGTTTTCGGAGCTGGCCGTTCAATGTCAACGGCTGAATTATCAGAAATAGTAAACAAACCTAATAATGTAGTGGAAGATTCATTAAATAATCTGCGTAATACGATTAAAAGACGTAAAGACTGTGCTTTACAATTGACCAATGTCTCAGGACGCTGGATTCTAGAAGTAAGGCCGGGTCTTTCTCCGCATCTTCCTGAAAAATTTAGGGCAGATATACCTCAAAAATTACTTCCAGCAGCAGCATTAATCGCTTACCATCAACCTATGAGTCAAGCACAGCTTGTCGATATGTTGGGCCAACGTGCCTATGATCATGTCAGAGATCTTTCAAACAGAGGGCTAATTGATAGGCGTAGGGATGGGCTTACTAGGAGATTAACTACTACTAGGAGATTTGCTGAATACTTTGGTTGCCCTGAAGTTGAGTTTCGTAAAGTTAGGACTTGGTTTAGGGCAGAGGCATCTAAGATGGGCCTAACTTCTGCACAATTAGCAGCATCATTAGCACCCGATGAGCAAATGACGATTTCTGAGTTTTCTGAAGCTGATTTACCAGTCAGTGAAGTAGAAATTAATGATTAATATGCAATATATAAAAATATATTACTCAATTCTTAATTGTTCTAATGCTTCAATAACGGCTGCTTGAGTTATTCTGGCTCCACTGTCCCTCAGTCTCGAGGCAACTATGTCTACTTCACTATCTTCAGCACCAGCTGTTACGGCCATATTTCTTACGTGCAGTTTCATGTGCCCGGCCTGTATCCCTACTGTGGCCAGTGCCCTCAATGCACCTAGGTTCTGAGCCAATCCTGAAGCTGCAATCACTTTAGCCAAATCATCTGCAGATTCTACACCAATTAATGCCACATTCGCTTGTGCAGCAGGATGTACTCTTACTGCACCTCCTACAAGGCCAACTGCCATTGGCAACTCGATAGATCCAACTAAGTTATCTTCTGAATTCTTTTCCCATTTTGTTAATGATCCATATGTTTTACAATTAGAACAATTACATTCAGGACATGGATTTTTGTAAGTCGCATAACTATGCGCCCCTGATTCAATTGCCCTCCAATCTTGGCCACAAGCAAGTGCAACAGAAGAAATAGCATTCATTATTCCTTTATTATGAGTAGTTGCTCGATAAGGGTCGGCTTTAGCAAAATGATAAGCCTGGACAACTCCATCAATTATTTCTAATCCTCTTGCCTCATCATCGCCAGATTCTGACATTTCTTCAGGAGTAAATATCGCGCTAACCCTTGCTAGTCTATGGACAGCCAAATTACTAATTATTCTCAATATAACTGTGCCCTTTGATATCGCCTCTATTGTTGGTGCAATAGTCTCTGCCATTGTATTGACTGCATTAGCACCCATTGCATCTCTACAATCTACAAGGATATGTACTATGACCATTGGTCCAGAGTCCGTATCGATGATTCTAACCTCTATGTCTCTACATCCTCCTCCAAATTTAACTAATATTGGATCCACGCTGTTGCATCTCTCAATCAATTCATTTTTCGAGGCTAAAATTTCTGTCTTTGCCATTTCTGGATTTTTACAACCAACTATTTGGATTTGACCAATCATGATAGGATCATCATTGTTGGATGTAAATCCTCCATTGGCTAGACATCTTTTTGCCATATTGCTTGCTGCTGCTACTACACTGGGCTCCTCTAGTACAAATGGAATTAAGTAATGATCACCATCTATGATGAAGTTTGTAGCCACTCCAATGGGTAATGAATATGTGCCAATAACATTCTCGATCATTCGGTCAGCACTGTCTTCATCTAGTTCTCCATTTGACGACCATGCTTCTACATGCTCTTTCTTTAAATTAGCGATTTCTGCTAACATTTCTCGTCTTTCCGATACTGGGAGTTTGTAAAATCCCTCTAAGCGACTATTGTCTACTGGCATGATACTCAGGCATCCCTAGTGTCACGTGCTTCTAACTTTTACGAATAAAAAATTATTTTATTTATTTGTGATGCGTTAATATTGGTGTTAACGCTTAGCCGAAGCGTTAATGAAGCGTTAATGAAGCGTTAATGAAGCGTTAATGTTTTTTTTATAAAAACAATATACTAAGAGTATTTTTTTTAAAAAATAGGCTTGGAATTTTTAAAAAACTCGTTAATTAAGCGTTACTGTGCCGTTAACACCCGTCAATATTATATGTTCAGTCACTAACTGGCTGTATATGGTATTGGAACACCCGGCAACACTTTCAATACCTCCTTTGAGAGGAAATCCATTTGACACCCGTCCAATCGAAGGAAGTAGAATATCAGAAATAGTTGGAAGGGATAAGGTACTAACCTCATGGAGAGAGTTAATAATATCTGGATCACCAAGGATGGTATTATTATCAGGAGAAAGAGGTTCGGGCAGGACATCTTTGATTAATGCATTATGTTCCTTTTCTCCTAATAATATAGTATGTCAATATTGGCCAGAAGAAAATCAATTACTTTCAGTCATACATGAGATATCTATTTCTTTTGATGGATTTGAAAAGTCTACTTCCATACATAGGGTATCTGACGGCCTAGTTAGAAACCTAGAGTCAAAGAACGGGCCGCTGCCAATTGTGGCTTTGGATTATCCTTCAAACATTTCAATGGAAGACTTTCTCCCTCGTATAACGCCAATACTTCAGAGACTTCGCGCATTAGTAATAATTTCACTTACTCCTTCTCAACTGAATGCTTTAGATACGGACACAATTAACTTATTTGATCAACCATTACTATTAAAAGAACTTAATATTGATGATATCCAAAAATTAGTAGATAAAAGAGTGAGGAAAATGGGTAAAGAAAGATGGATATTAAATCCTAACTTGTTAAAATTAATTCATGAAAAATCAGGCGGAAACCCACGCTTGATTGTTAATCTATTGCAGAATTTAATTGATGAGAACAGGGGAATAGGCTCCAAAGGGGCTCTTGAACGACTATATGCTCTAGATAGTACCACGCAGATAAAGACGGATATTATTGCAACAACAAAAAAATTGGGAAGGAAACCTAATAAAATTTCTAACTTCGGTAATGTCGTACCCAAGGAGACCTTAGAAAATAATTTAGATAAATTTACAAATAATGATAGTTATCCTTTGACAAAATCTGATCCATTTAACAATTTAGAGATTCAGGAAGAACCCATAAAAACTAAACCTTTAGAAGACTTAATTTCTGAGAATTCAATAGATTTTAATGAAACACCTTTAGAAATTGTAGAAAATTTAAACTCAAAGAATGACGACTTCACATTAATTGATTGGAATATCGATTCAAAGGATGAACCCACAGAAATTAATTCTGATGAGGTTAAATTTAAAGATTTAAATACAGATTTAAATACAGATTTAACTAACAAAAAGAGGGAAAAACAAGATTCTAACTCTTTAAATAATAATAATAATAATAATAATAATAATAATAATAATAATAATAAGTTAACTGATGATTATGAAGAGCCCAATGTTGATAATTATGTGGGAAAAAAACTATCAAAAATAAATAATTTTGGAGGGATAATTGGGCGGTCCCGGAAAACGATCAATTCAAAAGAATTTACTGATAAATATGATGATATTAACTCTGTTTATATTGATGCTAGTCGTAAAGAAGAAAAAATTAATAATTCAATAAATCATCAGGTAGCTTATCCGCCTGAAAATATTGATTATGGTAAAAATATGGAAAATAACTCTGATAACAGAGTTGTAGATATCACTGACGAAGCACTTTGGACAGTAGAGAGTAATAAACAATCAACACTGCCTCCTGAGCCAGTTTATATAGAACCAGTTTACGAAGACATTACTTATGAAGAAGAAGCATATCAAGAACCTGTTTATGAGAAAAAAACTATCCCAAAAGAAGTAGAAAGACATATTCTGCAAAAAGAGAGACGGACATCGCTTGGAAGTATTTGGAATTCGGATAATCGTTTTGATAGAGATTACGTCACCCAGTTATCCGATGCTGAAAATTTGATAATATCAAAAGCTAAAAATCGTGAAATTTCTCCTTCAGATAATGAACTACAAGCATTACTCCAAGTAGGACGCCCACGTTTATCTCAAATCTATAATAAATTAAATAAAGCCGGTATACTTTCTGTAAGGAAAAAGGGACGTTCTAGGATGTTTAAATTAAGCGATACTGCAAAGAATTATTTTTAGGAATTGTTACAATGGAGATTGAAGACACAATATCAATTGAAAAGGTAGAAAAATACCTCAAATTAACTGCAAAAGCACGGAAAAAAGCATCATCGTTAGCGAATAACGCAGAAGATCAGAAAAAACTAGATTCTATGCTAAGGATGTGTGATGATTATTACTCCGATGCACAGCATTTTGTCACTACAGGGAAGTTTGTAGATGCGTTTGCTGCAATAAATTATGCACATGCATGGATTGATGCTGCAGTTAGAATAGGATTACTGGATGGGCATGACGATGATATTTTATTCACCCTTCCTTAGTCCAATTAATTTCAAAACTCTTCTTGATGTTACTTCTATGTAAGATCCTCCTGCAATGATTAGTCGTTCTTTCAATTCTTTATCTACGGTCAAAACTGGCCAAGAATTATCTATTGAAAACTTAATTAGCATATCATCAGTATATTTAATCCCTTTAATATCAGGGATTAAGGTACTTCTCATTTCTAATAAGTCCAACAATAATCCTCTTTTACTTTTAGATAAAGTTTCTAATTCATCCTTTACTCTTTTAATTAGGATTAATTCAAATTCACCAATTACTCCAATCATTGCTAAATCCATATTTAATTTAGCATCAATTAGTGCAGCCCAGCCACAAGCGTCAACCAAGACGCCTACCATATTAATCACCCAGTTATGGATCCATGCCCAATTAATCTCCATCTAGTTCCAATTCGCCTGGATAGAGTTATTCTGCTTCCTTCCTTAGCGCAAATTGGAAGCCTGAGATTTATCTCGGCTTTCTTTCCTTTTATTGAAGATACCGTCCCGACACTGGTTGTAGTTGCAGAGTTGATCATCAACATCTCATTTGGTTGCAATGGCCTAACCTGGCTACTACCTTCATCGCTTCCAGAAACCATAAATTTTAGTAATTCTAAATCGACTTTTAATTCACTCCAAATAGGGGGCAATTCTCCTAATTTAGCCATTACTTGCCCAGACAATTCATCAGCCTTTGTCGAAACTGGGTCCATTGGCGTTGCAATTCCGCATAATCCTCCTGCATGAACTGTCTGTAAATCTAAACCACCTCCTTGGGCACTTTCAATTATTGTCTCTAATGGTTCCCATCTAACTTTATTGCCTTCTTTAATTCTTCTTCCAGGTGCGATAAGAATCTTATCTCCAACGCTAAATGACCCTTCTACTACACTTCCTCCTATGATTCCACCTTTGAGTTTTTTAGGTCTAGTTCCTGGTTTATTAATATCGAAAGAACGAGCCACATACATCAATCCTTGTTCATCATTTGTTCTATTTGGAGTTGGAATCGTCTCCTGAATTGCTTTAATAAGCATATCTAAATTAACATCATGATGTGCTGAAACTGGTATTATAGGTGCTTTTTCTGCAATTGTTCCCTTTACAAAGTTTTTTATTTCATTATAAGATTCCATTGCTCTTTCCCTAGTGACAATATCTATCTTGTTTTGTACTATGACAATATTACTGATTCCTGCAATCTCTAATGCAGATAAATGCTCTCTAGTTTGAGGTTGTGGGCAACTCTCAGTTGCAGATACTAATAGCAATGCACCATCCATTATGGATGCACCAGAAATCATTACCGCCATCAAAGTCTCATGACCAGGGGCATCAACGAAAGATACCGATCTTAACAATTCATCTTCTTGGTCTTCCTTATTATCAGGATGCTTACCCTTTGCATAATATTCACCATTTTTGGTAGAATAGAAAACAGTATCAGCATATCCTAATTTTATGCTTATTCCACGTTTCATCTCTTCGGAATGAGTGTCAGTCCATGTTCCAGAAAGAGCCTTTGTCAGAGTGGTCTTTCCATGATCAACATGCCCGACCATGCCTATGTTTACTTCTGGTTGTTTCGGAGGTGATTTTACCAGCTTACATCACTCCTGTCGTTCATTCCTCTTTATTAGAGGTTTGTTCGACAGAGGATGTTTCCTCTACGCCGAATATAACTCCTAGGTTCCTTTTGCCAACTTCGACGACCTTTAGATTAATTTGACGTGTTTCAGGGCTAATGACATTCCCTCGAATGTTTCTTCGCCTCCTCAGCCCATCCTGTTTGTAGCGGTATATTTTACCATTTTTCTTTACGTATTTCTTACCTTTGTATCCAATTCCTGCGGTTATTAGAATTGATTTGACAGCACCTCCGTCAAGGTCAGAGCGCATAGCTCTTCCTGTGGTGTCGGAACCACCAGTGATTTGTAATTTATATCCAGTTAAGTTTTGATCTCCTTCTCCTAAGAAACTACCATCAACGGCATCGCCTATCTTCTTTCCCAAAAAGTGGTTGTAGTTTGATCCTGTTATATCCATGGAAAAAGCCCTCCCTTTGTGAGATGGATTTGTATCATTAATTACAGCCTTAAATGATTGTTCGCCTGCCATAATAACTCCTCGGACGGCATTGCGACATAAGGACCCTATAAGAGCGGTTCGGAAGTATATGATTATTAATTATCATCTAAGTAAGGCTTTTTCGATTCTATTTTCTAACTCCGCAGGAGAAGAATTTGTCATAGTTATGTGTTGCGTTCTACCTCTTCCAGTGCTTGAATTGGCAGTTTTTGTCTCAATTAACCCTTCTAATTCTAATGCCTTTAAATACTTCCAAAATGTAGTGTGGCCTTTGGCTTTTTCCCCATATTCTTCACAAACTAAAACATATAATTTTTTTGCATCGCCACTAGAAATTTCATCGCTCTTTTTCATTCTTCTACATATTCCGAGCAATACTAATTTTTGATGTTCAGACAATCTATCGACCTGACTCGGCTCTACAGTTGCTTCTCTATATTGACTTGGTTCTATGTCTTCAACTAAAACTTCATCTCTGCCTATTTTCTCTGCTCTTCTGATGCCTCCTTCTAGTAATTCTATGCACATACGTGCGTCCCCACTTGATGCAGAATATCTGCCTATTTTGGCCAATACTTCTTCACTTACTGACCCATTACGACATGCTAATTCGGCTCTTTGACGAGCTATTTCAATTAATTGTTTTTCTAAATAAGGTGCTAGTTTTAATACGTTACTAGCTCCCAATCTAGACATTATAGCTGCTTCAAATCTATTTATTAGATTTAACTCCTGACTTACTAGAATAAGTGAAAGAACTCCTTTATCGTGTTGCCCTTCATCTATCCTCAACAATCTATAGATTAAATCTGAACTATCATTTCTAATTAACACATCAATCTCATCTAATATGAGTATAAGATGTAGGCCGTGGGTGAGAAGATTTCTCCTAATGGTTTGTATTATTTCTCCTGCACTAAATCCTCTTTCAGGGTGCCCGGGATCTAATTTAATGGCGATTTGGTGCAACACCTGGGTCGTTCTTGAGTGATTCCTACAGTTTACGTGTATAGATATTATCTTTCTTCTGCCTTCTAATTTCCTAATTAAATCCTTACTAAAAGTATTTGTTAACACAGTTTTCCCGGATCCAACTGGTCCCATTACTACTGCTCTGGCACTGACATTATGGTCCTGCATCCCCATGAACATTGAAGCGATTTCTCCCAACTCATCTTCTCGGCCCACTAACCTAGGCGGCGTCCAATCAAACGAAAATGGCTCCTTTGTTATTAGGATTTTTCCGGCACCGATACGATCTAAATATTCGGCCATTGTATCACTACCTCACACCTCGTTATTAGTCCTATGTAGACATTGTCACAGTATCTTTTTTTTTCGGTGTTTTCATAGGCTATACAGTGTTGCGATGTATAGGTGGAGTGCGATGGCCAGCATATTTTCTGAACCAAAATCCTACACTATAGTTTTTTCAACTATAATTGCAGCCCTTGAATTAATAAATATATTAGGTTTAATGGATAATTTAGCATTAATAATAAATGATTGGAATATCTTTCCTGCAATGTCAATTATTGAAGGCAAAGAAAAATTAATTTTTATCCCAGATTCACTGGAGATCGCATTAATTATATTTTCAAACCCTCCTCATACAATGTGGGGTGAATTAAAATTATCTAGGCAAGATTTCATCATTATCACGTATCTTTTAATCATCATGTTTAGGATGTGGTTAAATAATCCAGAAAGGAAACTCAGAAGATTAAACGCTCGTCAAAAAACAAGAATGATAAGAATTAAATCAACGGCATGGTTTTTCATATCATTCATTTTAATAATGTTTATGTCCCTTTCTATAGCGAATAAGATTGGTAAAATTGCTAAATTTTATGAAAAGCTAGGTTTTAGTGATTTTCCCGAAGGGGCTAAATTAGATTTACTTGCCAGTCCCAGATTTGTAGAGCCGTTACCGCCACTAGGTCTAGCCGATTTCCTTGGTTTATTTTTATTATCATGCTTTATTATTTTTAGTTTTAATAAATGTTTTGATATCAGACTCCCTATTAAAACTAAATCAGAAAATTTATCGACTATAGAAAGAGTTTGGAAAGACACTGACGATGCTATTTCAATCAGGTCATCTAAATCAAACAAGGCGTTCCCCAAAGTGAATGATGCATTCTCAAATTTAATAGATTTACTTTCCGCATCAGCAACAATGAATATAGCTGCAACAGCATTAGAAGATGGAGATGTCAAAACTTCTTTTGACAAATGGACTTTATTAACTTCACCTATAGGTAGAGATGCAGAGAAATGGCAAGGGCTTTCCAACTCTTTATCTGATATTGGTAATTTCAATGACAGTAGTGAAGAGGAATAATTAATCGGCGCATTAATAATCATGCCTCTGACAGTAATGCTCGGAGTTGTCTGCAAGTGGCCAATAAACTAACTCGTGAAGAAACTTCTGAGATACTAAAAAAAGTATATCAGGATAACCTTAAAGGTCCTGAAATGACTAAGAAAATATCGAATATTCCTAAATTATTAGATAAATTTGAAGGCAAACATGACAAAATGGTCGAAGCGTTGTATAAAAAATACCCTGAAAAGGCAAAAGAACATTCAGAAGAAGACAACCTTCATGATTACCAGCCAGTCGAAAAAAGCCTAGATAAAAAAGAAGTATCAATTTTTCCAGATGCAGACGAAGAACCTGCAGTAGTTCTGACTGAACCCGAAGAAGAAGAAGAAGAACCTGCAGCGATTCTGACTGAACCTGAAGAAGACATAATTACAACCTTAGAAGAAGATGAAGAACCTGCAGCGGTTCTGATTGAACCTGATGAAGACATATTTGCAGCCTTAGAAGAAGATGAGGAGGAAGACAAATTTTCCCGATCTCGGGTTTCAGTGTTAATGGAAGAGTCGTACCGCCAAAATCTTGATGATCCAGATAAAAAAATCGCTGGAATCTCAAAGTTATTAGATAAATTTGAAGGAAGATATGATAAGTTAATGGAGGCAATGTCCGAAAAATACCCTCTTAGGGACTATAAAACTTCGACACCATCGGTAAAATCTCTAGATGAATTATTAAATTTAATTAAGAATGATAATAATAGTTCAAAATACTGGGGAGAATTAGCTGAATATTATGTCTCAGTCGGAAAAATAGGTAGAAGTACTGAATGTAAAAATTATGCAAATACGCTGTAATAAACTAATTTTTTTTATTTTTTATTCGTTTATTTAATATGCTAGTGGGAGTTCCACAGTATGAATAGGTGCGGAATGAAATGTCTAAAGGGAAAAATAATTTACTTCAAATATCTGCTATATCAGTTCTTTTGGGATTGTCCTTTTTAGAAATAATCAACACATTTGAATTGCTTGGTGATGCCATATATCTAAGGGAGTTATTTACAGGAGGCGATTTTACCCGCCCTCGTGATGGTTTCAGCTCTCAAGATTTTATGGCATTAATATTAATAATGTCTATTTCAATTTGGCTTTATTCAACTAATAAAATAAAAACTACTGTAATACCTGAAGAAGTTGCAGTTAAACTTGTTCAAAAAGCAAAGGTGGCTGAAAAGAAAGTAGCCGAAGCTGAAAAGAAAGTAGCCGAAGCTGAAAAGAAAGTAGCCGAAGCTGAAAAGAAAGCGGAGGAAGAAGAAGATTTAGATTTCGATGACTTTGATGATTTTGATGACGTTGAGAAGGATTCAAAAGAAGAACTTGAAGAAGTACTGGATGAGCCTAAGGAAGAAGAAATTAAGGAAGGTATTGACCAATCCAAGGATATGGAACTCGACCAACTTCTGGAACTAGCGACAGAATCTGAAAAACCAGAAGATCGAGCTATCAGATTAATTGCAAAGGGTGACTTATCGGGTGCTCTTGAGGTTTGGAAAAATGCAACAATCAAAGACGGAAATAATTCTAAATATTGGAGAGGCTTGGCAAACGTTCTTGACCTGATGGATCAGCCAGAAAAAAGTAAAACTGCTCAAAAGCATGCAGATAGAATAGATTCTAAAGCAATTGCTGAAAAGACGGGGAGAAAAATGGAAGACATACTTGCAGATTTACTTGATGACGGGATACTCAACTTCAGCGCCGGTTCAGACTCTATGGCGCACTCAGCAGTTGAAACATCCTCTAAAGATGATTTAACAAAACTACCCGGGATCGGTTCAGTGAGTGCTCAGAGACTAAATAAAGCAGGTATTGATACTTTCCTACAGGTTTCTAATATGGATGATTCTCAAATAAAGGAGATTATAAAATCTAAGAAGTTAGAGGCATGGTCTGAGATGGCGAAAACATTATCAGATGAGGGTTAAAATCAATATTTTAAACATATCTATTCATGATTCATACTATAGTTAATAAATCACCATCACTTGGAATATGATGGGATAAGTAATGGATATTGAACTAAATGATAATATGAGACTAATATTGATGATTTCTACAGCGGTTTTAGTTGTATTTGAATTACTGAACATGACTGGATTATTAGGCGGCGGTTCGGAAAAATTATTCTTGATAGATCTAATAGGTATCGGAGGAGATGATGCTTTCCGTCCAGATACAGGTTTTAGTGCTCAAGACATATTGGCATTACTTCTTGCTACTATAATGGGTGCAGTTTACTACCTGTCCGCAGAAGATGATTTAGATTGGGAATCTCTCCTTGCTGATGATGAAGAAGAATAATCTTGATATCGACTTAACTCGATATTAGATTAGATTCATATTAGATTAACTTGAAATTAAATTAATATTATAGATTAAATTAATTTGTTCACTCATATTATATGTTCAAGGTATCTCATCAAATTGATAACCATTTTCCCATTGTTTTTCACCTAGGGCAACTTCTAATTCGTAGGGGGTAATCAGGGCCTTAGCATATCTGACTGAATCATCTATTGCGATTCTCGGACATGCGGTATTAACAAATGCATCAACAGGATAAAAATCAATTAAATCCGGGCTGATATGATCCAATGCTAGTAAATATCCCTTTTTTCCATGTTTTTCTAATAACCTCTTCATACGTATTGCTAAATTTCTTCTCATCTGGCCAGGTTTTTCACCTATTAAAATACCAAATGTTTCACATTTATCTACTGCCATTATTAATCCAAAACGCTGTCTAAGAATTCTTTCTATCCTATCTAAACCCATTTCATCTGCATCTCCAGTATATGGGTCGAGTAATGCTAGGGGCTTACCTGTATGCATTACTAGTCCAATAGGGTGGAAATCTCCTGAACCAATGAAAACATAATGGCCAATATCGTCCTGATCTCCTGAATAATTACAACCCAGCACCTGCCCGGGAAATGATAATCGTTCCCCTCCTACGGGAATAACTACTTCAAAACCAGCTTTTTCAAAGCGTAATTTAAATTCTTCTAATAAATGTAAATGCTGAATGGAGCCAACAAGTCCTAATTTATTTCCTGTAAGTGGCGATACTCTCCCAACTGCATCCAGAAATCTTGATTGAGCCTCTTCCATAGTTAATTCAGTTTTATCTGTCCCATCTACTAGCCTATTTTCTGACATTGATCTATGCTTAGCAAGTATCTCTAGAACTGGTTCAATTTTGGGGTCACCTTCGTATGTGACTGGGATGAAGTGCGTAGGCATCCCTGAATCTATATTCATTTGGCTATGCCCCATGTGGGCTACTAATTCTACCCCCATCATCCTCATTTTATCATGTATTAAGTCACAAGCACCGTAACAAGGGTCAGCAGCTAATATTACTTTGGCATCCGAATCGCCTTCAATCATATCCATCATTTCTAATGCCTGCATCTTCAAACCTTCAGGGACTTGAAGTGCAATTAATCTATGATCATTACTTTTTATTCTATTAACTAACTCATCTAATTGGAAATCATGCTTTTCTAGGTCCATAATTAGTATCTCCTTAAATTATTCCGACTTTACCGTTTTTGATTTCTATCTTAGCAAGTGTCCTAATTGGCCAATTTGGCCGTTCAGAAGATAACCTTTCTTTACCATCTCCCTTTTCGATAGCTATGACTATATCTTGTAAAATTACTCCCATTTTTTCTAAAGCATCAAGAATTGGTTCCAATGTCCCGCCAGTGGATATTACATCATCTACTACTAATATCCTTTCTCCTGGCTTTATGTCATTAATGTAAACTGTTGATTCTGAATAACCAGTTGATACATCAACTCTAACTTCTCCTTCCATCCCGTATGATCTTTTTCTTATTACTACTGTTGGTTTACCTGTTGCATCTCCAACTGCAGCCAATAATGGTAAGCCCATGGCTTCAACACTTACTATCAAATCTATTTTATTCCAATCAACACTTGCAACTATCAAATCTCTAGTGGCCCTCAAAACTTCTGATTCCATTCTAGGTATCCCATCAGATATCGGATGTATGAAATATGGATAATCACCTTTCCAAATTATTGGAGCACCTAATAATGATTCTTGAAGAATTTTTAAAGGGGTAGTTTCTTCCATGATATTCCACGACTACACTAAACCTTTCAAATGCTCGAAACCCTTTGTTACAATTGTAGTGCATGGTGTTGGAAACTTACAATTTGCCTTTCTTAGTGCATCTTTAGCCGCTAAGTAATGTTCTGGCTCAGTCTTGATGGACATTATTGTCTGACCTCTTTGAACTCTGGCGGCAGTCCCTACATTCTTTCCAAAAGAAAGCCTCATTCCTTGTGATACCCTATCGGCTCCTGCACCGGTAGCTTGTTTATTTTCTCTTAGGATTTGATGAGGGTATGTATGCATTCTTAATGCATATCCTTCAACTCCGGAAGCATTTCTGATTGTTGAATTTGCAACCTGTCTTGCTGCTTCTAGTGCGCTGTCTCTAACTTGACAAGGATTATCGGCTTTCAATTCAACTGTAACTAAGAACTCATTTGCCTCAGCCTTTTTTCTGTTGCCCATGTGATAACGTAGAATTCTGTTATTTGGCACTCCACCAGTATACTTTCTACGGGTGAAAGATTGGCCTTTTATCCTACGATACATTACTGCTGGTTTACGTGCCATGGGATAACCTCTTTTGTTTGCGACTAACCTTTTGTATTTAATGATAAGGCAGTACGGCAGTATTATTTCGAACTACTAGTCAATCTATTACTTTCAATTTGAACTTCTCTGACGCCAATTACAATTAATATGAACCCTAATATCATAGATATTCCAATATTTTCTCCTAAGACTATCCAACCAGTCAATACTCCAAATATTGGAACTAGAAATATATATGCTGAACTAGATGTAGGGCCAATTTTTTCAATACCCCTTACGAACCAAACATATGCTAATACAGTTGAAAATGAACCTAAATATAGTATTGTAATCGCCTCAGTCATATTAGGGAATGTAATCCCCTGAGTTATTATTTCTTGAAACATCCAAGGCGTCAGCATCACCCAACCTATCAACGAATACCATACTACTATTTCTGATGCTGAAATTTTCAATTTATTATTTTTTTCAATTGTCTTTTTTGTGATTATTGAACTGACAGCCCAAGATAATGCTGCAAACATTATCATAAGATCTCCAAGTATTCTTTCATTTAATGGTATACTTGTATTCGGACTCCATCCAACTATAATTATTACACCAATTATACTTAAAAACATCCCTTTCAATACTTTTCTAGTTATTTTTTGACCCAGTAATGGGTATGCTAATAACACCGTAAACACAGGATTAATTGGCATTATTAAAGATGCATCACCCGCAGCAGTCCATTTCATGCCATGCATAAAAAGTAATTGATATACCATCACTCCAAAAAACCCTAATAATATCATATCCCATAAAGTATCCTTATCTGGAGGCATTAGCCTTATTTTTTCTTTCTTAGCAAATTTATAAATATACCATGCGTAGAACATAATTACAACTACTAAATACCTCAACCAAGCTGAAGTTGCAGGCCCCATGGAGGCAGGGTTATCTGAATCTATTCCATTGCTAAGAATTCTCCCTGCAGCCCACGATGAGCCCCAAATAATGGCCACTAGGAGTAGTAGTAAGTGTGTTTTTAAATCCCTTTTGTAATATTCAAACATCAAATCACTCAAATCAAAATATTGTTTATTTTTTCTATAAATTCCGGATCTGTAACTGACGATATTTGAGGATTTAATATCTCCCCTCCTGTAAAAGTAGACAATGCTATTGCAGTCATTGCAATTCTATGGTCATTGTATGTATCGACCACTTTTATTGGTTTTATAGGTATTTGAGCCCCTCTTATTTCTATATCATTCTCTTTGATAGTACACTCAATGCCAAAATCTTTCAGTAGAAGCATCGTGTTTTCTATCCGATCCGATTCCTTACCTCTCGTGTGTCCTACTCCTGTGATTTTCCCACCATTTTTAATTGCTAACAATGCTGCAGCAGGGGTTATCAAATCACTGTAATCACGTAAATCAATAATTTTAAATTTTGCCTCATCTAACATCTTAATTCCCTGACTTAAAAACTCACTTTGTTCTCTATTTTGTATTATGAAGTCGACCCCATGTAATTCTGAAAGAAGTAAAGCGATAGGGATAAGACTATTTTCTCCGGGAATTTCTATAATTTCCGGGATTTCGATATTATTAGATGTTACTGTAATTAAATTCTCATCTCTAAACATTTCAATGCCGCATTTCTTAGCTATATTTATTGTCAAATCAGCATAAGCTCTGCTCACGCCTTCTCCTTGTAATTCGATAACAATATCCTGATCATGATTTGGTGATGATAATATCATTGCAGATAGGGGCTGACTAGATTTCTCAGTACTAATATTTATTGTATTTTTTGTAATTGGCCCCTTAACGGTAAATGGCACCACATTTCCGGAGATTTCACACCCCATCTCTCTCAATGAATTATTTAATTCCGAAAAATCTCTCCTCTTTAAGGACTCATCTCCATATATTGTAACTTCTTTATCCATAGTTGCTGCTAATGCGGTTAAGAAATTTGTAGCCGTGCCTGAGTTTCCACAATTTAGAGTTATTTTGGATGAACTAATTTCTTTCTTTCCTCCTAAGATCTTCCAAGAAAAATCAGATTCTTCTATATCTAATCCTAGTATCTCCAAGCATTTTTTTGTTGATAAGATGTCTTCCCCTGGGGCACTATTGAATTTTATAGTTACATCTCTTTCTGACTGATATGCAAGTATTAACCACCTAATCATATGACTTTTAGAAGGAGGCAACCTCCATAGTACTGATTCTGACAATTTACCCGGAGGTATGTTCGCCATGCCACTCTCACTAGGACTCCATTAATCCTACTATCTATTCATAAATCTCTGATATGGTCTCCAAATTTGATTTTACCATCCCAATATTTTGCTTTATCATCAATTTTACTACTTTCCAAAGTTTCTTCCAAAGTTTTATTAATTTTTACAAGGTTATTTTTGTGTAAAAGCTTAGGACTTAGGCCCGGAAGGAATATTGCCATGGCTCTAGGGACTCTACCTGGGTATACTTCATTTACATGTTTGACAATATTTGTAGTGCAGGTATTGGTTACCGTATTATACCATTCAGGATTTTCAAATAATTTATTTGTTCTTTTTAGATATGATTCAAACAATTTTTGTTCATTTCCTTTCCCTAACACCACCGCTTCAAACAAGTGAGTTACTGATTTTTTTCTGCACATGGACCTTACTCCAATTGAATCTCTTTCTGTTGCCCAGATATATATTAACTCGTATTTCCGAAATAGCCCTTTAATTGGATGATATTTTTCTCCCGGTTCTCTTCTGACTTCTATTGAACATGATATTCTGCTCCCATCTTCAAATTCAAAACTCATTATTGTGTGAGCCATTTGTCTTTTTTTGGGATCAAAATACTCTAAAAAGAACCAAATTTTACAAACTTCCTTCATGTTAAATTTCTTAATTACCCATCTTTGATCATAATCTCTTGACGTCCTCCATTTAAAATCTCTGATATTTTTTATTATTACTTCATCGCCTTCAAACTCTGCAGAAGCTAAGTTCTTATTGTCATCTACCCAAATACGTTTATTTGATGGCTTCAGACTTAAATATTTGATTATTCCTAAGGTCAAAAAAATAAATAATATCAATCCGATTTCTGCATCATAAGGAACTTTCATGAAGTTCTGCTATCATGAATGGTCTTCAATCTACTCCTTTATTTGTGGCGCGGCAGGGGAGATTCGAACTCCCGCGGTGAAACACCAATGGATTAGCAATCCATCGCAATGGCCAGGCTATGCGACTGCCGCAATGGCCCTCGCACTTTGGATATCCGCTTAAGTCAAACGGTGCTCACTCTTCTTCAGCATCAATCAATTCAGCAGGTAGCCTAGCTGTAAATATTATGCTATCAGTAAATCCTGTCTTAGTCGAATTCCTTAATTCCATTATTCTTGTACCTTTTGATTTCTTACCTATACTTTCCTTGGTCTGTCTGGCGCTAAGTCTAATCATCATTCCCTTTTTAGTCAATAAGAATAGATTGTCTCCTAGGTTTGGTATATGTTTAGCACTTATGATTGCATCTTTTTCACCCACGTGCATCGTGTAAATTCCCTTTGCACCGGGCCGGGTTCTCCGATAACCATCTGTTCTGAATAATAATTCTCCTGTTTTTTTATCTTTCTTATGGGTGCCTTCAACATTCAAAAATGGAATCCTTTCTGAAGTTCCTAATCTGCTCCGTTTGGCCATTCCATTACGAGTTATTGTTAATATCTGGGTGTCATAATCATCTGTCGCAATCATACTTACTACGTATCCTCCGTCTGCGCCTTTGCGACTACCTGTTTTTATCCCCCAGACTCCGGCAGAAACACGTCCTGAAGATCGGATATTGGAACTTGCAAATCTACTTGCAAATCCTGTACTTGAAATCATTACAATATCGCTTTCATCAGTTCCATTTCTTACATTAACTAACTTATCTCCTTCAAGTTTAAATCTTAGTGCATATTTTCCATTTTTATTAATTCGCACATATTCTTCTAGCCGTGTTTTCTTTATCAGGCCCATATGTGTTGCAAAGAATAGATAATTCCCTTCAGGTTCTTCAATCAGATTTTTACTAAGTGGCATTATAGAAACTATGTTTTCATCTTCACGAAGACTTCCTAAAACATTTCTTATGTGTCCACCTTTTGAGAGTCTTGAACCCAATGGAGTTTCCCATGCTTTCAATCCGTATACTCTTCCCTGATCTGTAAAAATTAATAAACGATCTTTACTAAAGCATGTAACTATCATTTGAGGAGTATCTTCTTCTTTCGTTATTACTCCTCTGAGGCCTTTGCCTCCACGATTTTGAATACGGAAATTTTCGGCTGGCATATGACGAATATAATTGTCTTCTGAAAGCGTAATTACTATAGCCCGTTCTTCAATTAAGTCTTCTCTATCCATTGAAAGAGGCATCGGATCAATATATGATCGGCGTTCATCTCCATGTTTCTCTACCAATTCCTCTAACTCACTTATTAAGATGTTCAATCTACGCATTCTTGAAGTTATTATTTCTATTAAATCATCTATCTTTATTTTTAATTCTCCAAATTCATTTTGAACTTTATTTACATCTAATTGACTCAACTGATATAGCCTTCTTTCTGCAATTGCCCTTGACTGAAGAATAGTAAAATCAAAAGATTCAATACCATCTATCAAACTCTCTTTTCCTTGTAATACTAATTCAAATTGCTCCCTACTCTTACTTGCTTTACCAATTGCAACAACATCATCAATTCTTTCTTGTGCCTTAACGAGCCCTTCAAGAACATGAGCCCTAGCTTCAGCTTTATCTAATTCAAATTGCGCCCTACGTTCAATTACGTTTTCTCTGTGAGATACATAAGTGTGTAAGATTACAGGCAAAGTTAGTAATACCGGCCTTCCATCTAGTATCCCCATCATATTTGCAGAGTAAGATTCTTGTAACCTACTTGATTTAAACAACTGATTAAGAACGGCATAAGGATCAGCATTATTTTTGACTTCAATCATTACTCTTATCCCTTCCTTTGAAGATTCATCTCTAATATCTCGAATTCCCACTACAGTTCCATTACTTACTAATTCAGCTATATGCACTAACATATCTGCTTTTTTAACTTGATAAGGTATTTCATGAACAATAATTCTCTTCCCATTACTGTCGTCAATAACTTCACATTTGGAACGAACGTGAAATCTACCTTTGCCTGTAGAATACATGTCATAAATACCATCAACTCCATGTATCCCTGCACCAGTGGGAAAATCAGGGCCTTGTATATGTTCCATGTAATCTTCTATTGTTATATTGGGCATAATTTCATTTTCAACACCTTGTTCAATTATCTTACCGACATGAAGTCTTACTGCTCCTGATACTTCAGTTAAATTATGAGGGGGCATTCTTGTAGCCATGCCTACGGCAATGCCGTCACTGCCATTCAATAGCAGATTCGGTAGTCTTGATGGAAGTACAGTAGGTTCACTTTCAGAATCATCAAAATTAGGTTGAAAATCAACAGTTTTTTTCTCAATATCCTCAAGCATATGCTTGGCAATCTTATCTAATCTACTCTCAGTATATCTCATTGCTGCTGGAGGATCTCCATCTATTGAACCAAAATTTCCCTGACCATCGACAAGAGGATATCTGAGTGAAAAATCTTGAGCCATTCTCACCATTGTGTCGTATATTGATGCATCACCATGGGGGTGATACTTACCCATGACCTCTCCAACAGAACGTGCAGATTTACTAAATTTCTTATCAGACGTGTGTCCTCCTTCGTACATTCCATACAAAACTCTCCTGTGTACGGGCTTCAGGCCATCTCTGGCATCAGGTAAAGCACGTCCAATAATCACTGACATTGCATAATTAATGTAGGATGTTTTCATTTCCTTGGTAAGTGGATGATTTAATATATTCTCTTCAGAGATTTTTTCAGTATCTTCTTCCTTTAAATTATTTTCTTCTTCAGATGTCAAGATTAGTCACCTCCTTGGCATATCTTTCAATAAAACTTCTTCTATCTGGGACATCTTCTCCCATCAAAATTTCAAACATTCTGTCAGTTGCTTCAGCATCATTGACTGTCACTTTTAACATAGTCCGTGTATCAGGATCCATAGTAGTTGACCATAATTGCTCAGGATTCATTTCTCCCAGGCCTTTGTATCGCTGTATTCCAATTTTGGCATTGGGATTATCTCCTTGTAATTCAAGCGTGACCGCATCTCTTTCTTCATCAGAAAAAACGTATTTACTCACTCTTCCCTTACTCAATTGATACAAAGGAGGTTGAGCAATATAGACGAAACCTTCTACTATGGCAGGCCTCATAAATCTCCATAAGAAAGTCAATATAAGTGTTCTTATGTGTGCACCATCGATATCTGCATCGCACATAATTATTATTTTATGATAACGTAATTTACTGGTGTCAAATAAACCATCTTGTACTTCTTCGCCTGCAGGGGTATTCCCAATTCCTGCTCCAAATGCTCTTATCATTGTTTGGATTTCGTTATTCTTGTAAACTTTCACTAAGTTATTCATCTGCCTTTCTACGTTCAAAATCTTTCCCCTTAATGGTAATATTGCCTGAATTCTCCTATCTCTGCCAGTTTTAGCCGAGCCTCCTGCCGAATCACCTTCAACTAAGTATACTTCACATTCAGAGGGATCTCTGGATTGACAGTCTGCAAGCTTTCCAGGTAGACCTCCTCCTTCTAGTACTCCTTTCCTCCTAGTTAAATCTCTAGCCTTGCGCGCGGCCTCTCTGGCTTTTGAAGCTAAAAGAGACTTATCAACAATTAATTTGGCTACAGATGGATTTTCTTCAAAGAATTCTGACAGTTTTTCGTAAACTACAGTTTCTACGATACTCGTAACTTCACTGCTTACTAATTTATCCTTTGTTTGGGATGAAAAAGAAGGATCCGGATGTTTGACACTTACTATTGCTGCTAATCCTTCTCTAACGTCCTCGCCCGATAAGGCATCTCCTTTCAGTAAATTCTTTTTCTTTGCATAGTTATTTACACATTTTGTCAATGCACCTCTCAAGCCGGTCATATGAGTTCCGCCATCTTTATTTCGAATTATATTGGTATAGCAGAGGATTGTTTCACTGAATGCATCAGACCATTGTAATGCTAAATCTATGGTTACTTCGCCCTTTTCAGTCTCTCTTCCTCCATTTATTTCTATAACATCTCGATGCATAACTTCTCTTCTGGAATTAAGTTGGTTTACAAATTCACATAATCCTCCTTCATAGTGATGGCGACTTATGTGTTCATCATCCTCACGTTTGTCTGTTATGACTATTTCTAGTCCAGCATTAAGAAACGATGTTTCCTTCAAACGAGTATCTATCTGATCAAATTCAAAATCGGTTATCTGAGTAAAAATAGTTAAATCTGGTTTAAATGTTATTTCAGTTCCTGTATCATCACATACTCCAATTTCTTTCAGAGGATTGACTGGTATGCCTGCCTCATATCTTTGATGATAAATAGCCCCTCCTCTGTGGATAGTCATTTCCATCCACTCTGAAACAGCATTTACTGCCGAAACTCCAACTCCATGTAATCCTCCTGATACCTTGTATGAACTATTGTCAAACTTCCCTCCTGCATGTAATTTTGTCATGATTACCTCAGCAGCAGATATTCCAAATTCCTTATGTATTCCGGTTGGAATTCCTCTTCCATAATCTCTAACTGTTAAAGTACCATCTTTATTTATTGTGACTTCAATTAAGTCACTATGTCCACCTAGGTGTTCATCTACAGAATTATCTACTACTTCCCATATACAATGATGTAATGCCGTCCCATCATGGGGGTCTCCTAGGTACATCCCTGGTCTTTTTCTTACTGCCTCTAATCCTTCTAAGACTTGTATACTTGCTGCATCATATTCATTGCCGGCATCTGCTTCTTCTTGGTTTTTATTTTCATCCGACATGGCAATCAACTCAATTTCCTGAGGGTTCCCTATAGGGAACCCTCATTTGACATCAATTAACCTAGTGCAAAGAGGTTATTCAACCCTTGTGAAACTTGAATGAAAAACCCTCAAATTGGGCCATTTTTGTGAATTCCAAAATTTATTTTAATATATATGTCCACACGACATAATTAAACAGAAAACTATTCTCGCTTAGGTACATGGATATGCCCTTGGTGTGTGTTTCACTTAGAGGATGTACTGTAAGTGAGGTGTTAAAAGATGCAGCAAGTGCTACTGCAATTGGTGCTGATTTAGTTGAAGTTAGGTTGGATAAGTTATGGACAATAAAACAAGAAATAGTCAAAGAAAGTGAGAAATCTAATGATAAAATTCGTAATAAATCTAAAGAGGTTATTGAATTCATTTTTATTCCACAACCACTTGATTCTTTGGACCTCCAATCCGTATTAGTCTCATTAAAACAAGGAATTGTTTTACCTGTAATTTTAACTTGTAGGCCAAAGAATGAAGGCGGCCATTTTCCAGGTACGGAGTTAGAACGTATAGAAGTCCTTAAGCAAGCAATACAAAGTGGAGTAAGCTGGATCGATTTAGAATTAGATATCGATCAAGAAAACAGAGAAGATTTAGTCAATTTGGCAAAAAAAGGAGGAACTAATGTCATAGCGTCCTCTCATTTGTTGGATCAACCCCCTAACTCTTCAGAAATAATTCAGGATATTACAGATAATCAAGATTATGGTGATATACTAAAAATTTGCTATTCTACTTCTGGAAGAAATGATGGAATCAATCTATTTGAAGCTGCATGGAAATTAAAAGATAGTGGAATTAAAAATTCAATCATGGGGTTAGGGCAAGCTGGAGACTGGACTCGTATTCATTCGCCGGTTTTGGGGCAAGCAATTGTTTATTCGACTATGGAAAATGGTTGGCATCTTGCTCAAAAAGGAATGATAAATACTGCAGATTTGAAAACTGCATGGGAAATGTTAAATTATAAATAATTTAGCCTCTATTCTTCTAATAAAGGCACTTGCTTAAATGATTCTATTTTTTTATCATTTGCTCCATTTTTATAGGCTACATGAAACAATATTGGAATAATTATGCATGAAAGTGGCAATGCTCCAATGGCTAAATATGCTGTAAAAATAGGAATTGCCATTCTTTCTTCAACTTCTACTATTATTTCTACATTAATTTTATTACCTGCTGCAGGAGAATCACTGATACGGCTATTATCCCATCCGTCTAAAACTAAATAATATATTATTTGATTATTGCCTCCTCCTATGATGGATGACCACGTGGGGCCCGATGTATCTATTCCTACTGAAAACTCTTCATATTCTATATTTTCATATGAATGTACATCTCTAAAAGGTAACCATGTTGCCATGTCCCGCCATTCTACAGGTATATTTTCAAGAAGTTCACTATCAATCCAATCAAAAGATCTACTTGAATATTCTGAACGATAAATTTCCCAATTACTTTCTGTCATGAGATACACATCGCCAGTTGATATGGTAGTTTTTTCTTCCATAGAAGGGCTGAATGATATACAAAAATTATACTTATATCCTGCAGCCAACTCCATGCTTATTGCTGTAGAACTATCATTTTCAATAAGCAACTCGTGTGAAAAGCCTCTAGTCAAAGGAGATATTTCTTCTTCATTTGCATTAAAATCCAATGGCGAATCCATTAATCCATATTGTATATCGTGTGTTTGAATCGATTCAGATATATCCCATTCATTATTACCAGGAGCCACACATGAATTAGCTGCTGATGAATTGAAAGTAATAAGATTTAAACTAATAATTATTATTGGCATAATAAAGATGAAATTAAGGATTACTGAAAATATTTTCTCTTTCATTTCCCTCGCCTCGTCCTAATTGGCCGAATATACCCTGACTCCTTATTCTTCCGCTCTTCCATTGTTAAATATCGTGGCCGAGGAGGCGGTGAATGTTGGTCCATCCCGGGTAATCCTCCTTCTAATTTAACTTCCAGGCCATATGATTCCATCATATCTTCTGCATTAATTTCATCCTCATTTTTTTGCCTCATGACTAGCCAACCCAATAACGACACTGCAGCAACCAAAGCCAATATCCCCCAACTTTCTTTCTTCGGTATGAGGTCATTCCATGTCAAATCAGTCAGTGTTTTAGGTTTTGAATCGTCTCTAACAGATAAAACAGTAATTATATAATCTTTTGATGAACATACATTTACTCCATCGCAAACTTCTACGGAAATTCTTACATCTCCGGGCTCTTCCCAATTGCGATTTACCCAACTTACCCAGTCATTCCGATAGTTGCCATCAAAATTTGAATCCTCAAAAACATCGAAATCCCAATTTATAGATAATGAATCTGCTAAATTAATATCTTTATCATTTGATGAATTCCCATCCCCATCGGAATCCTGATTTGCATCTATATCCATCCATGCTTCTATTCCAAAGTTTAGGTCATAATCAGAAACATTAATCATTAAGTCAATTGCATCTCCTACTGTAACATATTCTCCGAAAATTGGACTAATAGTGGTTATCTCTGGGGCCACAGAGACATGGACTATTATTGAAGTAGTATTTGACTCACCGCTTTCAAAATCATCTAATACTGTAAATTGCACTACATAGATGCCTGGTAAATCATAACTATGCCACGCAATAGGGCCAATTTGAGTAGGTGAAGCATCTCCAAAATCCCATATCCATTTAGTTATCCCATTCCAATCTGGATCATCTCTATTCATTGATTTTTTCCCAATAAACATGATGTCAGAATCATAACTTTCGGTCCCATCAAATATTATTGGCATATTGGGTGAGATGAATAAACCTCCTCCTTCTAAATTCGGAACTTGCCAAGTTACTTTATTCAAATCTTCTGGGATAAATTGTGAAACAGTCCCATTAATACTTGGCTGCCTGAAACTTATTATAGGTACCGGCAGTGGATTATCAATTCTAAAATAATATGCCTTTACTGCTGATTCTGTCCCTCGTTCATCTGTAACCATCAGACTAATTGAATACAGGCCTGGCTTAGTAAATGTTCTACTAATTGATGAAATATTATATATGGGTTCATTCATATCCGATATATTCCATAAGTATAACAGCTTTGATGAATCTCCGTCAGAATCAAAAGATAGACTTTCAAAAACATATGCAGTATCAGTAAAACCATCACTAGGGCGATTAAATACCGCCACGGGTCTTTGATTATTTACTTCTACTTGAAAGCTATGTGAAGACACATTCCCATCATCATCAGTGACATCCAGGGATATATTTTTTATTCCTGGATTCAACCAACTTACTTGCGGATTTGATTGTAATGTTTTTTCACTAGTGAAATCAGAAGTAAGGGAGACTCCAGAGCCCGATAGATTAACGCCTCCTTCAAATGTCCATTCATAGTGAACGATCAACCCATCATTATCTGTAAACATATTTGGCATTATAAGTGGAGTCAAGGTGTCTGTTTCTAACATATCTTCAAATATTAATTCTGGGACTCTATTTAGGACTCTTATTTGTATAGTCTTTTCAGCAAAATGCTTTCCATCATTAATTGCCAATGTCACTAAATATGCGATTCCATCGGCATCTCCATCTATCCATGAATGATCAATTTCATAGAGTCCAATTCCTGAATTAATGCCTCCGTCCCCCCAGTCCCATGAATAATTCATATTGTTTATCGGCACATTATCTTCCGTTTTTATTGCTGAAAACCTTATATTTTGATTGGTTAATATTATTAATTCATCTAATATTTCTATCCCTTCAACAGATATTATGGGGTCTGGAGTCGATGAATCATTAACAAAAATGTCCCAAGTTTGAGATTCTGAGAAATATCCACCTTGATCTTTTATTATTAGGGTAATTGTATAGTTACCTTCATTATTATAACTATGAGTTGGGTTCTTAAGGTTGGAATATTGGCCATCTCCCAAGTCCCAAATATATCCAATGGGAGTTTCATTATGATTAAATGTTCCATTTTCTTCTCCGAATCCCCAAATATCATATCCTCCTCCATATATGTTAACATTTGTCCATGTTTGTGTGATGTTTGTAGAAATAGATCCAGAAGCTGATGGTGCCATATTGGTTAGCGGTTGAGGCAAAGAATACGCTGAATCCTGGATTCTTCCAGTTATATCATATATCTCTACTCCAAAAGTCCATTCTCCGGAATAAGGTGGAGTAAACCATACTAATTCTATGGCCGGCTCGCTACTCCCTGCAATAATCTCTAGTTCGATGAAATCTGTCAAAGTATTATTGATATACGCCTCAAATCGAATCTCAATTAATTCATAAAATGCATTAGAAACTACTTCAAAACCAATTTCTATGCTATCATCCATTTGGTCAATATCTCTATCAAATGATGTAATGGAATCTATTGAGACTTCTGCAGGTACGGTGATTAGACCTGCATGAACCGTAAAAGTAGCCGAAGGGTAAGAACTAGGCATTATACCACAATTTACAAAATTATAATCACAATCGTCTGTGGGTGAATTATACCATACTAATAACAAAACTTCACTAGTTAAATTACCAAAATCATGTACAAGACCGGTGCCAATTCCTGTACTGGCATCTACTCTTAATTTTGACATCGACCAGGTCCCGGTTGCCGCCTCTTTCACTAATATTGAACCAGCAAATCCGAATTGAAGAGGAACTATCATGAGGTTTAATGGTTGGCCTGTGCCTTGACTGAATTCAAACGACCTCATCCCCCATCCTTCTATACTTTGAGAGTCACTTTGCCAATCACTACTCCATTGCTCATTCATGCCGCTTAATTGGACTCTACACATCGTTCCCACTTCGCATGCATCAGTTAAGTCAAGATTTGAAAAACCCAATACACCCTGAGGGCTATCTAACGATACGGCTGCACTGAAATTTGCGAATATGTCATTCATATTATTTCCTATAGAGGTTGATCCGGGTTCGGGATTGATTGCCAAATTTTCTATCGAAGATCCTCCTACTGAAGTATCTGCTATCAATCGTGTTATTGCATCTCCTCCTCCTAATTTGTCAGCTAAGTACATCATAAATAAGAATCCTGCACCATAATCTGCAAGCCTATCGTTCCACCATCTCAGACTTATGCTTGAATTTTCGGACCAGTGATTTACATGTGCAGATAGGGCGTTATTAACTCCAAAGCATAGGAATGCAGCCATATCTGCTGCACCTTCGTCTATCCAAAGATACTCAAAAGGATCTCTGGAATTATGTAGTAGATGTTCAAATTCATGAGCAAGTATTGTGTTTCTTGAATTCATATCGTCTAAATCAAAAAACAAACTTTCTCTTATGGCGGATATCCCCGGTTGGAAATATCCTCCAATACTTCCAGTGCCATCAATTTCATAGATTACTATTTCTATTTGACAATTATTATCAACGTCGGGAGGACTTCCAAAGTAATTTACATCTGTAGGATAAATTGTCGATTCCCAGGTGGATACTATGTCGCTCAAAATTATTGAAGATACAACCTTACCGTCTTCAACGAAAATTGCAGAGTTTGTTGAGATTCTTTGTACTGTAGCTGAAATCGACCCAGTAGAGGTAGTTATGTTGTCACTTTCTCCAACACTCCATGTATTTTCACAACTCCTTATCGAAGATCTCGAGCTTTGCTGTGTCGCAAATGGGAAAACTATGCCCGGATAGCCATCATCTATCCATTGAGTCTTCAAAATACCAGTTGCTGAGTAAATCGGTAAATCATCACCGTTAAACATATACTCCTTCCCCTTGACATCAGGAGAGAAATCCGAGAGGCTATTTATCATGTATTCTTCTTTTTCATTTTCTTCCGTGGATGTTGAAGAAACTAAGGGAGAAAATGCAGATAAGATGAACAAAGCCACTAATAGTAAAGGGATCTTAGATTCATTATTACTTTCTATGTCAGACAATCCACTCACTCCCCGTATATATGTAATTAAATGGGTCAAGAAACTTATTTTAACGTCGATGGAGCATTGTTCATACATTTATGATAAATATAATCCAAAAAGGAGTTTTTTAATTATTTTTATATCTATGTTAGTTTCATGTAATTCTGTATTATTCCCCTACGTTTCTGCATCCTCTTCGGATTTTAATATGCTACAAATAATAAGTCATGATGAAGATTCTTTCACACAAGGTTTGGAAATTAAAAATGGAAGATTATTTGAAAGTACCGGGCTATATGGGTACTCCAGCCTACGTGAGATAAATATTTCATCTGGCGAAGTTATCCGCCAAGTATCATTTAATGATAGTATTTTCGCCGAAGGGATAACGATAGTAGAAAACTCAATTGTAATGTTGACTTGGAAAGAAAATATAGCATTGGTTTTTGATATAGAAACATTTGAAATTATTAATAATTATTCATATTCGGGAGAAGGTTGGGGGATATGCAATGACGGCAACGTTTTTGCTATGTCCAATGGGTCTTCAGAAATAGTATTCCGAGATATTGAAAATTTTAATGTATTAGATTTCATAGTCGTAACAGAAGATGGCAAAAAAATTACCAATATTAATGAATTAGAATGCGTAGGCGATTCCATATATGCTAACATATGGGGTGAAAATAGAATAATATCAATAAATATGTCATCAGGCATTGTAGAAATGTCATTCCACATGGACTCTCTAGAATTTATTCAAAATAACTCCAATTCTGTTTTGAATGGTATAGCATATTCTGCCCCTGATGATGCTTTTTGGATTACTGGAAAGTACTGGTCTAACATGTATCTTACTGATTTTTCAATTAATGAAAGTACGCACTTGGAAGTAATTGATGACAAAGAAGAACACAATTTACTAGATTTACCTTTTAAATTCCTCTCCATTGTAGTTTTAATAGTATTTGCTATTTTTGTATTGCCTGGTTCATGGCCTGCTATAACTTTCTTATTTTTACGATTATTTATGCGGCAAACTGAACACCTAGGGTCTTCTGGCAATGATGAAGAAGGAGAGGAGATTAATTGAATCCAGATCAAGATGTTGAAAATTTGTCAGGCATGGAAATCTGGCTCTCAGATATCTCTTATGATTCAGCCACAAGATTTGCGGGTGCAATAATGATAATTATTGGTAGTATCCTCGGTATTCTTTTTGGAATTTTGACTATTTCAGCCAATCCAAACGAAATTTTGTCCGGTTCTTTGGATGGAGATGATAATTTTGCAAATATTGCAGGGATAGCCAATACCGCTTTGATAGATAATAATACGGGAGGAGATCCATTAGAGGGGGTAAAAATAACCCTTCTGAATGATGATGGAACCGTAACTGGAAAGGAAACTTATACTGATTCAAGTGGTAGATTTAGTTTTGTGGACGTTATTCGTGAGTCTAAAATAATTTATGCTACCTATTCTGATAACATTTCTGTCCGGATTTTATTTATTCCAGGCGATCATGCTCAAATTCCAATAACTATGACGCCAGGTGATGAAGAAGAAATTAAAGAAATAGATTGGAGAGGGGCTAGTCAATTAGGAGATTCTGCATATCTTGCCACTGTTATTGCAATTTTCACATTAATTTCAGGATTTATTGGGTTTTTAGGTGGCCTTGAGGCCTTGAATGGCAATAGTTATAGAAAAGCATGGTGGTTTTCTTTTATTGGATTGTGGAGTAGAGGAGGTCTTTTTATAGGCCCACTAATGATTTTAATTGGAATGGGAATTTCCAGTTTAACTAAAAATCAATTTAAATCTAATATGATAAATGATGATTGAGGATTTCTATGTATCTAATTGCAATAGAAGGTGGCGATGGAAGCGGCAAAGGCCTCGCGACCAATATCGTAGCTGATATTTTAGAGAAAGAATTCACTTTCGCCTCTGTAGAAGTCACCTGTGAACCCAGGAGGGACCATCCCTTGGGGCGTTTAGCAATAGATTCTGTTAAACAGAAAACAATATCTCCCGAGGCCGAAGCAGGTTTATTTGCTGCAGATAGGATAGATCATTCACATGCATGGATACTCCCACGTTTGCAAGAGGGAAAAGTAGTAGTTAGTGAAAGAAATGTGCATTCGTCTATTGTTTATCAAGGAATAGTGGGTAACTTAGGCGTAGATAGGGTAGCCCAAATTAACGCTGCAGCCCTTATTCCTGACTTGTGTATTTGGGTAGATTGCGATCCAGAAGTTGCCCTAATGAGGATAGAGAGCGGAACACTTAGGAATTTATCTAATAAAAATGAATATTTCGAAACTTCTGAATTACAAACAAAAGTAAGAAAGGGATATCAGACTCTTTTATCGGGTAAAATTGAAATGCCAACCCCTTTTGATATGGGTGCATTAATTGGGCCGATTTTAAATGAAAGTTCTGTTGCTGATTTTCGTAAAAAATTATCATTAGTAGTTAAAAATTTTATACACTCAAAACCTAATCCAATAAATGTGAATAAGCAAAATGTAGATTTAAGATGCGTGACTACCTTGTTTACTTCTATGGATGGGCAAACGACACTCAAGGGAATCGGACTAAAGCCACTTCGTAATGATAAAAATTGGCTAGGATCTAAAAAACCATGGCAAATTCTTAATGATACACAAAGAGAACACGAAGAGATGTTGTTAAAATCTATTAATGATGTTAAAAATCCTTCACCTAAAAATATTCTAAACCATTCTATTTCCTCTATCTGTGGTACTTTGTCATTATTAAATTCTGTAGATATATCTGAACTAAGAAGTTCCTTGGGCCCAGTGCGGAATGTTTCTTCTAGTCACACTAGGAAAATAATTAGATTTTTATCCGAAAAATCATCTTGGATATCTCAAAGTTCAAATTTACTTTCTCAGGAAAGCCAAAAATTCCAATTAAAATCTGAATACCATGACTTTGGGAGGTTATTATTAGTTATTTGGCCTATTAGATATGAAATAAAAAAGTGGCAAAAAGAAAATCCACAAGGCTATCTGAAAGATTGTATTTCAGAATTAATAAAAATAAAACCCAATGAGCAACTATTCGATTCTGTTATTAATCGATTAAACCTACTGGGTTCGGGAGATGATAATTTTAAGAAAATTAAGAGTAAAGAAGAACTAGCACAGTGGTGGGAAGGAAAATAAACTCATTTTATTCTTAGTTTTGCATCTGCAGGTAATTTTACATCTTCTGCACTATCAAAATGATTAGGTTTAGCAGATATCATTGAACAAACTAACCATCCTAGTCCAAATCCTGCAATTATTCCTGTCACGAGCCTTAATGTATTATTCGATTCATAGTTAGTAAGAAGTTGAGTAAAACCATCTATTCCGATAGGGGTAACGGATATTAATAAAATTCCTACCATTAAAAATAATCTCCTATCCTTTTCATAAAATTGCCCCAAAAATTCATCGGGAAAAATAGTTAGAAAAGTATCTCTCAATGTCCACCTATTTACTCCTCTTAGTCCGAAAATTAATGCTCCAAAAATAAATCCTAGCATTATTCCGACGTCTCGAACACAAATTGGCATTTGATTATCATTTATTTCCCAGGAACGTTCATGCTTTTGATGACAATTTAAGTCACCAAATGCATAAGTAATGGCCCATATTGGATTCAAATCCATCCATGCGAATGAGCCACCGTGTTTAGATTGGTCATGGCCGATGTATGCATACTCGCCATGATCTATATTGCCCCAACTACTTTCTTTAGCGTAATCTATTGCATTTGCCCTTCCTGATAATTCAGGGACATCTCCAGAATTGATCATGAGCGGAGCTAGAAAACTCAATGAGATATAAATTCCTACGATATATGTTAATATTTTAGATACTTTGATTTCACTGTTGCGATTATTTAAGTTATTTCTGGAATTCTTCATGCGCTCTCTCTCATGTCGTATTCATACTTTTCAACTCAGAAGATAGCATTTTACTAAGCCATTCATGCACTTGTGGGCTCCCCATCTTTGATAATGTTGAATTAAGAAAAGCCGCTATTAATGCTGATCTAGCATCAGCGGGTGAAAACCCTCTTGCATGGAGATAAAACAGTTGTTCTTCATCAATTGGTCCATTGGCTATCCCATGCCCGCATCCAACAACTTCATTCTCTAATACTTCTAATTCCGGAATCCCATCTGCTTCTGCATTTCTTGATAATAGTAAATTATGGAAATTCTGCGATGCATCGGCACCTTTTGATCCATTTTCAACTTTTAACATACCTGTCCCTATGGTTTTACTTTTTCCTCCACACGCGGCATGCCATTCTAGTCTGCTAAATGTTTCAGGGGCCTCATGCTGAATTTCTATATGGTAGTCAATATGCATGGAGTCTCTGGAAAGTATTGAACCTAGTACTCTCAAGTCACTACCTATTTCTCCCATTTTATATCTTAAATCTGCCTTTGTCCTCTCGGAACCTGATGATACAGTTCCAGTCTTAAACTGCGAATCTCTTCCTAATGAGATTGAATCAACTCTCAACAAAGTTCCTCTTTCTTGCAATCCGACAGTTATGTCATTTATGTTTGATCCTTTGCCTATTCTTCCCGTTCTCAACAACCCCATCCAATTTGTATTACCTTTTACAATAGTGACTATTTCAAACTCACTTCGTTCTCCTATGTCGAGAGATAGGTGTATTGCATTCACATCATCTTCTGCATTAATTTCTAAGAGGATAGGTTCCTTTGAAGTAAATTTTCCTTCTGTTTTTAAAATCCATTTTGATTCATTTGTTATGGCCTTAATGAATGAAGTAGAGACTAAGTCGGAATCAGGTAAATCTATTTTATCTACTTCTCCTCGAACTAACTCTATCCCATTTGGCGCGCCAGTCCCGTCTAAATTTAATAGTTTTATTCTCGGTTCAATCACCTTATCGGGTATAATTTTAACTTTTCCAGTAGGGTGGACTCTTTTCCAAGGGGTATATCTCCAAAGATGATCGGCCCTGTTGGGAAGTTCAGATACTTCTAAGTAATTATTTATGGTATTCATTTTAACACCAATCAACCAATACTTCCTTCCATCTCAAGGGCCATTAATGCATTCAATTCAACAGCATATTCCATTGGTAATTCTCTAGTGAATGGCTCAAAGAAACCATTTACGATTAAAGCCAGAGCCTGTTCTTCTGTGTGGCCGCGACTCATAAGATAGAAAAGCTGGTCATCGCTAACTTTGGATACACTGGCCTCATGTTCACATTTAGCAGTAGAATTTGCAACCTCCATTGTCGGGTATGTATCGGATCTACTTTTTTCATCAAGAATAAGTGCGTCGCAAACAATATTCAGTTTACAATTCTCAGCCTTTGCTGAAACAGTTACCATGCCTCTATAGGAGCCTCTCCCTCCGTCTTTACTAATGCTCTTTGATAGGATTTTACTAGTTGTATTTGATGCTAAATGATGAATTTTAGCCCCTGCATCTTGGTGTTGCCCTTTTCCTGAATATGCAACTGAAATAACTTCTGCATGCGATCCTTCTCCTTTCAGTATTACTGATGGATATTTCATTGTCAACTTACTACCAATGTTGCCATCTACCCACTCTATTGTAGCCTTTTCATGGGCTATGCCTCTTTTAGTAACTAGGTTGTATACATTAGCGCTCCAATTCTGTACTGTTGAGTATCGGATATGAGACCCCGGAAGTGCAATTAATTCCACAACTGCAGAATGTAATGAATCTGTTGAATATGTCGGGGCTGTACAGCCTTCAACATAATGTATGCTACTTCCCTCGTCCGCAATTATCAAGGTTCTTTCAAATTGACCCATATTTTTAGCATTTATTCTAAAATATGCTTGCACGGGCATCTCAACATGAACTCCTTTTGGGACATAAATAAAGGACCCTCCTGACCAAACCGCTGTATTCAATGCGGAAAATTTATTGTCTGAAAATGGGACAACTGAACAGAACCATTTCTTCACTAAATCTGGATATTCTCTTAAACCGCTATCCATATCAAGGAAAATTACTCCCTGTTCAACTAAATCTTCTCTAATGCTGTGATAAACTGCTTCTGATTCATATTGTGCCGTGACTCCTGATAGCCACTTTTGTTCAGCATCCGGTATTCCGAGACGGTCGAATGTATTTCTTATTTCTTCAGGAACATTATCCCAATTATTCTCAGTTGCACCGGAGGATCTAAGGTAGTAACAAATCTTATCAAAGTCAATTTCTTTTAGCATACTCATATTCCCCCATGTCGGCATAGGTCTATCTACAAAATGCCTGTATGCTTTTATTCTCATATCTGTCATCCATTCTGGTTCATTCTTCAATTCTGAAATATCCCTTACGACTTGTTCCGAAAGTCCGGAATCAAATCTTATTGTTGAGTTTTCAGAATCATGCCAACCCGCTTTGTAATCTCCTACAACCTCTCTTGCTTCTTGTGATTTTACCATTTTATTTCTCTCCTTCTGCAGCTACTTTTTCTTCTAGCCAATCATATCCGTGTTCTTCTAGGTCTGTGGCAAGACTAGCATCTCCGGTAGCTACTATCTTCCCATCAATTAATACATGTATCTTATCTGGTTTTACATGATCTAAAATTCTTGAATAATGAGTTATTATTAGTGCCCCTGAGGAAGTTCCTCTTATTGCAGAATTAATCCCTGTAGCGACAGTTTTTATTCCATCTATGTCAAGTCCACTATCAGTTTCATCTAAGATTGCTAATTTTGGTTGTAGCAACATCATTTGGAGAATTTCGAAACGTTTCTTTTCTCCACCACTGAATCCATCATTGACATATCTGGATAAAAATGAAGATGGCATGTTTAATTCTTTCATAGATGATTTTAATATTCCTCTAAAATTTGCCCCTTTGGCTGCATCTTCTCCTCTAATACTTGCAACTGATTTCTTAAGGAAATTACCTACTTGTAAACCTGGTACTGCCTGAGGGTACTGAAATGAAAGAAATACTCCCATTTTTGCCCTTTCCCAAGTTTCCAACTCTAGTAGATCGACCCCATTAAGGGAAACCGCCCCCTTTTCAATATCAAAATCGGGGTGCCCCATTATGATGTTTGCAGTAGTGGTTTTTCCGCTGCCATTACGTCCCATGATAGCGTGAATCTCCCCTGCTCCAATCTCAATGTTTATGCCTTTTAAAATCTTAGTATCTTCTATTCCAGCATGAAGATTTACAATTTTAAGAAGAGGTTCTTCGGACTCCATGGATATCGGTGTATATCCTCTCTATTGAACATCTCTCTTTTTAGGTCACCCTAAAATTAGAGTATTATTTCGGATGCATCATGGAACTACCTCACGCGGGCGATTCTGAAAAAAATAAATTAGCTGATTCGTATCGTATACAGATTGAAGAATCAATGAAAATAGAGGCAGATAAGAGGATATCCGAAACTCATGATCCTGTGGAGTTAAATAGGTTACAAAATCTTTCTCTATTGGATTTACATAAAGATTCAGATGGGGACTTAATTCCTGCTTTAATGTCTAGATTAGGGCCAGTTAGGGCAGCTCTGGATGGCCATGGAGGGGGAATAATAATTGAAAAGTCCTCTTTGGAGGAATTAAATAATGGAGATTTAGCATTATCATTAATTTTGAATTTAGATGGCGCATGTATATCCTGCGGAGCGGCTCCAGGTACTCTACAAGGAATTCAAGATGATTTATTAATTGACTCAGAAATAATTTCTGTACAATTTTCTTTATCTATGTTGGAGTGGTTTACTGAATTACAGAGGGACTTTCTATTGCAACAAGGCGGAGTAACGTTTGTATAAATAACTTGTAAGTCACTTCACAAATCGATCCTGTCTTCACAAACAGGGCACTTCATTGATGAAACTCTCAATAAAGCCTCGAAACGAGCATTACAAGTCGGACAAATTATCTGTCTATTTATGACAAGTTCCTTTTTCTCTTCAATATTTTTTTCATTGGAGATATTTACCTCATAAGCCTGGGTTTCTTCTATATTTTCAGATATTGAAGCCCGCCTTTCTCTACGGTTATTTGTTTTATTATTCCGAGAGTCATTATCGATTACGCTCTCTATTAATTCTACTTCATTGTTTTGTATTGAAATATCATTATCATCAATAATTTCTACTAAATCATCTTCTAAAAGTACTAATCCAGAAGCCTTCTTTCTTCTTCTTTCTCCGGCCCACTTAACTCCTTGGGCAGATAATGTGACCATAATTATTGCACAAAGTATCAACACTGTTATTGAAACTCCGGTTATTAGTATCCTAAATTCTTGGTCATTATTCCCTAGTCCTAATTTTATCTTTACCCAATCTAATATTGATATATCATTATCCTTTTGTGCCTCATCATCTATTAAGGAACGGATTTGCCATCCATTTGTTGATGTATGTAAAATTAAAGTTTCAGAACTAGAAGGTGCCTTAGTGGATGAATGTAGCTGCCCTGAATTTAATCTATTGGATATGCCTATCCAACCTTCCTCAAAATTAATTAAACCATATTGAATTTGAGGGCCATTCGGGCCGACAGTATCGAAATAAATTTGAACGCCCCTTTCTGTTTCTATTGAGTTAATATTTCTCAAACCTCTGGCTACAAATCTATCTTCTTGACCATTTAATGGCCTAAATGATGAATCAGCAATAATTCCTACAATTTCTGAGTTTTGTAAGCTACCTTCTCTCCATACTGCAATTATTTTTTCATCATCATCTTCTACTATGACGACCATCTCCGCAAGAGAAGCTTCGTCTCCAACGGCTTTCTTAAATGCCCAATTAGGTTGATTGATTTCGCCATGTGCATACCATAATCCAAGCCTTTCTATCCCTGTACTATCATTTCTATTTCCTTGATATAAAATATGAACCTCATCTTCGACTCCAAATTCTACTTCCAAACTATCGGCCCCATTTGTCATGATGTCTAAATCACTTATTATTTCAGAAGTAAGTGCCCAATCCTCTGATGATGTAGGATTATCTCCATAAATCAAGAATATATCTGTTTTCTTCTGAAATGTCCCTCCTGTAAAAATATCTTGATGATATCCTGAGACTATTATTTCTGAATCCCTCATATCCATGTCTATTCCCCAGTATTTGCCATCTGAAAGCAATATTGGAGGCATTAGGTCCTGAATAGGAGTCATTTGGCAAGCAGAATCTATCGATGAATAAGTCAAAGTTTGTTTGTAGTAGCCATTACTGTCCAAATATCTTCTAGTCCAAACCATATGTGCAACATTATCTTCATTTACTTCGATAGATATTTCTCCTGCCCACGTTTCTTCCATTATGTTGTTGCATGAAACTATATTCTTACTCTGAGTAAGTTTGTATAGATTTAATCCGTTGTTCTTTTCAGTGATTATTAATCCTCCTTCCTCTAAATCTATTATTTCTATTGGAACTTCTCCTTCCTTAAAATTCATATTTCTGGGACCTGTTAATGTTGATTTATCAATAATAATATTAGTTTGAAAAACATTATTCTCCCAATTTATGTCGGATATATCTCCTCCTACATTTACTCTCATTTTTAAAATCCCAGATTCATTTGGAGTAAATGAAAATGAAATCTGAAGTGAGCCTTGGCCAACTATCCTATTTATCTGCGTGGAAGCAATTTGTTGCCATCCTTTGTCTGTTTTAATTTCTATAAATCCTTCTATGTTACTCGCATCGGTGGATCCTAAGTTATCAATTCTGACATCAATTATTAATTGTTCATTTGGTCGAGGGATTTCAGGGAGGGTTTTAACTGCATTCTCTCTTATAGCTAAATCAACGCCATCAGGCCTAGGAATAATGTAGAAAGTATCGGATAATTTATTATTTGTTTCATCACTTTCTTCTATTGTGCCTATTGGATCTATTATTATCTCAATGTTTCTATTCCCGGAAATTGCAGGATTCCAATACAAAACAACATCTATTATTTCCCCACTGTTTATTTGAGGTATGATGTACTCATCTCTTCTCGCACCTTCTTCCTCAAGTATGATCCCTACGTCATATGCAGACATATCTCCAATATTTCGTATTGTACCTCTTATTTCTAAAAAAGTATTCACATAAACATCAGATACTGGTATACCATATTCTTCAAAAGATAATGCAGAACTTCTGAACATCAAGTCTGGACTTGGAGGTATGTTATCAATTGTTATTTGTTGCCGAATTTCTTCGGATCTAACGCCATTTCCACTTACAAACCTTACAGATATTCTATGAGTGCCATCTGAAATCTCTCTGGTATCCCATTCAAAGTCCCAATCTCCAGAATTTCTTACCATTCCAGTTTTGATAGTATTCTGGCCATTTGAATTTTGAGAATTGTATGTGTAGCCATTACCCTCATAAGTTGTTGCATTTTTCCATTCTTCTGTTCCTAATCGCCATTGGATGGTACAGCCATCAACAGATTCCCATTTACCTATTACGTCAATTACTCCATATAGGTCATTCTGCCCACTAGGGCTTTCCAATATGATGTCAATCATTCCAATCCCGTAACTAGCCTTCCTCAGTTCACTCCATTGTCCAAATTCATTTTCAGCCGCCACTCTAATGAATATTTGCGTGGCATCTAACTCATCTTCTGTAAATTCAGGAATTATTATACTAGTGGTCCAATTGGTTATGCTATTATCAGTCAGAATCACTTCAGGATTATGCCATTCTAATAAAATTTCTTCCTTTTCTGGTTGATTATCTGCAGGCTTATATTTGTAAGTAACTTGAACTACTACATTTTCTATAGTTCCATTATCTTCTAAAGACCAATTATCTTGGTCTATGTTGCCCCTTATCCTATATGTCTCTCCTTCAATTACCCATGATTTACATACAAGTGTATCACTATCATATTCACATTTCCCGTCCATTGGACTTTCAATCTCAATCCATTTTCCCGTGCCTGATTCTGGCCCTGTTGGGTCAGTTTGATTTCCTGTGCCTGGATCTACTCCAGTACCATCGTCAAACATGCCTTTCAAAATTGCTTTACCATCAATAATCCCAAATCCATAATCTTGATTCCAAGCATACCCGTCTACAGTTTCTGTGGCACTAGATTTCTTTTCTGAATACTTCATTAAATATTCTTTAATAATTTCTGTATTTTCTGGATTTCTTTCTTCAATTAGATTTTCTTGAATCCCAACTTGTAACATTATTGCGACAAGTCCTGCAACAGCAGGAGTAGACATGCTCGTCCCGTCCTTTGAAGTGTATCCGTCATCGGCCCTATTATTTTCTGAACCGGGTATTATCGATGATGACTGAGCATTTTCGGCTGATATTATTCCTGATCCTGGTGCTACTACCCATGGTTTTAATTCATCTTCGGTATCATCATCATCATCAGCCTCTCTTGGGCCAGAATTAGAATAAGATGCTATATCATCATCTGCTCTATTTATTGTATTTTGATCATCAATCGCCCCTACGGTTATTGCAGAATCAGCAGCACCTACTGAAGTAACCCTTCTTTGTCCATCATTACCTATTGCAGCTATGCATACTATTCCTGCCTCTGCTGCTCGATTAACAGCCAGCGCTTCAGCACTAGTCCCTGAATCTCCTGCATCATCTTCTCCAGCAGGATTCGAACTACTTCCGAATGACATGGACATTATGTCTATTCCATTACTTGAGTCATTATTTCCCCAATCTGTATCTACATTTGTTGTGGTCCATTCTATCCCTTGAAGTATTGATTGGGAGTTCGAACCTCCTGCGTCGGTCATTACTTTAACATCTACTAGATATGATCCAGGGGCATAACCTTGGTTAACTCTGTCTCTATCTCCAGTCCCTAATGCTATCCCTGCAACATGAGTCCCATGTCCATCTCCGTCATCTGGATCTTCATCTCCAGTATTGGAGCATGTATCGCCTGAGAATGATGTGGCATCACAACCTGCTACCCACTTAGGATCAGGCAAATCATTTGGATCATTGGTATTATCTGTATTATCGTCTTTGAAGTCATCTAAGGAGAAATGCTCATTGTCTACTCCTGTATCTAGGATGGCTATTACGATCCCAGATCCGTCATACCCCAATTCTCTCATGGTTTCGCTGTATGAGCTTGAAGATCTAACTTTGGAGCCCTTTGTGGCTTTATCTAAGTAGGGGATTATCACATTTTGCTGCTCAATTAGCACCACTCCTTCTATGCTCCATAAATCTACCAGTGAACTAACTGGGACATGATCAAGTACTATATTATCGAGTATCGTCATTGGCATAAACCATGATCCTTCTTCTTGCCATCCATATTTTGAAAGAACCATCTTTATTTTATTGATGTCACTATTTCCCGGGTGCCAAGCGTAATGAATTATTATTGCAACTGTTTGCCTTCCGTCGTCACCCACTATTGAAGTCATAGATTCTGATTCACGTTCTCCTCCAATGATTTTCTGTAATCTGTCATCCATGCCATTGTCGTCTAAATCGTACCAATAACTATACCACCATCCATATTCTTGGACTGGAACTCCTGCATCTATAGGTGTGGAATCAGGGGATCTATTTTTGTTAGCACAAACGGAATTGTCGCACATCAAAGGTGGAATATTTGAATTTTTAAATTCAGCATCGAAAAACTCGTCATTTTGAATATTATTTATTTGTCCGCCAACCCCTGCAGATAAATCAAAAACTAACATTAAGATTACAATAAGATAGGGAGTGATACTATTCCGCATGGCTCTCTAGTCTAGCGACGGTACTCTATCGTTTAATTCCAACCAACATCGGTGCAGCAAATCTCACTTTAAGGCCAATTTAGGTGCTTACTTGTAACAGTACACTTAAGTGTACATTTTTGATTTTTTATTTCAGTAACAACGGCTTCTTGACAAACAGGACAAACTACATGCTCGGCCAATTCTTCTAACCAAGCTCTCAGAGTTTCTATTTCATCTCCTTCTTCACGAAGCCTATTTAATATTCTAGATGCATTACCGATAAGTGGAAATCCACTTTCTTTCCAAGGATCATTAGATATCTTATCTCTATTGGTAATCTCGTCCTCCTTAGAGAGCATTGAATAATTATTATTAGGGATATTATCTGAATCATCAAGTGAACTAGGTGCACCTTTTGCAATTATTCTGGCAAACATGTATGCAAGAAAAAATCCTCCAAGGTGAGCCATATGGGCTACGTTTGTCTGACCAGCAGTTTCTATTTGGATTGAATATACTTGAAATATTTCTATTCCCAAGCGTATGAAAACAATAATCCAAACTGGCCATGCTCTTATCATAAATAACAGAGGGAACTCTATCTTATCATTTGGCCAGCAAGCCATATATGCCCCCAAAAGTCCGAACGCGGCGCCACTAGCACCTATTGCAGGATTATTTGAATCAGGATGAGTTAATATCCAAGCAACATTTCCCCCCATAAATCCAAGGAAATAAACTACCAACCATCTTTTGCCCCCCATCCTTTGTTCAAGAGGCACCCCTACTAACGCTATGACGAGAATGTTACTCAATACATGTATCCAATCTGCATGTAGCCATGCCGATGTTAGAAGTCTATGGAAGTGAATACTTTCATTCATAAAACTAGGGACCAGACTGAATAAATGTATTGGTTCAAAAGAAAAAAAATCCCCATTAAAAATTTCTAAAAAATATTGGATAAACCTAACTAATAATAATGATAGTACCATTGCTAAAGAGACACTAGTTTTATCCTTATATGCATAAAAAAATGGTAATAAAGCAAATAAAAATATAATTAATACCCAGAAGTAATCTCCAATAGTCAGAATGTCCCATCTGAAATCCCCGCTCATCTGAATCCTTCCCGCTCTGCCCAAGAGTTTCTATGGAATAGGACTTTTCATTGATAGAATTACTCAAACGATAATCCCTACTCGCGCATTCATGAGCGAGGGGGCCCTATTGGAACTAAGGGGGCTAAATGCCCATCGGGGCAAACGTAAAGTTCTACAAGATATTGATTTTATATTAAATAAAGGAGAGATTGTAGTTTTAGTTGGAGACAACGGTTCAGGCAAGTCCACATTCATTGAATCTTGTGCAGGGATAGTGCCATTCAACAAAGGAGAATTATTATTTTTTGATAAAAACGATTCTGAATACCTAATAAGAAATCATGAAGGGCGCAATGCAAATTTGCCTATGATCGGATTGACATTACAAAATGATTGTATCTGTGGCGAAGAAACAGTGGAAGAAAGGCTCTTCATATCTTCGTCACAATCTTCAAAAAAAAATCAGATGCAGCAATTAGATTTCATACTTTCAGAATGGGGATTAAGCCATCGAAAAGCCGATAAAACTACGTCACTTTCCGGTGGGCTCAAAAGACGCCTTTCTGTCATATCGGGACTCGCCCCTGCAATTTTAAGTCCAGAACCTATCATTATACTATTGGATGAACCTAGCGTGGGATTAGATGAATCTGCTCGTAAAATTTTCATAAACTGGATTAGAACAATATCTTCCAAGGGGCATGGAATAATCGTTTCATCTCATAATGAAGAAATAATGAAATGTGCCGATAGACTAATTAAAATCAATAAAGAGGGTACTATTACTGAATCCAAAGGTAAATCCCAAGGAGAAATTGTGAATATCCCATTCGGCAGTAGTGAAAATAATCCAATTTCAATTACAAAGTTGGTAACTTGGTCCACTAAAATGGAAATTAGAAACCCAATAGACACTATAGGAAGGGCAATTCCGGCCTTGGTCGCACTTCTTCTGTCTTATTCTTTAACACAAGGAAATGAACCTGTCGGCGTGGGCATCCTATCTGCTTTAGTTTTGCTCCCAGCATTTCTGACCTGTATTATTTCTCCTGCATTGATAAATCGTTTCAATGAGGCTGATTGTGGAAAATGGTGGCAAGTTATGTTGGGGGCCAAATTCCGTCCAATAAGCTCTCTACTAGGTGCATCAATAATTCTTCCACTACCTCTTACCTATCTTTCATGGTTCATTTTAATTGGAAATAGTTCAGAAGATTATTCTAATGAAGTATTTTTTTGGCTGTGGTTGCCCGCCTTGTCATTAATTGATGTTGCAATAGCCGCTTCTGCAATACATTTTCTTGTTTCAGATTTACACAGGGCTAATGCATCTTCAGGATCTCTTCTGCTCATAGCATTAGTATGGCCATTTCTAGAACTATCAGATGCATTATCGACTATAATGACATCTGGTATGTCATTCTCATTGGAACTTGGTTCTCCTTTGATGGGTTGTATTATTGCAAGTCTTTCTTCATCACTTATTTGGTTGGTTGTAGTTTTTCTTCCAGATGCTTAGATGGTAGTATTCATGACCTATATTTTGCTGGCTGAGACATGCCCGGTGCCAAGACGACATCCATGGTATTGATTATGTTGGGATTATTTGGCGCTTCAATTTCTATTTTACTAGGTTTTCTTTGGGCCCCTACTGTTGATGAAAAAACGGCTCTTGGACCTGAAGCATTTAGAATTATATATTGGCATGTTTCTTTTGCCTGGTGCTCATTTTTAGCTTTTTCATTATTGTTCCTAGGTTCTTTAATGTGGTACCTAAAGAACGATGATATTGGATGGAGGTTTTTCTCTGTAGGTTCAGACATGGGTTTATTATTTGGCATGGGAGTAATCACCTCCGGTCCAATTTGGGGTAATGCAGCATGGAATACACCATGGGATTGGGGTGACTTGAGATTAAATTCCTTTGCCCTTTTGACATGTGTTGCTTTATTCTTGGTACTTGCTAGAAGAGCCCAACAAGACAATAATCAAACGCGAGATACTCTTTCTATAATTGGTTTATTTGGGTTTTCACTTGTCCCTATAACTGCAGTAGCCACTACTGTATATCAAGTCAGACATCCTCCTATAGTTGTTGTTTCAAGTGAAAATACTGGATTACCTGATGAAATGCTTTTTGTACTACTTCTATCATTTTTGTCCTTTTGTTTACTTTTCATAGGATTATCGATTCTTACCGACCGAATAAACCAACTTGAATTAAAAATGGAAGATCGTCAAATGAATTTAGATAAAAGGTGGTAAAATTGTCTTCGACAGGACTTATTGAATTAGCCGCTGCATACGTCATAATGATCGGTATTTTGGGGGGATATGTGCGGTATCTTTTTTCTAAGTTAAATGATTTAGAATACCGTATGGATGCTTCAGAAGATAATGTTATTTCAGAAGAAAATGAATAATGCTGCAGAAATTACTATGGGAACACTTCTAACATCTAAGATAGACGGCTACATGGAGCCACAACATGTCTGAGGGTGCTTTTTGTATTGCTTGTGGCGCAGAACCACCATTAACTACGGATAGAATGTGCGAAAATTGCTTTCGAAAACGTAACCGTCTCTCTAAAATTTCGGATAGATTACAACAGTATAGATGTCCCAAATGCGATAATCAAGAAGTACGTGGCAGATGGTCAAAGATTACAAATGAAGACTTAGCAGATTTAAGGATAAGAGAAGGTATAGAATATTCAGCCAAGTCTAAAAATGTAAAATTGGGATTTGCAATAGAGGAAATCGATGATAGGTCAACTAGACTACATATTGACGTGTCGGGAGAGATAGAGGGATACACATTTTTAGAAAATCATGTCTCCCTTATGCAAACCAGCAACGCGGTATGTCCTGCTTGTACGAGAAAAGCTGGGTCGTATTTCGAATCAATTGTTCAACTACGTTCGGCTGGAAGGAAGTTAAGCCCTGAAGAATTAAAGGTTGTTCGTAAAACATTAGATGAAATGTTGGAAGATATGGAATCCGATCAAATGTTTTTCATAACAAGTGAAGGTCCGGTGACAGGCGGTTGGGATATGCAATTAGGATCTAAAGCGATGGCTAGGAGTTGGGGTAAAAAATTAGTACAAAAATTTGGTGGAACAATAAAAGAAACATCAACCGTAGTAGGCTCTAATGATGGAATTGAGGTAACAAGATTAACTTTAAGTTACAGAAAACCTGCCTACACAATTGGTGATGTTGTAAAAATTAAGAATAATCTGTGGTTGGTCAGCCGGTGGCAAAAAGAAGGACCACTTTTACGTAGATTAAAATTTTATGAAAGAACAGGAGTCACTTGGAGAGATATGGAAAAAAGTATTGTTGTTTGTGCTGTACAGGATCAACATTTGGTCGAAATTTTAAATCGCGATAGTTCCGCGGTTGAAATTATGGACCCCTTGGATTACAGTATTGTGACTGTCGCCCTCCCTTATGATGATGATATCACTTCTTCAAAAATCCAAATTGGATTCATAGATGATATATGGTTAGCGATACCTGGTACAAACACAGAGGTTTAATAATGACTGATTTAGATATTTCCAAATTAATAAAGAACTTGGATGAAGAGGGCATGACAGGATATACTCGCAACTTCATCAATGATATTGAAAAAGCAATCAATATTCCAATGGATATTGAAGTAGATACTAATTGGTCAGGAGTCCTATGTTTGGGGATGGGAGGCTCTGGAGCTGGAGGGGATTTCCTCGCCTCTCTGACTAACTATGAAGGAGGTTTACCGTTTGTAGTTTGGAAGGATTACGGTCTCCCTTCTTGGTGGGGCCCTGATTGGCTAATTATTGCTACATCTTATTCTGGAAATACCGAAGAAACACTTGAAGGAGTTAGTCAAGCATTAGAAAGTGGAGGGACTGTTATCGGCATAACTTCGGGAGGACAGTTAGAAGAAATATTGGCAAATCATGATGATTCTCTTTGCTTGTATGTACCTGAGGGGCAGATGCCACGTTCTGCTTTCGGCCATATATTTGGAACCCAATTATCTATATGTTGGTCATTAGGCTTACTTCCTAAACCTGATGAACTTGAATTAAAGAATATGCTAGGTAGATTACGGTCTTCATCGAAAAATACGGATTTAATTGGAGGAAACGGATTGGCAATTAAAATGGCCAAGTCTATGGTGGGTAAACAAATTGGCATTATTTCTCCGACCCTATTGGGTTCAGCAGGTAGTAGATTTGCAAACCAACTCAATGAAAATTCTGATAGATTTGCTAGAAATGTCAATTTACCAGAAATGAATCACAATGAAATAGTTGCTTGGAGTAAAGCGAAAAACAACCTTAATTCAGTCATCTATCTTTCATGGGGTGGAATGTCTCAAAGAGTCAACTCAAGATTGAATTGGACGATGGATGAGTTAGATATTAAATCATCATGGTTCATAGATTGCGAAGGAGAAACTTTACTAGAATCTCTACTCTATGCTGCTCATATAACTGATTGGATTTCCGTCGCTTTGGCTTTAATCGAGGGAACGAATCCTTCTGCAATGCCTTCAATAATCGCTTTGAAAGAATACTTATCTACAATTTAGTATATTGCCCCTAGGATCAATCTTGGATCGGGGTATTCAATTAACGCAGTCTCTCTTAACTTGGGGTCAACAACTCCGGGCATATCATGTGTTTTGGGCTCTATTATTGATATTTGGAAATGTAAATGAGGCTCCCATCCTCCATTTTCATGCTTATCTCCCATCCAACAAATAATTTCCCCTTTTGATATTTTTTGACCTATCGCTTTCCCTTTAATTGAATTAGAATCTAGATGACCATACAATGCCCAAACCAAGTAATTACCCACTCTATGCCTAGTGATTAAAACATTACCATAATCACCTTCAGCAGGATTATATCCAAAATGAGAAATTTCTCCTTCATCAAATGCCATACAAGGAGTCCCAACAGGTCCGCCAATATCGATGCCAATATGTAGATTCCTTTTGCCGTTGAATAGTTTAGTTTTATACATTTCAGGCCTAATTTCGTCGTATTTACCAATTTCATATTTATAACTTGAAGGAGAATATTCTCCTTTGCTAAAATCTCTTACTTCATACTCTTCTGGTAAGTGAACTACTGGATGATAACTCTCTGTCTCCCATCTAATCATGACTTCACTGAAGGCATTCCGATTAATAGTCTTCAGAGTTAATATCTATGGAATTTATTAGTTCTTGTGGTTCAGGTAATGAGTTTTGCAAAGTTCCACTAACTTGTAGATTTTCTAATTTTCTTCCTTGAGGTAAAATTCTAGTTTGGTATGAGGACATTGCCGACTCAAATGATTTACCGGCCTTACCTAAATTAGTACCAATTTTCATTACATGTTGAATAAAGACTTCAGTTCTTTTGTACATCTCTCTACTTACTTCATATATTTCTCTTGCTCCTTCTGCTAATGTTTGTTGTTGCCAGTAAATAGATACAGTTCTCAATAGTGCCAACATTGTTACCGGTGTTGCAATAAGGACAGATTTTGAGAGTGCATATTCGTGTAAATCCGGATCAGCAGCAAAAGCGGCAGCCAACAAAGCCTCACTTGGAACCCACATCACTACATAATCCACATCTCCTTCAAGTTTCTCTTGATATGATTTGGATCCAAGTTTCATTGCTGTATCTCTCATTCTGGAGGCATGCGCATGTATTAGTGCCGATTGATCCTCTTCCGTAGAACTCTGTATTGCTTCAAAAAACTTTTTCCCAACAGCCTTTGAGTCAACTGGAATTACTCCTGAATTAGGCAATCGAATGACAAAGTCAGGCCTTCCTTCATCAACGGTTTCTTGTTCAAAGAAATCTACGTGTTCTGTCATTCCAGCAATCTCCAATAGTCTACGCAGTTTCACTTCCCCCCAATTTCCTCGTGTTTGAGAAGAGCCAGTTAGTGCCTCAGTTAAATTATCAGCACGTAATCCTAGTGAACGGGTATTCTCATCCAGGGAATGAAGGTATCTTTTGAGGCCTTCATAGGCTCCAATACGCGTTTTTTCTAAATCAATATTATTTTTTGATAACTTTTCTAATTGGTCCTTTAGAGGGGAAACCAAATCATCAACTTCCTTTTTTCGCGCTTGAATATCTTTTTCAGTTTCAACTTGAAATTTCCCTAATCTTTGCTCTGCCAAATCAAGAAATGCTACATTGCTATCTTTAGCAACTTCCATGGCCATTGACTGGAATTCTGCGCGCATTGTATCATTACTGGATATTGAAGCAGCAAGTCTTTCTTCTGATCGTATTATTTCGCCACTCATTTTTTGATTGGCAATCATCCAGCCAATTGAACCTCCTAGTATCAGTCCTAATGCAATGTAAACTAGTCCCGTGACTTCCATATCAGTATATTGTAATCGGAAGTATATGAACTCCTTGTAAGTAAAACCTTTTTTTTAAAAAAACAAACAGTTGTTTTTAGGTACTTTGAGTTATTGGGATGGACATGTCTAGCATCGGCAGAGTCCACTGCGCAATATTGGGCTCAAGAGGTCTTGTTGCCCAAAGGTACCTTCAAAGATTAATTAATCACAATTGGTTCATACCTGTTTCAATAGTTGGATCTAATTCTACTGTAGGAAAGGATATTTCTGACTTACCTTGGTCTTTAGATGAAGAGAGGCCAGATTTACCAAATATTATTGTAAAAGGCCTAGATGATTTAGGAGCCTTAATTGATGATTTAAAAGAAGAAAAAGTGGAGATAATATTTTCAGCAATACCTGATGATGTAGCAAATTTAGTTGAAGAAAAATTGGCTAAGGAAGGCTTTGTAGTCATTAGTCATGCAATGATACACAGAATGAAATCAGATATCCCATTAATCATACCAGAAGTGAATGCACACCATCTAGATTTATTTTCAACCCAAAATTTTGGGAATGGAAGTTTAATTTCATGTAGTAATTGCATGGTTGTACCCATAGCTCTAACTATGGCTCCTTTATTTTCTAATTTTGATATTTCTGCACTAAATATAAATACAGAACAATCATTATCAGGCGGAGGCCGTAAGATGCTTGCACAGAGTAGGTTGGGTATGCCCTTTGACTCAAAAATTGTTGGCGAAGATGACAGTATAATTCAAGAATTGAAAAAAATATTTGACAATTTCATGGAATCTAATATTATTTTAAATGATTTAGACATAAATGCTCAATGTTCACGGGTAAATCGTGATTATGGGCATCTTGCAGAAATTGAGGTTGATTTTAAAAATACCATAAGTGCCCATGAGATTATTCAAGTGTGGCAAAATTATTCAACAACCTTGAGCGGTTTGAAACTACCTTCTTCTGGTGGATTAATCAATTTTGTAAAAGGTAAAATGGATGTTGAAACTCACAGATGGGCCGGCTCAAACTCCAGAAAACCTTCTACCGATCTTAATGCTGCAATGGGTGTCTCAATAGGTGAAGTCGAAGTCACATCTAATAAACTACGTTTCAAAGTCGTTTCGGATAATACGATAAGAGGTGCAGCAGGATATGGAGTTCTCCTCGCTGAATTACTTTTAGCGGAGGGAATTATTCATGTTGATGAGCAACAAATAACTCATTAATATCTCACCTGAACTCGATGGATTTGAAACGTGTTGTTGCACTGGAGTACTTATGAAGATGCGTCAATTAGCGATGCGCCTTTCAAAATTACACGCTCATTCTTGTAACAATTTAGATTTGGAGCAATACAGTATAACTGGAGATTTAGCCGCACGTTGGCTCTCAGACATAGCATCATTTGGAGATTTATACCAGGGTTGTGATGTTGCAGATTTAGGGTCAGGTAATGGAATTCTTGGAATTGGTTGTTTATTCATGGGGGCCAAAAGTGCATTATTTTTAGAATCAGATAAAAATGCATGTGATGCAATAGAAAAAAACTTAATTTCAGAGTCACTTATAAGTACTGCAAAAATAATAAATCATCATATCACAAATGAATATTGTCCTTCTTTAAATGCGGATTTAATAATTACAAATCCACCATGGGGGAGGCAATTGGAGAAAGCTGATAGGCCCTTCCTGAATGCAATCCTTGCAAATGGAAAAACTGCTCATATTTTACACAGTTCTAATGCCACTCATATATCTAAATTCTTTGAAAATGCAGGTTGGTCAACTGAAAAATATGGTATAGCAGATTTTGCATTACCTGTGAATTATGGCCATCATAATCGTGAAAGAGATAAGACTAGTGCTGGTTTCTGGCGTGTATCTAAAGATTAATATTGAGTATCTAAATGACCGTACCGTTCATAGAGGGCAATACAGTCGCCAGTTCAATGTTTGCTAGTACAGGGGACTTCGTAACTCCGGGCTCTCCAATACAAATCCCAGAGGGAAATACTCCTGGTGCTGGAGTATATGAGGGTCCCAATGGCGCCGTTGCTTCTTTTTCTGGGACAATTGTTCATTCCGATGGACTTGTTTCGATAAATCCTAATAGGCCCCCAATCAATTCTCCCGGGATTGATGATATTGTTATTGGAGAAGTCAGTAGAATAAACTCCAAAACTGCTGAGATAAAAATTCTTCATGTTGAAAACAAAGATGGCGGAGATAGGAATGTGCCTGCATTAAAGCAGTTTGCAGACATTTATATCACTGAATTACTCGACCGATTTATTCCTTCAGCTGGAGATACTATGAGAGTTAGAGATATTATTAGGGCACGAATAATAGGGGATGACCCTATTTTGAAAGCATCTACGAAAGGAGATATTAGTTTTGGTGTTATTCACGCTATTTGTCCTTCATGCGGTCTAGATTTGACTGCCAGTAAAGATGTTCCGGACTTCAATGTCTCCTGCAACCGTTGCGATTATAGTGGCTATAGGATATTATCCAGTGAGTTCGGGCGTGGTCAAAATTTATCTTCAGAAATCGATATAGTTCAATTAAACCGCCAAGGAGAACGTTGGTCTTCTGCTGCTGAATCATTCCTGGGCCATGATGGTGCACGCCCTTATCTTTCTCCTTTAGCCGATTTTCGCCGAGGAGTAATTCATGATATTCCTGAAGATGTGAAAAGAAATAAACAATCTTCTAACTCAGGAAATAGGCCTCAAAGAAATATGCATTCTACAACCTGTACTATGTGCGAAATAAAAACTGAAGTCCCGTTTAAACCAACTCCTGGTAAACCAATACGTTGCAGAGACTGTATGTCGAAAGTAAAAGAAGGTAAAGCGTCCAAAGAAGAATTAGCCAACGAACGTAAAGTACTAATGAAAGCAAGATCTGAATCTTTGGAATCCCAAGGGATTAAATTATTTGTTGCTAGTCTCTCATATGACGTTACAGAAGACGAATTAAGAAATGTCTTTACTCCCTTTGGAAAATTGTCAGATTTACATATAGCGACCGATAAAGAAACTGGTAAATCAAAAGGATTTGCATTCGTTACTTTTGAAAATATTAAAGAGGGGAAAAAAGCTATAAATGCCCTCAAAAACCAAGAATTAAACGGAAGAAAAATGTCTATTCAAGAATCAAACAGAGATAATAAAAGAAGCAATAATCATAATAGAAGGTAAATATATGAAGGCGTAAAGCCCTATTACAATCAGTTCGATGGAGTTGCATATGAGAGGTTGGCTTGTAATAGATGGTTATGTGGATGAACCAGCTGCATTCGGTGTACCAAACTATCTTGGATTTCATATAAGATACATCTGTGGAGTTTTAGAATCTAGAGGAATACCTTATACATATATGACTATAGATCAATGGAGGATTAAAAATAAACATAAACTATCAAATCAAGATACTAGATTGGAATTAAAACGAGATCTATCTAATTTAGGGGGGGCAGTAGTGTTAGCCGGTGCCATAGTTCCAGGAAAATATGCCAGAGGCACCCCAATTAGTAGGAGAGAACTCGATCAATTCCTATCTATATTTCCTAAAGAGCAACCAGTTCTATGCGGCGGATGGGCAATTCGCCATTGGAGATACGATGGATGGATTCCACTAAGATCTAATTTATTTTGTACGGTGCAAGATACTGATGCGACTCTTGATAATTACTTATCTACTAATGTATGGGCAAATAAAAAACGCACCGTAGATCAGTGGAAATTATGGGCAAACAAAGGAGCATCCTCGAAAGCAGTCACCGATCATCCAGACCTTTTTACTGATGATGGCAGACATGGACCTCTAACATATGAGGTTGAGTTATATCAAGGGTGTGTCCGCTTTAAAAGAGGTTGTAAATTTTGCATAGAGCCAAAAAAAGGAGTACCAATATGGAGGGAAGAAAGAGATATACTTGACGAAGTAAATCTTGCAATAGACAAAGGCGTAAGAAACGTTAGACTCGGAGGTGCCACCGATATCTATACGTATAAGGCAGAAGGAGTTTTGGATTTAGAATACCCAATTCCAAATCCAGAACCAATTTCAGAATTACTTTTTGGACTAAGAGGGAATGAAAATTTAGAAATTTTGCATGTAGATAATGGAAACCCTTCTATAATCGCTGAAAACATAGGTCCATCATCAGAAATAACCAAATCCATGGTAAATACTCTTTCAGATGGGGCCGTTTTATCATTTGGATTAGAATCCGCCGATCCACTAGTCCATAATGCCAATTGGCTGAATTGTAATCCTAGTCAATTGATTAAAGCAATTAGCCATATTAATGATTTTGGTCGTGAGCGTGGGCCACGAGGATTACCAAAATTGCTTCCGGGACTTAACTTTATAGCAGGTCTAAATGGAGAAAGTGAATCTTCATACCAAATGAATCTGGATTTGTTATCTGACATAAGAAAAAAAGGTTTACTTTTACGTAGGATAAATATTCGTCAGGTTGAGGGCCAAGGATTTCAAGAAATACCTCAAAAGATATTTCAAGAATTTAAAGAAACAGTACGTAATACAATTGATAAACCTCTTTTAGAAGAATTATTTCCATTAGGTACTATTCTCAAAAATGTTTGGTGGGAGTCTCATGATAATCGTATCCGAGATCCAAAACAAGTGACCAACATTGAACATAGGGATATTAAAATCCTTGGAAAAGCAGGTATAACCTTCGGGCGTCAAATTGGAGCTTATCCAATACTAATAGGAGTTCCTTATCTAATACCTCTTGAAACTCAATCTGATATTTTAATCACTGGGCATGGTATGCGTAGTATATCTGGTATAGAGACAGGCCTTAATATAAATAAAATAACACAAAATCAACTTTCTGCTATCCCTGGATTGGGTCGTAAAGGTGCTTGGAAAATAGTTAGTAAAAGGGCAAATAAATTGAGAAAAGATAATGAAAAATTCACCTCCATTTATGATGCATTTAAGTCTGCAGAAGTTAACATGCCGGAATTTGCAGAAAAAATTTTTGTTGTTGAATAATTAATTATATTAACAAATTTCCAATTTATTATTTATCATTGTACCTCTTTTAACTAAAAAAGGTTTTTCTCCCGGGTGAAATATCACGCCCCCCCCAATCATCAATTCTCCTTTTATGCCTCTCCACCTAATCAACGAACCTTCAAAAAGTCCAATTACTGGTACGTCGCTATCTTGGTGAAACTCTTTAATTCTTTGTGCCCTAGTTTCGCCATTGTGTTTGATAAATTTCTCTTCTTCCTTAAGCCATATACTGCCATCATGGTAATGTGCATTTATTTGAAAATTTACCAAATTAATAGTTTGAAATGATTGTGGCATAATTATTGGCATGTCGTTTGTAGTCATCATAGTTGGGCATGCAACATTAGTTCCGGCACTAACTCCCATGTAAGGAATATCTAAATTCACTATCTCATTCAAAACATCTATTAATTTATTTTCATGAAGTCCATGAGTGAGAAGAAAACTGTTCCCTCCTCCGATATAAATTCCTTTGGCTTCCGCAATGGCATCGATAGGATTCTCATATTCTTCAATACCAGTTAATTTAACATTTTTTAAAGGCCACCATTTTTCTCTTATCCTTTTGGTATATTCTTTTCGATTTTTCTGTGCATAAGATATGAATATAACTTCATCAATCCCTGTAAAGAGGTCTTTGATTAGCTTATTTAGGGTTTGAAGCTTTCCTTTAGAGAGAGAACTGTTTCCTCCGCTAGATAATAATAATTGCATATTATTCCTCAAACATAAAAATCACTAGATGAATCAATTTCATTTGCATTCAGTAAATCTTCAATTGAATTTGTTACGTTTATTGTACTCATAATTCTCTTTGCTGTTTCCTTGGTTGAATCTAGATCTAATCCTAAGGGTATGTCCAAAGCGCCTTCAATCCAAGATGATAGTCTATCAGCAGCTAGAATGTCTGCAATAGTTCCTACTGTATCGGCAATGAGTCCAACCGCAGGTACGCCATATATTGGAGATAATGAAACAATCAAACCAGCGATGCCAATCATCCCTTCTTTTGGTTGTTCTTTACTTACTGGAATATCATTTGCTTCCAAATTTTTCTTTACATCTTGATCAGCACATATTACATGAATCTCCTTCTCTTCTATTCCTGCTGTTAATCCTGCCAAAACAAGAAGCTGAGGGGTGTTATTTACATTTGCCAATTTTAATATCTCTTCAGAAACTTCAAATTGTCCTGCTGCAGTAATTGGTTGCACATCTCCTCTTATTACAATTATAGTGCTATTATTTGGTAATAACACTGAGTAAATTTCTATTCTAGGAGGGGCCATCAATCCTTTTGCAGTGAGTGTAGCGTGTGGAGGTAGGTCTGGATGCAATATCCAACCTAGTGTCTTAGATTGATGTTTTTTAATTAAACCATCTACGACTAATTTTCCAACATTACCCACTCCAGGGACAGCTTCGATAATAGCCATATGTTTTGGTAATTTATCTCCTATTAACCAATGAATTTTTGTCCTATTCATCAGTAACATCCTCTTCTTTGCTAGTGCTCGGCAAAGATTCAACCCAGTCTTCACTCCCTGCATCTAATCTTTTCCTACGACGATTTCCTTGTGGGTCTTCTGGAGAATATTTTAGTGGAGCAACCACTTCCATATTGTTTCCGCATTCCTTACATTTTTCATCTAGCCCGTACTCTTTACACGATGTACATCTTTTCAATTTGCTTCTCACCATGTCAATACAAGAATTACATCGCTCGTAGTGAAGTACATGAATTATCGGATGCTTTTGACGTCTTCAAAGGCGTTCGATGCTGATTGAACCATTTACCGAACTCATATATTTCTTTACGACATCTTGGGCAGCTTCCCAAACAGATTCTGCTGAAGGATAGTCTGGAGCACGTATATCGACTCGATAATGCGGTGCTCCTTCATAATGACACGTTAATGTAACTTCTTCTAATCCTTCAGCACAAGCTTCTGCAGCAATCAGGGCCGTTCTGATGGCATTCACTCCTTCAGAGCTCCAAACTTCAATATCGAAATTACCTCGAATCTTCACAAAGGGAGGGACTATATTTTCTATCGCAATTGTGGTAGCAATGGCCATCCATTCTCCACTAAATCCGGCATCAGATAGTGCATTTTCAGATATTGCACACTCTTCAAGTGCTCCATATAGGGTTCCAAATATATTGATCATCTCATCTGAAATTGATTTTGTTTTCCTCTCCTCCCATTTTACACGTTCTGCTACTAATCTCATCATTTGCTCTGCTCTCTGCTGGTTCTTTCGTTGCTGGAGGGTATCTCTTCTTCTTTCTTCAGAGACTGCTTTTATGGATAAATTAATACTTTCTTTACCTTTTCTAATTTCGATGACTTTAGCGACTACTCTTTGCCCCTCTCGGACATGAGATCGAATATTTTTGACCCATCCTGCTGCTACTTCTCCAATGAAAACAAAGCCTTCTCTGCCTTCATACGAATCTAATGCCAAGTATGCGCCATTTTCACGTACATTTTTTATCGTACAAACTAATAATTCACCTTCAGACGGCCAATTATCATTATTAGTTGCCATAATTTTGCCCCCTTCACTCGAGGGCTTCCATTATTGTACAACCACTAAGGTCTGCCTTTCCACCAGCAGGGCTGGCTAATGTTGATCCACAAACGGAACAAGAGACTAAAGTAGCCGCCCGATCAAATAAAATTGCTTCATTACCGCAATCGCGACAACTTACTTTTAGGAATTTACCACTCATTTTTTCCACCTCATTTATCTATAAGTTCAAATTTTCTGGCACGCTGTCCTGCTGGAGAATGTGCCTTTCCAGTCTCTGTACACCTGAAAATTAGATTTACTCTCTTTGTAGGCTTCTCTCCAGATGGTTTTGGACGAGGGAAACCACGGTATCCTGCAGTAACTCTTCGAAACCTTCTCTGGCCCCATTTAAGTTCACTAGCTCTACGCTTTTTCACACGTTCTACTGTGTGTACAGTATGCTTACCAGCCGATGGACTATATCTCATTACTTTACGAGGCATTTTTACCATCTTAGTCACCTAAACGCCTTTCGACGAAGCGGGCCACCGATGGTCTGTATATGAAGTCTATCAAGGTGCAATTGTATAATGTAACCTGTCTTCAAGCAAAAATAAGATGTACATAATACCTAGTCCAGTGCACATGGAATTACCCGACTTGCAATTATGGTCAGGTATTTTACTACTTTTTTCAGGTTTTTTCGTACATCGAATGGGCCCCTCATTCCGCAGAAACGTTCTCGGGAAGCCCATGGCTCTAATCGGTTTGGTTCTAATTTTAATTCCTCTTGGAAATCTATCTGAAATAGAACAAGATTTATTTTCTAAAATTATTCTTAATTTTCCTTGGATGATATTGGCATCAACTGGAATATTGGTATCTTTGTTTGGTTCACCAATATACTGGAAAAGAAATACTGATATTAACGCCCTGGGGTTGTTATTAATTTCATTTTCATGGATTTTATACTTAAGATATGTTTTTTCACCAAATTTAGATAATTTTCTAATTTCATTTTCTACTATTGCTGGTATGATTTTTTCAATAATATCATTCTTATATTTGATAAAAATTATTGAGTCGAATACCCCAAAAGCCCAAGAATCCGATCCGCTAACCGAAAATGAAAAAAAATTTATCACAAGTATATTAAAAAGAAACGTTGGAGAAAAATAATATGAATTTTAATATTTCTGATATTTTTGATTCATTCTTACAAGGCTTCTTATTTATGTCCATATTATTCTCCATACATTTGGTTTTTTCATTCCATCCTTATCATAGGATAACTCCACTACTTCTATTTACTTCAGTTCTTGGGATTATTGCAATCACCATTAATTATTACTTCTTTAATACGGAAATTAGTGTCCTAGAATTATTAAGAGAATCCTTGACTAATTCAATAATTTCAATATTATTTGTCCTTCCATTAATATTTTTAATATCAACAATAATGATGTTAAGGCTAAGTCTCCGAAATCGCTTTGAAGATCCGTTGCTAAACCTTCTTGATTCGGATTTGAACTCTGAATAAGATTTATTTCAGGGCAACTCTCTTAACAAGCCGGTTGGTGGCCGCGTTGTCTTCAAGGAGGGATATGTATGTCCAAGGGTACACCAAGTATGGGAAAAAGGCAAAAATCAACTCATATTAGGTGCCGTCGTTGCGGCAGGCATTCTTATCACAAGCAGAAATCAGTTTGCGCATCATGTGGCTACGGTGCTACAGCAAAAATTCGTAAATATAGGTGGAACAAACGCAACAGATTGATGTCACAACGTTGAATAATATTAATTTCCCTAGAAATGGCTAAGTCCTTAATGTCAGAGGGGAGTTCGAGATTCGATGTGCGGTATCATCGGAATAGTTGGCCGACCTGACTCTCACGTTGCTTCATTAATTTATGATGGTATGTTGGTTTTACAACACAGAGGCCAAGATGCAGCAGGAATAGTAACTAGCGATTCCAATAATATAACGCACAGAAGGGCAAACGGTTTAGTCCGTGATGTATTTACAGAGAAACATATGCAAAAATTATCTGGTTCCATGGGCATAGGACATGTAAGATACCCGACTGCTGGGTCTAATTCTGCTGATGAAGCCCAGCCTTTTTACACAAACACTCCATTTGGAGTGAGTATTGCACATAATGGTAATCTTAACAACAACGATGATATAATAAACGGTTTGTTAGAATATGATCATAGGAGAATTAATACAAGTAGTGATTCTGAAGCACTTCTAAATCTTTTTGCAGCAGAAATTCAAAGGTCTCTCAATGGAAGGCCCGGTGGCATGGATTCTCTTTCTGAAAATGATATATTTAGGGCAATAGAGAGACTACATCAGAGAACAGAAGGGAGTTATAGCGTTACATCTTTGATAACTGGATGGGGCCTTATAGCATTTCGTGATCCTCATGGAATTAGGCCGTTATTTATGGGTAAAAATGAAACAGGTGATTTTACTGAAATATTAATCGCATCTGAAAGTGTCGCATGCCAAGCACTCGGCTTTACTCCTGATAGGGACATTGCCCCTGGTGAGGCCCTAATAGTGCGCTTAGATGGCACAATATCTTCAAAAATTTGCCACCCTGATCCTAATCATACGCCTTGTATTTTTGAGCATGTATATTTTGCAAGGCCAGATTCTGTTATAGATGGTATTTCAGTTCACGAAGCCAGACTACGCATGGGCAGAGTGCTTGCAAAGAGAATACATGAAAGTTATCCCGATGTTCAAATTGATGCTGTAATTCCCGTTCCAGATAGTGGAAGGGTCGCGGCATTAGATATGGCAAAAGAACTCAATGCCCCTTACAGAGAAGGTTTTGTCAAGAATAGATATATTGGGCGTACTTTCTTAATGCCTGGACAATCTATGAGGCAAGATTCTGTTAGGAAAAAACTCAATACTATAGATGCAGAATTTAAGAATAAAGTTGTATTGATTGTTGATGACAGTATTGTCCGTGGCAATACATCTCGTAGAATTGTCCAAATGGCCCGTGATGCTGGAGCAAAGAAAGTATATTTTGCTTCATGCTCACCTCCAATAATTCATCCAAATGTCTACGGAATAGATATGCCTGCGAAGAATGAATATGTGGCATACGGTAAAGATAATGATGAAATTCGTAAAACAATAGGGGCTGATTTATTGTTCTACCAAAAACTCGATGACCTTATTGAAGCATGCGTTTTGTCAGGTAATAATAAGATAGCCAATTTTGATTGTTCTTGTTTTGATGGCATTTATGTCACTGGAGGAGTATCAAAGACATATTTAACTAAGATAGAAAATATGAGGAATGATAAGGCTAAGAACAATTATGAGGGATGATAAGGCTTTTAAATTGAAAGCCAGATTTAACTAAGCTTCCCTAACTCTTCTTTTAGCACTGGCAATGCGTCTTCCCAAGATGCAACTATCCCATAATCAGCAACATTGAATATTGGTGCATCTGGGTCTTTATTAATTGCAACAATATACTTACTAGACCGCATACCAGCTAAGTGCTGTATCGCGCCCGATATGCCAACTGCAATGTATAATGAAGGAGTCACTGTCTTGCCAGTTTGGCCGACCTGAATTGTATGAGGCATCCCCCACTCATCTACCACTGCTCTACTGGCACCTACTGCTGCTCCTAATGCATCAGCAATTTCTTCCAGATAAGAAAAATTATCTTTTGAACCCATCCCTCTTCCTCCTGATATAATTATGTCGGCTTCTGAAACATCGAGCCTTTCACTCGCTTTAGCCATGGCTTCCTGCACTGCAACTCTCACGTCAGACGAGTTATTTACTGTATTTATTGGAGCAGCATTATCATTAATTGCTGCTTCAAAGGAATTTGGCCTTATTGTAATGACGCAGTCACCTGAAACTAGTATTTTTTCAACTGCTTTACCAGAGTATATAGATCTTGTAACTTCGATTCCTGGTGATAGTGCCACGGCATCTTGTACTATCGGTATATTTCTTTTTGCTGCTATCACTGCGGCAAGTTCTCTGCCCTGTGGTGTAGCTGAGGCGAGTATGATGCCTACTCCTTCCTCAATTGAAGAGCTTATTGCATCTGCCCATGCAGTACTATCGAAAACCCCGAAGCAATCTCCTAATACCGAAGTTACTTTAGTTACTCCAGTTATCATTGCTGCTTCATCTGCTCCAATTCCATTGGGGCAAATTATTTGTGATTTCATTCCTAATGTCGTTGCTGCACCTGCTAATTGGGACGTTATTATATGTAGTGAATTTCCAGTATTTTCTGCTATAATTGTTAACATTCTTCTCTCCTCCTTAAATTACATTTGCCTCATCACGTAATTTTGTGACTACTGTTGGAATGGAAGATGCTCCTTCAAATTTCTGTCCAGGTGCCTTTTCAGGAGGGGACGCATGTGAAATTAATTTGACTTCTGATTCCGATACGGTTACTCCCAGCTCACCTGCATCCAATTTTGTGATATCTTTTTTCTTAGCCATCATAATTCCTCTAACATTTGGCCTCCTGAGTTCACTCAATCCCTTATCAAAAGCAAAAACACAAGGTACTGACATAGATATTTTCTCTGAACCAGATGAATTTAATCTAATTGCGGAGAAATTACCATTTTCATATTTGACTTCTGAAACATGGGTCGCGCATCCAGCGCCGATTAATTCAGCAATCCCTGGTCCTGTTGAACCTGAATTTGTATCTGCAGCCTGTTTTCCACACAATACAACATCTGCCCCAACTTTGTTGATTGCAGAAGATAATAGAGATTGAATTTGCATACTATCCAAATACCCTTCATGCACCACATGTATCAAATTATCAGCACCAACGGCTGCAGCATCTGTGAGCATCTTAGCGCACCTATCAGGGCCACATGTTATTGCTATCAAACTTCCATTTGTGCTTTCTTTAAGTTGTAATGCGGATTCCAAAGCATATTCATCATATGGGCTCATGGACCATTTACTTACTGAATCCTCATTTATCCTTCCCGAAACAACAGAAATTTTTGCGGTTGTATCTGGAACTTGCTTTAAAAGTACTACTATGTTCATATTATTCCCCTATGTGAGCCGATTGTAAACACATCTTTGAATATTCGCATTCATGCTTCTCTGGTGAATGCCTGTATTCCAGTTATGTGACGTCCAATAATCAGATTATGAATGTCATGCGTTCCTTCATATGTTTTTACTGATTCTAAATTTGCCATGTGCCTCATTATCGGATATTCATCTAGAATACCATTTGCTCCATGAATGTCTCTTGCAACTCTTGCAATTTCTAGTGCTATGTCCACATTATTCATTTTAGCGAGAGATACATGTTCGGGAATCCAATTTCCATTGTCCTTCTTTTCTCCTAAATGGTAAGCCAATAATTGTGCTTTTGTAATTTCCCTAAGCATCCATGATAATTTATTTTGCACAAGTTGATATGATGCTATCGGATGATCAAACTGTATTCTGCTCATGGCATAATCTTTGGCAGAATGAAAACATGCCTGTGCAGATCCAATTGCACCCCAAGATATTCCATATCTGGCATTGTTTAGGCAAGAAAATGGCCCCCTTAATCCTTTTACGTCTGGTAATATCCGATCTTTTGGGATCTTGCAATCTTGAAAAACTAATTCGCTAGTAACGCTGGCTTTTAGTGAATGTTTACCTTTCATTTCAGGTGCTGTAAATCCTGGATCATTTTTCTCAACAATGAAACCTCTAATAACGCCATCCAGTTTCGCCCAAACAACTGCTACTTCAGCAATTGTCCCATTAGTTATCCACATCTTAGCCCCATTTAATAAATAATGATCACCTTTGTCTACAGCTTTAGTAATCATATCTCCCGGATTTGAGCCATAGTCAGGCTCAGTTAATCCAAAACATCCTACCCATTCTCCAGTAGCCATTTTTGGTAAGTAGTAATTCTTCTGGGCTTCACTGCCAAAGTCCCAAATTGGATACATTGCTAAAGAACCTTGTACGCTAGCAAACGATCGCAGTCCGCTATCACCTCTTTCTAATTCTCTACAAATAACGCCATATGCAGTGTATGATAATCCCGGGCATCCATAACCTTTCAATGGAGCTCCTAGTACCCCCATCTCTCCAAGTGCAACTCTCCATTCATCAGGAAAGATGCCTTCTCGGCACGCATTTTCAATGTTTGGTATGACTTCCTCATCTACCCAGTCCCGCACCATGTCTCTCACCATGCGCTCTTCATCTGTCAATAGTGAATCAACTTCATAGAAATCCAAGGCTTCGTAATTCATGTCCTTCAAAACGTTCTGAAAGCATATTGCAAATGAAAGTATCCGTGCCTCATTTTCTATTTTATATCATATATATCTCAAGTGTATTTTGTAATGTCATCATTTCTTATATCTAATTCTGACTATTTTATTATAGAATATTCCTATGGTGATGGCTATAAATATTAAAATTACTGGCACCGGAACTGTCAATTCATTATTTGAATTAATGGCAATTGATTCGTATTTAATCACTGTACCCTGACTTGTTAATATCCATCCGCTATTTTCATTCAATCCCCATGTCGATATTATGTTTTCATCCGATAATGCTGCACTAAATTCTTTAACATCAAAATGTTCTAACCACAAAAATGCTTGATTTGTTGTGGAATTATATTCTATTAATGAGAAAGGAACTAAAGTTATAAGGCTACTGTCCCAATTTTGACTTTCTACAATTCTCATTTTTCCTTCAATTTCACCAAGGTAAGTGACTTCAAGGGAAGAATTAGAAGGCTCATTAAGGTCTAATATTATAGCTCCAAGATTATTTTCAGTAGAAATTGCTACACAAGAATTTCCCTTTGGGCAATTAATATCGGTCCAAGGATAATTTGTACCTCCAATCCAACTTATTCTATGTGTATCATCAATTATTCCAATACCATCGTATAAGGTAGTTACTACGCATAAATTTACTTGATTGTGACAATCTATGCTAGTAATTTTACTTAATATTCTTTTAGATATTAAATAAGTCTGAGATGTATTGTCCACACCTCCTCTAAATCGCCAAATATTTCCTTCTTCAGATCCTATATACGCCCATGATCCATCTCCATTCCAACTGATAGACTCTAATTTATTATTGGCATATTGAAGATAATTCCCGACTCTTACTGCCTCTCCTGTTGTCTTTGAATATCTTAGGACTATTCCTTGCTCGCCTACAATTAGTGCTGTTTTCCCACCTGGATGATAATCTGCGTCACTCATGTTATAACTTTGATTCCATTTCAAATCAAAGTTATTTCGGGGATTTTTCAGATTCATGATTATCATTTTTGAGTTTTTACCATAAGCCAAGACTTCTTCATTTTGCTGATCCGTGACTGCACCAACCAGCTCCATGTCGAATTCTTCTAAATCCACCATTTCTCTCAATTCAACTATTGAATCTGCATTTATTACAGGGAATAATAATACTATCATAGCAAGGCATATTGTTCTTCTGGCTGTTACTCCCATGTCTACCGGACACGGATTAACTGTTTAGGCCGTTCGATGCCCCTTCTTTGGCTACATTATCCGGCAGTATTGAATAGCAAATTAGCACGCGACACGTCATGGAGAGATTCGATGTTAAGCGGGGATTGGTAAAGCAGATTACAGCAGATGGTGGATTGGCAGTATTGGCTGAGAAATATTTTGAGGTTGTTGATGATAATGGCAACAACTCTTTTTCAGGCTCTCACGATATTATGACTTCAATCAATGCCCACATAGATGAAGGCGGCGCCTTAGTTGTTAACGTTAAAAATATTCCACCTAATTTTGATGACCCCGGCGCCATGAAAATCGCTCAAGATAGTCGTCGAAGATGGACTCATTTTTTAGATGAGGTTACAGGATATACTTCCAAACAAAGAGGAGATAAGGCTAAAGAATGGGCTAAAAAAGCAAGTAAAGCCAAATCTGCAGTTTCCCAAGCCAGGCATTTTATGAAAATTTCTTCAAAAGTTGCCGATGAAACTAGAGTAAAGGCAGAAGCCTTAATCAAAGAAATTGAAACATATTTAGAAGATAATGAAAATACAAAAGCCGCTGGACGTGGCGAAAAACTTGGTAAATTATTCCAATAATAGAGGGATTGTATGACGACTTCTGATTTCACTACTGGAATTGATAGTGAATATCGAGATAAAATTATTAATATGTTCAAGGGCTGTGAAGAAGTAATAGGAGTCGAACATGTAAGTGATGTACTTGCAGGTAAGCCAAGTCATTCTGGAGGTGGTCAATTAAATGCATATATTGGCTTAGAGCCAAGTGGTAAAGCACACCTTGGATGGATCATTCTAGCCGATACCATGAAGAATATGTTAGAAGAAGGGGTAAATATCACAATTCTCCTTGCGGATTGGCATGCATGGGTTAATGATAAATATGGAAGAGATATGGATAAAATTTCAATTGCAGCAGACTACATGTCTGAAGTATTTCGTGTATTGTTGAACCACCCTCAAGAAGGCGAAGGAGTTGGCCAAGTAAGATTTATTAGGGCATCAGAAGTTATGGATAGTGGAAAATATTGGGAAAGAGTCCTAAGGTGTTCAAAAAATATGAGCCTCTCAAGAGTTCGAAGAACATTCACTATAATGGGTAGGGATGAAGAATCATCTGAACACGATCTTTCTGCTTTTTATTATCCGGCACTCCAGGCCGCAGATGTATTTGAATTACAAGTTGACATTGCGTTAGGGGGAATGGATCAACGAAAGGCACACATGTTTATGCGTGAAGTTGCTGATAGAAATAAATGGGTTAAAGCTACTTGCATCCACACTCCTATGCTTTCGGGATTGAAAGGATCAAACGGACGAATGGATTCATTTGATCATAAAATGTCAAAGTCAAATCCTAATAATGCGATATTCATACACGATACTCCTTCAAAATTACAAAAGAAATTCCGTAAAGCCTTCTTAGAGGTTGGAAATGAATCTTCATCAATTTTTGAAATTGCTAAATATATTATTTTACCAAAATTAGGTGAAATAGTCGTTTCTCCAAAGCCCGAATTTGGCGAACCTTCTATTTGGCATGATATCGAATCATTTATGGAAGCGGTTTCTAGTGGGGCAGTACATCCTTTTGATGCCAAGATGGCCATTGCAAGTGGATTATCTTCTATCTTATCTCCTATAAATGATTATTTTAATGAAAATTCTAAATACTTGTCTGCAATAGATGATATAACCGGCTAATCTTTACTGTGAACAAAGTGTCTACCTGATACTTGATATTAGCAGAGAGATGATAACCTACTATGCATCGTCATAACCGGGAGTTGAGCATTTTGGCAGATGTAGGTATTGATGATATTGCAATTTATTTCCCTAAATTATATTTTGATATGAAAGATTTCGCTGAATTCCGAGGCGCGAATTTTGATAAATTAAACAAAGGCTTAGGGCTAGCTGCGATGGCAATTCCTGATGCGCATGAAGATACGGCGACAATGGGTGCAAATGCATGTGCACGCCTAATAGATAGAAATGACGTAGATCCGCAAGACATAGGTCGAATATATCTCGGCACGGAATCTGCATTAGATGGGGCGAAACCTACTGCTACATACATCATGGATATGCTTGAACAGCGCTATGGGGATGTTTATGGGAAGGATTGCTTTCGAAATTGTGATGTTGTTGATTTAACATTCGCATGCATAGGGGCAGTAGATGCAATGCACAATACTTTGGATTGGGCGGCTCGTGGCGGCGAAGAAGATAATCGAATTGGAATAGTTGTTTTCGCAGACAACGCAAAGTATGATCTAGGATCTCCCGGAGAATATACTCAAGGCGCAGGAGGAGGTGCGATTCTAATTCGTCACAATCCTCGATTAATTTCAATACCGGATAACTGGGGAGTTTCGACTATGCCAGTTCATGATTTCTTTAAACCTCGAAGAGAAGTTGAGATGAAAACAGTTGTAAAAAATGTTCTTGATTTAGCTGAGGAAGCTGGAGAGCCAAAGAAAGAAGGTTTATTGGAAAAGATTCTTGCAATACTTCCACGTTCTTCTAAGAAAGATGATATAATGTTCGACTCACATACTCTGAAAATTCATAAAGATACTCCTATTTTCGACGGCCAATTTTCCAATAGATGTTATAGTGAATCAGTAAAAAATGCTTTCATAAATTTCCGAGGTAAAGCGATTAAAAGTGGCCGATATAATCCAAAAGATGATGAAATTCTCACTGAGCAATGGAACCGTATAATTGTTCATCTACCTTATGCATTCCAAGGAAAAAGAATGTTTCCTGATGTATTTAGGCACGACAGACGTCATTTACCGATGTGGGAAAATATAGTTTCAGAGATAGGTACTGAACCAATGCCTGAAGATTATCCGGATACTCATGATGGGATTGAAGAATTTGAGAAAGCAAATGATAATTATAGGAGATTAATATCTAAAACTGAAGAATTTAAACAATTCTCTGAGAGTAGAATTGAGAAGACTCAGCGTGCATCAAGTCTTATTGGTAATCAATATACAGGATCCATATTTTTGGCGTTGATGTCTACTATGGAATCAGACTTCAACGAAGGAGTCGATATGAACGGCAAGCGCGTCGGTCTTTGCGGTTATGGGAGCGGGGCAAAGGCAAAGGTATTCGAAGGAATTGTACAACCGGAATGGAAAAATGTAGCAAAGAACTTTAATTTATTCAAACGTTTAGGTGAACGAACACCGCTGAACAAAGACATTTATGAAAAATTACATCGAGGGTCTCAGAAAGAATCTGTACTAAAGCCAAGTTTAGAATTCGCATTAATTGCAGTAGGCGGCAAGGATGCCTTAGAAGGCCAGCGAAAGTACGCTTGGATACCTTAATAACTTATATTATGGCTTTATAGCCCTGTTTATTACTATGCGTTGAACTTCTTGGGTCCCTTCATAAATTTGAGTTATTTTAGCATCTCTAAAAAATCTTTCAACTGGGAAATCAGTAGTATATCCATATCCTCCAAGTACTTGGACGGCTCTTTCTGAAACCCACATGGCGGTATCACCTGCAAATAATTTAGCCATACTTGCTTCTTTGGTATGCCTTTTCATTCCTTGTTCATAATGACGTTGTTTCGACCATGCAGCCTTGTAGACCATCATTCTGGCGGCTTCTGTTTGAGTTGCCATATCTGCTAGGTAATTGCCAATACTTTGGTGGTAAGCAATAGGCTTTCCAAAAGATTCCCTTTCATGGGCATAATTTAGCGCTGCTTCATATGCTCCTTGCGCGATCCCTAGTGCCTGTGCAGCAATGCCGATACGTGAGTTATCTAAGGCATTCATGGCAATGGGAAAACCATTCCCTGCTTCCTTTAGGACATTTTCAATAGGTACTTTACAATTATCCAGTAATAAGACGCATGTATCTGAAGAACGAATTCCTAATTTTTCTTCTTTCTTTCCAACACTAAAGCCCTCCATGCTAGAATCGATTATGAATGCAGTTGTTCCTCCATGTTTCTTTTCTCCATATTCTGGATGGTCCACGTCTTTTGCAAAAAGAACATATATGCCGGCACTTGTACCGTTAGTTACCCATGTCTTCTCGCCATTAAGGACATAGTATGTACTATCATCACTTAATTTTGCTCGGCATCCTAGTGCAGCAGCATCTGTCCCTGCTCCAGCCTCGGATAGTGAATAAGCGCCAATTTCTCCCTTGGCCAACCTTTTCAAATATTTTTCTTTTTGTTGTTGATTTCCGTGCAGAGATATTGTTTTTGCGCAAAGGCCTACATGCACACAATACATTACAGAAAATGAAGGATCTACTCGTGCCAATTCTTCTACAATAATAGCTTCACTGATATCATCAACTGGACTTCCTCCGAATTCTTCAGGAATAGTAATCCCTTGTAATCCAGATTCACAAAACATCTTCCATTCCTCAAGAGGTGGTGTTGCAGTCCTGTCGCGTTCAAGGCAAGTTGGCGCTAAAATCTCTTCAGCAAAACTCCTAACCATTTCTCGAATCATACTTTGTTCTTCAGTTTCTTTAAAGTCCATGTTATCTCAAAACGACCGGAGTAGTTCACATTGTTAATGTCTTGCCGGATGATATTACCATTTACATCCGAATAATTAAAACGTATAACGGCCGCGCCCGGCAACGAAAGCAACATGTCTGACGGGGATTTCTTTGAATTTAGCATAGCCCACGACCGCCGGTATAGTCTAGATCATTTATGGCTAAAGGTATTGGATGAAAAGAAAGAAGAGGACATGACTGTTAAAATCGGTATTAGTGAATTTATTAGAGCAGAACATGGAGATATCGTCAGAGTCGTATTGGCCAAGCCTGAAGATGACAGTGAATTCAAAACTGATAATGATGAAGAAGTTGTTGTTGATGATGATGCCGAAACTACGACCTTGACTAGCGGGGATGAGTTGGGAGTCGATGATTTGATGATTACAGTCAGAACTGCAACTGAAAGACTACTTATCAACGCACCTTTTCCTTGTAAAATTGTAGAATTAAACGGAGATGTAGAAGATAGTCCTGACTTGGTAAATGATGATGCTTATGGAGATGGATGGTGCCTAATTGTCAAGCCCCATGAGTTTGATAATGATATGTATTTAGATTTAAATGAGTATATTGAATATCTTAACGAATTATGATTAGGGCCATTGTAAGTTTTTCCACTCTTCTGGATCAGAATTTTCCCAATCTATTCGATTAAGTATTTTTAGAACATCATTTGATGTTCCGATATCTTGCTCTATTTGTTTTCTATGGAGAAATTCTTTCAATTTTCCTAATTTTTTCCCAGGTTTTAGCCCAGTTGCCGATGCAAGAAGATTACCATCTACAAGTGGATTATTTCCTACTCTCAATGGATTCAAATTATTTAGTGATGATAATAAATAACCTGTTTCTATTCCTTTACCATTTTGATATTTAAAAAAACATTCTTGTTGCTCTTCAGACAAATAGGCTCTAAATATTCTTAATTCAGCATCAGCAGTTGAGGGAATTACTCCACCATTTTTAACTAAGAATTTAATCATCATTTCATCTTTGTTTGATATTTTTAATTGTTTTTTTATGATTTCTGATATTTCTTGATTTTCATTTTTTACATTTTTACATATTAATGCCATATTAACACGGTAATCGTCACATAATTTCACATCTAATTTGATTAATATATTTGGTAATATTGTGTTTAATAGGCCGAAATCCTTCATCTTAGATAACGTCGCGACTCCACTGCCGTTCTTCATTATCTTACGTAACTCAGAATCAATTCTCTCACCTGATACTTTCTTAATCATTCCAATATTATTTTTTATCGCATCCTTTAACTCATTATTAAATTCCATTAATCCATCCTTTTTTATGCCGATAAATCTGAAAGCTCGGATAATTCTTAATCCATCTTCTTGTAATCTTTCATCTGCTTTACCAACACATCTTAGGATGTTATTCTTTAGATCTTCTTGCCCATTATATGCATCTATTAAATCTCCATTTTCATCTACTGCCATTGCATTTATTGTAAAATCTCTTCTTGATATATCTTCATAAATATTATCTCCAAATTTTACATTATCTGGCCTTCTTCCATCGCTATAATTACCCTCACTTCTCAGTGTTGTTACTTCCCATTCATTTATCTCTGTATAATTTTTCTCTTTAAGTCTCACTAGGACTGTTCCAAAATTCTCATTAATAATAATAGATTCGGGAAAAATTTCTATTATTTGAGATGGTTTAAGATTAGTTGCTATATCTATATCAGGATTTATAATTCCCAATAAATGATCTCTTACCCAACCTCCTACTATCCATGCTTTTCCTTTTTTCCGTATCCTGCTGAGAACTTCACTAGTTCCTTCATCTATTTGCCAATCCGATACCTCTATTGAGTCCTCCATGGGGCTTCCACAAGTGTACTATCCATGATTCCTTCGGCAGACAAGTATATCCAAAAGACCGTCTTGCCAGTATATGTGCAGGTCGAACTAGTCCCTCTGGAATTATTATTACCTCATGAAGAAATCATCCCAAAAAAAGTTGACCAGTTAGAAAAAATGACAATTAGATGGAATGCATATGTTTTGCCACTCGTTGTCGATAGAATTTCTGGCACAATTCTTGATGGCCACCATAGATACAATGTAGCCAAAAAATTGGACTTACTATGCCTTCCTTGCGTGCTGGTTGATTATCTTAACGATGATACGATAGAATTAGATTTATGGCCAAATTCAGGCAGAGATTCCATTAATAAACAAGATGTGATAGCGGCTGCACTTTCTGGAAAACTCTTCTCTCCTAAAACTAGCAGGCATAGATTGCCAGATCACTTACCTCCAATATCTGTGCCTTTATCTCGGCTAATGTTACCTGCAGTAAATTAGATTATGATAATTCTTCCAATAATTCCTTGGATGCGATTGATAAAAATACACTACTGCCTTTATCCAATTGTTTAATGATATCGATGGTAGTTTGATCTATTTTACGGCCAATTAAATCTTCAATAATTCTCAGTTTTACATCTTCACCTCTGGTTGAACCTGATAATATATCGTTCCTTATTTCTGTTACTCGTCCAGAATTAACGCCCCTTAGGATTCTAGTTACAAAAGCATCACTTGAATTATTGGTGATGTTTATTGCAAGCTCATTATTCTCCCACCATTCTGTTTTCCTAAGTGTTTTTACTAGGGTTCTAATGAATCCTATATTTTCCTCTTCACTCCATTGGACAATTAATTTACTAATTTCTGGATTCTTTGAATCTCTTTCAATTAATATGGATGCGGCTATATTGCGGCCCTTACTAGATTGATTAGATGCCAATTCTATTAAATAATTAGTAAACTCACCATTATCATTAATTTCTGGTCTATTTTTAATAATTTCCAGCCCCACGTTTCTTACTGAGAAAGCCGCATCATCGAGTGATAATACTACGTCATTGTTTTCAATATGGTCCATTTTGGATAATCTAATCATACTTATTTTTCTAATTGATTTATCTTCAGATTTCATTCCTAATTTAATCAAATTACCAATTTCTTTATCGGAAACATTCAATTTCTCTTCCCATGCAGATATTCTAACGGTTATTTCCTTATCTTCACAAAGATCATGTAATATATTATTTTTATTTCCATTTAATCTGGTGGCAAGTTTGGTTGCCAATATACGCTGTGAAAGATATTTCGAATTAGCTAATTTTAGTATTATTTTCTCGTTCTCCGATCCACACCATTTTGTCATCGCTTCCATTGATTTTTCTCTATACCATGTTTCACTATCATCTAATAGGCCTACGAATGCACCTAAATTTCCTGGATCATTAACTTCAAACAATTTTCTTACTGCACGTCTCCTTTGACGTTCATCTTTGTGATAAAGGCGTGATGCTGCCGGATGCGCCATATATTTGTCCAAACATCTCTATGCCAAGAATACTTCTCTGAACCATTCAAGGAATTAAATCGCTATGCCCGCCATTGCTAGAATAATCTTCACCGGATAATGTACTAAAATCTGATACCCCGATGTCTTCTAAACCAGTTAATATCGGCCATAACGGCCCTAACCATGCTTGTTCTGAAAGTAGTAATTCCATTACTGGATGCTCAAGAATTTCTTCTTCAGTGGAGAATTCATCGAGAATTGGTATGTCTTTAGGTAATTCCTTTAATGACAAAATTAAATTATCTATACGCTTTAGTGATTCTTCTTCAATTTCAATGACTTCCAAAACCATTTCTAATGCAACTTCCATATGTTCTATAATATTTTCTGGATCCAATGGATTCTTTTCCAATTCTGCTAAGTCCATCGGGCCGAATACAACTCCTCCTAGGTCTGTGTCCATCCACACAGTGTCTTGTTTTTCCTTCTTAATGAGTCTTTGATGGATGCTACTGCCAATTGGCCCAAGGATGAAACCTCCATCTTTAACGTGATACCGAATATCATCTGTAATTTCTTTTAAAAATCCCGTAATTAATATCCTATCAAACTTCTTTTCACTTTCTATTAATTCGATTGGTGAATAAATCTCGATCGAACTTCTAGTTTCATGATTTTCAATCCTTTCCCTTGTATAATTCCTTACTTCAGCATGCGGTTCTACTATTGTTACACTACCCTTTTCTCCTATTATAAAATCTGCGAGAGCAGCCAAATATCCTCCTTTTGATCCCATGATTAAAATATCCTGGCCTTTTAACAATTCTAAATGATACAACATCGTTATTATCATATGTGGTGCTGAAATAGTTTTTCCAGATCCTAATTCAGTAATGAAAAACAAAGTCGGTCTATCTTCCCAAAAATGCTCTAAATCATGATCGGTAAATTTGTCAGGATTAATATATTTCATGGCTGTTTTTACCTCTTCAGTGAGGGGTACTCCTGATTTCTCCAATCTTGCTAACAAATCTGTAATGGAACTCATCTCATTCCTCCGATATGGCGGTTACTATGCAGAGGTTTTGAATACATTGCTCTCTTGCTCAAGCACAGGGTCCGTGGTCTAGGGGTTATGACGTTGCTCTTACAAAGCGAAGATCGCAGGTTCAATTCCTGCCGGACCCACCATTCTTTTTTTTAATATAGATTTAAATTCAAGTAAAAAGCCCTCTATTTTTAATGTGAAAAGGTCAATAGTGAAATCCTAGCCGAAGGCACGTGGTTGAACAAACTGCTGCACTAGCTGCCCGGCTTTCACGCCGTTTGAAGAAGAAGAACTGGACTATATCTACCGCAGAATCATGTACTGGAGGCCTCATTGCTTCTTTACTTACAGATATGTCTGGAGCTAGTAATTGGTTTGTTCAAGGATGGATAGTATACTCAAATGATTCCAAAACTAAACAATTGGGGGTGGATGAATCTTACTTCAAAGAAGGAAATGTCGGAGCCGTCTCACATGAAGTGGCAATCCAATTAGCAAGAGGGGCTAGGTATAGATCAAATTCAGATGTTTCAATAGCAATAACAGGTATTGCTGGACCTACTGGCTCATCAGAAAATAAAGAAGTCGGTAGAGTGCATGTTGCAATAATCGCAAGAGACTATTTTTTGGTTAGGAGAATGGATTTTGGTGAAAATGATAGACTTGACAACAAGCGTTCGTTTGCAGCATTTGCATTAAGAATGGCTTTAGAAGCATTGGACAATGTTGACGACAAGGAATCTAATGCTGAAGAAAAAATATTAACAACGCCTAAGGAAAAAAATAAGCATCTTGATATTTCAACTTTAGATTCTTTATCTGAAGAATGGGAAGGAAAATTATCATGGCATTCAAATAAAAAAACTGTTGTCCAAGATATCTCTAAAATAGATCTTGCTTCATCTATAGATTGGGATAACAAAACGGAATAATTAGCATTTTATATCGATATTATCATGAGCGTTATCGGTTGTGACCTAAAGCATGTCCGCTGAAACTTGGGTTGAAAAACACCGGATTCTTAGTGGTGCAGGTTTAATCGTGCTCGGTAGAAGCACAAAGAAAAAATTAGAAAATCTTCAAAGTATGTTGCCAATTATTGAGGCAGCACATACATCTGGAGTAACGATATTGGATTCTAATAGTGTAGAAAATTTGTTGTCTTTAGTGCCCGACATTTTAGATCAAGAAATTATTCCAACAAAAAAATTAGCGCAATCAACTCTTGCACGGCAAGGTAATGCTTCGCCTATCGGTAGAATTATTGCATCCCCAGAACCCCAATTAGAAGTCGCACCAAGACCTCATGGGCTCCCTCATTTTAGTAAACAAGATTTCCCAATGGATGCCAGAGATATTGATAGTGATATTGAAGTTCATTTCGATATAACTGGCAAATCAGTCACCGAAGGCACCTTATTAGATATCCAAAATTGTTTTATTAGTAGGCTCAAACAACTTAGGTCTCTCATGATTTCAGGTAGAGTATTACCTCGAAATCCAATTACTAACTCTGATGCTTGGAGGAATAGGCATACCTATTCTTCTTCCGACTATGAAACTACTCTGGTCGGCCTAGTTGGTGAGACCAGGTGGTCCAGAAAAGGAAATCTTGGCTTCAATATAGAAGATGAAACTGGTAAAATACGGTGCTCATTAAAAACACCAACAGATGCAACTCATTTTCATGCATCTATGGATGGATTAATGGATGATGAGGTTATCGGAATAAGTGGTTATTTCATCGGAGATAGAGATCCTTTATTTTTGGCTCAAGACATTCATCACCCTCCTTTAAAAGATCATATTAAAACACCAGCAGGAGAAGATAGAGCAGTTTCTGCTGCCTTTTTATCTGATATTCACTTGGGCAGTAAAACCTTCCTTTCTTCACCTTGGGAAAAAATGATTAATTGGTTTAAGAATGATGAAATGGCACGTACTGTAAAGTATTTTGTCCTCAGTGGAGATGGAGTTGATGGAGTTGGAATTTACCCAGGGCAAGATCGGCATTTAGCCATAAAAGACTTGTATAAACAATATTCCGAATTAGCTAGACTTTTAGAAGAAATACCTGATTGGATAGACATCATCATCCTCCCTGGAAATCATGATGCAGTTAGGCCAGCAGAACCGCAGCCTTCTCTTGACCTTGAGATTCAACAAGATTATTCAGATGCAGTATTTGTTGGAAACCCTTGTGACTTTAGCCTACATGGAGTTAAAGTATTGGCGTATCATGGTAAAAGTATAGATGATTTTGTAGCTACTCTGAGGTCAGTTTCATATTCTAAACCCGAATTAGCAATGAGGGCAATGTTGGAAAGAAGGCATTTAGCACCTTCATGGGGGAATAAAACTCCCTTATCTCCGGAACCAGAGGATAATATGGTCATCCGAGATACTCCTGATATTTTTGTAACTGGGCATGTTCACGGCCATTATATGGGTAATCATAAAGGCGTTACGCTTCTACATAGTTCTACTTGGCAGGATCAAACAGATTTTCAGAAAATGCTAGGGTTTCAGCCCAAACCTTGTATTCTTTCCATAGTTAATTTACATACATTTGCTACTTTTGCTATTCCTTTTGTCTAATTATAATGTTTCACCCTCAAAAAGTATCGGCCAAATATCTCTTAAATCTTTTGTTTCTATGAGGGAGACTCCTGCATCTTTGAAAGCATTTAATGCCCTTTCTCTAGCTGGATTAAATCCGATAAAACTAGATTTATTTACTTTCATTGATAAATCTGTACTTGAATCCCCTACTGATACAACATTTTCGGGATTAAGTCCCTTTATTCTTATTAATTTTTCAACCATAAGGCCCTTGTCATGAGAATATACTCGTGTTGGGAGTCCTTTCACCAGGTGCCCATTTTCATCCCATTCGAAACCATTTGCAGCCCAATCATCAACTTTCAGCATACTTGCAATAGTTCCTATTAACAGGTCCACGCCTGAAGATACAATTGCAACAAAAACACCTCTTGCTTGTAATTCTTCAACTACTTCCCTTGCTCCTGCCATCAACTTAACTCCGGAATAACATCTCATTATATCATCTCTATGAATTTTCGGTTGAATTTTTTTCCATTCTGCTACATCATGATTAACGAATTCTTCTTCAGTTATTTCTTTATTCAAGAATAATTCTAGCATTTCTTCGTTTCTTGTGCCAAAATATTCATGAATTGCCCACCATGAAGATATATTATCAATCAGAACTCCATCGCAATCGAAAACTACTGCCTCTATTTTCATATTCTCTCCCTTCTCCGAACATCCCGTCCCTAATGAAAATAATAGGTGGTTTGATGACTAATGTTCCCTACGGTAAGTCATGGAAAAAATGGGTAGTAATATTAAGGCCATAAAAATTCAAATACTCTTTTTCGGCCATTTGTCAGAATCTATTGGTCAAAAATCAATCGAAGTAGTATTAAAGGAAGGGACGAATATCGGCCAATTATTGGAAAGATTCCAATTATCGGGATTTTTAGAAACAGGATCTAAAATTTCTATAAATGATGAGTTTTGTGAAGATTTATCTGTAATTTTGACTGATTCGTCTGAAGTAGCTCTGCTCCCGCCTTTTTCAGGGGGTTAAGAAATTTCTTCCGAAGCATTTGAACGATAACGCCCTTTCCTAGGTTCGATAACATGGCACTGGGCAGTACGGAATTAGTTATTTTAGCAGCAATTTTTGTTTTCCTATTCGGGGCAAAGAAACTACCTGAATTAGCAAGGAATGCTGGAAGGGCCAAAGGAGAATTCCAACAAGGTCTACGTGAAGTATCTTCGGTTTCAAAAACAGAACTAGATTTGGACAGAGATGGAATGACAGAAGAAGTAGTTGGAAAATTTTCAGAAGAATAATGACTTTTATCTCTTTTTTCTTAATTTAACATCTGATCCGCAATCTATGCATTTTTTCTGATCTTTTTTATTATTCAATGGCACCATGGGAGTCAGTTGTATTTTTTTACAACCTGTGCAAACTAATTCCCAATTCCAAACTTCTTTAATCCCCTCGGTATCAATGGAATTCCAATTAATTCCAATATGTTCAGCCAAATTCTGCATTCTATAATCATCAGTAATTAATGTACATTTTTTTTCATATGCTAGGGCCATGATGTCAATATCTACAGGAGATAATCCAGATATATCTCCTGTATTTCTGCCAATATCAATTATTTTATTAATTGCTTCTTGGGAAGGGTTACGCCATAAAATTTCTATCGCGTTAATAATTTCTACTCTATCTGGAGATATTTTAATCAATTCTTGCTGTTGGTTAGGGCTAGCAATACTGCCAATTAACCTGTCTATTGGCCAAGAGATTAACGCCCCAGTGTCCACTACATGGTCTCTTCCCATGCTCCTCGGATTACTGGTCGACATATCATAGGTCGGTTATAATAAACTAATGCCTTGTTTCTAAGGAACATATATTTGTAATGGCGAATGCGTTATATTATGATAGAGGGGCTCGTGAATTCTATTATCGATTGGGCAGATAATTTCGGCCTCGTAGGCCTAGCCGTCGTCTCTATGACTGAAGCAATCATACAACCGGCCCCTCCTGATCTGCTAGTCATCCCAATGGCCATATCTTCAAATGGGTCATTGTCTGGAATAACAGCTATAGTATTGGTTGCGACTATTTTTAGTGTTATTGGCTCATTGGGAGGGTATGCAATTGGAATGTATGCTGGAAGGCCATTACTAGAAAAATTTGTTAATGCAAAGAATCTTTCTAGACTTGATTATATATTCAAAAAATATGGCTCTATAGGGATTTTTATTGCTGCTGTATCGCCAATTCCGTACAAGGCATTCGCATGGGCCGCTGGGTCAAGTAAGATGAATCTAAGGCTTTTTATTGCTGCAGGAATTTTAGGCAGAGGACTCCGATTTGGACTTGAAGGATTTATCTTGGGTCTGTGGGGAAATGAGTTCCTTAAATTGCTTGAAAATCCTTTTTTTTGGTTGTTTGGCGGCATCATATTGACTTGCTTATTTATCCCTCTGAATAATTGGTGGGAGAGTATTATTATCACTTCAAATAAAGATGTTTAGTAATACTTTCAATCGAACCGATTATGTGGGATGCGCTTCTCGGCAGACCGCCGCTCCTGTGGTGTAGTACGGTCCATCATTCCGGGTTTTCATCCCGGCGACCCGAGTTCAAATCTCGGCAGGAGCACCATTATAATTCTAAAACATGCTTTTTTAACCATTAAATAAATATTATACTTCATAAATTTCCAAAGGGAGATTTTTATTGATCGCACCTTCAATAACGACTCTTGTCCACTTACTAGTTGAAGATGGCATAGCAAGTACATGGGTCGATCTGTTCAAAATTTTTCCAGTTAAAGTATTCGGTGCTTCTCCTCTTCCTCTGTCAACTAAACTTCGCCGCTCATCTTCCCATTCTTCAGAAAAAACAGCTATGGGAATTATGTTTGCATCCGCCCACCGTTCAGCCATGTAGTCTACGCCGCTAGCTCCTCCAACTATTATTAAATCCGGGTATCCATATTTTTCAACCCATTCATCTATATTTTTCTCAAATTTTCCATAATCATAAAATCGGCTAGAACCAACGATTGCTAAATTTATTATATTCCCATCTTTATTTAAATCCAAACTGCCGAGAGAATCGATAGTTTGCTGCCCGGAGTTGCTTGTCACAAACACATCAGAGGAGTGTTCACGAATAATGTCTTCCCTATAATTTGACAATCCTGTTGTACGCGACTTGATATCTGACCTTGCTTTGGATGTAATGAGTGGAAGGGCCATGCCGTTAGATGTGATGCAAATTAGATCTGATTTCCCCATACTCGAGCGTAAGTTGCCGAATGGCAAACAATTAGTTTATTTCGATAATGCAGCCACATCTCAAAAACCTAGATGCGTCATTACTGCCATGTCTGATTTTTATGAACAATACAATTCAAATGCACATAGAGCTAACCATACTTTAGCAGATGAAGCAACTACTGCACTCGAAGAAGCAAGGGTAAATATTGCCAATTTTTTTGGGACTAGTCCAAACCAATTGATATACACCAGTGGCGCCACTGAGGCGATTAATTTAGTGGCATTTTCATGGGCCAGAGCAAATCTAAGTAAGGACGATATTGTCGTGTTGACTGAAATGGAACACCATGCCGATATTGTTCCTTGGCAACAACTATCTAAAGAAATAGGGATCGAAGTTCGATATGTCCCTATCGATATTGAAACTTTCAAACTCGATATGGAAGCATTTTCTATCGCAATCATAGATGCATCTCTTGTCTGTGTGGTACATACTAGCAATGTATTGGGAGTTAGAAATCCTGTCGAAGAAATAATACAATTATCTCATTCCGTAGGTGCCAAAGTATTACTGGATTGCGCACAAAGCGCGCCGCACGAAAAAATAAATTTTGACATATTGGGGGCTGATTTTATAGCAATATCTGCTCATAAAATGGCAGGACCAACAGGAATAGGGTGCCTTCTAGTAAAAGAAAATATCATGGAGGAAATGGCGCCTTTTATGACTGGAGGATCTATGATTAAAACAGTAACAACCAAGGGATCAACTTTCCAAGATGGCCATGCTTTATTTGAAACAGGAACCCCTAGGATTGCTGAGGCAATCGGATGGGGTGCGGCGGTTGAGTGGTTAAACCAATTTGATATGGCCGATATTAATTCACATGTTCACAATATAGCCTCATGGACTGCGAAAGAGATGAGAAAAATTCCCGGAATAGTGATTTATGGTAATCCTGAAGAAAGTGATAGTAGCGGGGCTGTTTCATTTTTACATGAGTCTATACAATCTTTAGATATGGCATTATTATTGGATGAAGGCGGATTTGCAGTGAGAACTGGCCATCATTGTGCACAACCTCTTATGGATGCATTGAATGTACCATCAACTAATAGGGCATCTTTTTGGGTATACAATACAATGGAGGAGGCTAAGTCTTTCATAGAGCATCTCCGTTATATTGTAGAAAGATTTACATAAATTTCAATTAAGAAGATAAGAGGGTATGATTTATGAATGGGGATAATATTTGGTCAAATAACCTAATTTCCATTATAGAAGAATTTCAAGATTGTTTTGATTCTATGGAACGATACGAACTACTTTTTGACTATGCAAAAAAACATCCAACTCCGTTGCCTCCTGAGGATTGGAATGATTCAAACAAAATAATTGGCTGCCAGTCTAGAGCGCATGTTTCTTGCAATCTTGATGAAGATGGTAATTTTGTATTAAGAGGTGGGGCAGATGCACAAATAGTCCAAGGTTTGATGTCAATAACTGCAATAGCAGTTAATGGTATGGCACCTGATTCAGTATCAAAAATGACTCCAAATTACGCCGAAGAGATGGGGCTTCAATCTTCTTTAACCCCTAGTAGAGCGAATGGTTTTCTCAATATGTTTAGAAGAGTTCAAGAAGAAGCAACAAAATTGGTGAAGTGATTATATGGTCGATGAAGTGGAAGTAAGAAAGTTTTTGGCGAAAGTGGAAGATCCAGAAATGAAAATTTCTGTTATAGATTTAGGATTAATTTATGGGATATCAATAGAATCAGATCATGCTGAGATAGATATGACTCTTACTAGCCCTGGTTGCCCGGTAGCTCCTGAATTAATGGCCGCAGTACATAGGGCTGCTCTTAAAACAGAAGGAATAGAATCTGTTCATGTCAACCTAACCTTTTCGCCACTGTGGGATCCTAGAGTTCACCCAACTGAAGATGGTAAATTAGATTTAGGAATATTCTAATTTAAATTAGTTTTGCTGCCGAATCTACTGTATTCGACAATAGCATAGCAATAGTCATTGGCCCTACTCCTCCAGGTACTGGAGTCATGTGGCTAGCAATACTCATGACCTCTGCAGATACATCTCCGACTAACTTTGATTTTCCAGTCCCAGGATCAATTGACCTAGATATTCCGACATCTACTACTACAGAACCGGGTTTTATCCAATCTAATTTTACTGTTTCTGGGCGTCCCAATGCAGCAATAATTACATCAGAGTTTCTACAAATTTGGGCAATATCTTTACTTTTTGAATGTGTAATAGTTACTGTTGCATCTACACCCCTTTGAGCAAGCATCAAGGATAATGGCATCCCTACAATCCTACTTCTTCCTATTACTGTGACTTTTTTTCCGGCCAAATCAATCTTATATTTTGAAAGTAATTTCATTATTCCTGAAGGAGTACAAGGTAGTAATCCTCCGACTTCTCCTTGGACTAGTTTTCCTAGATTTTGAGGATGAAATCCATCTACGTCTTTTGATGGAAAAATCCTTTCTGTGATTGATAATTCATTTATTGATTTGGGTGCCGGACTCTGTACTAATATTCCATGTATGGAATCATCATTATTCATTTGATCAATTATCTTCAATACTTCTTCCTCAGTGGTCGAAGGTGGTAGTAATAATTTGGTACTTTTAATTCCTGTTCTTGCGCATGCTCTTTCTTTATTTTTCACATAAACTTCACTTGCAGGGTCATCGCCAACTAATATCACGGCTAAATGAGGATTAATCCCTTTTTGATTTAATTCATTTACACGTATTTTTAAATCTTCTTCAATCTCTAGACTGAGTTTTTTCCCATCTAGCAGTATGGCACTCATGAACTAACGTGGCCAAGGCCACGCTTTCAACTTTACAATTGGAGCCCCAGGAGGGAGTTGAACCCCCGACCGTCTGATTACAAATCAGATGCTCTACCGGGCTGAGCTACTGAGGCTTGACTCGGGACGGCCGCCTTTTGCACTTGAACCCTATAGTTTCTAATTGTTATTCTGGGCGTCAAATTGATGGGGCAGTGTCTCTTCGCTATTACGTTGCCAACTCAGAGTAAAGAATACTACAACCGGCTAAACATCGTCATTTCAGCATGGATATGCATAGCACTCGGGAGTGCAATAATAATGTCTTCCGGAGGGTCTTCTTTTTCTTTTGCTTTAGCAGTACCTATGTCAATAGCTGGTATAATATTATTATTGGTGGGTTTAAACATGTCTTCAGAAAAACCTGTAGATCCACATATTATCGCTACATGGACTCCCGATCCTTCTTTAATGCCAGATGCGGGGAGGCCTATGTATAGAATTGATACTACTTTGGATAAACCAATTAGGACATCAGTATTATGTGGGAGATGTGGTGAGATTGTTTGGTTTGAAGGAATTAAACCTAAATCGTATATTTGTATTAATTGTGATATAATGCTATGGGATTCTGAAGAAGAGTAATTTTTTTACTTTAAACTTCGGTAATAATCAAGTGAACAACTATCTTCCGAAGGGTTGAGGTGGCCATGTGGATTTGAGTAATAATGAACGTAAAATGCTCCGTCTAATGCTTTCTGAACCCAAACAAGAATGGGAGATGAGTAAGTTAATGGAAGGTACGGGCCTAAATGATCAAGTCCACATTGCAGGTGCTGGAAAATACCTAAGCCAACACGAACTTGTGGTCGTAAATGAAACTAAATCTACTATTATCAATCTAGGTTCAGAGGGCCAAAAATCAATTGAAATAGGGCTCTTAGAAGATCGTTTATGGAATTGGTTAATCTCTCAAAAAGCTGAAGAACGAACTATGAAAAATCTATTAGATTCTGATTTTCAAAGATATGAAACTGGGCCCGGAGTGGGAATTTTAAAAGGATTAGGAGTAAACATTGAAAGAGGAATATTTGTATCACTTGATGATTCACTAGTATCTTTAAAAATAAAAGAGAGAACATTGTTCTTACATTCTATTCATCAAAAAAATACTGAAATAAGTGCCCTGAATGAGCAATTAATCAAACATTTTTCGTCTCGAAAAAACCTAATTCAGATTGAAGAATTAATAAATAGGAATTGGATATTAACTGAAAAAGGACGCCAATACGATGCCGATAACCTAGAAGATGTAGAATTAATAGGCGAAATTACTCCCGAATTACTTCAAGGGGATTCTTGGAAAAATGCAAAATTCAAACCCTTTGATATCAATGCTCCTGCTCCAACTCCTGCAGGGGGCAGGCCTCATCCTATGCAATCACTAATTGATAGAATCAGGTCTGTGTTTTTGGAAATGGGATTTTCTGAAATTGAAGGAGACTATGTCCAATCGGCAGGTTGGAATATGGATGCCTTATTTATCCCGCAATCGCATCCTGCAAGAACTATGCAAGATACATTCTATCTATCCAATCCTGATAAAATTGAAGTTGAAGAAAAATATCTAGACTTATGGGCGAGTGTACATGAAAATGGACATGACACAGGTAGTAAAGGATGGGGTGTTGATTTTGATAAAGAAGAATCCAAAAAAGCATTATTACGTACTCATACAACTGTCAACACAGTCCGGTACATAGCGAATAATCCTGATAATCCCAGCCGTGTGTTCGGAATTGGCCGAGTATTCCGTCAAGAAACAATCGATAGGACACATCTTCCGGAATTTCACCAAATTGAAGGAATAATTCATGAACCAAATGCAAACTTACCAATGTTAATTTCTACTTTGAAAACCTTCTATGCTAAGATGGGTTACCCTGATGTAAGGGTAAGGCCAGCTTATTTCCCTTATACTGAACCTAGCGTGGAAGTCGATATCCTTTGGAGAGGTGAATGGCTTGAATTAGGTGGGGCTGGTATCTTCAGGCCTGAAGTAACTGAGCCTCTAGGTACTGAATGGCCAGTATGCGCTTGGGGCATGGGATTAGAACGCTTAGCTATGCTAGTATTGGATCTTGATGATATACGTCAATTGTATCAACCAGACTTGGAACGCCTTCGGAAAATGCCTTTAATCTAAATCTAGAAATAAATGCTACTCCAATAATCATAAATATCGCCATTTCTCCAATTGGAGGAATTTTATCATTATACCATGCTACAGGTTCTGACTCTGCTTCCATAGTTGGAGGTGGACCAGCATCACAATCTTCTGGAGGGGGGCCTATTCCCGGGCCCCATGTTTCTCCCTGTCCTGCACAAGGATCGCCGCCGTCATTACCACTATCATTTCCTGTAGTAATTTCACCTCTATAACAATTGATAAAATAGGGGAAACCTATGTCTCCATCTCCATTTTCCCAGGTGGTGTGGTAGTGGTATGTGCCGTTTGGATAATCTGGAGTTACTCCGAATTGTCCATTACATGAATCCAAATCTCCTAATCCAGAAACATATTCATAATCATCAATTCCATTATAGCCATTCTCACCTTCTTTTAGTTTGTACGAAGACGTCATTTCTTTCACTTCTCCATTATCATCCCAACCTACAAATCCATATATTGGATATCCATCAAAAGCGAAACCGACTATCGGCGAATGCTCACTAATACTTCTTGAAGAATTAACCGAGTAGTCTTCCCATGTTTGACTGCCTTCTTCCTGCCAGTGTACGCAATTGCCATCTGCATGATAATGATACTCTCCGCCAGGGCCACTATGCGCGTGACAAATTCCTAACCATATTTGCTGTCTATCTTCTTCATATGCTCCTTCGTGACTTGCTACAGCATCTCCTCCAGGACCATCTTCAGGTCCATATATTGCTACGCCATTGACTGCAAAAGCTATCGATCCTCTTACAGGAGCCATAGTACAGCCAGTGGTGGTGATACTAGGTTCACAATCTGTGTCATTAGTTGGTTCTAATGGTATTGTGTATGAGGTGGTCTGAGTACTTGCGCAACACCCAGGGCCAGATTCAAGATCATGATTTGGTAAACCATTTGTAGAGAAGGTTATGTTTCCTGATTCAATAGAGAAACTTACATCGCATTGATGATTATCTTCCTCACTAGTATTATAATCATCAACAACAGGAACTCCCTCTTCATCACATAATAATATCTCACTCCACCATTCAGATGTTCCAGTTTCATATTCCACAGGTTCTGGATTGTTAGGATTATTATGTTCTTTGATCCAACCTACGACATCCTGGAACGCGCGATCTGTATCTTCTGGAGGGTTGTGTCCTGCATCACCAATCAGATGAGTCGAATTTGAGAAGATATCTACAAGTTCGGCAGATCCGTATCCGAACCATTCGTCATCTTCACCTTCAAAGATTAATGCAGATTCATGGAAAGGAGATTGCTCCTCGATTGTACTCATTAGGCCTTGATGCCCAGTCTCCAGGTAACCATTCATCAGAATTACTTTCTCAAAAATTGTATCTGAGTAAGCCAGGTATATGACTGACATGGCAGCACCTTGCGAATAACCGAGTATGGCCTCAAATGGCCCATTTTCAAGGACATATGAATCTAGATAAGTAACTGATTCATTCGCCCATCCTGGATCCGTAGTCCCCTCTTCCTTTCCCCCAGGGGGGTCCATTATCCAAACTCCGTCAGATTCCGGCGTCTGAGGGAAGTAAAAATCATACCCCGGTAGTGCTTGCATGAGATCCTGTATCCCTGAGTCTGACTGCAAAGATTCGGCACTTCCTCCGCCTCCGTGTAGTGCAAGAATTTTCATAGGCTGGCTAGGTAGATAAGAACAAGACTCGTCATCTTTAGTTGCTTCTGAATTATAATTTAATGCAGTTGAATCCATGCAACCCGAGATTGTATCATTCGTATTTTCTTCAGATTCTTCATTGTTTTCAACTTCTGTTTGATTATTTTCTGCTAAATCTATGGGATCAGAAACTATACTAATTATTGATATCCATGTGGCTTGTTGGCCACTTTCATCAATTGCTGTTACTTTGAGTTTATGATTTCCAACATCTAAATCACTTATACTAATCACAATACTCCATCCAAGTGATTCTGAATTTTTCATAAAAATTTCAGTGGCTAAGTCATTTATGGTTGCATCAATCATTAAAGTATTTATGTCCTCATCTTCTACAGATAAGGATATTAAACCAGCTTCTGATAAATAAATATCTTCATTTATCTCTCCATTAATAATTGGGGCGTCATTTGAAAATTCGGGCTCGAATTCATCTGAAGATAAACATCCAGAGAATATACTCATTAACATAAGTGCTGAAACTGTAAGCGAGATGCTGAGAGGTTTTGATTTCATATTTATACTGAGTTTGCAATAGCATATAATCAAAATCTGTATTTGTGTGAAAAAACCTCTAAAAAGTATGTTAATGAATATCTCATTCATTTGTTAGAGTTATTACGTCTGCCAAGAAATCCTCTACGTTCCAATTAATTCCTGAATATGAAATTCTTTTATTCATATTTTTATCTATTATGTAAGTGCTTGTTGAATGACCTATTTCATATTCTCCAAGTGTTTCTGCATGTGGATCTAATTCTTCAGAGGCATTTATTCCAACATCCTCATTTATCATAGTACAACTGAGCCAATTCCCATTTTGTCTTTCATAGCCATCATCACACATACAGTGGGCACTTGAACCGTATCCCATTGTCCATCCATGTCTATTACAATCAACTCCGGGAGGCAGATTACCGATATTTGCATTACTTGCTGCCCATGCTAGATTAGTATCTTTTGTCACGGTATATGCCTCTAAATTATCAGAATTTATTTTAATCCAACTTTCATTAATTAGATCCCAATTATATAACTCCCAATTCCAAGAATTATTTTCTTTCCATTCTCCAATCACTCCCTCGGTCATATTGTAGGCAATGTTTGCATTATCAACAAAGGAATAATTCGCAAAATCATCGCCATCAACATAGCATTTGTTATCCTTTAAATTCCAACATTTACTATCTATTTTGAATGAACTGTTATCGGGATTTAAAACTCCAAATCTTAACATTTGACCTTCTGGAGGTAGACTACTCGCAATATGTTCATTATCAACAACCACATTCCAAGTATTCCAGACGTTGTCCATCACAGTTCCACTTTCATCTGTCAAATGATCCCATTCATACCCCATCCTCTCTGTCCATTCTAAAAGATGAGAAATAGTATCTCTGGCAGGATCAATTGTAATCGATAATATTACTACATCATCAGAATACTTTCCCAAATTATGATCTACGTAATCCAAATTAGCTGAAATTATTAGACAAACATCTGGGCACGTAGTGTAAATGAAAGCTACAATCACTACCTTTCCTTCATATTCGGCAAATGTTACCGACTCTCCATATTGATTCTTAAGGGTAAAATCAGGGGCTAGAGGTGGATCTTTATATTCTGTCCCTAGAATTAATGAGTTCTCATTACCTCCAATACATCCTGAGGAAAGTATGATAATTGCCAAAATAATTGATGTTAAAAATCTAAAATTCAATAACTAAGCCACCCTTATTCTTCAACCAAGAGTAGTATATCTTCCATGACCAAATCAGGATTCCATAGTGTATCTTCCCACCAAACTCTCTGATTCATATTTTTGTCTACTATTATTGTTCCTGTAGTGTGATCTACCCAATATGATAAGAGTGGATGATGCTTTACTTGAACATCTCCTTCTTCGGATTGTTGTGTATCCACTCCGCAACCATCTCCATCTACTTCTTCTTCTTCAGGAGTTTCGGGACATATGTCAAAACCATCTGCCACTCCATCTCCATCGACATCAGAATCATATGTCTGCAGCCCTACATCAAAATTCTTCCAAACTGACTCCAAATCTTCTACGCTTCCAGTCAAGTGGGGCCACTCTAAATTTCGTGCTTCAGCATAATCATTCATTACTGATGTATTATCTGTCCAAGGGTCAACTGTTATGGTCAGAATAACTACTTCTTCCTCATAGACATCTCCTAACTGTTCAGAAATAAAATCAAGATTTGCACTAACTATTGGGCAAACATCCGGGCATCTCGTGAATAAGAATGCAATAACAATAACTTTACCTTTAAGTTGGGATAATTGATAATATTCTCCATTTCCATCTATTAAAATAAAGTCCTCAGCGGGTACCGAGGGATTAATATCATCTCCATAGAATACATTCTTGTCTTCAGTATTTATGCATCCTGGTGAAATTAAAATGATTGAAAATAAAAGTACTATGAATTTATTCCTCATCTTTCTTAACTCCTTTTTCTACTCAGGAACAATCCTGTTATAATTATTGCCAATAGTCCAATTTGATATATGTTTGCAATTCTTGTTTCTGTACCTAGTTCATCAACAGGATCATTGTTGAAGGAATAATTTGCAGGGGCAGCTAAATCAAAACTAGATGTCTCAGTATGATTATCTAGTAGTATAGTCAAATTCAAAGTATTCCATAATGTGCCATTAGACATTATTTTTATTGTATATTCTCCTGCCTCCCATTTACCCGGTTCCAACCATATCCTGCATTCGTCATTTATGGATGATGTATTCGATGGCCCAGTTTCACATTGAATGTTATCTACCTCATCTCCGGTACTATCAACTAATATGGTTCTATTATTTTCAGCAGTATTGTAAAATATTATTGTACTATTATCTAAGACCTGGGCTTCAGATGGTTGTATGCTTTGATTTCTCATTATGAATGAGTATGAATTAGCGCCATGGCCAACAGCAGTAGGCATCAAGAAAACAATCACTAAAATGGCAGTAAGCGCCTTAACGCGAGTCATTGTACTCACTCTTCATCAACTAAATCATGCCATAGAGGTGGATAATCATATCTTGGATCATAGTCTTCATCAAATTGAATCACATAAATTCCAGAAACCATTTCCGAAGCATATACGAACCCTCTTGGGTCATATTGTAATCCCCAATCGAATGGTATCATACATGATGCCCAACAATCTGCCATGTCATATCCTAATACTTCTGAAGCATTGTCTATCCACGGAGGGCCGGCTGGTAAGTAATAACCAACAGTACGTGTTTCTGCTAATTGCTCAATTGCTTGGAAACCCCTTCCAGGTTCTGCAACTCCATTTTCCCATACTAGGTCGTCCCATATTTCGCCATGGTCTGTCATCCATACGCCTGCATGATAATGAGTATAATAGACGTGACCAGATGGTCCTGTATCTCCATTATGGGGGCTAAAGATATAACCTCCAGGGATATAATGCTGAGGATGACTTCCGTTTTCCTTCATCCCCTCTCCTGGTAATCTCCATTTTGATACTAGGAATGGTTGTGTTGGATCGGTTGTATCGATTGTCCAAATATATCCAGTATGATTCTCATTAGACCCATATTCTGGTGCAATGTAAGTATAATGCCTCCAATTGATTCCATACATTGGATCTTCAAAACCTGTCCCACAATGGGCCGGCCAATCTTCTACAGGATCGAATGTACTTATTCCGGAACAAATTAAGTAATCATTTGGTACTGCATAGTGGATGTTATCATTTCCTTGATTAGAATCTAACCAAACTTCAGGAGACATGTTGGCATGCCCTCCTCCTTCAGGTCCGTACCATCCATCATCAGCAGATGAACAACCCATCCATCTTCCTACTTCAGGAGGCCATGTTATTCCTTCTGGATCTGCAATTACTGGTGGTTCTGAAACATCTACTAATCTCAGTCCTGCTCCCCAATAAGATGCTGCAAGTAATCGTTGTTGAGTTATTGGATGGACAAAATATACATGGTCGTGATTAAAAATAGATCCTCCGCATGTTGTATAAGGCTCGGGAGTATATCCTCCCCAACGAATGATTTCCCGACTAGAATTTGATTGCTCCTCATTTTGATTAGGGAGCCACGATTCTATACCTCTTGGAACGTAGAAAACTTGTGTTCCTTTGTAAAATGTTCCACTTCCTCCCTCAATCATTTCTGGATATGGGTCTGCACCAAATAAGAACAAACTACATTCTTCCGTAGGATCTATTGCCCCTTCCCAGTTACAATAAACTGCCAAATCCTGATTATGGAAGCCAGCTGGAGGGTTGTTCCACTCTGCGACTTTTACTGGACTAGTTTTATCTCCTACATACAATACATCGAGTCTGTTAGCGCCACTATTTGCATCATCATCATTAGGAATAGGATCTAAGTCACTGTTGGTCAATTCATGATTTACTAATACCCAATTATTATCTTTAGTAACTTTAATATCAATCATCCTTGCAATTTCTGCATAATATGTCGACATTAATACAATATCATTTGGGTTACTGATATCTAGTATCTCTAATTGATTATAACTCGATACATATGCGTAACATCCACCTGAATTATCTGGATATTTGAAACAATCTTCTTCAAAATTACCTTCAATTGCTATCTCAGAGTTATCTCCAGGGGTAGGTCCAGTATTTTTGAAATCATCATCACATGGCCTTCCAGCAACATTATCTAATTCCGGTGGTGGGCTGACATTACCATCACAATTTAGGTTATGGTAATCTATTAACTTAGCATTAGGAGTAGATAATCTATGGGCTAACAAGTCATTATGTGAATGATTTTCATTCTCAATCTCAGTAACTGGGTCAATCCATGAATCATTCATTTTATCAGTCTCATCTTCTTTTGTAAAGGATAAACACCCAGAAAGCGGAGCTAGAATCATTAATGAAATCATAATTACTAATGGAATTTTACTTAGGATACTCATGAAAGGGCCTCTCGAGTCGTCGGTGAAAGCCTATCGATGTTAAACTAATTGCTATATGGTATGTCAATATCTAATTGAACTATGTATAATCCAGTCGTTATGCATGAAAGATATGTATATCCTTTATGATATTCTGCAGCCCATATGAAAGGAGTCCATCCAAAGTCATAATAAGAACTGTCTAGTGTTTCTCCATCTCCGGCATGAGATATGTGATATCCAATAGTCGATGCAGCATGAACTTCAGTTTTATTTCCGTCACTAAGGCCGGCCAACATCATACTTTCGATATCGACTACCCATAATCCAGCGTGATAACTAGAGAGGTAAATTCTACCATCCCAAGCACCTCCATGGCTATTATCAGGGAACCCCGGAAGCCCTGTTGTAAATATCTCTATATCTGCATTATGCGGGCTAAATAATAGCCATTCATCACCTCCAGGGATGTGATGTTCTTCTGCAAATGGTATTTCCCATCCATGTATTAATTTTGGAAGAAATCTTACATTACCATTGTATAATTCATAATCTGTTGTATCCAGTAAATATGACATCCCTGTTCCGATCGTAGTTTCCAAAACCTCTGTTGACAATAAGGTCAAATGCATTTTTCCAGCAGGGTACCCAAGGTGACTTGCATCTACCATATCATCTACTGGTTCTGCATAATGAATGTAAGAAGACCTTCCTCCATTCTCGTTTCCAGTTGTTCCACTGTCCGGCTGACCATCGCCATCAAAGTCTTCGAAATCCATCCATAATCCTACTTCTGGAGCTCTCCAATTACATCCCAATTGAGTGCCAACAGATATGACGCATCCGCCAGCAATAAACGCATATTCTGCTGGTGAATTCTGAGGATGAGGAACGTCACTCACGTCAAATATTCTAAGTCCCGCTTCCCAATATGCTCCATAAACATATGTTCTTCCAAATCGTGGGTCATTAGTATCTTCTCCAGGCCATTTTTGAACTGTCATATCATGGATATATATCCACCCTCCTCGGGTACTTTCCCAAGAGACTTCGGCCTCTCCAACTTTCAGTATAGTAGGATCATCTCCAACTCCATCAAAGTTTAGATGTGCAATAGTTATTCCTCCACATGCATCTCCTTGCCCAACATCGCATTGTTCATATTCAGGATTAGCAACAAATATGTACCATTCATTATCTATCATTTGAGTGTATAGATTATGTGGCCCACTAGGATGATCTGCATCATACCAAGCACCTGCAAAAGTAGGATTCTCTTTATCTGTTACATCTACTAATGTCACTGTCACTTGAGCAGGATCTCCCCATTCACCAACATTTGGATCTGCATTGCCCGGATCAACTAATTGATTTTGAACAATTACATATTCACGTCCATCATATTGTAAGTACTTTACATCTAAAACTTGAGTATTGGGGTCTACATATACTCCTGTTACAGTTGTATTGTATGGATTAGTCACGTCTACAATATGCATTTCACTCCATCCGGCAATGTATGCATATGTGTTACCATCTGGAGATTCAGCAACTTGGACTTCAGCATTCCCTGGGGCGGTCAAAGAATTGAAAGAGACAGGTTGAATATTTTCTGTATATAATACATGCTGACTTGCATTCCTATGATCATGATTTTCATCTTGTATTAATGGGTCTATCATCATGGCCTTAGAATTACCAACTTCACTTTCTTCTACTGTCAATAAGATTGCACTCATGCTCGCAACTATGAAGCATGCTACAAGTCCAGTTGCAAGCCCTATTCGCCTTATGTCCATTATACCTGCGGGTATGCGAGGCATGTTCAAACCATCGCTCCATTACGGGTTATTATGGGACGGTTAATATTGGCATCTTTCATGGTAATAATTATTCTGCTAATCCCAGTAAATGTAGTAGCCCATGATCCTAAAAATTATACCATACTACTGTTTGAAGATGGCCCTACTCCGGAAAGTATTGCCGCCGGCATATTGGTAGAAAATGACACCTTATTTATCAGAAATCATGATGCTCGTGAAAATGCCAGTCACCGCTTAATGGTCGATTTAGATGGAGATGGTACTTTTGGAGGGATAGATGATTATGCAACCAATTGGCTCAATTCTTCATGTGAATTAAATGAAACCGGAATAAAAATAGATGAGAATTGTAATGCTCACGAAATGATTACATTATCTCCAAGTAACGGTTTCCTTAAGGGAAATATATCTATCACCCATCAAGTAAGAATCGAAGATAATATTACAGAATATTATTTCTATGTTAATTTTGGAGAAGATTTGCATACTCCTCCTACTGATCTCCCTATTGGCGCCGAGCAGATTACGACAGGCGACTATTCTTCTCGTTCCCCCTTGATTTTATTGTTAATTTGTTCAGTTGTTGGCATGTTATTGATAATTCCACAGTTGACTAAATCAAATGAAGAAGAATGAGTGTTTCAACGGTTGCACTCAAGAACTCCATCCGTTTCGGGAGGCCGTAGGGCGCTTAGCTCAGCTTGGAAGAGCACCTCGTTTGCAACGAGGTGGCCGGGGGTTCAAATCCCCCAGCGTCCACCTCCCTCGTAGAGTCTGAACCCCTGTTTCGACGTACTGCTGAAGAATTGATATTTGGTGTCCGGAAGCCCACCTCTCGCATCATCCATTCTGGTTGAGCTGTAGCAATCGCAGGCTCCTTGTGTGAGTTAGGATGTGCTCTACGGAATGCTTCTTCACTGGCTTCGGTATAAATCAAAGTTGAATAGTATCTTTCAATTGTCGCCACAGTATCGCCTAAAATTCCACTCACATCTTCATATCTTGAGCCAGTATTGAGATATCTCATCGCTAAAGAATGCCTATACGAGTGGGGTGGATAAGGTCTAATTTTATCTCCATTACGCAATGTAGTTGAATCTCGTATGAAAGCGAGCCATGTCGCAATAGTCTTCGCTGAAATGTAATCTTTTGGATCTTTTGTAGTTCCAGATTTTTGTGCCCGTGAAGATGGGAAAACGTATATATCTCCTCCCTTTGAAGTTGAAATCAATTTTTTATAATTAGAAAGGAACTCAATAAATCGAGGCTCGATACGATTTTGACACCTTTTTCTGTTTTTAGAGGCAGGGAATGTAATCATCCCTTCTACTAAATCGATGTTTTTCCAGAGGAATAACGCTGAATCAGATCTCCTTGGCGCGATTGAAAAATGAAGAAGGTGAGCAATCGCTCTCTCGTCATATTTTCCTTCAGAGATATATTTTAGTGCCGTTTGAGTCATTGCTTCCATCTCTTCGTTAGACCACCAACGAATGATATCTTCTTCCTTTTTTGGTTGCCAGAGATTCACAAAATGTAAAATGTCATCCAAATGTAAGCCCTTCAAAATTTGTATCAATCCTTCTCTGCGCTTCTTAATTGAAGCCTCTTTCAAGATTTTTCCAGATCTAGTTTGTCCGTGCCTATATCTTTCAATTACATTCAACCAATCATCTTCAGTTATGTCTTCAGGGCGCATAACACCTTGTTCCATAAGATCACACGAAAAATAAAGAGGGAGTTTCTTGTCATTACGTTCAGTTGTCCCTTTCCTATGGTTTCGAAGTCTTCCTACTTTGATTGCTGCATCGCAACCTCGTTTCCAGTCATCGTTTAATTCGGTATCGAAGTAAAGTTGTTTACCTGCCATGATATGTAATATTTAGATTGTCATTTGAACATTTCCGTGGCCCGCCAGCAGACTTTATAAAAACGGCACACAATTATTATTTTTTATAAAAATATTTGTCACACTTAGCCGATTGATAATCCTATGATTCAACCTGAAGCAAAGGGTACCCATCCGATTACCAGTGGATTGAAGGGGTGCCCATGCGTTTGGAGGTAGAATCAGCTGTTTTAGTCACACTATTGTAACTCAAGATTTGAATAGTAAATCACCTTCCTAATTTCATGGGAGACGCAACACTCAATGAATGGGAAACGAAAAATGAACTCGCTTCTAAGAGAATTCAAGAACTTCTACGCATTTTATCAAAATCAAAAATGTTGCATGTGATTTATGTCTTTGGCACTATAAAGGATGGATTACGATTTTCAGAAATTAAGAAATCATCACAGACAGATTCCACTACCTTAACAAGAAGACTTAGCGAACTCGAAGATATTGGAATAATTGAAAGAAAAGAGTTATCCAAGAACTCAACAGCTGTTGAATACCATGTAACTAATTCGTTTGATATTGTAAAACCAATTTTGAATAGCCTGCTCCATTACGGTCTTAAGGAAAAAAATTGAAAAAACTACATTCGATTATTCTAAGTTACAACATTGCAACTTCCTATCTTATAATTATCCCGAAGTTGGCGAAGTACGAAAGGAAGGAAATATATGATCCAACAGAAAAAACTCGGGACACAAGGTTTCATCACATCAGAACAAGGCATAGGCATGATGTCAGTTGGCATCACCATGGGTAAACGAGACCTGTACGGAAAAAATAACGACGTCTCAAACAAAGGTGTGGCAGAACTCATTAATCGTTGCATCGAGACAGGAGTAACACATTTTGATACTGCTCAGATTTACACGAACTTGTCAGGAATGATATTTGGTTCGTGGTTTCCTACAGTGAAGTCCTCTGAAAAAAGGATGAAACTTGGTCTCTCCCAAAGTAAAGGAAAATATCAAGTAGCAACCAAAGTTATGAAGTCTGGAAAGAAAAAGGACGTCAAGAATATGTGCTATAAATCTCTCAAAAATATGGATATAGAATGCATTGACCTATACTACGTCCACCGAATAGATCCAAACGTCCCCATAGAAATCACCATGGAGGCAATGAATGAACTCATTAATGAGGGGAAAATAAAATTTGTTGGCTTGTCTGAAGCTTCAGCCGAAACGATTCGGAGAGCACATGCCGTTTGTCCGTTGACATGTGTTCAGATGGAATGGTCTCTTTACTCTCGTGAATTAGAAGATGAAATTGTCCCACTTTGCGCTGAACTTGGCATTGGTATAGTTGCCTACGCTCCTATCGGCCGTGGCCTGTTAGCCGACACATCTCTCAATACAGAAACAATGGGACGAATGGATTTCAGAAAGATGGGGGGTGTCGGATATGCTGTCAAAGATGGTGAGCGTGAACTTGCTTCGTCACTTGAAGAGTTAGCTAAGCAGAAGGGAGTTCCTCTCAGCACACTCAGCCTTGCTTGGGTTCACAAAAAGGGTAGAGACGCCCTCAACGGCGCTGGTGTTGTACCAATTCCAGGCACGGGTAACACTAAACATATGGAAGAAAATTCTAAGGCAGTATCTCTCTCCTACATACTAACTGATCAAGATATGGAAAACATCGAAGATTGTGTGCCAAGAAATTCTATGGAAGGATTACCACGCTATGGTGGAAGTCTGGGCGAACGTGTATTCACCGAAGAAAACAATATCTCTCTTGAAGATTGGAAGAAGTAAAGCGTAGCGATAAATTAGATAATCAGATCATAGTATAATCGATTAACAGACAAATCATAGGGTTTCTGCTTGGGCCCATGAGTTAGCAATTGCTGAATTAATGGGTTATCAGTCCGCTCTTTCATAGGCTACCCAATGCTTCAAAATGAATGGGTTTTTCAGTGGGCTACCCTATACTTCAAAACTAATCAATAGAAAGAAAAGTAAATCAAATGATTTCTTGTGGGTTAGAATCATGATTGGATTGCTTGCGGTCGTTTACGGTTTGGCGTTCATCATGATTGGTGCAACCCACTTCAGAGAACCTAACAAATTTGTTGACATTATACCCGCATTCTTGCCCTTACCTCTAATGTTGGTCTACATTTCAGGTGCTATGGAAATCGCCGGAGGTCTCGCCATCATCTATCCTGAAACACGGGTGCTCGCGGGTCGATTTATCGCTCTATTCTTGATTGGTATTTATCCGGCTAATTTGTACATGTGGACGCATGATATCGCTTTCAATGGTACCCGATTTGACACAAAAGGACACATTCTCCGTTTGGTTGCACAACTGCTGTTGATCGTTGCAGCGTTGTACCTTTCCGGCGATTTGAATTTTGACAAAAGTTCGGCTTGAGGGTTTCCAGTGGGCAAATTTTCGTTCTTCATTCCGGTCGGCTGGGGAATTCTATTCGCAATCGCTGGTTGTGTGGCCGCAATGCATTATGTTCCCGAATATGGAATCTACAGTTTTTTGTTGCTGCCGCTTGTAATCGTCTCACTGTTCAAGCAGGTGCATCCACGTTCTACTTGCAGTTTATTCGCCGAAGATGCGGTTCTGTTCGATATGCCTACATCGGGAGGGGAGGTCAAATCAGTGGTTGTTGTCGGTGGTGGTATCAGTGGCCTGTCGGCGGCTAAATTTCTCATTCAAGCGGGCTGTAATGTCACATTGCTAGAACAACGAAAAATCGTTGGTGGCAACAATGACCCGTATATCGAGAATGGTGAGCACCACGCCA